>Ga0255052_10000488_pt1 | contig 32138 bp, 22 predicted proteins | sample JV7_2_21_MG_FD_188632 | JGI IMG/M metagenome (GOLD analysis project Ga0255052, IMG submission 188632) | Seawater microbial communities from Jervis Inlet, British Columbia, Canada - JV7_2_21 | ecosystem: Environmental > Aquatic > Marine > Inlet | place: Canada: British Columbia | collected...
CCGATCCCTCTCAAACCATAGCTACCGCTATGCTTTTTCGAACGATCGACCCAACTGTTTCGCCAGCTACAGCGCAAATCCCGGATCCTTGGTGAAATGTCCGGGCTAACAGCTTGTTTGCTCGCTGATCCTGCTTTATAGGGTTGACAGTACACTAGTTCTGATCGCCGTCGGGTGTGCCTCCTATATCGCGGCGGGTGTCGTGCTATCCTGAAACAATCGCTCCGCATATCCATTTGCTGCCGCGATATACCGTCCATCCCTGGACATAATCGCCGCGAGACGCGCCCTCCCACAAGTGCACCCCCTTATAGGGTCCAGCCTCCGCCCAGAGCCTTGTATAGGGTTACATACGACACCAGTTGTAAGCGGTGGGTGGATGAGGACAGCAGTTCGGCGCGGAACAGGGAACGCTCGGACTCCAACACTTCGAGGTAGGATGTCACGCCACCGTTGTAGCGGGCACGGGATAACATCGCCGCACTGCGGGCCGCTTCAACCTGGTACTGGCGAGCCAGGGCTTCCCGCTGGTATGTTTCAACCCCGACCAGTGAATCCTCAACTTCCCGCAGCGCCTGTAAAACCGTCTGTTGGTAATTGAGCAGGGCCTGCTCCGTGCGGGCTATTTCAGCTTCCAGCCGGCGCTTGTTGCGGCCCGCGTTGAATACCGGCGCGAGCAAGCCGGCGCTTATTCCCCAGGTCTTGTTGTCGCTGGAAATAAACCCTGACAATTCGTCACTTGCAAGCCCCAGTGTGCCGGTCAGGCTCAGTGACGGAAAGCGGATGGCTTCGGCAACGCCAATGCGGGCGGTCTGCGCCGCGAGTTGCTGCTCCGCACCGCGCACGTCTGGCCGGCGTTCCAGTAATTCTGATGGCAAACCCACAGGTATCTGTGGTGGTTGCAGGGCCGCCCTGTCTTCTTTTTCGCGCACGATGGGTCCCGGGTTGCGGCCCAGCAATACGCTTAAAAGGTTCTCTACCTGTTCATCCTCACGCTGCAAGGCTGCCAACTGCGCCTGCGCGTCGGCCAATTCAATCTGCGCCTGGTTGACATCGATCAGGGGCACTGTGCCGCGATCAAAACGGGCCTGGATAATATCCAGGGAATGTTTCCTGGTGTTAAGGGTACGCTCGGAAATGGCGGTGCGCGCATCCAGGTCCAACAGCAGCAGATAGCTCGAAGCCACATCTGCAATCAGGGTAATTCTGACCGTGTTACCGGCGTCGATCGTGGCCAGCAATTCTGCTTGCGCGGCCTCTGTTGAGCGCCTCAGTTTACCCCACAGGTCCAACTCAAATGACAGGTTTCCAGCCAATACAAAGTTATTGCTGGTACCCGTGATAAAAGAGGTGCCGGGTATGGAATTGCCGCGGTTGGCGCCGGCCGATACATCGAACTGGGGATACTGGTCAGAGCGCACAAACCCCAGGATTGCGCGGGCCTCTTCGATACGTGACACGGCGATCGCCAGGTCATTGTTCTGCTCCAGCGCCAGCGTGACCAACTCATTGAGACGTTCGTCACCGAACAATTCCCACCAGTTCAGGTTGGCAATACCAGGTCCATCAACCGGGTCCTGCCGGAACGATTCCGGCATCGGGGTCTCGGGGCGTTCATAATCAGGACCCATCGCACAGCCGCCAGCCAACAACAGGCCAAGCACCAGGGCCGGGAGGATCAGGACATTCGCTTTCATGCACCCCCACCTTCAGAGACGGGATCGGAACTGGCACCGCGGTCCTTGCCCCTGCCGTCTTTCTTGTCACGGCCGCTCAAGCGCTCGACGATTACAAACAATGCCGGCACCACCAGCACACCGAGCACCGTAGCGGCCAGCATGCCGGAAAACACCGTCATGCCCATGACCTTGCGTGCCTCAGCGCCGGCACCGCTGGCGATCAGCAGCGGCAGCACGCCGAGAATGAATGAAAATGCAGTCATCAGGATGGGACGGAAACGGTCACGCGCGGCGGCCAAAGCGGCATCCAGCGCCGACATGCCCTCATCGGTCTTCATCTTGGCAAATTCGACGATCAGGATCGCATTTTTGGCCGACATACCTATCAACATGACCAGGCCGATCTGGGCAAACACATTGTTCTGGTATCCCGATAGAAACAGACCGCTGAACCACAACCCCAGCATCGCTCCAAAGATGGCGATAGGCGTGGCCAGCATGACCCCCATCGGCAGGGACCAGCTTTCATACTGGGCCGCGAGAATCAGGAACACGAACAACAGGGCCAACACAAATACCTGTGAACCGGATCCTGCTGCCGCTTTTTCCTGGAAGCTCATGGCATTCCATGAGTAAGTCATCTCGTCCGGCAAATAATCCCTGGCCACCGCTTCGAGTGCATCAAGCGCCTGGTCAGAGCTGTAACCCGGCGCCGGCGCCCCGGATATCTCGGCGGCACGGAACAGGTTGAAGCGGTTGGTGTATTCAGGGCCTTGCGTGGACGAGGTGTTTACCAGCACGGACAGGGGCACCACCTCGCCACTGGCTCCACGTACGTAGAAATAGCGGATATCCGATGGCTTGCTGCGGTACTCGGGTTCCGCCTGCACGTAGACCTTGTACAGACGCCCGAAGCGATTGAAATCATTGACATAGGCACCACCAAGGAATGAACCCAGGGCAGTATTCACATCGGCCGGGGATACCCCGAGTTTCAATACCATGTCGGTGTTCACGTCGGCGAAAATTTGCGGCACATTGGCGCGGAATATCGAATTGATGGTGCCAATTTCCGGCCTTTGCCGGGCGGCCTCGATAAAACCGTCGGACTGATTCGCAAGATAAGCCGGTGTATTACCGCCGCGGTCCTGCAACATCATGCTGAATCCGGAACCGGTGCCCAGACCCGGAATGGCGGGCGGACCAAATGCAAACGCGATGGCACCGGGTATCCCGAGCGCCAGTTGCACGTTGACCTTTTGAATCAGGTCGTTGACGTGCAAACCGTCTTCGCTGCGTTCTGACCAGTGCTCCAGGGAGACAAAGAAGAACGCATTGTTGGGAGAAAGCGACGCCGTCAACAAACTGTAGCCCGCAACCGCTGTCACCGAATCAACACCTTTGAGACCATTCAAAATACTCTCAATCTGCGCCGTGATCTGGTCGGTGCGCTCCAGTGAAGCCGCATCCGGCAATTGCACATTCACCAGAAAATAACCCTGGTCTTCTTCCGGCACGAAACCTCCGGGCACCATGCCGAACAAGCCGCTCATCAGGACCACAATGGCCGTCAACGCCGCCACGCTTACGATCAACTTGCGGGAAAACAGACCCGCGACCTTCATATAACCGTTGGTAGTGCGGTCAAACATGCTGTTGAAGCGCCGGTAAAACGGTGTCAGCCAGCTGTCCTTCTGCTCTGACTTCGGCCTCAATAACAAGGCGCTCAGTGCCGGGCTCAAAGTCAGGGCATTGATGGAGGAGATGCCTACCGAGATGGCAATCGTGATCGCGAATTGCTGGTATAGACGCCCGGTAATACCGCCCATCATGGCCACCGGTACAAACACGGCGATCAGGGATAAGGAGGTTGCAACAATCGGACCGGATACCTCCTTCATAGCCGCAATGGTCGCCGCTACAGGCTTCAAGCCTTTTTCCATTTTTGTGGTCACGGCCTCAACCACGACGATGGCATCGTCAACAACGATGCCGATTGCCAATACCAAACCCAGTAACGACAGGGTATTGATCGAAAAACCCAATAATGGAAAGACCGCAAACGTACCGACCAGGGACACCGGGACCGCGAGGGTCGGTATCAACGTTGCCCGCCAGTTCTGCAGAAAGATAAATACCACCAGGATCACCAGTGCCATCGCCTGCCACAGCGTGGTGACAATCTCGTTGATACCCTCATCAATCGCCAGCGTAGTATCCAGGGAAACGAGGTAATCCAGGTCATCGGGGAAATCCCGGGCCATTTCCTCCATGACCGCCTTGATTTCATCTGCCACTTCCAGGCCATTCGCGCCAGGTAGTTGGTAAACGGACAACACGGCCGCGGGCCCACCGTTCAGACGGCTGATCGCGTTGTACGACAGCGTACCCAATTCGACCCGGGCGACATCCTTTATACGCACCTGTGACCCGTCGGGATTCGAGCGCACGACCACGTTGCCGAATTCCTCAGCCGTGGACAAGCGACCTTTTGTACGGACCTGGTAGGTAAACTCGGTACCCGGCACCGCCGGCGGTCCGCCGATCTGCCCGGCAGGCGCAATCACGTTTTGCTCCCTGATGGCGTTGGTAATATCCGGCACCGTCAGGCCGAGCTTGGCCAGTTGATCCGGCTTGACCCACACACGCATTGCGTAGTCGCTGCCGCCAAGCACCGAGGCCTGGCCCACACCCTTGATACGCGCAATGGCATCGAGGATATTGATGGTCATGTAGTTACTTTGAAAATTCTGGTCATAGCTGCCGTTGGGTGAGTACAGGCTGACCAGCAACAGTGGAAATGACAGCTTTTTCTTAACCGTCACACCCAGGCGTTTGACCTCTTCGGGAATGCTGGCCGTCGCCTCCGATACCCGGTTCTGAACCAGTACATTCGACATATCGAGATCCGAACCGACCTCGAAGGACACCGTCAGCGTCATCGTGCCGTCGTTGGAGTTGACGGACTTCATATACAGCATGTTTTCGACGCCGTTGACCTTTTGCTCCAGCGGCGTGGCGACCGACTGCTCCACCGCTTCGGCATTCGCGCCGGTATAGGTGGCTGATACTGAAACCTCCGGTGGGGTAATCTCGGGATACTGGGAAACAGGTAAGCCACCCAACGAAACCAGGCCGACCAGCACAATGATGATCGCGATAACCATCGCAACAATCGGGCGGCCTACGAAAAACTCTGCCATTAGTTGATATTACTCTGCTGTGGAATCAACAGTGAGTGGGTTGACCAGCGTGCCTGGCCGGACTTTTTGCAATCCCTCAACGATGATGGATTCACCACCGCTCAAGCCACTCTCAACCACCACGTCATGTCCGGTTTCCGGGCCGAGTGTAATTTCCACGACTTCAACCAGGTTTTGCCGGTCGACCACGTACACCCGGAACCGGCCCTGCAATTCAACCACCGCCATGCGTGGAATAACCACCGCGTTCTCGAGCACGCGGTAGTTTGACCTGACGCGCGCAAACTGACCGGGCAACAACACACTGTTCGGATTCGGAAAGCTGGCCTCGAACGTGTAGGTGCCGGTCTCTGTGTTGATGGATTGCGCGCTTGCGATGATCGAACCCTTGAAAGGGTGCTCGCTACCGTCAGCCAGTAACAGAACGAGATCTTTTCGCCGCTTGCTCTCGTCCCTGCTGTCGGCACGTTCCGAACGGGTGGTGTAGTGGCGCGCCAACTGCAGGTACTCCTGTTCGGAAATTGAAAACCGTACCCGGATCGGGTTGATATCAGACAGTGTGTTCAACACCACCGGATTCGGTTCCCGGCCAACAAATTCCCCTGGCTTCGCCTTGGTCAGGCCGATCAATCCGTCGATCGGAGCGTGTATGCGTGTATAACTCAGCTCGATCTCCGCCAATTCCACGTTGGCTTCACTGGCCCGGACACTGGCCCTGGCTGCCGCCTCCTGTGCAATTGCTGAATCCAGGTCCTGCTCACTGACCGCCCTGATCTCAGCCAGCGGGCGAATGCGGTCGAGGTCAGATTTTGCCCTGGCGCGGTTGGTTTCTGCCGCTGCGAGTTCGCTTTGTGCCGCCACCAGTTTGGCCTGGAAAGGTTGAGCATCGATGGTGTACAGCAGGTCTCCCTTTTTGACAAAGGTGCCCTCGGCAAAATCCATGGACTCCAGAAAGCCCTCGACCCGGGTCCGGATCGGTACATCCTGGGTACCCATGGTGGTACCGACCATTTCCACCGTCAGCGGTACATCCCGCACCGTTGACTGTGTCACCATGACGGCCAATGGTGGCATTGCGCCAGCGGCCTTACCGCTATCAGCGGAATCACACGCCCCCAACAGCACCGCCAGGACCATGGCTGCCAAGCCGGTGACTTTGCCTGTGGGAGGCACGCCCACAACAGTCACGGCTTCACAAATTTCAATGTCCAGCGGTCGGTGTTGCCGGTGACCGTTTTGCGACCGACTTCGTAACGCAATTCGTCATCGGGTCGGTAATGCAGCCTGGAGTAATCCACCAGTTCGAACCCGGCGGCCTGGATTTCATGAATGGCAAGCACCGGATCGATCCGGCGTCTGTTCTCATCGTTATCAGCTTCCATGTGACGGCGGTTATGGTCTACCACAGCATATACGCCGCCTGATTTCAGCGCGTCAAATGCCGCCTTGTTCATGGCGGCACGGCCTTGGGCACCGAAATTATGGTAGTTGCGAAAGGTCAGCACCATGTCCACACCGGTAACGCCCAATCCATCGGTTTCCAGCGAGTAAGTACGTGCACCCTCTTCCCGGTAAACTTTTGAATCAGCCGCAATGATCTCCACTTCTTCAAAGCCGGGTTTATTGATCAGCGATTCCGAGATCCTACCCGTGCCCAGCGCTGCATAAAACTGACCATTGTCCTTCACCACCGGGGCAAGCAACTTGGTGTACCAACCGCCTCCGGGCAGCAATTCGATGATTTTCATATCGTCGCGCAGACCAAAAAACTTCAAGGTATCAACCGGGCGGCGATTCCGGTCACGCTCTTTTTCAGCATCCGTCCTGATATCCGCGTCCAGCGCAGCCTTGAGCCTGGCTTCAACGGCATCAAAATCATCGGCAAGCGCAACACCGGCCGAAAGTAACAACAATGCGCTAAGAAAATATTTCATGGGAAACCCCTGTCATCCAGTTGCAGAAAAGCAGGATGCAAGCATAAATGATTGCAACGACCGGCGAAAGACAGACAACCCGTAGGGTGGACATTTATGTAAAGGACCTGCGGTATGTCGCGGGCGCATGGAAGCGCAAGAGCGACCATGTCCACCAATTCCCCCAAATGTATCTACCCCATCACTCCCCGCTTCAACTCAGCAATCTGATCCAGCAATTCCAGCGCCAACGCCGCACCCGCCAGGTTGACCCCCAGGTCGCGCTGCAGATGAATGACGGTCCTGACCCGCCGCAGGCTCGAGATGGTAAACCGCCAGTGTTCAGTGCCTTCACAAACAGGATCAAGGATGCCTTCCTCCACCAACAGGGTGACGGTCTTCGTTTCTACACTGCAACTGCGGCATAACTCGGCGAGCGTGACCACAGCCTTGTCATCGAGCACCTGGCCGGTCAGGGTTCTTTCGCTAGGCATGATCAGGCCACCTCCATCTTCACACGCGGGTCAAAGTCCATTTCTTCCTGCATTCGCCGGTAAATCCCCCGGGCCTTGTCATTATCTGCCGGAGGTAACGCAATTTGCACAACAACGAAAAGATCCCCTGGTGTTTTTGCCGGAATGCCCCGGCCCTTGAGCCTTAATTTTTTACCAGCCTGTGAACCCGGGGGTATTTTCAGACCCACACTCCCCAGTGGCGTGGGCACCCTGATGCTGGCCCCCAAAGCGGCCTCCCACGGCGCGACCGGCAATTCCAGGTACACGTCGGCTCCCTCCACGCGGTAGTATCCGTGGGGCTTGAACTCCACCTCCAGATACAGGTCACCGGCGTTGCCGCTACCCATGCCGGTACCGCCTTGTCCACCGAGCCGGATCTGCTGGCCCTGGCGGACTCCCCTGGGGATGCTGACTTTCAAAGTACGTTGGCGGGTGGTGACATGCCCGTCAGGCGTCACCTCCGGCATCTGCAATGAAATGGAGCGGGCCGCGCCTTTGAAGCTGTCTTCCAGGTCGATCAATATCTTTGCATGGTGGTCCTCGCCCTGCATCTGAAAGCCACGGCCACCAGGACTTCTTGCCCGCCCGAACAGGGTCTCAAAAAAGTCGCTGAATTCCTGCGCTCCTCCACCACCCGGTGGCGCGCCGTGAAATTCGAACCCGGTACCCCAGTCCGGTGGTGGGTGGAAATCCTGGTGGGCCTGCCAGTTTGAGCCCAGTTGGTCATAGGCGGCGCGTTTTTCGGGGTCCTTCAGGACCTCGTTGGCCTCGCCCAGTTCCTTGAACTTCAACTCGGCACCGGCCTCCTTGCTGACGTCCGGATGATACTTGCGGGCCAGTTTCCGGTAGGCACGCTTGATCTCGTCCTGGGTCGCGTTCCGGCTCACTCCCATGATGTCGTAATAGTCTTTGTATTCCATGAATGTCCACTCTCAGGTGAATGCCAATCCAGCGGCCTTGACCCCCATATCGCGCTGGTCCCGGGAACCGAAACCGGGCCTGAAAGCACGACGGGCCGGTCAACCGTCCGACCGCCTTGATGATTACTGATTTTTTGGCGTGTACGTCTCAGCTTCCTGTCTGCTGAGCTTTTCAACAATCAGCGTCCATTCCGCAAATGATGCTTTTACTTCAAAGCGGAAACGTCCACTCTCACTAAAGAGGCGTACACCATTGCTGACCCACTTGGTCGAAGCCACTTTGCCCAGGTACTCACCACTGAGTGAATCAACCAGGTCGACGTGTAAGCCCATCGATCCCTGGAATTCCGCGGTGACGCGCCAGTCCAGTATCCACGGCGCGGTCACTTCGAACTCCCCTGTGGTCTTGTTGCCGCTGCCTTTGAATTTCCTGATCAGTTCCTTGCTGCTGGCGCTCGATGCGATACACCACAGCGCCAAAAAAACAAGTAAACGCAGATTATGAAAGTTCATGATGTAGTCCTGCTGTCTGAACCTTGCATCCATCATGCCACAATGTGTCGGTGATCTGTAAACTGCCGGTTCTTTGGGGTAAACCACCACCCGGTGATAATGCCACTTATGCAGGTTAATCCTCGCTTGAGACACGCAGACAACTCTCTCGTATCGTGGCTCTTTAGGCTCTGATACCTTGCAACTTTTGCCCTTTGACACCGTAACTATGTCCGCAAAGCCAAGAAAAAAATGTCATTTATGCCTACACTGAAACGTTCAAAGATTGTAATCTTCACCGTCAAAATGACGGGTAAGAATGTTTGATAAGCCGAATAAATATACTTTCTGGATGAATTTTCTAAACTTCGGAGGAACCATGAAAACACAATTCTCTTATCTGGTCTGCAGCGTCGTTATGGCAGTAAGTGCCGTCAGCATGTCTGCCTGCGCCACCAGCACCCCTGATGAGTCCAGCGTTCAAAGTACACCTGTGGAAGTCACCATACCCAGGGTTGGGGCGCCGGAAAAACAAAAACCGAATACCCATGCCATGATCTGGCGCTTTATCGGCCCCATGACGGGCAACCGGGGCTCTGCGGTCGTTGGTCACCCGACGGATACCAACGTGTTTTACCATGGGGCCTCCAACGGTTTATGGAAAACAACCGATGCCGGCGGCACCTGGGTGCCGGTGGGTGATGATGTTTTCAAGACCGGTTCGGTCGGCGCCATCGAAATCTCCCCGTCCAACCCGGATGTCATCTACGTGGGCATGGGTGAACCGCAGATGCGCAACAATGTCACCTGGGGTGACGGTGTGTATAAATCCATTGATGGCGGCGAAACATGGACCCACCTGGGTCTGGAGGAAACCCGCCATATTTCACAGGTCAGGATACACCCGGCCAACCCGGATATCGTCTACGTGGGTGCATACGGCCATGCTTTCGGACCCAATGAGGAGAGGGGTGTCTACAAGAGTGTAGACGGCGGCAACACCTGGAAAAAGGTCCTGTACAAGAGTCCGAATGCCGGTGTCATCGACTTGTTCCTGAACCCTTCCAGGCCAGATGAGCTTTTTGCATCCGTGTGGGAATTTGAACGCAAGGCCTGGGGACCCAAGACCGGCGGCGCGGAAAGCGGCTTGTGGAAAACCACCGACGGTGGTGAAACCTGGACGGACATCTCCAAAAACAATGGCATGCCCCAGGGCCGCATGGGGCGAATTGGAACAGCTATCGCCGCTGTGGAGCCGGACAGGATCTATGCCCTGATCGATTCAGAAACCAGACCCGCTCTCTACCGCTCTGATGATTCAGGTGACAACTGGACCTTTGTTTCCGATAACTTCCAGATCATTGGCCGGCCTTTCTACTACAGCCATGTGATGGTCAACCCGTCCAATGCGGATGAGCTGTGGGTACCGAATAACCGCATGTTCTCATCCAAAGATGGCGGTGTAACCTGGACCGTGGAACCGGGCATCAAGGATGACTTCCACGATATCTGGATAGACCCCCAAAACGCCAACAGGATGATCGCGACCAACGACGGGGGCGCACAGGTCACCCTGACCGGTGGCATGAGCTGGTCAACACAATACTCACAAAAGAACTCACAAATTTATCGTGTTGATACTGATAGTGAGTTCCCATACAACGTTTATGGCACGATACAGGACCTGCTTTCCTACAAGGTGCCCAGCGCTTCAAGGTGGGGTGGTATCTCAGGATATGAAACGACCGCTGTAGGAAATGGTGAAACGGGTCGCGCGATCCCGGATCCGGATGACAACAACATTGTATTTTCAATATCTTCCGGCTCGACAGTCGGCGGCGGCGCGCCATTTACCAAGAACAATATCAAGACAGGGCAGAATGAGGTTCGCTCGATTTGGCCGGAACCCATTTTTGGTTTGAATGCCTCCGACATGCCTTACCGGTTTAACTGGAACACACCTTTCTTCATCTCCAAATACGACCACGACACGATATATTCAGCCGGGAACGTGGTGTTCAAATCCACCGATGAGGGCCTGACCTGGGAAGTCATCTCCGGTGATCTCACCCGGGATCTGAAAGATAAACAGGTCATTACCGGCACCCCCTGGCTACCCGAATACTTTGGCCAGGAGGTCTACAGCACCATTCAACGGCTCGCAGAGTCGCCGGTTGAAAGAGGCGTTATCTGGGCCGGCTCCGATGATGGTCTGATTTACCTGACCAGGGATGAGGGCAAGACCTGGGAGAATGTAACCATCCCCAATCTGCCGGATTACGCGCATGTCCATGAATTAGAAGCCTCACCACATGACCCGGCCACCGCGTATGTCGCCATCTCACGCTATAACACAGCTGATGATTACGCCCCTTATCTGTATAAGACCAGTGATTACGGGCTAACCTGGACAATTCTCAGCGACTCGTTCCCACAGGATGAAACAACGCGCACCATCAGGGAAGACACCGTTCGCAAGGGATTGCTTTATGTCGGCACGGAGAACGGCATCTTCGTGTCACTGGATGACGGTGAACACTGGCAATCCATCAAGATGAACCTGCCGAGTGTCCCGGTGGTTGATATCGAGGTCAAGGACGCGGACCTCGTGATCGCGACCAATGGCCGCGGATTTTGGATACTGGATGACATAACACCTATACGTGAACATTACATGGAAGTTGTTGAACAATCCGCACACCTTTACTCCATTACCGACCATACCCGCTTCGGCTATAGCTGGTGGATGGACTATGCACCGGGCGGTGATCCGGGCGGGATGAAAAAGTACTTCGTACAGAACCAGCGCCCGAGCCATATCTATTACGAGTTGGGTGTTGTCAACGGCGAAAAAAAGCGCACGTTCGTTAATACCGGTGATGCCAGGCCGCTGGGTGCGATGATCTATTTCAGGCTGGGTGAAGACGCTGAAAATATCAGCCTGACCATCCAGGACGAACAGGGTAATGACATTATCACGCATCACCAGGATACCCTGACATTGAAATATGCGGGTAGAGACGAGTTTTCCTTTACCGCGGGGCTCAACCGGTTTGTCTGGGATACACGCTACCCGATGATCACCGGTGTTCCGGGGCGGCCCGCGACCAACATCAGGCCATTTGCCAAGCCAGGCGTATACCAGGCCAGTCTGACCGTGGATGGTGTCTCGATAAACCAGGCGTTTGAGCTGTTTATCAACCCAAATGAACCTTATACCCGGGAACAGTCAGAAGCAAAGTTTGCCTTCTGGATGGGCCTTTATCAAAACGTCGAAGCCATCACGCAAGATGTGCTGGCCGCATTGAAAGTCAAAGCGGACGTCACTGCCAAAGTTCAGGCAGCGAAAGACTCAGGCGCCAGTGAAAACACGGTCAGGAACATGGAAGAACACGCCGCGGTGATTACCAAACTGGTCGATGACTACGAGGCAACGTTTGTTCCCGTTGGACGCACCCTGGCAGAGATCATCAACCAGCCCGCCAAGATCTTCACAAAGATGATCTGGTTGCATAACATGATGGAGGTCTCGGAAGGGCCTGTGACCCAATCGATGCTGGATGTGTATGCAAAGCTGAACCGGCAACGTGACGTTGCGAATCTTGAATATCATAAAACTATGGAAGAGGAGTTAAGCCGGTTTGAGGCTGTTTCAAAATAGATAAAAATGGAGGAAAGCATGAGATTTTTTAAACCGTTACTGTTGCTGTTAATCACGTTTACATTAGTCCCGTCTGTGAAAGCACAGACTGAAGCGCCCAATCAAACGCTGTTCACAAACGTGAACGTCTGGGATGGTAGCAGTGAAAACCTGGCCATGGGTCAGGAAGTGTTGGTCGAAGACAATATGATCAAGCAGGTGTCCGCCAATGGTATAGACGCACCTGGTGCTACCGTGATTGACGGCGGTGGCCGTACGCTAATGCCCGGACTCATCGACATGCATGCTCATTTGTGTATTCAGGAGGGCATGCTCGTTGGTCGTGACGATTATGATCAAATGGCCATGGGTGCCCGCGCGGCGAAATCCATGATTCAGTATCTTGATCAGGGCTTCACCACCGCGCGTGACGTGGGTTGTAATATCCTGGGCATAGCCAAGGCCGTTAATAATGGCTTGATTGACGGGCCGCGCATTTACGCTGCCGGAGGCTTTTTGAGCCAAACAGGTGGTCATGCGGACACGGGAAGTTTCAATGATGCACCCGGGCGTGTCGATGATCTCGAAAGACATGGTTTTGGTTACATCGTGGATGGTAAAACCGAAGTGCGAAGAGCAGCAAGACAAAATCTTCGTGCAGGGGCCACCCATCTCAAGCTAATGGCTGGCGGTGGTGTCGCCAGTGAGTTTGATCCGCTTCACATCACGCAATTCTCTGTAGAGGAATTTGAAACAGCCGTGGAAGTGGCCAATGATTATGGCACTTATGTCACCGTACATGCCTACCACGACCGGTCGGTCAATCGCGCGATTGATGCGGGTGTAAGGTGTATTGAGCATAATTTCCTGGTTTCTGAAGACACTGTTAAACGAATGAAAAAAGAAGGCATCGCGCTTTCTGTGCAAGGGTTTATATCAATGATCGTTTTCGCAGACCCGGATAGCATTACCTTCTTTAATCCTGACCAAAAAGCAAAAGCGAAACAGGTCAATTCAGGCGTTAAGCGGATGTTGAAATGGGCGCGTAAACATAAACTTCTGATGGTCACAGGTGGTGATATGTTCGGTCCGGCATACAACGGTTCGCAGGCCTTGAACATGACTATTCTGTCAACTATCGGTTTCACACCTCATGAGATTCTGACAATGGCTACCTCTAATGCCGCTGAAGTATTGATCTGGTCCGGCGGTATGAATCCTTATAAATACGGTACTTTAGGCACGATTGCTCCCGGCGGTTATGCAGATATGATTCTTGTTGAAGGTAACCCCCTCGACGACATCAAAATAATCGAGGATTACAGCAATAATTTCAAAGTGATCATGAAAGACGGCAAGATCTGGAAAAACGTCCTGAACTGAACACATACGAATATGTGGATTGATCACGGGATCGCTAATCATTATCTTGAGAGGTGCGTGAGCACCTCTCGTCGTTTGTTTATCACGTACCCCATAAAGTAATGAAGAGACTGCTGCTTGGTATTTCACTGATTTGGTTTCCTGTTTTATTGCTGGCGGTTAACGAGCCCGATTGCGGCGAAAACAAGACCACTCAATGCAAACAGGATTCCAGGTCTGAGCACCCGGGAACCGCATCACTGGGCGGCCCTGAACAGGTCGACAACCGGCTGGATGTCGACTCCAACCGGGTCACACCGATGTTCCCAGGCGATTTCGCCAGGGGCTATTTCGACTGGAAAACACGTATCAAGAAGGACCATGGCGTATCCATCGGTGGTGACTATTCCACGGTTTACCTGTCCGCCAGCGACAGCCCGGGTGAGGACAGCGCCTTTGGCGGTATGTACCGCTTTTTCGGCTCGTGGGAAGCCACCGGTGACGGCAAGGGGAGTTCCGGGGCACTGATCTGGAAGGCCGAACACCGCCATGCGTACGGCAGCAACTTGCCACCGGGCAGTCTCGGCTTTGAAACCGGTTATGTTGGCCTGTTCGAACCACCGTTCAGTGACCAGGGAACACGTCTGACCAACTTCTATTGGCGACAGCGCATGAAGGGTGGCAACCTCGTGTTTGTCGGCGGCTTTGTTGATGTGACCGACTACATGGATGTGTACATGCTGGCCAGCCCATGGACAGGTTTCTTCAACTTTGCTTTTTCCACCGGCTCAGCCAGCATACCCACACCCAATGAAGGGCTGGGGCTGGGGCTTGGCGGCTACCTCAATGAGAACTTTTACATCATTGGCGGATTCGCCGACAGCAATTCCGACCCCCACAAACCCGCCGACGGCTTCGAGACCTTTTTTGAAGACCGTGAGTATTTCAAACACTTCGAATTCGGCTGGAATTCATCCCGGGAAACCGCTTTCGTGAACAATATTCATCTGACGCTGTGGCATGCGGATGAACGCATGGCCGCGGCCACGCCCGACGGCTGGGGGGTCAATATCTCGTGGAGCCGCAGCATCAACGATCACTGGATGCCCTTTATCAGGGCGGGCTATGCCGACGACGGCGGCAGCCTGCTGCAAAAGTCGGTCAGCGCGGGCTTTTCCTACCAGACGGTTCCCGGCGGCAACCAGCTGGCGGTCGGTTTAAACTGGGGTGAACCGAATGAAAGCACCTGGTTGCCGGGGCTCAAAGACCAGAAATCCATCGAAGTTTTCTACCGCATCCAGTTGTTCAAGGAACTAGCGATCACACCCGACCTGCAGTACATCAGGAACCCGGCTTTGAACCCGGACGAGAGTTCATTGTGGGTGTTCGGTCTGCGGGCCAGGCTCGCGTTTTGAGCCCCGGTTGAGGGTCTGAATTTCGCTGTATACTCTGTCAATTACAAGACCTGCCTGGAAGTGAGGAACCGACATGTATGCTGAACTTGCGATTCTCGCCCTGTTTATCTTCGTCTACAGCGTGGTTGCGGGCCGTGTTGAACGGTCCATGATCTCGGGGCCCATTGTATTTGTCATCGCCGGATTCCTGATGGGGCCTTCCGGTCTCGGCTGGCTAAAGGGTGATGCCACCAGCAACGATTTGCGCACCATGGCGGATCTGACCCTGGCGCTGATCCTTTTTATCGATGCGGCAAATGCCGATATATCCGTTCTGAAACGGCAGTTTAAAATTCCTTCACGCATGCTGCTGATCGGCCTGCCTGGTGTAATCGCACTGGGATTTGGTCTGGCCGTGCTGGTGTTCGATGGTCTGCCGCTGTACGCCGCCGCAATCCTGGCGACGATGCTAGCAGCAACCGATGCAGCACTCGGCAAAGCCGTGATTACCAACAAGGCCGTACCCGCCAGGATACGCGAAGGTCTGAACGTGGAAAGCGGGCTGAATGATGGTATTTGTGTGCCCATCGTGCTGTTTTTCATTGCCCTGGCCGTTAGCGGGGAGCATGGAGGAAGTTCAACATCCGCACTGGCTCTCGTTGTCCAGGAAATCGGCATCGGAATGGCCGTTGGCCTCGGACTGGCCCTGGCCGGCGCCACGTTGCTGCGCTGGTGCGGGGAGCGGGGGTGGGTCACCGAAATCTGGATGCAGGTTACGGTGGTAGGTTTGGCCATCGCGTCTTTTGCGCTCGCGCAAACCCTGCACGGCAGCGGCTATATCGCCGCGTTTACCGGCGGGATGCTGTTCGGCTACCTGGCTAAAGATGCCACCCACAAACTGGTGCTGGCCGCCGAAGGCACCGGCGAGACACTGGCGCTGGTGACCTGGATGCTGTTTGGCGCGATGGTCATCGGTCCGGCAATGAATTTATTTACGTGGGAAGTGGTGGTTTACGCACTGCTCAGCCTCACCGTGATTCGCGTTGTGCCGATATTCCTGTCCCTGACCGGGAGCGGCGAGAGCGTTTCCAGCCGTATGTTCCTCGGCTGGTTCGGGCCGCGGGGCCTGGCCAGTATCGTGTTTGCGATCATCGTCATCAACGCGCAGGTACCAGGGGGTGAATACCTGGCACTGGTGGTCATATGCACGGTGTTCTTCAGCCTGATCGCCCACGGAATCACCGCCAACCCACTGGCCAAATGGCTCGGCCGCAAAGAAGCCGACACCGAGGAATCATGATTGAACTGTAGGAGGCGCGCAAGAGATCCAGCGCAAGGCCTACCGCCGGGACGAACGCAAACGGGCACTGCGTCCCTGGTACGACTGGAAAGACGGCTTGCAGAAACGGTATGGATTTTCATTTGGTATTAACGTCTCCATGCTCTACGAAAACGCATCCGCGGTGCCTTCTGATGAGGATGACGCCGCCGGAGGCATCTATCGCCTGCAGGGCGAGTAGCGCGCACCGGTTGGACAGAACCTGCAGATTCTGCAGGCGTTGCATTCAGCCCGATCGTCGTAGACGTGGGAGTTGACCGCCATTGGACGCGAATGCGCGGTCATGCCGAGTTTTTTCAATGCCGGAGCGAGAATCTCCCTGTCGCACCAGGAGAAGGCATGAGCCGGCATCGGAAAAGCATCAGTGCGCGGCTCCGCGTATGGATTGTCCAAATGGTTCCCGGCAACGCCGATCACCTTCTCGGCATCGAGTAACCAAGGTTCAAGCTCACCGTAAGAGATTGGCCAATCGCGGCCGTAACCGAACAGTGACTTGACACGCATATCTGCCTCTACCGGTCGTACCATCCATCCCTGAAAGTGCAGTGCCGTACCGCCCGTGCCGAACAATCTATTGTAGTTGAATTGCGGACTATCACCGGTCTTGATGGTGCTAACCTTGGTCTTGACACTCTCGGGTAAATGGTCGTTGTAGTCCGCGCCGTAATCGAAGTCGCGCATGACACGTGCCAAAAAGGCGGATCGCTCGGCCTCACTGAACTGCGGCCCCTTATCGAGAACCAGAATCTTGCGATCTGGTTTCTTACTTGCCAACTTGTGTGCAAGCAGCAGGCCGGCGATGCCAGCAAGCTTGGTACGGAAATACCGGTCGGTGCCATCGCCACTATTCAGGAACGCGCTTATTCTTCACCCGTGTGGTATACGCCATAAGATCGCGTTGCAGGTGTGTTTCTGGCTATTCCAGGCTTTCCTTCAGACTCTTATATGAACGCAACCGATAAAATTCAGTAGTACGGTTACTATCGCCGCCGTATATAACGGCCCCTTTTTCAACTCGATCGCCTAGAAGTGTTGAAAAATAATTGATTCCCTTTAAAAAAGAGCTGTGCCAGGTTTGAGATGACTTGATTTCAATCGGTGTAAAATGATTACCGCTCTGAATAACAAGATCCACCTCATTACCATGGCTGTCACGGTAGAAAAACAGCCGGGGATCTTTACCCTGGTTAAGCTTTGACTTCAGGGCTTCCATCACAATAAGATTTTCAAACAAGTTTCCCCGCAATGGATCACGTTGCATTTGCATGCTTGTTTCAATACCCATTAGCCATGCAGCAAGGCCGGTGTCGATAAAATAAAGTTTGGTTGATTTTACCAGGCGTTTCCCGATATTTTCATAATAGGGCTGAAGCCTGTAGATAATAAATGATGCTTCAAGTACTGAGATCCAGTCGCTTATTGTATTAGCTGTGACACCAACATCATTTGCCAACGATGCCTGGTTGAGAAGCTGTCCAACCCTCCCTGCGCATAAGCGGACGAATTTTTCAAATTTGGCGGAATCCTTCAAGTTGATGAGTAACCTTACATCCCGCTCAATATAGGTTTGAAAATATGAACGATAAAACCGGGCCGTATCAATCCGGTCGGCATGTTTGCCAGGCATAAACCCATTTAAAAGGAGTTCATTCAACTCTTCTTTACTGATATCAGATTCCTGCTTGAGTTCCTTCATTGAGAGCGGAAGCAAGGTTAACCGCGCCGTTCTCCCTGCAAGTGATTGGGAGATTGCAGCCCCCAATTCCAATTGATGGCTTCCTGTGAGAATGAACTGCGCCTTTAAGCTGTCTTCATCAACAATGGTTTGTATGTATGATAGTAATTGGGGCACACGTTGCACCTCATCGAGAATAACGTTTTGCCGATATTCATTGAGGAAGCCGCGGGGGTCCTCACTGGCATACAGGCGAGTGTCGGGATCTTCCAAAGATACGTATTGATGATTGGGGAAGGCAAGCCGACAAAGTGTGGTCTTGCCAGCCTGTCTTGGCCCAAGAACGGTAATGACACGAAATTCTTTAGCAAGAGCCCTGATTTCTGTGAGGATTGATCTTTTGTACATTTTTTCACATCCTGAACCTGTGCAAATATTAAGTTCAACTCTATTATTACACAAATTAACGGGCCAATATGCCTTTATCTTGAAGTGCTTTCCAAAAGCCCTGATCCGGAGGCAACAGAGATGAACTCACACGACTAACGCACACTATCGCTCACCGCGTTGCACGTTACCCGGAACGCCAGGGCTTATTGGAGCGTGATAACGCCAACATCTATCTCACCTCGGAAGCCTTGGATTCCTCAGACGAAGACCCATCAAATCAGTTGTTGGGAGGTTCTTTCACCTATCGCATTGCCATTGGACCCCAACAGGGCCGTAAGGTATTTACGCTGCAAACCCTGCCCAACATTGAATCAGATAACCTGCTCTCAAAATCAGTGGGGAAAGTTACCGGTTTTTCTTTGCACGCGGGTGTTGCCACCAAGACCAATGAGCGTGCCAAACTGGAGCGTCTTTGCCGTTATATCACAAGGCCGCCGGGATCCACAAAACGCCTGTCACTAACCCGCAATGGCAGGCTACGCTATGAGTTGAAAACACCCTGGCGTAACGGCACCACCCATGTCATATTTGAGCCACTGGACTTTATGTACAGGACAAGGTGAGACCAGGAACTGGTCGAGAGGGTGGCCTGGGCCATGTACGGTATGCTGCGGGCGCAGGACGCGCAGGAGCGGCAATTTTTCCGATACCAGGACTGCTATTCCAATACCAAGATCAGCCTGGTCATCAGGCCGTTGCTTTCGCCTTTTTCGCCATCCATCTCATTCCAAATATATTTATAACCGGCGTTTACCGAGAAAAATGGTGTCAACCACCAGTTCAGTCCAAGCGTGGCAATGTGCATGTCACCGCCATGAATAGTCCCGTCATTCAAATTGATATCAGAGTAACGCGTGTACAACTCCCAGGCGCCTTTGCCATTTTGATAAACTGTCTTGGCAACCGGGATTCCGGTAAACACATTGCTTTTTTTATTGTATGCACGCATTTCACCCGTCAATATCCACGAGGCTTCTACAAAATAACCATCGAAGGAAGGATTACCCAGCGCGGGATTACTGACCTTGGTGCGTGTGTATTCCGAAGTGAGCAAAGTCGGACCCCACCGCCAGGCGAACTCAACGTTATACGTTTGAGTTTTGTCAGCGGGGTGCAGACCCGTATCTACAAAATCCGGAGCCTTGTTAAATTCAGGTTCGGTAATATACTGAAAGCCTTCTTTGGCGTCTGAGTAACGGTAGCCCAGACCCACATGCAGCAGATTACTTTGATCTTCACTCACCAGAGGAGCCCACGCGATACGCCCGACATATTGATTGGCGCTTTCATTGAAACTTTCCTTTTCCTCCAACCAATTATTGAATGCACCAAAAGCCCAACTGGAATTCTTTTCGGGACTGCTGCCGTTCCAGACTATGCCGATATTGCGGGCGGGAAACACGGCATCCGAAATGGCGGGACGCTCCTGATTGGGTAGAAAGGTGCCGCCCGTCAGGCGATTCATTGAGATTGGCTCTTTTTGCTTCCCGATGCTCATCACTGAGCTTTTAAAAAATGGAATGTCCAGACGATAGTCGAAAAACGTGAGATCGTCTTCATCCTTAACCTCAAATCCTTTGTCAAATGTATTTGTGGCTGCAAAAACTGTGTAAATCCATGGTTTTTCAAAATTTAAAGTGCCAATAAACCCAAAGCGGAATCCCCTGATTTCACCACCGTCATAAAACTTGAGATCACCCCACTGGTGCTCACTGCCTTCATCCTGGGACAGCCAATTCATCCTGTCCAGCACCATCGCGGAAACAAAGATGCCATCGATGTACTTTGTTTCGAACTGGTTCCATTTGGTCGTGTCCCTGTAATTCAACGGCACCATGAAAGGGGGTGGTGTGTATGCCAGCCATCCGGTCTTTTTTGGCTCGTCATGCGGTTCATCTGCAACTACATCCAGTAGCCGGTTCTTAACCACGACCCCGTTGTTAACTGCAAACACCGAATAGGTGAAAGTATCCATCAACACTTCGAAATTATTGCGCGGGTCTTCATTAAAAATCAGGAAACTGGGCTTGTCGCCCAGTTCGAGCTTGCCCATCAGGATGCCCCGGTTGGCATCGACGACCATATCCGCTTCATCCCTGGATATCTTGTCCTGGGTCACGACCTCCAACTTGTTTTCACTGAGCAGGATATTGACAACTTTGTCCTCAACAGCGCCGGAGGGGTCAAACAGGGTAACGTTGCGGATCAGAACCTTCTCAGGGCCGATGGTCTGCGCCTGAACCACCACCGGAGAAAAAACTGTCAACAGCAAGATGAGTGCACCTGGAGACCTTGAAAGCCTGAGAAAATGCAGCATGGTTTCACCTTAACCGTACGGTATCAATACAAGCCGTCGAAACTACCACAGCACAATCCCATATTCCACGCGGGGGTGGCGGCTGAAGAGACCGGTTTGTGGCCGCGCTCATAACGCGCGCAAGCCTGTATTTCAGACGATCAGATGCCTTATTCAAATATCCTGCCGGGTTAAGCAGGTTTTCGGGGTCCATGGTTCCCTGGGTTATTTCCGGTAAGCACCGGGGTTTTTACCCGCTTCAAAACGAGGTTTAGCGTCTCAACAACGCCCACCAGCGGGCAATATTCAACAGGCTGGCCAGGGAAGCGGAAAGGTAGGTCAGAGCCGCGGCCCTCAACAACTTCCGGGCGTGCGGCAGGTCCACCGGTTTCAGGATTTTACTTCGTTCCAGCAGCGGCAGAGCGCGTTTGAAGCTGGCGTCCAACTCGGTCGGCAGGGTCACGAAGTGGACCAGCGTGGTCGCTCCAAGGCTCATCAAACCACCCAGGATCATCAGCACGCTCACCAGTGGCGCGCGTGTCACCACGCCGATCACTGGTGCAGCCATCAGGATACCGGCACCGAGTCGTTGTGCTGGTTGGGTCATCATTACCAGACGCGTTCGGACTTTCAGCGGGGCATATCCAGCGGCATCCTGCAGCGCATGCCCGACTTCATGCGCCGCCACGGTCACGGCGGTCAATGACCGCCCGTTGAGCTTGTCAGGCGTGAGGCGTATGACCTTTTTCACCGGGTCGTAGTGGTCGCCGCTGGGGGTTTCTTCAACTTTGACATGCTGCAGCTCATTATGGTCGAGCAAATGTCTGGCCAGTTCACCACCCGTACCCTTGTAACGGTTAGCCGGTTCACTGTAGCGCGACATGACCATGCGCACCCAAACGCCGGGACCAAAAACAAGCGCGAGAACCAGCAGTATCGGGACAAGCAAATGCATTTGTTCATCATAACCCCAGTAGGATGGACATTCATGTCCACCGCAACCGCGATGAAACAAAAATCCATCAATGACCAGCCACTAAATGAATATCCATCCCACCACCACACAAAAGGCCGGGACATCAACAGTTCCTGGCGTTAACCACCACTGCCCGAACCAATCACATCCCGTATAATCAGCACTCCGTACGACCGGATTCTCAAAGCAACGATTAATAATCTGTATGAATACCGTTCACAAAACCCTGCTGATACTGGCCATCCTGACCATGCTGGGACCGCTCTCCGTATCCGGCCAGCAACAAACCGATGATGCACAGTCCGGTGTAGAGCTTGCCGGGGAACCGGCTGAAACACAGGAAGAGGGCAATAAGAAAAAGCAACCCAAGGACCCGAACCGCGGCCGTTTCCTGCCGATCCCGATATTTATCACCGAACCCGCCATCGGTGAGGGGCTGGGGCTCGCGCTGACCTATTTTCACCGGAAAAAGGACAGTCTTGAGGGCAGATCGGTGGCCTCACCGGAATCGATTGGTGGCACTTCCAGGGAACAGGCACCCCCGCCGACCGTTACGGGTGTTTTTGCTGCCTACACCAGCAACAAGACCGCCGCTGCCGGTGTCGGCCATATGAATACGTTTCGTGACGATCATATCCGCTTTACGGCTGTTGCGGCCCTGGCCGATGTTAAATCGACCTTTTACGTTCTGAATAAACCGGTTGAGTTCAACCTCAAGGGTGTACTTGTTTACCAGGAAACCCGTTTCCGGTTTGGTGACAGCCGATGGTTCTGGGGCATTGGTTTGTCGTACCTTGACGCAGACAATACCTTTGAATTCAGGGGTGAGGATTTTCCACCCATTGAGTTGTTTGCCGACTTTGAGGTAACAAATGTCGGTCTGTCCGCCAAGCTGGCATGGGACTCCCGTGACAACACATCCATGCCCAACAGGGGCCAGTTTTTTGATATGGCCGTCTGGCGCTACGATGACACCGTCGGCGGTGACTACGATTACTGGGACGCCAGGTTGAAATTGCTTTCTTTTCACCCCCTGGGTGAGAAATTCATTGTAGGTTTACGTCTTGAATACTCAAGTATTGAAGGCCGGGCGCCGTTTTTTGGTGTTCCATGGGTGAAACTGCGCGGTATTCCTGCCTTACGCTACCAGGGCGACCGGGTGACCGTAGCCGAGATCGAAGGTCGTTACAAGCTGGCGCCCAAATGGTCCTTGATTGGTTTTGCCGGTGTGGGCGCCACCGCCAGCGATTCGCTGGTTATTGATACGGATCAGGACATCTATGCTTATGGGCTGGGCGCCAGGTACAAGATCTTCGACGCACAAAACGTGTGGGTGGGTATTGATATTGCCAGGGGAACGGAAGAAACAAACTGGTATATCCAGGTTGGACATGCCTGGTGAATAAATCCGCCGATGGTGGACATGAATGTCCACCCTACGTTCCGCCAGTTCAACGTTTTGCCAGCGCGAACGCCACCACGTAATCACCGCGGGTGGTACCCAACTTGGCGTGGCCTCCGGCTGAGATCACGATGTACTGTCTGCCGTTGAGTTGGTAGGTCATGGGTGTTGCCTGGCCGCCGGCCGGCAAGCGGCCACGCCAGAGTTGTTCACCATTTTCTGCATCAAACGCCCTGATATAATCATCCATGGCGGCGCCGATAAACACCAGTCCGCTGGACAGAATAATGGGACCACCCAGGGCCGGCATACCCAGCTCCGGACCCAACGGCAGCGGCGTCAAATCACGGGTCGTACCGAAGGGCACCTGCCACAGGATGTCCCCCGAAACCATGTCCACCGCAGCCAGCGTCCCCCAGGGTGGTTTTACACAGGGTATGCCCAGCGGGGACATAAACGCCTTCCTGCGCATGCCAAAAGGTGTGCCGTGTTGCGGTGAAAACTCGGTATCCTGATAACGGCCCGACTCACGGGCCGCCTCAAAACCGTCACGCGGCTCGAGCGCGACTATGAACGGCAGGTGCAGGCTGTTGGCAATCACGATCTGGCGCTCCGGGTCCCATGCGATACCACCCCAGTTACTGCCGCCGCCGTTACCCGGGATCATAATGGTGCCCTCGATGCTCGGGGGAGTGTAGATACCCTCACTTCGCAACGTTTTTATTTCATCGCGACAGGCACCCCTGTCGACAAAGCTAAAACCCCAGGCATTGTCTTCGGTCACTGCCCGGTGAGATACCAGCGGCGGGGGCGCTACCGGGAAAGGCTGGGTCGGCCAGGCTTCCTCACCGGCGATATCCGATGCCGGCACGTGACGTTCTTCGATTTCGAAAAAAGGCATACCTGTTTTGCGGTTGAAGCTGAACAGCATACCCATCTTGGTGGGCTGAATGACCACCGGTACCGTGTTGTCACCCCGGCGGATATCCACGAGCACCGGCTGTGACGCCAGGTCGTAGTCCCACAGGTCGTGGTGCGTCAACTGGTAAGACCAGGCGATATCGCCGGTCACAGCGTCGAGCGCCACCAGGGAGTTCGCGTGCCGGTTTGTACCAAGCCTTTCACCGCCGTAGTAGTCAGGACTGGCGGAGCCGGTCGCGGCAAACACCAGGCCCAGTTCCGGATCCGCCGATATCGGCGCCCAGACATTGGCGGTGCCAGTTTTTGCCGCCTGTTCGGGAATCCAGTCTGCCGCGTTGTCCAGATCCGGATCGCGTGGAATGGCATGCCACTTCCAGCGCAGTTCACCGCTGCGTGCGTCGTAAGCCCAGACCGTACCCAGGCCCAGGTCAACAGCCCAGTTATCGTGCATGCCTGAACCAAGTACCACCGTGTCACCGATAACGACCGGCGGCGAGGTGACCGGGTAGGCCTGACCCCTGTCCTGTTCGCGGATGGCCCGGGTAAGATCGACTTCCCCGTTGGCAGAAAAATCCGTACATGGTTGACCCGTGATTGCGTCAAGGGCGAGCAAACGGGCATCCACGGTGCCTGCATAAATACGTTCCCGGCAGACTTCACCCTCATCTGCACGTGCATCCAGCCAGTAGGCCACGCCACGGTTGGAGACTTCACTGAAACTTTCCTCGGGGTCGATCCCGGCGTCATACATCCAGCGTTGTTCACCAGTTTCAGCGTTCAGTGCAAAAACCCGTGTGAACGCGGTGGCAAAATAAAGTGTATCGCCCACCAGTATGGGGGTCGACTGGAAGGTGTGTGATTCCCGTGAGCGATACCCCACGCCCGTTTCACCGGTGCGAAAAGTCCACACGGGTGCCAGCCGATCAACGTTCGCGGGCGTGATCTGGCTGGCGGTCGAATACTTGTGGCCGGCGGCATTGTTGCCCCACACCGGCCAACCGGTATCCTGCAGATCGGCCTCTGGAAAACCGGGGGTTGCAAGGTCGCCACTCCAGTAGTCAGCGGTCAGGTATAGCCAGGCCAGCGCCAGCGCCATAATGATCAGAACCCAGAAAAGTATCCGCTTAATCAATTTCATATCAGTATCCCGTAGGGTGGACATTCATGTCCACCGATAAAAATACCACCCACATCCGCCAATTATCGGCAATCATGTTGGTCCTGGCGGCGTAATCAACAACTCAAGAAGGTGGACATGAATGTCCACCTTACCCGGGGAAGCTGCTGATGATTTGTGCATATCTTGGATGCCTACGGACATTATCCATGTCAGAGTCGTGCACCAGCCATTCGCGATTGATGTTGCCGACCTTGATCAGACAGTTTTCCAGGCAGTCCAGGGCACGTTCCACGTCTCCCGCCAATGAAAAAAAGCACGCGGCGTTGTACTGGATAATGGAGTCCATGGGCGCATTGTTCATCGACGTCAGCATCCACTTTTTAGCCTCTGACTTTTTACCGAGACGTAACAGGGCAAATGCACCCATGTTCAGGGCCCGGTTATCATCCGGGTTGAGTTCCAGGATGGCCCTGACCCGTTCGATACCTTTGCGTGTAACCTCCAGGGCCTTGTCCCTGTTGCCAAGGCTGGTGTAAAGCTGGGCCTGCAACAGCACGCTTTGAAAATCTTCCGGCCGCACCCGGGCAGCGCTTTCAAACAGCTTCAGCGCCCGCTTCATATCACCTTCGTGAACCTTTGCCCGGCCAAAAAAATAGCAGGCTTCATAGTTCTTCGGGTCAAGCTCAATGGCTTTTTCGAATTCCGCTTCCGAGTCTTTGTAAGACTGGCTCATACAATGGGCGATACCGGCTGATACGTGCGCCTCGGCCAGCTCCGGTGCCAGTTCAAGCGCCCGGGCGCTGATGCGTTTCGCCTCGATCAGGTTCACGTTGCTGGCATTGAAATACATATATTCAAAACCGTAGGTATACGCAAGGCCAGCCCAGGCACGACCGTATTCCGGCTCTATCTCCACTGCCCGGCTAAACATTTGCCGGGCAAATACGTTGTCCTGGGTTGTATGCCTGGCAAAATAGCTCAGCCCTCGCAGGAAGAAGTCATACGCTTTTGGATCTGTCCGTCGCTGTTGGTGGTCAGGCTTGCGATGAATTGTGGCACTCAGTACAGATGCGATCGAATTCGCTATTTCTTCCTGAATTTCGAAAATATCCTTCAACTGCCGGTCGAACTGGCGTGACCACATGTGATATCCATCAGACGTATCGACCAGTTGCGCAGTGATGCGCAGCCTGTCACCTGATTTGCGTACACTGCCCTTGAGCACGGCTTTTACCCTGAGCTTCCTGCCGATTTCGCTGATATCAGCCTGTTTGCGGCCGTATTGAAAGGCAGCCACCCGGGACGCGACCCGCAGGTTGGAGATCTTGCACAGGGCATTGAGAATTTCCTCCGCAATACCCTCACAGAAATAAGCCTGATCCCCCTTCTCGCTCATGTCATCGAATGGCAGGACAGCGACGGATGGCGCCCGTTCGCGGTCATCATCGGTTCCTGACCTGAGTACTGACGGATTTACCCGATCCCTGCGGATGCCTTCGGGCGTCCTTTCGTAGGCCCAGGCCAGGACCAGGGCGATTGGGAAACCCAGCAGCACGAGTACGATCAGCAGGCCAAGCGACCAGGCAGGCACGCCGAGTCCTTCGAAAGCCACTTCGCCCACCTGCATCACGACCCAGCCCACGATGATGTACAGCAGCGCCACGCGGATGACCTTGCGGTCCTTCAATTGGCTCCAAAAGCCCTTGAACGGTATTTCACCCATGGTATATGCACACCAGTCCAATTGCGCTGCCAGTACACTAGGCGCCACTGGGTATACGCAACGATATTGTATACTCATGCCAATACATGGCGATCAACCGCAGAAGATCAATGCAAAATAAGCTTAGTCCACAAATCATAACCCGGGGTTTCAGTTCTGAAGTTCGTAGTCCGCAATCCAGGCCTCGATATGGGCACGTAACTGCAGTAGTGGGATCGTGCCATTTTCCAGGACCCTGTCATGGAATTCGCGGACATCAAAGTTGTCACCCATGGCCGCTTCAGCCTGTCGCCGCAGCGCCAGGATTTCCAGGCCGCCTGAATCATAGGCCGTAAGCTGGCCGGGAAGAATCGCGATACGGTCGACCATCTGGTCACCGATATTTTCGGGAAATCGCCCGGCTTCCATCATGAACTCGATGGCCTGTTCGCGGCTCCAGCCAAACAGATGAATACCCGGGTCAACAACCATGCCGCGTGCCGGCCAGGCACGCCGCCTTATCGGACCGGTGGTGGTGGTGTACAGGCCCATCTCCTCGGCCAGCGCTTCCGAGTACCGCGCCCAACCCTCTCCGGGCCCCGAAAACCAGATGATCTGTGTCACCGGGTGCAAACCTTCCACCGATTGGCCCACCGCGACCTGCAAATGGTGCCCCGGCCAGGCTTCGTGAAAGGCCGTCGCCTCGGCATTGCCGCGTGACTGTTCTTCAGGTTGATGCAATGGGATTCTGTATTCACCCGGCCGGTCCCCTGAGGCCGGTCGATAGTGTGCTGAGCGCCCTGTACCCTCTTCGTGCTCCTCAAACGGAACCACCTCGACAGACTGTTCAGGCATTTTGCCGACCCACTTGGGCATCTCTGCTTCCGCCCTGAGTACCATCTCACGGGAAAACTCCAGTAATACCTCCTTATCATCGAACTGATCTGAAGGGTCAGCCTTCGCCTTGTCGATGATCGCTTTGAAATCATCCAGTCCATAGGCAGCGCGGCCAAGTGCTATGACCGTCGCCTTGTTGGCCGCCACTGTTTTTTTACCGAGTTTGTAAACATCCTTGCCAGACCGGTCCAGGGTTGTATAAGCCCGCAAAGATGCCTCGTAGCAGTCCAGCCCGTCCGGATTGGCAGTCACTGACAGCTCGGTGCGTGCACTGCTCATATATGAACCTGCCAGGAACTCACGGTAACGCCGTAAAGCAGGATAAATCTGCCCTTCAACCAGTTCGTGTGTGGCCTTCATAAATGCTTCGTTCGGGTCACGGACGGCTGGTGAGTAGAAGGGTGATGCCTCGGTGTCCAGTTCGAGCAGACCATCCAACTGGCCGATCACACGTTGCACGACGGTCCGGGGCGCAGAGTAGCCCAGCACGAGTCCGTATTTCAGATTTTCGATTTCCTGGTCGGCATATTCCGCCAGTTTTGACCACCGCGCAAGTGACTGCTCGCGTAATTTGGACGTGCCCGTGGGCTGTAGCTGTGCAATTTGCGAATAACCGGAGTGCCAGCCACCCATTTGATTGACGTTCCATAATTCGCTCCGGCATACGCGTTGCGCAACAGAAGACCTGAGCGCCTGTAACAGGTATGCGTTCGTGATCCACTCCGTTCGACCCGCAAGCAGGCCGGCATCGACGGATTCAAGCATGCCAAGCATCTCATCAACTTCCGTCTTGATAACATGCCGGGCAGCGGGACTGTTGTCTTCCATGCCATCATGGCGTTCCAGTTCAACGCCGGAGAAATAGGCAACTTCCGGTGTCTTTGCCAGCGTGTCAGCATAAAAACGATCAGCAACCGCGTTAACCGAGGTCGCAGCATCGGCCACCGGATCGACGACCGGGTCAAGCGGGGATTCAACAATAGCAGGCGCATGGTGCTCGCAGGCTTGCAGGGCAAGTGCGCAAACGGTGGTTAAAATAAGTTGATAACGGCGCCGCAAGATTTTCATAATGGTCCAATAATTTCGTAGGGTGGACATTCATGTCCACCGTCTGCTGGTTTGCGGGCATCGGACTGGTGGACATAAATATCCACCCTACTGTATCCCGCATGGCCATGATAAACGAAATGGCTAGGGTGACGGCACCACATAGCAACTGTTATCCTGATCACAGTTCATATCCTTGACGACCATGTTCCTGCTGATCACCTTTGTCCTGTTTGCACTGATTTTTTCATTCCTGTGTTCCATCGCCGAGGCAGTCATCCTCAGCGTAACCCCGGCCTATGTTGCGTTGCTGGAGAAGGAAGGAAGACCATCCGGCGCCTTGTTGAGGAAGCTGAAGGCAGACGTCAATAAGCCGCTGGCGGCCATTCTTACCCTCAACACGATCGCGCATACGGTCGGAGCCGCCGGTGCCGGTGCCCAGGCGGCCATCGTGTTTGGCAGTGCGTACCTGGGCGTGACGTCCGCGGTGCTTACCTTGTTGATCCTGGTTTTTTCAGAGATCATTCCCAAAACCCTGGGGGCCCATTACTGGCGCAAACTGGCGCCCGGCACTGCCTATGGCCTGAGGGTCCTGATCTGGTTGCTCTACCCCTTTGTGCTCTTGTCCGAGAAGCTGACCGGTGGCATGGTCGAGGCTACCACACTGAGCGGATTTAGCCGCAGTGAGTTCGCCGCAATGGCCGAGATCAGCGCCGAAGAGGGGGTGCTGGCCAGACGTGAATCCGAGATCCTGAAAAACCTGTTGCAACTACGCAAAATCCGCGTAAAGGACGCGATGACGCCACGGACCGTGATGTTTTCACTACCGGAAACGACCACGGTTGAAACTTTTTTCCAGCAACACGAGAACATCGGGTTCTCACGCATCCCCGTGTATGGGGAAGACCCGGACCTGGTAAACGGCTTCGTTCTGCGCGCGGACATATGGTTGGCGCAGGCGCGCGGAAAATATAAGGACAGCCTCGGAAATTACCGCAGGAACATGCCGGCGTTGCCGGAATCCAGCTCCCTGGCCGAGGCTTTTAACCAGGTGATGCACCTGGACGCGCACATCGTGCTGGTGGTAGATGAATACGGGGACTTACAGGGTATCCTGACCCTTGAAGATATCTTCGAGACGCTGCTCGGGTTAGAGATCGTGGACGAGGAAGACGAGACGATCGATATGCAGGAACTGGCTCGAAACAAGTGGAAAAGCCGCGCCGAGAAAATGGGTTTTGAACCGTAAGCAAGCGCTACCTCACTCGCAGGGTGGACATTCATGTCCACCATTAATCTGGCTTACGAGCACCGGCCCGGTGGACATGAATGTCCACCCTACTCGTATCGCAGGGCGTCAATCGGGTCCAGTTGAGCCGCTTTTGCGGCTGGTACGATACCGAAAATTACACCCACGGCGGCACAGAAACCAAAGCTGAGGAATACCGCCCACAAGGGCACATGGGCCGCTGGAAAACCCGGCAGCATCGCGGCTACGCCAGCGCCCAGCCCATAGCCGATGGCGACACCTACCAGGCCGCCGATCATACACAGGGTCAGGGCTTCGATCAGAAACTGCAACAGGATGTCCTGGCGTGTGGCGCCGAGTGCCTTGAGTATGCCGATCTCGCGTGTTCTTTCCGTTACTGACACCAGCATGATGTTCATGATACCAATGCCGCCGACCAACAGTGAAATACCAACGATCCCTGCTGACACCGCGGTGATGGTATTGATGACTGTATTAAACGATTCTGTCAGCTGTTCGGCAGTCTGTACTTTGAAATCATCCGGTTCGCCCGATTTGAGCCCGTGTTCCTGGCGTAATACCCGGCGTATCCGGTCCTTGACCTCTTCCTGACGGTTCATGTCGTCCACCAGCAGTTGGATCTGGATATCGAGGTCCCTGGACGCACCCATGATCCGTTTCGAGGTGGCGTAGGGCAGCAATACGAAATCGTCCTGTGAAAATCCCAGCAGTTCTCCGCGTTTCTCGATCACGCCGACGACCTTGCACCACTCGTTGCCGACCCGGAAAAATTCACCGATGGGGTCGTCCGGCATTTCCAGGTTCTCAATCACGTCGATACCCACGGCGCACACCAAGCGTCTGCGGGTATCATCGTCCGCCGTAAAAAAACGGCCACTCTGCGGATAGACGCTGTTGACATCGAGATAGCTGGGGCCAATCCCGATCACCCGTGAAAATGCACTCTGTGAACGGTAGCTGATGGCTCCCTGGCTCCCGGTTTGGGTGAACAATACCGGTGTGATGTGGGAAATCCCGTCTATCCGCCGGGAAATCGCGTCCATATCACTGTCCCTCAATTTTGCCAGGCGACCCTGGAGTTGTTTTTTGAAGGGGGTATAGGAACGTATCGTTAAAGAATTGCCACCCAAGCCTGCGAACTGTGCGTTAACGGTATAGGAAAGTCCCTGGACGATGGATACGACCGCGATCACCGAGGTGACGCCGATTATAATCCCCAGTGAAGTCAGCAGGGAACGGAAGCCATGCGCCCGGATCGACTCAAATGCAGAACGGATACTTTCCAGCAGGGCAAACATCAGTGACCGGTATCCACGGCGCCGGCACCTGTGGGTCGCGGCTGAATATTGGGGTGGTGTGAGTCTGACTCTAGCCTGCCATCCTCAAGACTGATCACCCGGTCACAATGCGCGGCGATATCGGCCTCATGGGTCACCATGATGATGGTCTGTCCCTCCTCGTGCAGCTGGTCGATCAACACCATGATTTCCTGGCTGGTCTTGCTGTCCAGGTTACCAGTGGGTTCATCGGCCAGCAGTATCGCCGGGTGGCCCACAAGTGCGCGCGCAATCGCGACACGCTGGCGCTGGCCACCCGACAACTGGTTGGGCAGGTGGTCCATGCGGTCACCCAAACTGACGTGTTCGAGTGCCTCGGTGGCGATACGCTTGCGCTCCGACCGGGCAATGCCGCGGTAGACCAATGGCTGCATGACATTCTTGAGCGCCGATGCCCGCGACAACAGGTTAAAACTCTGGAATACAAACCCGATTTCACGGTTACGGGCCCTGGCTAATTCCGCTTCGTTCATATCACCGACATTGGTGCCATTGAGCAGGTAATCACCACGGCTTACACGATCCAGGCAACCGATGATATTCATCATCGTTGACTTGCCCGAACAGGAGGCACCGACGATGGCAATA
>Ga0255052_10000489_pt1 | contig 32042 bp, 29 predicted proteins | sample JV7_2_21_MG_FD_188632 | JGI IMG/M metagenome (GOLD analysis project Ga0255052, IMG submission 188632) | Seawater microbial communities from Jervis Inlet, British Columbia, Canada - JV7_2_21 | ecosystem: Environmental > Aquatic > Marine > Inlet | place: Canada: British Columbia | collected...
AGATCGTACGCCAGGTACCTGTCACCGGACGAGTGCTGTTCCTCGATGAGGCAGAGTTCAAGAAAGGCGTGCCCGGCCTGGTGTGTACGCTTGACTCGATGCTGACGGAGTTTTCCGAGAAGGACAGGGCGGTCGGCAAGTCCAAGATCGAGGCGTTCAAGCCCCACTGGGACCTGATCCGCGACAAGGCGCTGGCCCTTTCGCCGAGCCGGCGCCTGAAACGCAAGCGACTCTAAGCAAAAAAGGGGACGTACCCCTTTTCTTTAGAAAAGGGGTACGTCCCCTTTTTTGGTTTTAAATGCCGAAGAAGCGTTCAGCGTTTGCAGTCGTTGCCTGTGCGACTGTAGCTTCAGATTCCTGCATTGCTTCGGCGACGACTCGTAGCACTTCGGTCAGGTGAGCCGGTTCGTTGCGGCGAGTCTTTGGTTTCGGCTTGAGTGTTCGCGGTAACAGATAAGGCGCATCTGTCTCGATCATCAGGCGATCCAGGGGAATATCGGCAACGATCTCATTCAGCGTTTGCCCGCGTCGCTCGTCGCATATCCAGCCGGTAATACCAATGTAAAGCCCCATCGACAAATACTCGTGCAACGCTTCCCGGTTACCCGTAAAGCAATGCGCGACACCGGCTGTAATGTCATCCAGCCGGGGCTTCAAAATTTCGACAAAGTCCTTATGCGCATCGCGCTGATGCAGAAAGACGGGGAGGCCGGATTCCACGGCCAGCTCGAGTTGCGAATCAAATACTCTGCGTTGGTCCTCATGCGGAGAAAAATTACGAAAATAATCCAGCCCGCACTCGCCGACGGCAACCACGGGCTCCTCCTTGTTGAGCTCGGCGAATGTCGCCCTGATTTCGTCTGAATAATCGCTCGCATGATGCGGGTGCATGCCGGCGGTCGCATACAGGTCACCGGGCCGGGTCCTGGCCAGTGCCAGTGCATCCTGACTGCTCATGCAATCGGTGCCCGTCAGGATTATGCGCGTGACGCCGGCTTCCGCAGCCCGCTCTATCACCTGATCGCGGTCATCATTGAAACTGTCATGCGTCAGATTGGCGCCAATGTCGACTAGCGGCTCAGTCATCGAAAGAAATCAGTTCGGGCGCCAGCGAAACATAAGCGCCCCGGCGCCCAGGAAGACGACGCTCATTAGGGACAAGGAAAGCAATGCCGGCGCGACATCGACCAACCTTGCACCATCGAGCATCACGGCGCGAGCAGAATTCAGAACGTGCGTCAGCGGAAATATATTCGCGACGTGGTGAACCCAGGCATCGGCACCCTCGAGCGAGAACCAGACGCCTGATAGCATCATCATCGGCCAGCTAACGAGGTTCAACAGGCCGCCGGCAAGCTCTTCGCTGGTCACTCTCGCGGCAACCAGAAGGCCCATCGACAGTAGCGAGATTGCACCAACGAGAGCAACTAGGAACAGTGTCAGATAGGAGCCGTCCATTCTCGTGCCGAGAAAGTACTTGGTGCCCGCGTAAACGAAGGTTGTAATCAGCATGATCAGCATCAGCCGCGATGCAACCTGGGCAATAACGAACTCTATCGAGCGAAGCGGCGTCGCCCGCAGACGCTTGAGGAATCCGTTCTTGCGATACCTGACGACGACATAGCCCACCCCGAACAGGCAACTGAACATCATGTTCATGCCGAGAATCCCCGGCAATATCCAGTCGACATAGCGCACGGCATCGCCTGTGATCTGGGATTTTTGCATCCCGTATTCAGCCGGAGTGTCGGACTGCAACAGGGCAAACTCGACGAAATAGCCTTTTGGTGAGCTCGGATTTACCCAGTAGCGAGGCGGCGTACCGAACTCCACGAGGAGATCCAGCTGGTGCCGCGAGATTTTGCGAAAACCGTCTTGCTTGTCGTTCACAACAACGAATCGGACGAAGCGTGTATCAAGGAATGGATGCTGCTCCGTGTCCAGTTCCTCCTCCGACTGAAGCACGCCGACCGTATACTGTGTTCTGCCTTCGCCGCCGAAAATGAATGACAAGCCGAACATCAAGGCGACCGGCAGGATGAGATTCCAGCTCATGGAACTGCGATCGCGCACAAACTCGAGATTTCTGGCGCGGAAGATGGCGTAGATTCTTTTAAGCATCAGGCGCGCAGGGAATGACCCGTGAGATCGAGGAACAGATCCTCGAGATTGGGTTGACGTATCTTCATTCGATTCAATCCACTGACATGAGTTGCCAGCACTTCCAGACTCGTGTTGACATCATCGGTGCTTATTTCTATAAGGCCCTGCGTCTCCAGTATGCGGTGTTCGATGCTGTCGAGATCCCCGCTGACGTCTTCAATTGGCAGCTCGATGATCACGCTTTGGTATCTTTCCTGCAGCAGGCTGGCGGGGCTCCCTTGCGTAATTATTTTTCCGACATCCATGATCACGATTTCATCGCAAAGTATCTGGGCTTCATCCATGTAATGCGTGGTCAGAATGACGGTCGTACCGTCGGACCGTATCCGGTTGACGAGGTCCCAGAAATTTCTCCGCGCCTGCGGATCCAGCCCGGTTGTCGGCTCGTCAAGGAATACGACCCGCGGCTTGTTGACCAGGGCAACGGCAAGAAACAGGCGCTGCCTCTGTCCACCGGATAGTTTGCGATTGTCGCGATCCACCAGGTCCTCGAGCGAGCACTCGCGGATTATGTGATCGAGATCCGCCTGGCGGTTATACAGGCTTTGAAACATCTCCAAAGACTCCCGGACCGTCAGATGGTCTTGCAGCGCCGTATTCTGAAACTGGATCCCGGCTTCTTCCCGAAACCTGCTGCCCGAGGGCTTCCCGAAGTACCAGACCTCACCTGCGGTGGCCGGCGTCACGCCCTCGATGATCTCAACTGTGGTGGTCTTGCCGGCCCCGTTCGGTCCCAGCAGACCGAAACAGATGCCCGCGCGAACCTGAAAACTGACGTCGTCGACGGCCAGGACTCCGGGGTATTGTTTGACCAGATTGCGGGCTTCGAGGGCGATGTCCATGTCGCTAGGTTACCCTCTGACCCGCGAAGGGCATAGAATTTCGGCGTCTGATTCCAACCTTTTGGGGTCCTGGGGTATCAAAATCAGTATCTACAAGAGTGAGGACAGCAAAATGCCCAATAAGCTCAGAATTGCAGCGCTCGCCGTTGGCCTGGTCGCATTGTTCGCGGGCGCGCCGGCGACCGCGGTTGGCATCAACAAAAGCATCGAGATCAAGGCCGGCAGCGAGGCCAGTGGCGCCTCGACCGTCAATGGCAGCATTACAGTCGGCGAGGGTGCAACCGTTACCGGTGGTCTGGAGACGGTCAACGGTACGATCCGAATTTACGACAATGCGATGGTCAAAGACGTCGAGACCGTCAATGGCGGCATCAAGTTAAGCGCCGGCGTCAACGCCGACGACATTGAGGGTGTCAATGGCGCCATTCGCATCGGCGAGAATGTCACGATTGCGGGAGAGATATCGGTCGTCAACGGCAAGATTGGCGTTGATGCCGGCAGCTCCATCGCCGAGGACCTCAGCAACATCAATGGCGAAATCTCAATATCCGGCGCCGAGATCGGCGGCAACCTGTCCACTGTCAATGGTGATGTTTCTCTTACCGATGGAGCCAACGTGCATGGCGATCTGCTGATCGAGAAGCCCGGTGGCAGCAACTGGCGCGATAACAATTCCCGCAAGCCGAAAATCATAATCGGCCCCGGATCAAAAGTCGGCGGCGAGATCATCGTTGAGCGTGAAGTTGAGCTCTATATCAGCGATACGGCCGAAGTCGGCGGCGTATCCGGCGTAATGAGCATGGATCAGGCTGTTCGCTTCAGCGGCAAACAACCGTAGAATAGGGGCTGTGCGAGGCGCAGCTCCCCAATTATCTCTGTTTCCAGATCCCGATGAGCCCGGCTCCGAGCCGGGCTTTGACGTTCGCGAGAGCGCCAGAGCGAGACGACTATCGATCAAGGTCTATCCGCGCGGGCGCGTTGAGGTGGTCGTCCCCAAGCGCACAAGGCCAAGAGAGGTCCAGTCCTTCGTCAGCGAGAACAGCGAATGGATAAAGAGAGCGCGTGAGTCATTTGCCTTAAAGCACCCACTTGAAGCATTCCAGCTGCCGGAAAGCATCGAACTCAGGGGACTGGGTCGCAGCGTATCGGTCGCTTACGAGTCAAAACCGGATACAAAATCGATTCGTTTTCACTCCAAACCCGAATCAGTGGTTCTTTCCGGCCAGGTCGGCAACGAAAAGCTGTGCGTCAAGGCGCTGAAACGTTGGTTGGCTTCCGTTGCCAGGATAGAATTCGAACCAATGCTCAGAACCCTGTCGGAGCTGACTCAAACCCCGTACGGCAAGCTGCAGGTGAGGGCACAACGCACCTGTTGGGGCAGCCGCAGCAGTACCGGCACAATCAGCCTCAATCTCTGCCTTCTGTTTCTCGAACCTGAGCTGGTCCGCTACCTGATGATCCACGAACTCTGTCACGGGCGGCATATGAACCACTCCAGGCGCTTTTGGCGTTACGTATCGAAGTTCGAGCCGGATTACAGGAAACTCGACAGGGCACTGACGGAATGCTGGAGCGAAGTGCCAGCATGGCTGGGAATATATTAAATAAAAACAATAAATTATTACTGATATTTAAGGTTGTTTATTATCCTTGATCCAGTAATTCCCTCAGGTTGATCACGGCCGCATTCGCCCTGGCCAGATAATTGGCCATGACCAGCGAATGGTTGGCGAACAGCCCGAATCCACCACCATTCAGGATGATCGGCGACTTCATGGACTCGAGACTGGCCTCGAGTTCACGGATAATCTGCCGCACGCTCGCCTCGGCATTCTTGTCCGCCAGCACTTGCGCGAAATCAAATTCGGCTGCGCGGAAGAAGTGAACCAGCGCCCAGGCCGTGCCGCGCGCCTCGTAGAAAACATCATCTATTTGGAACCAGGAAGTCGCGACATAGACGCTGTCCGTCAGGGAAGTATTGGCTTCGGCAGCCCGATCACCCGCCAAATCGGTGTTGATTACGGTCGTTGCGACGCTGTCACCCAGGCGTCGAGTCAGACTACCCAGGCGTTTTTCGACCTGAGCAAGCCACTCGCGAAGATTGTCGGCCCGGGAATAGAACTGTGCTTCCGGCCCGCTAATGCCGGCCAACCTGTCCCTGTACTTGACGAAGGCATCTATTGCCTGCCGATACTTGGTTTCTGACGGTGGAATAAGCCAGGATTCGTTGTCGAAGAAAAATAAGGGTTCGCCAACGACAACATCGGGGTCTTCTTTGGACTGCGATTGACTCCGGCTGTAATCATTTCGAATAACTCGCGCCAGATCCCGCAACTGTTGCAACACGCCAAATTCCCAGTTGGGAATGTTGTCGAGAACGACGCCGGGCGGCGCTACATCATTCGTCAGATATCCGCCGGGCTTTTCCAGCAGGGACTCGGCGACCCGAACGAGCGTATCCGTCGTTGCGTAGCCGATTACCGTCTTTTCTCCGTCGACTTTTTGATTCACCCAAAAAACGTCCGGCGTCCTGGACCAGTACCAGCCCAGGATCGTCAGAAACAACAGTAATCCGGCAAGAACCCAGCCAGCTGTTTTTGCCCATAAGGGACTGCCGAGAACCTTGTCAGATGGGCCGGAATCTTCTTTCTTCCTGAAAAACATGTCGTTGGTTCAGTAACCCGAATACGCCTGGGGGGCCGGACAGTCTATCAGTTTCGTCGCGACGGATCGGGATTTGGAAACTTGGATTGAATCCGGGAAAAGGCTGTTACTTGCGAATGCCGTCGGAGAGTTTTTTGACTGTGCGTTGATCCGCCTCACGCGTAGCGTCGATATCTGCACGCCTGCGGCATACTTGTGTCACCCTGTGTGAGCCGGTTGTTTTTTCTCTACGACAGACAACGTCACTTTTTCTTGGAGTATCTGTTTGATCGACAACTCTCGCAATCTTGGGCACTTCTGGAACGTCAACGTCTTCAATTACGCCTCCGGCCGCAGTCGGCGAGCTTGTAGTCACTGGCATTTCGGCCTTCGCAACAGGCACTGGTGACTCCGGGCCGGATGTCGAACACGCGGCAATGCTCAAAAAGGTCGCGGCCAACAGATATCGTCGAATCAAAGTTTCTCCCACACATTGCCAGACAGGCATAGCTTTGCCACTGTCCTCATCGGTGATCATACCGTACATGATCGTCCCGTTGCCGCGATATACGAAAATTGAATATGAAAATGCAGAACCTTGGCTGATTGATCTTATCGTGGGTCAGCGGACATTTGACATACATCTAAATTCTCCGTTCATATGCCGCCTCCGAGTCGATTGACAAAACTAACGCTTCAGACTTCGCAACACCAGCTCCGGCAGTATGGACCCCGCATTTCCGGCAAGACAAAAATCGCTCAGACTCGATAATGGTGTCGATGCCGGATTGACTTCGACAATACTGGCACCGTTTGTGCTGGCGCTTTCGGCGAGGCCTGCTGCCGGCCAGACGAGCGAAGATGTACCGATTGAGAAGAAAAGATCGCACTCAGATGCTGCGACCATGGCATCGTGAAGCGCTTGTTCGGGGATTGGCTCGCCGAACCAGACGACGCCGGGTCGAAGCTTGCCGCCACAGCCCGCGCAAGTCGGAACATTCTGCGCATCGTGGATTGCGTCATCTACGACGCAGCCCTCAACGAAGCACTTATCTTCGAAGATGTTGCCGTGGAATTCGATGACCTTGTTGCTGCCGGCGCGTTGATGCAGGCCGTCGACATTCTGCGTGATGAGGGTGAATTCACTGCACCGCGCCTCTAGCTCGACCAAAGCACGGTGTCCTGCGTTCGGTTCGGCTTTGGCGATGAGTTCCCGGCGCCATCGGTACCATTTCCAGATGAGTTCCGGATCCCTGAGGAATGCTTCGGGTGTAGCGAGTTGCTGAGGATCATATTTTTCCCAAAGACCTGTTTGAGCTTCGCGAAAAGTCGGTACGCCGCTTTCGGCGGAAATACCTGAACCGGTAAGCACGCAGACATGGCGACTCGACCAAAGCGCTTCGATCAGCGCCTCGGAAATCGTTGTGTCATTTTCCATCAGGCAGCTTTGTTAGCTGTGGCCAGTTGCCTCAGGACATAGTGGAGAATGCCGCCGTGTTCGTAGTAATCGCGCTCCTTCGGCGTATCGATACGAACGCTCGCTTCGAAGTCGATCCTGGCGCCGTCATCTTTGGTCGCCGTGACTTTGACGGTATTCGCTTGGGCATCGGCGTGCCCGACGATATCGAACACCTCTTTGCCAGTGAGCCCCAGCGTATCGGCAGCCTCGCCATCCATAAACTGCAATGGAAGGACGCCCATGCCGATCAGATTGGAGCGATGGATACGCTCATAGCTTTTCGCAATGACAGCTTTGACGCCGAGGAGCAGTGTGCCTTTAGCGGCCCAGTCGCGAGAGGAACCGGTGCCGTACTCCGTTCCGGCAAGAACGACAAGCGGGGTGCCTTCGTCTCTGTATTTCAGCGATGCGTCGTAGATGGACATCTCCTCGTCACTCGGCTGATGTCGTGTCCAGCCACCCTCGGTGCCGGGTGCGAGTTGATTTCTAAGCCGGATATTGGCAAAGGTACCCCGCATCATGACTTCGTGATTGCCACGCCTCGAGCCGTAAGAGTTGAAGTCGGCCGGTTCGACACCTTGAGCTTTGAGATACTCGGCGGCCGGACTGTTAGCGGCGATGCTGCCCGCAGGAGAGATGTGATCCGTCGTCACCGAATCTCCGAGCAAGGCGAGCACCCTCGCACCTTTGATGTCTGTAACCGCAGTGGTGTCGAGGCTCATGCCCTCGAAGTAAGGCGGTTTCTTGACGTAAGACGAATCGGCATCCCAGGTGTAGATCTGTCCGGCCGGTACATCGAGACCGTTCCAGTTCTTGTCGCCGGTAAAGACGCTGTCATAGCTCGACTTGAACATGCTCGAATCGATGTTTGCTGCTATGGCGTCGTGAACTTCTTTCTGGCCCGGCCAGATGTCTTTGAGGTAGACGGGACTGCCGTCCTTGTCGTCCCCGAGCGAATCCTTGTGCAGGTTCACTTCCATACTTCCGGCCAGGGCATAAGCAACGACCAGCGGAGGGGACGCGAGGTAATTCATCTGCACGAGAGGGTGAATGCGGCCCTCGAAGTTGCGGTTGCCCGATAGAACGCTGCATCCGACGATGTTGCCGCTCTGCACGGCCTCGGCGATCTCGGGTTTCAGTGGCCCGGAATTACCGATACAGGTCGTGCAACCATAGCCGACCGTATAGAAACCCATGGCATTGAGGTCGTCGAGAAGCTGTGACTTCTCGAGATAGTCGGTAACGACTTTGGAGCCCGGTGCCAGGCTCGTCTTGACCCAGGGCTTGGTTTTCAGGCCCTTTTCACGGGCATTTCTGGCAAGCAGTCCCGCCGCAATCATCACGGCGGGGTTGGAGGTATTCGTGCAACTGGTAATTGCGGCGATCAGCACAGCACCGTCTTTGATCTCGACATCTGCGCCGTCGAGGCTTGCCGTCGACGAGCCACCTTCGCTTCGATCGCCGATCGCGACTTTGACATCGCGATTGAATGCGGAATCAGCTTCGCTCAGCGCGATACGATCCTGAGGGCGCTTCGGGCCGGCAAGGCTCGGCTCGACCGTGCTCATATCGAGTTCGAGAATGTCGCTGTAGTCGGCGTCGGCCTGGCCCTTGTTGCGCCACAGGCCTTGTTCCCTTGCATACGCCTCGATCAGCCTGATGTGCCCGGCGTCACGGCCGGAAAGCTCGAGATAGCGGAGCGTCTCACCGTCGATCGGGAAGATGGCACAGGTGCTGCCGAACTCGGGCGACATGTTGCCAAGGGTTGCGCGATCGGCAAGCGGCAGATGTTCGAGGCCATCACCGAAGAACTCGACGAACTTGCCGACGACACCATGTTCCCTGAGCATCTCGGTCACAGTAAGAACGAGGTCGGTGGCCGTCGTGCCTGGCTTCAGGGCGCCAGTCAGTTTGAAGCCGACGACTTGAGGAATCAGCATCGTAATGGGCTGACCCAACATCGCAGCTTCTGCTTCGATGCCGCCGACGCCCCAGCCGAGAATACCGAGTCCGTTGATCATCGTCGTATGCGAGTCGGTGCCCACGAGCGTATCCGGATAGGCCAACCTCTTGCCGTTTTTGTCGGTGTCGAAAACGACGCGTCCGAGATACTCGAGGTTAACCTGATGAACGATGCCGGTATTTGGCGGTACGACCCGGAAGTTCTCGAATGCGGTCTGGCCCCAGCGGAGAAACGAGTAACGTTCCTTATTGCGGTTGAATTCAATCTTGTTGTTCAGATCGAGGGAATCGGCAGTTCCGTATCTGTCGACCTGCACGGAATGGTCGATCACCAGCTCGGCCGGCGCCTGGGGATTGATGCTGTCGGCAGAGCCACCCAAGTTTACGACGGCGTCACGCATGGCGGCCAGATCGACGACGGCCGGCACGCCGGTAAAATCCTGCAGGATGACACGACTGGGCGTAAAAGAAATCTCGGTATCCGGCTCGGCTTTGGCATCCCAGTTAGCGAGCGCGAGGATGTCTTTTCGTGTGACATCTCGTCCGTCCTCATGCCGGAGCAGATTCTCGAGCAGGATTTTCAGTGAGAAAGGCAGTCGATCGACATGTCCTTCGCGGACTGCATCGAGCCTGAAGATCTCGAATTGATTGCCATCAACATCCAGCGTTGATCGGGCGCCGAAGCTGTCCGTCATTTATGTTCTCCGGAAAATGTGATCTCTGCGCGGCGTCTGACGCCGGGCGGGGCGGCATTATAACGGATTAGACCGCGGCGCGGACCGCATCCGGCGGGGCAAGGACACGATCAATTACGGCGCCGCCAAGGCACAGGTTACCGTCGTAAAAGACCGCATATTGACCGGGCGCCACGGCTCTTTGTTCCTCTTTAAAGGAGACCAGCAGCTTGTCACTGCCGGCTTGCGTGACGACACCGGCCTGGTCGGGCTGTCGGTACCGGATCTTCACGTTGCAGTTCAGCTCAGCCTTCCCGGCAAGCTTTGCAGGTACCTGGCCGATCCAGTTTGCCTGGCTCGCTTCGAGTGAACTGCTGTAGAGCTTCGGATGCTCGCCCTGCACAACTATCAGCACATTTCCGTCGCGGTCCTTGTCGGCCACATACCAGGGATCGTCACCGAAGTCCTGCCTGCCGCCAATCCCCAGACCCTCACGTTGTCCGAGCGTGTAATACACGAGGCCATGATGCTGGCCGACCTCTTTGCCGTCCAGGGTACGCATGGGGCCAGGGTTTGCAGGAATGTAGGTCGAGAGGAATTCCCGGAACGGACGCTCGCCGATAAAACAGATACCTGTGCTGTCTTTCTTGTCGTGCAGGGCCAGCCCGTGATCGCGAGCGATACGGCGGACATCAGTCTTCTTCAAATCGCCCAGCGGAAAAACGGTCTCGGCAAGCGCTTCGCCACTGACGGCGTGCAGGAAATAACTCTGATCCTTGTTGCCATCGGCTGCTTTCAGTAGCTGGGCCTCTCCATCGGAAATACGCGTGCGAGCGTAATGACCGGTGGCCAACACTTCTCCACCGAGACGCTTCGCATAGTCTCGAAAAACACCGAACTTGATCTCGCGGTTGCAAAGCACGTCCGGGTTGGGTGTTCGGCCCGCCTTGTACTCATCGAGGAAATACTGAAATACACGCTCACGGTAATGTTTCACGAAATTGGCATGGTGCAGGGGGATGTCGAGCTGCTCACAGACGCGGCGCGCATCCTGGAGATCGGCGGCCGCCGTGCAATAGCCGTCGTCGTCCTCCCAGTTGGTCATGTGCAATGCCTGCACATCGGCACCCTGTTCTTTAAGTAGCAGTGCCGCGACCGCAGAATCGACGCCACCCGATAAGCCAAGGATGACTTTTCTTCCCGCCAGATTGTCACTGGATATCGCCATAGGGCGGCAATTTTAGCAGAGCTTTAGTTTCAAACGCGCTCCGCCTGACAGTGGCCCCTCGCTCCGGCGAACACAGGCGGATTGAAGATCTTTTAGTCTCAGCCACAAGCGTTTGTCTTCTTGGTCCCCGTTCCGTAGAGTTGCTTGAGTTCTTGATTCCGCTGAGCCCATAATCCCGGGCGGCAATGACACCAGGGAAAAGACAATGCGTATAGGATCCGGTTTGCGTGTAATAGCATTAATAGTTGGCGCGTCCATCAGCAGCTCGGCCTGGGCGGATAATTACTCCGATACGATTGACCTATTTAAAAACGCCGTCAGCAGCGAGTTCTTCGATAATAGCTACGGCTATGCCGTATTTCCGACCATCGGAAAAGGTGGTGTGGGTATTGGCGGCGCCCACGGCAAGGGTCGCGTCTATGCCAAGGATGCTCACGTTGGCGATACAACGATGACGCAGCTTACTATCGGCTTTCAGTTAGGTGGGCAAGCGTACAGCCAGATTATCTTTTTTCAAGACGAACGCGCCTTTACTGAATTCACGAGCGGCAACTTTGAATTTGGTGCTCAGGCCACGGCTGTCGCTATAACGGCAGGTGCATCCGCTCAGGCAACCACGACGGGCGCGGGCGCGGGTGCCAGCGGTGGACAAAACGACGCCAGGACGATCGGCGACTATCACAAGGGAATGGGCGTATTCACCGTTGCCAAGGGCGGATTAATGTACGAAGCCAGCGTTGGCGGACAAAAATTCAGCTATAAGCCTGCAAACCAGTAGCCGCTAGACCAGCGCTGCGTTGGCCATGACGGCCGCGACGTTCTGTTGCACAGGCATGAGGCCTGAGAGAAAACTGTCGGGCTTGCGTTGGCCAGCCAGGTAATCCTGGACGCAACGCATGACGATGGGAGAGCGCAGTCTTTGCATGCGCCGCTCCAGATCGGCCGGCGAGAACCAGTGCACGGCGTAAACGCCGTCATCCAGTTTGCGCGCATCGTCATGAGCGATGTAGTTACCAACGTAGGCAATGCGCAAATACTGCTGTCGGGTCTGCGGGTGTATCCACAGGTAGACGCCGAGTAGTTCGCCAGCCGTTATCTGACAACCGGTCTCCTCGAGCGCCTCTCGAACGACTGCCTGCTCCGCCGATTCTCCAGCCTCGATGTGACCACCGGGATGGTTCATGACGACGACGCCGGAGGCACGCTCCTCAACGATGAGGAAGCGGCCGTCACGCTCGACAACAGCAGAAACTGTAAGATCAGTTTTATTCATAACGCGGCAACTTTATTAGAGTTATGGATCTATATGCCGAGTTGACGGAATTCTATTTCGACTTCACTGGCTTGCCAGATTTCGTCAAACATCTTTCCGTAGAGCTTGGCGACTGCGGGTTCATAGGTATCTGCAATGCCTTCCCATCCTGTGGCTTGCAGGCGATAGACGAGGGCGGTCTCGTCGGCGATGCAAAAGGCTTCTGCATGGGTACGCAGATCCTCTCTCACATGGCGAAATTCAATATAAGTATTCAGACGTCGGCCGAGATGAACGAAATTGTTGCCGTTCTTGATGGCGCGCGTCGGGTCCGCGATCAGTACGCGAACTCTTGCATAAGTTTGTGACAGACAAAGTCGTTTAACAACTTCGAGGAAATCCGGGTCATCGTAAATGCCCGGTTCGAGATCATGGGTAAATATGGATATTTTTCGGCTCGATTCGCTGGCGACATCAATAGCAGCCTGACGCATTTCTTCGCGCGTGGATATCACCCAGCGACGACCTTTTTCCCGAACTTGTTCCATGTGCTACCGCGCTATATTGCTAAGCGTGCGACGACATGCGGTATGCCACCTTCAGAAAAGATTTCTTCGTCACTGACAAAGCCAAATTTCTTATAAAAGTCCAGAGCGTTCAATTGTGCGTGCAGATAAACCTGACTTAAGCCCTGTGTACGGGCTTCTTCGATCAACCAGGTCAATATCGCTGAACCCACGCCCTGTCCACGGTACTCCGCTAATACCGCTAGTCTCGCAATCTTACCGGTCGCTTCAATTCGCCCTGTGCCAACTACGTCACGTTTTTCGGAGACTGCAAGCACATGAGAACTATTCTCATCCGCGTCATCCCACTCCTCGGACTCGGGAATGTTCTGTTCGTCGATGAAAACCTGGCGTCGAATGAACTCCAGTTCGGCGCGATCCGCATGCCAGGTGGCACTCCGGAGGGAAAATGACTTATGTCTAATCATCCTGCTTGCCAGCCGGCAGATCGAATGCACCTTTGGCAGCAAGCCACCTGAAAAGTTCGCTGGATTCGACGCTTGCGGCTCGACTGTTGCATATCTCGCGAACCTGCTCCAGTTCCGGCGCCGACACGGGTCTGGCAAGCCCGTTGGCAAAGACGAAGTTCCTGTTTGCACCACAAAACCAGGCCAGACGCGCCATCCCGTGTACCTGAATCTCGGGGCAGCCCGAATTGAGGATGGCATCGATTTCTTCCTCGGATGCCGACTCCGGCGCGAGCCATGCTTTGACATCGGTGACAACACTGCCGAACACCATCGCAAAGTCGTCATCGTCGAGCGTTGCGGGATTTGCGAAACATTTTCTCGCACGTTCCATTGTCCGCAATGAGATCAGGCCGGGCTCCGACTCGCCGGGCATGAGATCGGGATCCGTATAGAAGAGCTCTTCGGTCTTGTCGTGTTCGATATCGCGATGAAGTATGCGGGATACGCCGGCCGTGAATTCAGCGAGCGTCGGTGCACGCATGCCGATCGAGTACGTCATGCAGGAATCCAGAGCGATACCCCAGTGGCCGATTCCCGGCGGAAGGTAAAGTACGTCGCCAGGGTTTGCCTGCAGGGGATTGTCATCGGCAAAGGGCTCGAGCAATGACAGCTCGAGTGAGTCCATGACGGTCAGTTCCGCATCTGCGTCGGCAATGCGCCATTCGCGGCTGCCATCGCCCTGGCAAAGGAATACATCGTAGTTGTCGCGATGCGGGCCGACGCTGCCGCCGGGTGCTGCAAAGCTCACCATCAGGTCATCAATTCGCCAGTCCGGGATGAATCGTGCTTGCTGGAGACGCGTTCTGAATACGGGCAGATGTTTTTCCACATCCTGGACAAGAAGTGTCCAGTTTTCCGGTGGCAGATTGGCAAGCAGCTCTTCATCGAAGGGGCCGTGCTCGACGCGATAATGCGTGGCGCTGTTTTCCTTCTTCGAAAAAACCAGGCGAGACTCGACATCGTCGAGTGTGGCCAGCCAGCCGAGTTCGTCGGCGCTCAGCTCCGGCAGTGCATCGGGCAAAGCATCTGGCATGAAAAGCGGGGATTTTTGCCAGTGGCGCTCGAGGAAATCCTCCGCCGACATCGATTCCGGAAACTGGAACACGGGTTTTTGCTGAAAACCTAGGCGTTGATTTTGGCGAGGCTGCTGGCAAGGCCAGTGTAAGTCGCGGGCGTCAGGTCCAGCAGGCCTTGCTTTGCCTCATCCGGAATGTCGAGAGACTGCACGAAGTCATGCAATAACTCTTTGCTCACCGGTTTGCCGCGCGTCAGCGCCTTCAGCTTTTCATAGGGCTCCGGGACGCCGTAGCGGCGCATGACGGTCTGCACGGCTTCGCCGAGGACTTCCCAACTCTGATCGATATCCTTTTGAATCGCCTCCGGGTCAGCCTGAAGCTTTTCGAGCCCCTTTAAAGAGGAGTCGATTGCAATCAAAACATAGGCAACGGCAACGCCGATGTTTCTCTGTACGGTTGAATCACTGAGGTCACGTTGCCAGCGGGATATGGGCAATTTGCTGGCGAAATGGCTCAGCATGGCGCTCGAGAGGCCCAGATTGCCCTCGGCATTCTCGAAATCAATCGGATTGACCTTATGCGGCATCGTCGAGGAGCCCACCTCGTCTTTCGCGACGCGCTGACGGAAATAGCCGAGCGAGATGTAGCCCCAGAGGTCACGGCACAGATCCAGCAGTATTGTATTGAAGCGGATCAGGGCATGCGCATATTCCGCTGTCCAGTCATGTGGCTCGATTTGCGTCGTGTGAAGGTTGGCATGAAGCCCGAGTGACTCGACGAACCGCTGGCTGACATCGGCCCATTCGACGTCGGGGTAGGCAGCGATATGCGCGTTGAAGTTGCCGACCGCGCCATTGAATTTGCCTCGGACCTCGACCTTGGCCAGTTGATCGCAAGCCCGACCTAGCCGCGCAACAACATTCGCTATTTCCTTGCCGACGGTCGTCGGGCTGGCTGTCTGTCCGTGCGTGCGGGATAACATCGGCAAATCGGCATGCTCCCGCGCCATCGCCCTGAGTTTGCCGATCAGCTTCTTCATCTTTGGCAACAGGGCTTCGTCGCGCGCATTTCGAAGCATTAGCCCGTAGGCAAGATTGTTGATGTCTTCCGACGTGCAGGCGAAATGAATGAAATCGCAGACAGAGCCAATATCTGAGCCGCTGCCGATCTTCTCCCTGAGGTAATACTCGACTGCTTTGACATCGTGGTTGGTCGTCGCTTCGAATTTTTTAACCTGTTTTGCATCCTCGATCGAGAATCCGTCCACGATGCGATTCAGCAGGTTTTTCATGACCGAGGTCAGCGGAGGAAGTTCATCGACGCCGGCTTCATCGGCAAGCCATTGCAGCCAGCGGACCTCTACCAGTGTGCGGTAGCGAATGAGGCCGTACTCGCTGAAGTGATCCCTGAGTGCGTCAGCTTTGCCCGCGTACCGGCCATCGACCGGTGAAAGAGCTCTGAGGTCGGACTGTTCCATTAGGTACTGCTCGCAACTGGACTTGGGCGCACAAAGCGCGAATCATACACCATCGGACACAGCGCTACGCCGTGCTTGAAACGTCAAAAAGGCACTTAAATATATGGGATACAGGGAATAAAGTTTGATGAGCGACAAGTCAAATCGTACCGAACACGACAGCATGGGCGAGTTGAAAGTACCTGCCGATGCGCTTTGGGGCGCACAGACCCAGCGGGCGGTCGAGAATTTTCCGATAAGCGGGCTCGCCATGCCCCGTCAGTTCATCGCGGCACTCGGCTTAGTGAAATGGGCCGCTGCCGGCGCCAACGCCGAGCTCGGCCTGCTGACGTCAGACAAGGCCGTCGCAATTCAGAAAGCGGCTCTCGAGGTGGCCGAAGGGGCACACGACGAGCACTTCCCGATCGACGTATTCCAGACCGGATCCGGGACCAGTTCGAACATGAATGCCAACGAGGTCATCGCTAACCTGGCAACCGCGGGCCTCGGTGCCGAAGTACATCCGAACGACGACGTCAACATGAGTCAAAGCAGCAACGATGTCATACCGACCTGTGTTCATGTCAGTGCGGCGATCAGCATCCACGACCAGCTGATTCCGGCACTGCGGCATCTGGCGAAAACGCTGCAGAAGAAGAGCGAGGAATGCAGCTCGATCGTCAAGACAGGCCGTACTCATCTGATGGATGCGATGCCGGTGACGCTGGGCCAGGAACTCGATGGCTGGCGGGCCCAGGTGAGCCACGGCATCGATCGACTGAATATTTCGATGAAACGCCTGTGCGCCCTGGCCCAGGGCGGCACTGCGGTCGGCACCGGGATCAACGCACATCCCAAATTCGGCAGCAAGGTTGCCGTGCTGCTGAGCGAGCGATGCGGCTTCGAGTTCACCCAGGCAGGCTCCTTGTTCGAAGGGCTCTCCAGCCAGGACGCCGCGGTCGAAACCTCGGGCCAGCTGAAAGTCCTTGCCGTCAGCCTGACGAAGATCGCCAATGACCTTCGCTGGATGAACTCCGGCCCATTGGCCGGGCTGGGTGAGATCGAGCTGCCGGCATTACAGCCCGGCTCCAGCATCATGCCAGGCAAGGTCAATCCGGTGATCCCGGAGGCGGTCGCAATGGTCTGCGCCCAGGTCATCGGCAATGACGCGACAATTACAATCGCCGGCCAGGCCGGGAATTTCCAGCTCAACGTCATGTTGCCCGTGGTCGCCCATAATCTTTTACAAAGCTCAGAAATACTGGCCAACGCCTCGACATGTCTCGCCGACAAGGCAATTGCAGGGTTTACGGTCAACCAGGCCAACCTGGATCGCGCCCTGGATCGAAATCCGATCCTCGTTACGGCGCTGAATCCGGTCATCGGCTATGAGAAAGGGGCAGCCGTCGCCAAGAAGGCCTATGCGGAAGGCCGGCCGGTCAAAGAAGTGGCAAAAGAGATGACAGATCTCAGCGACGAGGAGCTGGATCGTTTGCTGGATCCCGCCTCACTGACTGAAGGCGGCATCAAGAGCTGATGTCCGGTGTCATTGATCCGGCCGAGCTGACTGCCGGACACATCCGTGCTCGCATGGCGGGTACGCAGAAGCCTGCCGATCCGCTCGCGGTCGACATGCCACCCCGCAGTCATGAGTGGCCCGACGATCTCCGGCGGATGATGTGCGAAGACCTGAAGCCGGCCGGCGTACTCATCCCGATCCTCGATCACGCGGAAGGTCTCTCGGTATTGCTGACACAGAGGTCTCCGGAGCTGAAACACCATGCGGGCCAGGTCAGTTTTCCGGGGGGGCGCATGGAATCGGCGGACGCCGACATTACCGCGACAGCATTGCGCGAAACTCACGAAGAGGTCGGGATCCGTCCCGATCAGGTGGATGTCGCAGGTTTTCTCCACCCGATGCTGACCGTGACCGGCTATGCCGTGACGCCGGTCGTGGGTTTCGTCCAGGCGAATATCAGCCTGACACTGGACGAGAGAGAGGTGCAACACGCTTTTGAGGTGCCACTGTCGTTCCTGCTGGATGAGCGTAATCAGGAGCTTTCCGAAAGAGAGCTGTATGGCGTAACTGTGCCGATTGTCGAATTCAACTACTCGGAGCAGCGCATCTGGGGCGCAACGGCAAATATACTGATTGCGTTTCGGAAGCTATTATTATTTTAATTAACAATAATATATGAAATCTTTAAAGAATTTACTTGAAGTAGTGGCGCAGTTGAGGAATCCGAAGGGCGGCTGCCCCTGGGACCTCGATCAGGACTTCGCAAGCATTGCACCTTATACGGTCGAGGAAGCCTATGAGGTTGCGGATGCGATTGCTCGTGAAGACATGCCGGGACTTCGCGACGAACTGGGCGACCTCCTGTTTCAGGTCGCACTTCATGCACAAATGGCCGCGGAAGCCGGTCATTTCGACTTCGCAGACGTGGAATCCGCCATCTGCGACAAAATGGTCCGGCGGCATCCCCATGTATTCGGCAGCGACGACGAAAGGAAACGGGGTGTCGAAGCCGGCAGCTGGGAGCGCATCAAAGCGTCGGAACGCCGGGCAGATGCGCCTGTGGCGCCCAGCGCGCTCGACGGCATCGCATTGTCTCTGCCAGCCCTCAAACGGGCGGAGAAGCTGGGTAAGAGAGCGGCTGGCACGGGTTTCGACTGGCCGGAAGCGACGGGGCCCCGGAAAAAGATCGACGAGGAGGTCGGAGAACTCGATGAGGCGCTGGCGGGGCCGGATAAGCAGAAAATGGTCGAGGAACTTGGCGATCTGCTGTTCGCCATCGTCAATCTGGCACGCCATCTCAAAATCGATCCGGAACAGGCGCTGGTCGGCGCCAATCGAAAGTTCGAACAGCGCTTCCGGCTTATGGAGGACGCCGTGAGAGACACTTGTGCATCGCTCGCCGACTTAGACATCGATTCGCTGGAAGCGAAATGGCAGGCCGCCAAGAAAGAAACTCGTTCATAAGCCGTTCAGTTTCAAGGGGAAAATCAGGATTATTTGTTCAGGCAGTGTTCATTGCCACCGGGCTATTCTGCGTCCCAAGCTCCAATGATTATTGGGGCGAACGATTGGACAACGGAGTAATGCCATGAACATCAAAGCCTGGATAGCCGCCGTTACCAGCCTGCTGGCTCTGGCCGCAGCGCCGGCGATGGCGAATCATGAAAACGACCGCTCGGATGCGATGTATGACTATGCGCGCGTTATCAAGGCGGAGCCGATTATTCGATATGTAACGGTAAGAACGCCGGTCGAGGAATGCTGGACCGATACCGAGTATTACACTGTGGCGCAGCGCCCGAGAGGAACTGCCGGTGGTGCAATCGTCGGTGCGATTATCGGTGGCGTTATCGGCAATCAGTTCGGTCATGGCCATCACCGCGATCATTCGACGGTACTTGGCACCCTGGCCGGCGCCGCGATCGGCAGCGAAGTTGCTGTCGCCAGGAACGGCGGCTATGCGACGACGCAACACTCCCGCCCCGTGCGCCGTTGCTCGACCAACTACGAAGTTCACGAGGAAGAGCGTATCGACGGTTACCGCGTGCTCTACGTGTATAACGGTCAGAAATACGCGACGAGGATGCCGAACGACCCGGGCAGGCGTCTGAAAATCCGGGTCGACGTGAGACCCGCGCCGTAAGGATGCAGCGAGCCGGTCATTGTGACCGGCTCCGTTGCAATCGGCCTCAGTTGTTTGGATGATTGCCCCCTGGATCAACTGAAGCCGATTTCGGACACATCGAGATGAGATCTTTGCTGAAAATTTTGCTGCTTGCCCTGGCATTGAGCGCTGCTCCGCAGGCGCTGGCCGGCAAAATCGATCGCCACGATTTTTCCGGGCTGGCACACGGTTCCGCGATCGTCGATGGCAGGGACGCTGGTGATCTGAGAGTCGCGCAGAGCAACGGCCCGTCGCTGTCCGAGGCCGTAGAAATGGTCCGGCAACAGTGCAAGTGCAGAATCGTCAGTGCCGAGACCAGGATCAGCGGCAATCGTGAGGTCCACCACATCAAGGGCCTGACCGAGGATGGCAAAGTCAAGACCTGGAGGATCCAGGGTCGCAGCAAACAACCTTGAGGCAAACGGGCCAGCCACCATGCGCTTACTAGTTATCGAAGACGACGCAACCTTGCGCGAAACGCTGTGCAGCCAGCTTGCGGATGAAGGTTTTGGCGTCGAACAGGCGGCCGACGGAAGAGAGGGCCTCTATTTTGCGCTCGAGTATCCGATCGATCTCGCGATTGTCGATCTTGGCTTACCCGAGATTTCGGGTCTCGACATCATTCGGGAGCTCCGGGAGAAGGGCAAAAGCTATCCGATCCTGATCCTGACAGCCAGGGACCGTTGGCAGGACAAAGTCGACGGGCTTAGTGCCGGCGCTGACGATTACGTCGTAAAACCGTTTCATTTCGAAGAGGTCACGGCGCGCGTGAATGCGCTCCTGCGAAGGAGCGGCGGCTGGGCATCGTCGACGCTTAGCGCAGGGCCGGTCAATCTCGACACCGCGCGTCAGGAACTGCGCGTTGACGATCGATCGATTGAATTGACGAGTTACGAATACAAGATCATCGAGCACCTGATGATCCGGGCCGGCGAGGTAATCTCCAAGACCGAGTTGACGGATCGTCTTTACGACCAGGATTTCGAGCGTGACAGCAATGTCATCGAAGTATTCATAGGCCGCCTGCGCAAGAAAATGGATCCGGATAACACGATGAATCCGATCGAGACGCTGCGCGGCCGCGGCTATCGATTTGCACTCGAACGCAAGCAGGAAGAATAAGAAACCCTGATGTCGTCGCTCAGTGCCCGACTGCTGATCTCGGTTTTCATTCTGCTCTTGTTCTTTTTCGGTGCTCTGATTGTGGCGCTCGACATCGCGTTTCGCGATGCGGGAGAACAGGCGCGTGAGGATATTCTCGACGGGCAACTGATGACCCTGCTTGCGGCTGCCGAACCGAACGCCAGCGGCGAACTCGAGATGCCGCTTGCATTGCCCGAACCCCGTTTCAGCAATTTCGGATCCGGCCTTTTCGCCGATTTGCAGGACGAGGGCGGCAATCATATCTGGCGATCGCCGTCGTCTCTGGGGCTCGAGCTCCCGCACGGTCCTATTCCTGCTGCAGGCGCACAGGAATTTTCCCGCCTTGAAATGGATGACGGCACACAATTGATGACATTGAGCTTATCCGTGCAGTGGGAACTGTCGAATGGCGAGCTCAAGCCCTACATATTCTACGTCGCCGAGAGCCTCGACTCGTTCAAGGCACAGGTTGCCCGATACCGACAGAAGTTATTTACCTGGTTCGGCGCAATCGCATTGCTCCTGTTGTTTGCCATGTCGTTATTGATGCGGGGCATTCTGCGCCCGCTGCGACAGATCGAACGTGAGATCGGTGAGGTCGAGCAGGGTGACCGCCAATCCCTGTCCGAAGGATTTCCCACCGAGTTGAGCGGCGTGGCCCGCAATATGAATATTCTTATCGGCAGCGAGCGAGCCCGATCGGAACGTTACCGGCAGACGCTGGACAATCTCGCACACAGCCTCAAGACGCCGTTGGCTGCAATGAGGTCTGTCTTGGGTAGTCAGACGTCGAGGCAGCTGACCGAGCAGATCGAACCGCAGATCGAACAAATGAACGAAATCGTTCGCTACCAACTCAGAAAACCGGCAGGGACCGCCTCCGACGCAATCGGCGCAACGCCAGTGCTGATAGAGGCTGAGTTATCGCGGCTGGTGGACGGACTGAGCAAGGTCTACAGCGAAAAGGACCCGACGATCGATGTCAGCGTCACCGAGGACGCTGAATTCCGCGGAGACACAGGCGATTTCCTCGAACTCGCCGGCAACCTGCTCGACAACGCCTGCAAATGGTGTGCGTCGAGAGTATCCATAAGCGTTCGTCCGCCACGAGACGCCGGCGGCATGGTACTCACGGTCGAGGATGACGGGCCCGGCATTCCCGATGACGCGGCGGAGGTGCTATTGCAGCGGGGGACGCGCCTCGACGAATCTGCGCCGGGCCACGGCATCGGCCTGGCCGTTGTCAGGGATATCGCAGAATCCTATGGTGGGGACGTCTCTATCGACACGTCCGGGCTCGGCGGTGCGTCAATTAAAGTCACTATTTCTCAGGCGCCAAATCCATAGCAGGGTTCTGGTCGAAAAAATTGTAGGGCCGCAAAGTCACAGAATTCCATCCTAGGTTATAGACCGGCCAGTCTTCGGCCGACGGCACGTGATGAAAGCCCATCGTGTACCACAGCACGATGTCGGTATTCTCGATATCCCTTTTCTTGCCGGTCCATGCGGGAAGCCCCGCACCCGGGCCGGACTGATTCGAGAACTTGCCGGCGGCCCACATCTCATCTGGATCGTAGGGCGTTACCCACAGGTGATAGTTGGCGAACTGGGCACGCGTCAGCGGTGGATCATCTTCGTCAACCAGCGGCCGCGCATTCCCCCCCGGCTTCAACGCGAAGCTTGTCGGATAGCCGAGGTAATTCGTTTCGTTCGCGCTTTCAACGCGCCACAGGCTTGGCTTGTCGTAACTCAACCTGTACTTGGCGCCAGTGTCCGTCCGGGCAACATCCTGATCGACACGCCAGAGACTCCTGCGCTTGCTGTCCGCGCCTTGCCGCTCGGCGACGAGCCTGTCGCGCACGAAGCGATTGCTCGTGCCGTCGACATCCAGGTCAAGCCGAATCGAGAAGAAGTGGTCATGATTAATACCGGCACGACCCGGCGCTATCAGAGGTCCCCACGCCGTGTCTTCGGCAGCGCTTTCATCTTCGAGCGACTGGCTTTTTACACCCTTCACGCCGTCCAGGCCCGATGCGCCGGCACGATAGGTCAGTTGGCCTTTGTTATCGAAAACCCAGTCCAGTACGTAGTCATAATTACCGACGGTCGCCACGAAGCGAACTACGAGATCGACATTCGACCGACCGTCCAGCGACCCGGACGCCGCATCGAAGTGACGCCAGGCAGCCTCGCCGGATGGGCGTTCAAACAAGCAGATTCGTCGCTCCAGTACGTCGGCACCGCCGGCGGCGTTTGCCATCACAGGTGTGAGATAGACTGCATTGGGCGGGCAGTCGACACCAGCGAGCAGTGGACTGTGCATAGTCCCAAGGCCATAGTCGCCCTCGTCCAGATAGTTTCGGTAATACCAACCCTCTGTCGGATCCTGGTATGGGACATATATCTCGGAAACATTCCCCTGGTACAGAACGCTGCGACTGGATTCGCCCTCATCGTACCTGACCAGTGACAAGACAAGACCCGCACGCGCATCCCAGCGCACATGAAACTGCCAGTTTTGCCAGCTGACGTTCCAGCCATCGATATTGATATTGCTGCCTTCCGGCGTCGAGACTACAACCGGTTTCGTCTCGCGCAGCGATGCCTGTGCATCCGGCGCCAGCGACCAGGTATCGCTCGGCAGGGGCACCGCGCCGAGATCGACAACTTTCAGTACCTCCGCCGACTCCAGATCGACAATGGCGAACAGACCCTCAACCGGCGTCGCAAAACTGTTCGTCGGATTGTTTTGCATATCCAGGCAATCGACTTTGACGATGCGCCGCGTCTGCTGCTCCGGCTGGCCGAAATTTCCGCCGGTCCGGGGGCCACAGAAAACGGCATCAAGATTCGTTACGCCCCGCTTTGCCAGTCCCGCCTTCATCTCTTTGTTGCTCAAGGCAATTTCAATGGCTGAGAAGAACTCGGGCGCTGAAAGTGGGGGCTGGCCAGGCCCCGGGACTTCCTCGACGCTGCTGATTTCCCCACTCCCGAGGTCGACGACGATTTCCCGCGTCACCCTGTCTTTGCGAATTATTGCAACTGCGTGCCGTGAGAATTCATCGCCGTCCTTCCATTCCAGGACTTCAGATTTTGCCGGTGGATTCAGCCGCAGGGACAGAATTGGCGTCTCATCATTTGTATGAGCTGCGCTGCGGAGCAGGGCGGCGCTTCGGGTGATTTCCGTGGCGTCGAGAGCGTCAAGTGGATGTGTAACTTCTGAGAGACTGTTGTGCGGCGCAAGCGAAATGAGCGCCGCACAAAATGCGACCTGGACTTTCATAAGCTCCCCAATATTCTTATTGATCTTTCTTTAATGCGTTCCCGAGATTCATCAACGGATCAATCAAGTCGAGCGGCAGCGGGAACACGATCGTATTGGTTTTTTCGCCCGCGATTTCTTTCAGGGTCTGAAGATATCGAAGCTGCAATGCCTGCTTCTCGCCTGCAAGCGTTTTCGCGGCCTCGGCCAGCATGGCGGCAGCCTGTTTTTCGCCCTCGGCGTTGATGACTTTTGCGCGCCTGGCCCGTTCGGCTTCTGCCTGCTGCGCGATTGCGCGAATCATGCTTTCGTCGAGATCGACGTGTTTGATTTCGACATTTTGAACCTTGATTCCCCAGATGTCGGTACGCTGATCGAGAATGCTCTGAATATCGGCATTCAACTTCTCGCGTTCCGCCAGCATGTCATCGAGTTCGTGCTGTCCCAATACCGAACGCAAGGTCGTCTGTGACAATTGACTGGTTGCTTCGAAGACATTCGCGACATTAATAACGGCCTTCTCGGGATCGATAATACGGAAATAGATAACTGCGTTGACTTTCACTGATACGTTGTCGCGCGAGATGACGTCCTGCGTCGGCACGTCCATGACGATGACGCGAAGATCGACTTTGGTCATCTTCTGCAAACCCGGGATCAGGATGATCAGGCCGGGGCCCTTCACGGTCTGGAATCGGCCGAGAAAGAAAATGACCCCACGCTCGAACTCTTTGAGGATCTTGATCGTGTTGTACAGGATCACAATCAGCAGCGCTAAGACGATTCCGAGTGGTGCTAAATTTGCCATTGGAGTTCCTTATTTGGTTTTTTATGTTTGAAATTCTGCGTCGGCAGGACCAGCTTCGCTTGCCGGCTCGACTTCGAGCGTAAGTCCATCGATCGCGGTCACAACCACTTCCTGGTTCTTCTCGATCGCTACCTTGCTGACGGCCGCCCAGGATTCTCCTTCGAGCCAGACCTTGCCCTCGCCGGTGAACGATTCCCTCGCGGTGCCCGTACCTCCAAGTATAGAGTCTTTGCCGCTGACCGCGCCGCGACGACGCAATTTGACCAGATAGCTTACGAGCCATAGCAGGAAGGCACCGGCAATGACTGAAACGGCGACAACGAAGCTAATGGAGATACCGAAACCCGGGATGCCACTATCGAACATCATGATCGAGCCGAATATGAATGCAGCGATTCCACCGAGCCCAAGCGCGCCGAAACTCGGCACGAATGCTTCAGCAACAATCAGTGCAATACCAACGATGATGAGCGCGAGGCCCGCATAATTCACGGGCAGCACCTGTAAAGCGTATGCGGCCAGCAGCAGACAGATGACGCCGACCACACCCGGCACGATGGCGCCCGGGTTATAGCCTTCGAACATCAGGCCGTAAATGCCAACCATAATCAGGAGCAACAGGATTTCAGGGCTGGCGATTGTGCTCAGGAATTTGTTGCGCCAACTCTGTTCGATCCTTTCGACCACCAGCGCCTCGGTGTCGAGCGTAATCGTACGGTTATTGACCTCTAATTCCCGTCCGTTGAGTTGCCGGAACAGGTCAGCCTGGTTGACGGCGATAAGATCGATGACATTTTGCTCCAGGGCCTCCGTCGCCGTCAGGGTGGCGGCCTCGGTCACTGCTTTTTCGGCCCAGTCGGCGTTTCTGCCATGCGCCTCGGCGAGACCACGGATGTAGGCGATCGCGTCGTTCATGACCTTGCGTTCCATGGCAGAGCCAGACTCAGGCGTGTCTTCTTCCTCTTCGTCGTCCGGCTCTGACGCTTCTTCGTCGTCGGATTCGGGCTTATCGCCGAAGTCGTCACCGCTGAGCGAAACAGGCGTTGCAGCGCCCAGGTGTGTCGTCGGTGCCATAGCCGCGATATGGCTCGCTAGAAGAATGTAGGTCCCGGCGCTGTCGGCCCTCGCGCCTGCCGGAGAAACATAAGTCGCAACCGGTACATCAGAACCCAGAATGGCGGTCACGATGTCTCTCATCGAGTTGACGAGCCCACCGGGTGTATCCATACGAATGACGACGAGTGTGGCGTCTCGTTCCTCGGCTTCTTCGATTCCGCCGATGATGTATTCAACGGTTGCAACGCCGATGGCCCCGTCCATCTCGAGGACGACTGCGGTTCCGTCGGCATAAGAAAGCGGCGCCGCGAGTAGTCCAAAGAATGCCAGCGCTGCTCTTAAGATTTGCTTCATTTTCATGTGCTCAATCATAGCAGGGAAAATAGGGGTCGAACCGCTAAGCTTAGCGGTTCGACCCCTAAACTCAGAAGTGGCATTCTTGTACCCAAACTCAGAAGTGGCATTCTTGTACCCATCAAATTCAGGGCGGCACGCATGTTTATCCGATTTGTTACAACAGGCGGCACGATCGACAAGATATATTTCGATGCCATCAGCCAGTTCGAAGTGGGTGATTCCCCGGTCAGCAATATTCTGAGCGAGGGCCTTGTCAGTTTCGACTACGACGTCGTGTCAATGTTCCAGAAGGACAGCCTCGAGGTCACCGACGAAGACCGCGACGAGCTGAAGAATTTCATCGAAAAGGACGATGCCACCGTGTATGTCGTTACGCATGGCACGGATACGATGGTGGAAACGGCCGCAGTGCTGAGTTCGATTCCCGGCAAGACGATTGTCCTTACCGGTTCGCTGAGCCCGGCGCGATTCAAGACGACGGACGCCGTTTTCAATATCGGAATGGCGGTCGGGGCCGTGCAGTCGCTCCCGCCAGGTGTCTATATTGCGATGAACGGTCAGGTGTTCGCCGAAGGAGACCTGGTCAAGAACCGCTCCGAAAATCGATTCGAGAAAATCTCGGCAGCTAAACCTGAAAATTGATCCCTTGTGCCAGCGGCAGGTCCTTGCCCCAGTTGATCGTATTCGTCTGCCGACGCATATAAGCCTTCCAGGAATCTGAGCCGGCCTCGCGGCCGCCGCCCGTTTCCTTCTCGCCACCGAATGCACCGCCGATCTCCGCGCCCGACGTGCCGATATTTACGTTTGCGATACCACAATCCGAGCCGGTGCTCGCCAGGAAATACTCGGCGTTTTGCAGATTGTCCGTAAATATTGCAGATGAAAGCCCCTGCACGACACCGTTTTGCATGGCCACTGCTTCATCGAGCGTCTGGTACGGGATGAGGTACAGGATCGGACCAAAAGTCTCCGTCTGCACGATGTCCCAGTCGTTTCGGGCAACCGCGATGACCGGTTCGACGTAGTTCCCGCAGCGATCGATGCGCGCCCCGCCGAAGAGAATCTCGCCGCCCTGATCGCGGATTGTCGCGACGGCTTCGACAACTTTGGTGACTGACGATTCATCGATCAGCGGACCCATCAGCGTGTCGCTGTCCAGGGGATCGCCGATTTTGACCTGCCCGTATGCACTCACGAGTTTGTCCTTGAGTTCGTCCATGCGCGATTCGTGAACGATGATTCTCCTCGTCGACGTGCATCGTTGGCCGGCCGTGCCTACCGAACCGAATACGATTCCCGGGAGAGCGATATCCATGTTGGCGAATTCATCGACGATAATCGCGTTGTTACCGCCAAGCTCCAGAAGGCATTTGCCCATTCGCGCTGCAACACGCTCGCCCACTCTTCGCCCGACCGCACACGAGCCGGTGAATGAAACAAGATCAATTCTCGTATCATCCACAAAATGTTGCGCCAGCTGATTGTCACCGTCGTTGAACAGGTGAAAAATCGGCGGCAGACTTGCATCCGCAAGCGCCTCATTGCAGATCTTCTGCACGGCGACGCTGCACAACGGGGTCTTCGGCGAGGGCTTCCAGATATTCACATTGCCGCAGATCGATGCAATACAGGCATTCCAGGACCAGACGGCAACGGGAAAGTTGAATGCCGTAATCGTGCCGACGATGCCCAGCGGGTGCCATTGCTCGTACATGCGATGTTTCGGCCGTTCGGATTGCATGGTGCTCCCGTACAGCATCCGAGACTGCCCGACCGCGAAATCGGCAATATCGATCATCTCCTGAACTTCACCGTCACCCTCGGCCTTGATCTTGCCCATTTCGAGGCTGACCAGACTGCCTAATGCGTCCTTGTTGTCGCGCAGCGCATTGCCGATCAGACGAATCGCATCTCCACGGATCGGCGCAGGCACTTTCCGCCACTCCAGGAAAGCCGACCGGGCGTCGTTGACGAGCTTGTCGTATTCCTCGGCCGTCGTCGTTCGCACGCTGGCAATGACTTCGCCGTCGGCAGGATTTACTGATTGGATCAGCGCCGCATTCTTCGACTCTGACGAGTCCGCACCGGACCAGGTACCCGCATTCACTTCGTTCAGACCAAGCCTGGTCAGTATCTTATTCATTAGGTTGATCCTCGTTTGGCGCGCTGATGCCCGGTCTCGCCACGTGCAATGGCCTCGGCCGACGCCAGATTTGTACCGCCGTGAGCGTAATATTCGCCGAATCGATTCTCGAGTATATCGGTCAGGCTGAATTCTTCCTGTGCGATGAAGCCTGCGTAGCTGGACGGATTCGACATGACAATGTCCATAACGCTGCAAACTCCCGCAGCGGTCGTGATTTGAATTGCAGACCAAAGGCGTCCTGAAACCAGCTCCGGATAGACCTTGTTGACGTAGTTCTCTTCGCGCAACTCTCCGTCCTGATAACCCGTTACGGCAGCATAGATGATGACGACATCCTGCAGGGTTTGAGGAACGGCGTTCTCGAGGATACGTTTCAGAGTACCGCGGTCGTGATTCAGCTTGAGCCCGTTCATGAGCAACCGCATCTGCTCACAGTGGCCCGGGTAACGGATCGTTTTGTAGTTCATCGTTTTGACGCGACCGCCATAGGTATCACCCAGAGAACCGAGACCACCCGATGTATTGAATGCTTCATAGAGCTTGCCGTCGATCTCGATTTCTTCGAGACCCTCCAGCGGGAGAACGTTCACTTCAACGCCGTCAACAATGCTCTGACAGAGATTGCCGTATTCATTGATGACGCCGTCCGTCGACCAGGTCAACGAATACTTCAATACGTTGTTTGGATGCTGGGGCAGTGCGCCGACGCGTAGTTTGACGGACTTCAATTCGTCGAAGTGCTGAATGATTTCGTTGGCGGCAATGCTGATGAATCCGGGCGCCAGCCCGCACTGAGGTACGAATACGGTATCCGATCCCTCGGCCAGTTTTCGCACCTCTTCTGTTACCGCAACATCTTCAGTCAGGTCGAAGTAGTGCAGCTTTTCCTTTCTGGCAACCTCGGCCACGGCAATGTTGCAGTAGTAGGGAAGCCCGGAGATTATCGCGACCGGTTTGTGTTTTTTTACATGCGCCGTTAGCGCCGCCGCATCGCTTGCATCGAAGGTAAAAGCATTCAGATTATCGTGTCCGTGGGCCGTCACCACGTCATCTGCGGCACCCGCGTTCTTGTCTGCGAGCTGCACATGATAGTCACCACAGTCGGCCAACAAGCCGGAAATCAGCGCGCCAATCTTGCCGGCGCCGAGAACCAGTATCTCTTGCATGGGGTCTCCTGAGTTCGGCGGATAATTGCCGAGGGAAAAATTGAGGCGCGCATTGTGCCAAGCTCTTGTGGCCCTTTCCACAGGAGTTTTGGACCGCCCCGGACCCGGAAAAAAAGGCCCTTGAAGTCCTCTTCGTAAGCCGTTGTTTACAGGAGAAACTTTTGCCTAAGTCGGGGGCGCCATGGCATAGTCCGCGATCAAGCCCCGTAATCAGGAACAAGCGTGACACGAAGCGTCGCCAAATCAGAATGGCATCCCGCGAGCTGGCAGAGCCTGGCGGCCGCCCAGCAGCCGTCCTATCCGGATAAATCGGCGCTTGAGCGGGTGGTCTCCGAACTGAGTCGATTGCCGCCTATCGTGACGTCCTGGGAGGTCGATGAACTCCGGGGGCAGATCGCAAAGGCGCAGCGGGGCGAAGCCTTCGTTTTGCAGGGAGGCGATTGTGCCGAGAGTTTTGACGAATGCACCTCGGAAAACATCGTCGACAAGCTGAAGATCCTGCTGCAAATGAGCCTTGTCATGCTCTACGGGCTCAAGAAACCCGTCGTGCGCGTGGGCCGAATGGCCGGGCAATACGCGAAACCACGCTCGGCGGATACCGAGACCCGCGATGATCAGACATTGCCGAGCTTTCGCGGCGACCTGGTCAATCGAAATCCGTTTACGGCAGACGACCGCATTCCTGACCCGCAGTTGATTCTGCGTGGCTACGAGCGGGCAGCACTGACACTCAATTTCGTTCGGTCCCTGATCGATGGCGGTTTCGCAGATCTGCATCACCCGGAATTCTGGGATCTGAACTGGGTTGGCCACTCGCCCATGGCTGACGAATATCACAATATCGTCAGCTCCATTTCGGATTCACTGGATTTTCTGGAGTCGATATCGGGCAGGGCGCTGCACCAGACGCAGCGTGCCGATATCTACGCAGCGCATGAAGGCCTGCATCTCTCGTACGAACAATCGCAGACCCGTTTTCTCAAGCATCGCGATCGCTGGTATAACCTGACGACACACTTTCCCTGGATTGGTATGCGAACGGCCAACGTCGATGGTGCGCATGTAGAGTATTTCCGGGGTATCGCGAACCCGATCGGCATCAAAGTCGGTAGCGGCATGAACGCGGAGTGGCTTCAGGGCCTGATCGGCGTCCTGAATCCAAATAACGAGCCGGGGCGTCTCACGCTCATTCACCGTTTTGGCGCCAAATCGATTGAAAACAGTCTGCCGGACCTGATTCGCGCCGTGCGCGAGACCGGATCACCGGTTCTCTGGGTATGCGATCCGATGCATGGCAACACCGAGAGTACCGCCAACGGGACCAAGACCCGGCGCTTCGATAACATCGTTTCTGAGCTGGAGTCGGCATTCCGGGTGCATAAGTCACTCGGCAGCTATCTCGGCGGCGTTCATCTCGAGCTGACCGGGGAGAATGTCACGGAATGCACCGGGGGCGCCCGCGGACTTACCGACGGGGACCTCGCCAGAGCCTACAAATCGACCGTCGATCCCAGATTGAACTACGATCAGGCGATGGAAATCGCGATGCGCATCGCCGGATTGCGGGACTAAGGCACTAATCCTGTCCCCAGCTTGAATGTCTCCGGCAGCGGGCTTATCATGCTGCGCCGCGGCATCAGTGCAGGTTTCGAGCGCAAACTCAATCATCATAATTTCCATGAAGATATTAACATAATACTTTGATTTAAAAGACTTTTATTACTATTGCTATGAACAAGAAAGAGATTCGCATCCTCGGTGACCGTTCGCCCGCATTTGACGGGATCCTGAGCGACGCCGCGATGGACTTCGTCGCCGCATTGGCCCGGGAGTTCTCGCCACGCGTTGAGGAATTGCTGGCATTGCGGCTAGCACGGCAAAAGGCCATAGACGATGGCCAGATGCCGGATTTCCTTGCCGAGACGGCCGACATTCGCGCTGCCGACTGGCAGGTTACCGATGTGCCGGCCGATCTGCGGGATCGCCGGGTCGAGATCACCGGCCCGACGGATCGCAAGATGATCATCAATGCCATGAACTCGGGCGCAAAGGTATTCATGGCGGACTGCGAGGACTCGTTGACGCCCAACTGGCACAACGTCGTACAGGGTCAGATCAACCTGCGTGATGCCGTCAATCGCAGTATTACTCTGGATTCGAACGGCAAGCATTACGAACTGAATAAAGAAACGGCGACTTTGATCGTGCGCCCCAGGGGCTGGCATTTACCGGAGAAGCATATTCTGGTCGACGGCAAGGAGGTACCCGGTGCGTTCGTCGATTACGGGCTGTACCTGTTCCATAACGCCGCAGATTTAAGAAAACGTAACACGGGGCCCTATTTCTACCTGCCGAAACTCGAAAACCACCTGGAAGCACGCCTGTGGAGCGAGATCTTCAAATTCTCGGCAACGGCAGGCATCGTTTCACCAGGCGAGATCAAAGTCACGGTACTTATCGAGACGATTCTGGCTGCGTTCGAGACCGAAGAGATCCTGTACGAACTCAAGGATCACATCGTCGGCCAAAACTGTGGCCGCTGGGACTATATCTTCAGTTTCATCAAGAAATTCAGCCGGTATCCCGAGTTCGTCTTGCCGGACCGCGCGGAAGTCACGATGACCACGCATTTCCTGCGTTCGTATTCGCAACTCGTGATAAAGAACTGCCACCGCCGCAACGCCTATGCG
>Ga0255052_10000490_pt1 | contig 32029 bp, 20 predicted proteins | sample JV7_2_21_MG_FD_188632 | JGI IMG/M metagenome (GOLD analysis project Ga0255052, IMG submission 188632) | Seawater microbial communities from Jervis Inlet, British Columbia, Canada - JV7_2_21 | ecosystem: Environmental > Aquatic > Marine > Inlet | place: Canada: British Columbia | collected...
GGGTCCGGCGCCCTCGTCGTGGATTGTGTCACCGTGAACTGAGCGTCGACGGGGCCTGCTTCGTTGGCATCGGTCGTCGCGGCGACACTGGCCGTCGCGCCATCGTCGTTGGTGATCGTACCCTGCCCCTGCGCGTCGGTTACCGCCGCACCGACAACATTGCTGAGATCGACGAAAAACGTCTCGTCGGGTTCGATCGCGTCATCGCCATTGACCGTTACGTCAATGGTCGTCGTCGTGGCGCCAGCCAGAATCGTGCCATTGCCGCCCGAAATCGCGACGTAATCACTATCCGCAACGGTTGCCGTGTTGTCGGCCGTGTCGACATCGAACGTGATGTCCGTACCGATCGCTTGATTGATGCTGACCGTAAACGTAAATGTAGTCGTTCCGGGCACCGAGTCTGTTTCAACCTGTACAACGTCGTCGATACTGAGGAACGGCAGGACCGTGAACGTCTCGACGAGATCATCGCCGACTGTCGTTGGATCGACCTGGTCGCCGGTAGCAGCCGTTACGTTGTTGGTTACGACGTCACCCGCCGTACCTGCATTGATGGTCCCCGGCAATAACAGCGTCGCACTTGCACCACTATTTAGCGTGCCGATTGTCCACACGCCGGTGCCGGCAACATACGTTGTGGGTGCACTGGGTACCGGCGCGCCGAGCGTCAGTTCACTCGGGTAGGTATCCGTCGCGATGATGTTGGTTGCCTGCGTCGGACCGTTGTTGGTCACCGTTAACAAATAGGTAACCGAATCACCTTCCGCAAATGGCCCTGGCGTACTCGCATCGAGTACCTTGGTCATCACGAGGTCCGCGTTATTGCTGACGGTTGCCTTGCCACTGAATTCGGACGTGGCGTTCGCGATCGTACCGGTGGCGGTCAGGTCGGTACCGACGCTGACGCCGACAGGTGTCGGCACTGTAAATGTATAGCGATTGGTTGTATCGGTACCTTGTGCCAGACCATTTATCGGGCCCGGACCATAAGTGCCAGATGTCGCGTCGCTGTCTGCGCCAGACCCTTCAACAATCGTGAATAAGTAAGTAACGCCTTCGCCAAAACCGCTCGGGTCGGCATCGGCAATATAGAACTCGATCGTCGTACCGGGCAGCGCGAATCCGCTAACCACGAGATTGGGGCCAAGGATCTGCGCCGACTCGATGATCGGATAGTTAAGTAACTCGTTAGCGCCCAGGTCGGGATCACCGTCGTCGTTGATTGTTACGCCATCGCCATTGGTTCCGGTCCCTGTAAGATCAATCGCCTGCGCACCGTTATTACCGAACTGGTTTTGCGATATCAGGTTCGCCGCAGTCGCGAGGACGCTGGGCGTTCCATTGCCAGCGAGTGCCAACCCATCGCCGCTGTTATCACTGAGTATGTTGCCGGTCACAGTGTTATTTGCGCCGTACAGTCGAATACCGGCGCTGTTTAAGCGCATCGTGTTTTGATTGATCGTTAAATCGCTAAGCGCGTGTTGTGATTCGAGCCCCTGGAAGCCGTTGCTCTCGATGAGGTTGCCTTGCAAAGTTATTCGCTCAGCCTGCTGGCCGGTTGACGCGACACCGTTCAGGTACACGGCCCAGGTATCGGCTCCTCGAATTTCGTTGGTCTCGATGAGCGTATCGACCGTATTGAAACTGATCTGGAACCCACGGCCGACCCAGCCGACCAGGTTATTGCGAATGGTACTGTTGCTTAAGTCGCGCGCGAAGGCGCCAGCGCCTGTGAATAAGGACGGATTATCCGTAAATGAGGCCGGGCTGGTTCCAATGACATTGCGCTCGACGACAAGGGAGTCGAGCGGATCCGGTAGTATTCCTGTTGCATTAATGGCCGTCGTTGCAAACGTGTTGATTGCCGTATTGCGAATTTCCGTATTATCAGCCGTTGTCAGTGCATTAAATGCTGCGGCGACAACGCCGTCACCCTGGATCTCCAGTTCCGGATCCAGCAATGGCGTTGTAAACGTTCCGGATACACCGACGGCTGCGCCCGTGCCGATCGTGGCCGTATTCGTGTTGGACGGCGTTACTCCGTCGGCCGGGTCGTATGCGCTGCCATCAACTACCGTGGCGGCGTCTTCCAGATTTGGCAGCGCTGCAGTGATTGAGACACGCCACCAGTTGTTCCCGCCCAGCGTCGCATTGGTCGGCAGCGCTGGCACGAATCGCATCGCATTCGAACCAGCCTGAGCGTTGGCATTCGTTATGAACTGGCGTAGCGAACCCTGGACCGTGCGCTGGCCACCGCCTGCCCCGGGGTCCTGTGCCGCGCTGGCACCGCGTGTTGTCGTCACGACGTTGAAGCTGAAACCGAAATCGAGGTTGCTGACATCACCACCCGTGGTGTCCGCTCGCGCGATATGCTCGCCCGTCGGCAGTGAATTCGTCGGCACGTGATTGTCCGACACATCCCATTGGGCGCCGCCATAGAACGCACCGGCGCTTGCCGAATACGTCCAGACCGAGACACCGTCGAAGCTGGCAGCACCAACCGGGCCGTAGGTTTGTTCGGCCCAGGTGTCCGTCGCCGTGTAGGCGCCGTTGTATGGACCGTCGTCGACGCCTTGCGAGTCGACAGTGATGTAGTAGGTATCAGCCGACAATCCAGTGAAGGAGTAACTGCCATCAACAGCGGAAGAAGTAGTAAACGAGAGATAGGTGTCGTCACCACCATCGGCATCGCCGTCCGGCCCGGCTCGGTAGAGCTCTATGCGAGCCCCGCCTTCCCAGAGATTGGGCGCAACACCGATCGGGCCGTCGGCCAAACCGTCGCCTGCCTCATCGACGAAGATCGTTCCAGCGATGTTGGTGGTCGGGCCGGTGACAGTAAAATTCGGCCCGAACTCCGATGTACCGTTCGCGGCAAGATACGCGGTTGGACTGATGTCTTCACCAATAACCAGTCCGGCGGGAGTGGCAATGGTAAAACTGAAACGATTGACGTTGGCATCTGCGCCGTAACCAGAATCCGTATAAGAGGCACCCGTTGTCGCATCGGCGTCGGCAACCCCTTCTACCGCGGTAAACAGATACTCGACCCCCTCACCGTGCGGATTGCCCGAGCCGTTGTTATCGTTGGCAGCGCCGATCGCCTCGTAGAATTCAAGCGTTACACCGGCACGAGCGTAGCCGGTCACGCTTAAGTTGCCGCCACTGAGCACCGCGCTATCAATAATCGGGTAGTCGAGACCGTCGTTACCGTCAGCAGCATCGATTGCTCCGTCGTTGAGCATGATGCCGTCACCTGTGGCCGTCGCACCGCCGGCTTCGATCAGATCAATCGCAATCGAACCGTTGCTGCCGAACCGGTTCTCGGTGACCGCAATGGCGTTAACCGTGTACGGCACGATGATGCCGGGACCAATGCTGCCGGTAACAATGTTGCGGCGCACCGTATTCGCACTTCCCGTCTGTCGTATGCCGGCGGTTTGCACGCCGCGCTGGCCGGAGCCCGTAACCGTGTTGTTCTGTATAAGATTGCCGGTCGCGGTTCCGTCCACGCCCATGCCGCCCGAGTCAACGATCAGGTTTGCCGTGATGGTTCCGGTAGTACTGGTGCCACCGTAGCTGATGCCGTCGGCGACGCCGTCGACCTGTCCCGTTTCCCGAATCTCATTGCCGGTGATTGCGGTGCCTGTCGTCGACGAGGCCGAGACGCCGTTGGTATCGACGAAGCCGATCAGGTTGTCTCGAACCGTCGCCCCATCGGTGGAAATGAATGCGACACCGCGCAGCGTTCCGGGTACCGTCGGATCGACGAAACCATCGGGAGGCGAACCGATGACATTGCGCTCGACCACGACACCCGACGGTCTCATCGGAGCGACGCCGGTCATGCCAACGCCACCGACAAATCCCCAGGTCGCGACATTGCGCACGGCGAAATTGTTCGGGATCTGACCGGTCCCCGCATTCGAGTCAAAGTCAAATGCGACACCAACGGCCGGGGCGGATCGCATAACTTCGAGTTCGGGGCGCGCCACTTGTGGTAGTGCGACGCCATCTACACCGACAATGAGGCCACCCAGTGCATTGGCACCGAGGTTGCCCGGGTTGGTGTTGCGAACGGTCACGCCATCCGCGAGATCAAACGCGGTGCCGTTAATACTGGTGTCGGCGTCATGCGTATTAGTGATCGTTTCGCCAATGATGCTGCCCGTGTAATTGACCCGCCACCAGGCACCGCCACCGCCCGCTGCATTCGTCGGGATTGCCGGAACAAACCTCATGGTGTTGGCACCGTTGATGGCATTCGCGTTGCGGACGAATTGATCAATCGATCCCTGGTAGGTGCTTGCTGTAAGACTGACATTGCCTGCCGGCTCGACATTGGTAACGACGTTGTAGCTGAAACCGAAGTCGACGTTGGAAACAGCGCCGCCGGACACGACCACTCGTGCGACATGCTCCGATGAGGTCAGTGCCGAGGCATCATCGTCGGTGGCCCCATCGACACCGCCATAACAGGGACCGACACCCGCTCGTTCGGCGGTACCGCCAATACCGTCCGCGCACCAACCTTTATCGGGGCCGAAGGTCTGTTCCGACCACGGGGTCGTCGCGAGGTAAGAAGGATGTACACCCGCCGAAGGCGAGACCGTTCGTGAGTCGACGACAGCCCAATAGGTGCCGTCGGCAATACTCGGAAACGTGAAGACGCCGGAGCCATCTGTCACAACAGGTGCGCCGCCGTTCTGAATCGTGTCGGTGGCATCAGGTGATCCCGGCGTGCCGCCATCGTCAAGGTAAAGGTAGACATCCACGCCGCTTACCGTCGGGTTGTTGATGTCGCCGATCGCCTCAGCTCCGGCCAGCACGTTGCCCGCAATGTCTTCGAAGATCGTGCCGGAAACAGAGACAGTAGGACCGGTTACCGCGAAGTTGGCACCGAATTCCGATGTGTTATTGCTCCCGTCAGAGGCCGTCCCGGTGACTTTCTCGCCGACGACAAGTCCCTTACCGGTGACATCGAGCGTCCCCGAGATGTTCCCGCTCGCATCAGCCAGAAGGAATCCTAGAAACGTCAGACCTTCTCCGAAACCGCTGGGGTCGTCGTCGGACTCGAAAACTTCGACACGGGCATTCGCGAATGTCGATTGGCTGGGAGCGCTGCCCACGTAACCTGCAAGGGTCAGTGTCGTGCCACTCAGGGATGCCGTCGTGAACACCGGGTAATCCATCAACAGGTTCGGCTGACCGCCCGACTTCGCGCCGTCGTTCACCGTGACACCATTGTTGCCGAGTTCGATGCCCAGACCCGTATTGGAATGAGTCGAGTTGCCAAGCACAGCATTGCCCGTGCCCGCCTGGACGCTTACGCCGTGCCGCCCCGACTTGGTGAAAGCGATGAGGTTACCTGTATCTGCTGCAGTTCCCCCGATGACGTTGTTGTTCCCTCCGCTCAGGATCTGTACGGAATCGGAATCTGTCTGGCCGCGATCCAACGTCCCGCCGGCATCGGTACCGATGTAGTTTCCCCGCACGATGTTGTTAGCACTACTAATCTCGATTCCCTCGAAGTTCATCGAAATTACGTTTCGCGCGGCCGGTGTCGTTCCTCCGATCGTATTGCCCCCACCTCCCGCGACAATTGCGATGCCCACATCGCCGTTTCCCTGTCCGGTCGAGCCGTCTGGCTCCAGTCCGATATAGTTGCCGAGAACGAAATTGCCGGAAGCAGAGGCGCCGGCAATGTTGATGCCTTCGTTGAGATTGTTGACGATGACATTTCGATCGTCGCTTCCGATGCCCCCAATCGTCGCGCCGGCTCCGAATACTCCGAGGCCGTCGTTGGTGTTACCCATGGACGTCACACCGCTGCCGTCCGTACCCAACCAGCTACCGGCGATGGTTACCCCATCCGCACCGGCCTGAATGACGACGCCGTCCCGAGAAAACCGGGTGAAAATCATGCCGCGGATGGTGCTACCGTCGCTGCCGTTTGCGAGCGTGAGCCCGTCTACGGGCGCCGGAACCGCGCTGGCGCCGTCGAGCCGGATGATAGGCGCAGCGACCCAGCCAGGCTGGAGTTGTGCATTCAAGACTATGGGTTGATCGATCGGCGGCAGCGTCGCTGTAGGGGCGATCGTCGCAACGCCGGCGACAAAGTAATTGTTGCCCGCCTGCAGACCAGCCGCTGCCGTGCCGTTGCTGATCATGAAGATCCCGTTTTCGACCCCGGCGGGACGTCCGAACTGTGCCAGTGACGCATCTCCGTCCAGCGTATTAGCGTTTGTGATCAACTGGCGCAGGCTGCCTTGCCCGCCATTATTGACATTAACGACGGTGTCGAAGTTGAAACCAAAATTGACCTGCCCTTTGGCAACCGATGTAACGATGGACACCGGCGCCAGCGACTGTGCGGTAATCGCAGAGAGGTTCAGGCCCCCACCATTAACCGGGTCATCTTGCGCCGTCGGGTCGGCACCGCCAACTTCGTTGGTCACCTGAAGAATGGCTACGGCTGTCGCATCGGTGCGATAGGTCTGCACCGGCCATTCGCTGCCGGTGGCGCCGGCGCGCGACGAAGTCAGCGTCTCGTTGACTGCCCGTACGGTGTAGTCACCGTCCGGTATGCCGGCAAAGCCATAGTCGCCAGTCGCATTCGTTACTGTGCTGAGCAGGAAATTACCGCCTGCGTCATAGAGCTCCACTGTTGCTCCCGGGCGCGGCACTGTAAACGTTGGCGCGGACGCCACCGCGGTTGCCAGATTACGGCCCGGCCCACCGCCGTAGTTCACGTCTTCGAACACCGTGCCAGCAATGATGTTGGTCTTCACCTGCAGCAGCACGCTGTTCAGAATGACCAGGTCCGGACCGGTATCCACCTGCGTCGTGGCCAGCGTGTCTCGCTCGTTAACCAGTGTCGAGACATCGAAAGTATCCAGATCCAGGCCATAACTGGTGCTCACGCCGAGGCTGTTGATAGTTCCGTTGTAGACGTTGTCCGCGGGGTTCAATGCGTCCGATAGTGCCGAGGCGTTGAACAACAACTGCTCGTTGCCGGTGCCGAGGCCTGCATCTCCCTCCCACAGCAGCATCGTGGTCTTTGCCTCTGGCGGCGCAGAGGCATAAATGCCGGTGAGCAAATAATTGGTGCTGCCGTTTCGTTCGAGATCGAAGCCGTCGTAGAGCACCAGCGTCTTGCCCGTCAACCCTGTATCTTCATAGATGACGTACATCGACCAGCCGCCCAGCACCGCCTGCGCAGAACACCAGGGCGCACCGTTATCCACCGTCAGGCCGGCAAAGGTATAAAGACCATTACGCTTGGCCGTCACCTGCGCGGTCACGTCTTCGAAGCCAGCGAAAAACTCGTAGGTATTACTCCCCAGTGTAAAGTCTGCCTCGAAGGTTCGGTCCGCGGTGAGCGGCGACCCGTCCAGGGTCACCTGGTTGTCGACTGCTACGCCCGACGCCGACCAATACAGGTACGCCGCCCGCACGGTCGCAGTCCCCGGGATCCCTGCCAGGGTCTCTGCCGAACTCGCCGCGATATCGCAGCGTGTGCCGCCCGTGTCCCCGGTGCGCAGCGAACCGCCGGTCACCACGTGGTCAAGAAAACCATGCAGGCGCGTGTATTGCGTTAGCGGGATATCGTTGGTACCGCCCACGACGACGTCAGTATCCTCGCTGTCGGCGTTGTCGCCGGGAACGGGATCGGGCTCGTTGGCGGTAACGCTCGCGTTATTGGTGATGCTGCCTACGGCACTGGTGGTTACCAGTATCTCGATGCTTGCGGTGCCACTGTTTATGATAGCGCCAAGATTACAGGTGACCACCGCAACACCCGAGCAACTGCCCTGGTTCGGCGTTGCAGATACCAGCGTCACACTTGCTGGCAGCGTATCGGTGACGGTGACCCCGGTAGCCGTGCTCGGACCGTTGTTGGTGATCAGTAAGGTATAGAGCAACGGACCCGCCAGCGGCGCCGGGTCCGGCGTATCGCTAATCGTCAGCGTCAGGTCGGCTTGTGGCAGCGCAACAGTAACGAGACCTGAAAATTCGGAGGTCTCCCCCGACAGTGTCGCCGTACCCGTCAGCTGGTCACTGGTAACGACCGGTGCCGCCAGCGAGGCAATCGGCACGGTAAAGCCGAATCGACTGGCATTGACGTCGTCGCCCTGGTCAATACCATTGATTAGACCGCTGTAGTCTGACGTACCGGAATCGCCGTCTGACACACCCTCGACGAAGGTTCCGATATAGGTCTCGCCCTCGCCGAAACCGTGAGAATCGGGTGCGGCGATAAAGACCTCGATAGTGGCGCCTGGTTTCGACCAGCCGGTTAGTGTCAGGTTGCCGCCTGAAATGGTGGCCGTATCCAGAATCGGAAAATCCGGCAGCGTATCGAGCTGGCTATTAACCGAGAAAAAATCCGGCGTACCCAAGTTATTGTTGTCACCAGATACGTTTAGATCGATGCCAATTTGGCCAGTCAGCGTCGGCGTGCTTCGCGCAGCAACGGCGCCGTTATCGGCGAAAGAGTTTCGTGTCAGGATCGTATTCGTGGCGCCATCGTTGACTTGAACACCCGCACCGTAGTTGGCCTGTATGATGTTTCGGTCGATGGTCGTCCCACTCGCGGTCGGTCGCAGCGTAATGGCCCCCGTTTGCGAGAACGCGGTGGTTGTCCCGACGCCGTTTCCAGTCACCGTGTTGTTGACGAAATTGATCGTTGTGGAATTCGTGAGGACCAGGGCCTGGCTGGACGAGCCCGCAATCAGGTTGCCGCTTATGGTGTTATTCGTCCCGGTATCGATCGCCATTCCGTCGCCGTCAGTCGATCCGAGGTCGTGCTCCACGATCTCGTTACCGTCTACGGTCCACCCATCCGATCCGTTCACCAGGTACACGCCGCGGTGCCCGAACCCGATCAGGTTGTCCTGAACCGTGCCACTGTCGGCACCGTCGGCCGCTACACCCGAATAATTTCTCAGCGCAGCGCCGGGATCCGTAAACGAGGTTGCGGTTGAGCCAATCACGTTTCTCTCGATCAGAGCTCCAGTGAACCCCGAGTCGATACGAATCGCAGCTTCCTCGTCGGCCGATCCGAAACCGAGTATCGCGATTCCGCGGATTGAAGCGCTGTTCGCCTGGATCCGTAAGCCATGCGCGAGACCCGCACCGTCGCGAATCTCGATTTCCGGACCCGCGACCGTTGACAACGAAACAGCATCCACGCCGACGGTACCACCGGTGCCCAGTATCACCGGGTTGGTATTTCCGTTGTTACTCGTCTGCGTCTCACCATCGATGGTGGTGCCGGGATCGTTCAGGATCGGATATGCCGTTGCGGGCGTATATTCCGCGACGCCAGCGACAAATCCTGGATCTGTCGCCGGCACCCGGAATTCGCTGCTGTTCGCCGTCGTGCCGCCGGCCGAGCCAATGTCATTGGCATTGTCAATAAACTGGCGCAGCGATCCCTGACCCGAATTGCTCGTGTTGACGATCAGATTGTAGGCGAAGCCGAAATTGTTGTTGGGGACATCAGCGCCGCTGACCGTGACGTTGGCCCAGGTGTCGCCCGGCCCCGCGTCGTTGTTTGTTGCTGTATCGTCGGCCGTCGCGGACTGGCCGCCGTATGCAGCAACCCCATTGCCCCAGGTTTGATCGGCGACGACACACCCGGTGCCGCTCGCCGGATCGGTGATGCCGCAAGCGGCATTGAAGGTGCCGGCCGGTGGCGTATTGCTGTCGCCGATGGTCGCCGTGCGCGCGCGGACCTTGTACGTACCGTCTATGACGGCGAAGCTGAAATTGCCGCTGCCATCGGTCGTCGTGGACCCGAGGTAGGTATCCGTGTTGTCGTAAAGCTCTACGTCAACATCGGCAAGCGCGAGATCGTTAACGCCGCCATCGTAATCGGACGCCGTGCCGGCGAAATCCGAGTCCTCGAAGACTGTCCCGGAGACTTCTCTCGCCAGCGTCTCGCTGACGTTGAGGACTCCGCTACTTTCATTACTGCCGAAGGACATTCTGAGATTTCCGGCCGACGGGGCAACATCAATGATCTTTAACGCCAGATGGGATCCTGTGGGAGCTATTCCGTTGATCGAACTGAGGTCTGTTACATACAACAGCTGGGGCTCATGAGGTCCCTCGTCCACAAAGCCCCAGGATGTAAATACGCCCCCCAGTGCGTAGCCAAGCTCGTATCTGACAGTTACTCCTCCTGAAGCGTGATCCTCAAAATACAGGCGGAAATCGATGCCGGTCACAGCCGTCGCCGAAGCGAAAGCGGTATCCTTGATCATCAACATCAGATCCTGAGGAACCGCAGCCTTTCCTTCGTGCCGCAAGTCGGTACAATTGAATCCCCCCGAGGACATAGTGGTGGTGATGAATATATCCTCCGCTTCGCCCGTACATGCAGGAGAATCCGTTGTAAATCCGGCAATGGGCGTACTACTATCCTGTTGCCAATAATAGGTCGCAGCCCGAAGGGGAGTAGCCGTGAGCAGGAGCCCGAGGAACAACACCACGGCTGTGAGTGAAACGGGGCGGCGCCAAATCGAACTGGATATGGTGTTGCTTCGGGGCAGGCTGTCACTGCCACGTGGCAAGCTGTAACGGCACTTCCTATGGGCTGCAGTGTTTCGCAAAGTTCAGTCTCAGTAACAACAAGAGTTCGCCCACTAATGGCAACTCTCCAGAGCATGTACCCAAGAGCTGTTGCGGCTAAGCGGCGGCATCGTTTCTCCCCGTCGGGAGACAGCCGTTAAGTTACTGAGATCTTGAGAAAATCACGTCGATTTACGTCACATATCGCGGCCACTTCAGGGTCAGGATGTGAACCGTTTCTCACTTTTCCATAATCCCGACGGCGAGGCGCTCCGGGTGGCTCTGAGCTACACTCAGGGCATGGTCAAATTTGCCCATTTTGCGACGCTTATTCTCGTCGCCATCACAGCTTCTGCGGACGAAATAAGCGACGTCGAGGCCGACGTCCGTTGCCAGGAAATCGCGTTTAGTCGATCGGCCGAAAACAAAAACATCGAGTCGTTCAGGTCGTTTCTTGATAGCGATGCCCGGTTTGTCGGACGCTCAGTCGATAGAGGGCCGGACGAAATTACGACTGCCTGGGAAATTTTTTTCGCTGAGGAAGGTCCCGCCATAAAATGGCGACCGCAATTTGTCGAGGTACTCGAAGACGGTATGCTCGCACTAACGCGCGGTCCTTACCGAGTAATCTCTAAAGACGACGATGGTAAACCGGTGGAACACTGGGGAACCTTTAATTCTATCTGGCGAAAAAACGTGGGCGGGCGATGGCGAGTTGTTTTTGACGCCGGCAGCGATGCGGCGAAGCCGCCCAATGAAGAAACCAAGGCATTATTGGAACAAGAGGAAATCTGCTGATGCAACGCGCCAAATCCGTAACCGAATATATCGCAAATGCCAGCGCCTGGAACGACGAGCTTAAGCGTTTGCGAGACATACTCCGTGCGACCCCATTGAGTGAAGAAGTAAAATGGGGTGGCCCTTGTTACACGTACAAGGGCAAAAACATTATCGGTATCGGTGGTTTCAAATCCTACTTCGGTCTCTGGTTTCATCAGGGCGCGCTGCTCAAAGACGACAAGAACGTCCTGATCAATGCGCAGGAAGGGAAAACCAAAGCACTCAGGCAATGGCGCATGACGTCCGGCAAAGACGTAAAGACTGCAATCATCAAGAGCTACGTCAAAGAGGCGATGTCCCTGGTCGACCAGGGGAAAGAAATCAAAGCTGACCGCACCGCGGCGATCGAGGTGCCAGACGAACTACAAAAGGCGATGCGCCGTCACAAAGGTGCGACCGCAGCTTTTAAGAACCTGCGGCGTGGCTTGCAACGTGAATATGCCGAATACGTATCGTCGGCGAAGCGTGACGAGACAAAGAAAAACCGCATTGCGAAAATCCTGCCGATGATCGTGGCTGGTGTCGGGCTAAACGACAAGTACCGCCGCTGATTCTCAAAGGGCCAGGAATTTCCCCAATTGAGACTTGCGTGCTATTGGCGCATCGCGAATTCCGTTTAGACTTTGGTGAATTCGAAATCCGCGCGCGGCAGGCAGGCAATGAATGCCACATGCCTTTAAGAAACCATTAGCTAGAGCATTATCAGTACCCTTGATAGTACTGCCTGGCCTGCTGTTCGCAGCGCCGGGTGACATCCTGTTCAGCGACGATTTTGAGGACGGCACGCTCGCAGCCTGGTCGACGACGAACAGCTCGGTATCGGGTGTCAGCAACAATGCCGGATACGCAGGCTCCGGAAGTTTCGGTGCTTACACCAGCAACCAAGCCGTTACGGTTACCAGCCCGTCATTTAGTGCTGCTGTTCCCGAAGTTCGCTTGCAAATCTGGATTCGGCGCGGCGCTGACTTTTTCAGCGAGGACACTGACTCGGGCGAGGATCTGGTATTGGAGTACCAGCGCGCTGACGCGTCATGGGCGCCGCTGAATACTTACCTCGGATCCGGAAGCAACGGGCAAATATACCTCGAATCATTCATTCTACCGGCCGACGCCAGGCACGGCAGTCTTGCGTTGCGACTGCGCCAGACTCGCGGTAGCGGTTCCGATTTCGACTATTGGCACTTCGATAATGTACGCGTAACGGAGATCGCTCCGGCACCGCGCCTTGGAGTCGGCACTTGCGACGATTTCGAGTCCGGCCTTACGACCAACTGGATCGTCAACACAGCAACGGGTTTTGCTGGCGTGAGCAATGCGACGTCCTCATCGCCCACGAGCTCTCTGTTCCTGAACGGCGGAGTGGTTACCGTAACGTCCAACGTGATTGATACCAGTGATCCTGCCTTTTCCGACCTCGCCATGTGGGCGCGGCGCGGCGCCGACTCCTTCAGCGAGTACCCGGATTTCGCCGAAAATCTCGTCCTCGAGTACATAGACGACGTTGGCACCTGGGTAGCCCTCGAGACGTTCACGGGTGGTGGCACTCCCGGACAGATCTTCGTACGAACGTACAACTTGCCGGCTGGCGGTCGCCATAGCGCTTTTCAGCTGCGCTACAGAATGACTGGTGGCTCGGGAGCGCCCTGGGACTTCTGGCACGTCGACGATGTCTGTTTTGTGCAAGTGCCCATACCGCTGCTGCAGGTAACGAAAGTCTCGCAAGTACTGTCGGACCCGATAAGTGGTGGCTCAGATCCAAAAGCGATTCCGGGCGCGATCGTGCAATACACGATTGCCGTAACGAATCAGGGACCAGGCGCTGTCGACGCTGATTCTCTCATCATTACTGACCCGCTGGACGCCAGCGTTGCCTTGTACGTTGATACCGGTAGCGGCGATCCAATTTTCTTTGTCGACGGGCCCACAGCCAGTGGACTGTCCTATAACTTTGCCACAGACGTAGCGTTCAGCAATCAGGTCGGTGGCGGTGCTCCCTACAACTATGTTCCGACGCCAGATGCACAGGGGTTCGACCCCGCAGTGACAGGGTTTCGAATCGCTCCGACAGGCGCCATGAATGGCGCCAGCGGTGGGAACTCACCGAGCTTCAATATTACTTTGCGCGTCCGTATCGAATAGACATAGACTAGGCGCGCATGAGTCGCGCACCAATAAGCAAGCTTCCCGACGTCGGCACGACGATCTACACGGTCATGAGCCAACTGGCCGTCGACAGCGGTGCGATTAACCTTGGTCAGGGATTTCCGAGTTTCGAGCCACCCAAAGCCCTCACGGATCGCATCGGCTACCACCTGAATCACGGCGCCAACCAATACGCGCCGATGACGGGCATTCCCGCGCTGCGTGAAGCGATTGCCGAGAAGACGCGGCGCCTGCAAGAGCGCGATGTCGATGTGGACGCCGAGATAACGGTATGTACGGGCGCCACTGAAGGTCTTTTTAGTGCCATTCAGGCGGTGGTACATGGTGGTGATGAGGTCGTTGTTCTCGATCCCGCTTACGACTCGTACGAACCCGCCGTCACCCTGGCCGGTGGAATTACAAAACATGTTCCTTTGCTGATTGCGGACAATGGCCATGACTTTGGCATCGACTGGCAGCGACTTGAGGACAGCATCGGCTCCAAAACGCGCCTTATCATCCTGAACTTCCCACACAACCCAACGGGCGCCATTTTGTCGGCCGGCGATCTCGAACAACTCGCGGGCGTTGTGCGAGACACCGATATACTGCTGCTCTCTGATGAGGTCTACGAACACATTGTGTTCGATGGAGAGCCGCATCGGAGCCTCCTTAGCCACGATGAGCTTTGGGAGCGATCGCTGGTCGTCGGTTCCTTCGGAAAAACCTTTCATGCAACCGGTTGGAAGCTTGGGTTCTGCATTGCGCCGGCACCACTATCGGCCGAGTTTCGAAAAGTGCATCAATTCACGACGTTTGCGGTAAGCACGCCCATGCAACATGGCATCGCGGATTTCCTGACCAGCGACCAGGGTTTTTACGCCAAGCTGCCCGCGTTCTACCAGGAAAAACGCGACCAATTTTGCAGTCTTCTCGAAAACTCCCGGTTTCGGCTGCAACCGGCTCGTAGTACGTTCTTCCAGATCCTCGACTACGGCGACATCAGCGATGCCAATGATTTAGCGCTTGCGAAGCAGTGGACCCACGAAATTGGCGTTGCATCGATTCCGCTCTCGGTTTTCTGCGAGACGCCGTTTACCGGGACGCGGTTACGATTTTGCTTTGCGAAGGATGATGCGACGCTGGGGAAAGCGGCGAAACGCTTGTGCGCCCTCTAGACGCTACCTAGCTGAAACGCGAGTAACGCGCCGAAATAGCCAATTGATGTCATGTACAACCAGGCGAATATCGGCCATCGCCAGGAGTTGGTTTCACGTCGAATAACCGCAAGTGTCGCGGCGCACTGCAGGCAGCAGGCATAAAAGATAAGCAAGCCGATGACCATGGGCAACGTGAATACGGCCGCACCGTTCGGCCAGGTCGAGGCTTTCAAGCGGCCCGACAGTGTTCCTTCATCAGCCTCGTCACCAACGGCGTAAACCGTGCCGAGCACGGCAATAACGACTTCCCGTGCAGGAAAGCCCGCAATAACAGCAGATGAAACGCGCCAGTCCCAGCCAAGCGGCGCAAACACCGGCTCGACGAAGTGCCCGGCCCTGCCCAACCAGCTTTGCTCCAATTGCGCCGCCGCGGCAACATGGTCGATGCGCTGATACTCGGCCGCCAGTTCCTCGCCCGATAATGAGTACGCGGCGACTGTACGCTGCTGCTCGACTTCAGATCCGATCACCTCTGAACGAGGGTAATACGCCAGCGCCCAGACCATAACCGCCACGACGAAAATTACGGTACCGGCACGATACAGAAACACTTTCGCTCTGCCGAGCAACTGGATCGCTACAGTCTGCAGGTTCGGACGGCGAAATTCCGGCAACATCAGCGCGAATGGTGGTTTTGGGCCACGTAGCGCAGTCTGCCGCATTAGCAATGCCGTTAGAATTCCGGCGACAATCCCGAACAGGTAAAGGCCGAACAGCACCAGGCCCTGCAGGTTCATGAATGCGACCGGTTTGGCTGGCACAAATGCCGCGATCAGCAAGGCGTACACGGGAAGACGTGCCGAACAGGTCATGAACGGGGCAGCAAGGATGGTCGCGATTCTGTCACGGCGGTTCGGAATAACGCGTGTCGCCATGATGCCTGGTACGGCGCACGCAAAACTCGAAATCATCGGGATGATCGACTGGCCGGATAATCCGACGGAACGCATTACACGATCCATCAGGTACGCCGCCCGTGCCAGGTACCCGGAGTCTTCCAGCAAAATAATAAATAGGAACAAGATCAGAATTTGCGGCAAGAATATGATAACGCTGCCGACGCCGGCGATGATGCCATCGGCGATAAGGCTTGAAAGCGCACTTTCGCCGAGGGCCTGGGTGACGCCGGCGCCCAACGTCGCGGCGGCCGCGTCAATTAGGTCCATCAGCGGCGTTGCCCAGGCGAACACTGCCTGAAACACGATTGCCATGACGAGAAACAGACCGATCGTCCCGGGTATCGGTCTGTTCAGAAAACCCGTGATACGCGTCCGCCACGAATAAAAACGCGGCGCCGAATGCTGTACTTTCGCGAGGACGCTGCGGACCCACGCGTAGCGAATCCGGGCATCCCTCGCGATCGGTGGCTCGAAACCGAACAGGGAATCCCGCACGTCTTGCAGATTCTCTTTAGCGTCCTCGCTCAGTTTGCTCAGAAAGGGACGATTCGCATCGATCGCACCATCGATCAGCAAGCGCTCGAGTTCCGCAAACCGTATCCGTTCCTTCGCGCCATCGGCCAATTTACGGGCCGCCTCGGTCAGTTCGGGCCAGACGACGATTCGCTCGGCTGGCACCAGCTTCTGCATATCCGCTATTGCATGACGCAAGGGCTCAAGGCCGGCCCCGGTCGTCGCGACCACGGGGTAGATGGGAACACCACCCAGTGTCTCTTTTAGCAGATCGACATTGATACCTACGCCACTTTGATCGGCTGCATCCGTCATAGTCAACGCGATGACCAACGGCAACTTCAAGTCGATCAATTGCTGTACGAGGAATAAACCTTGGTAGAGGTTTGTTGCGTCCAGAACCACAAGAATGCCGTCGGGTTTGTTTGTGCCTTGCATCCGACCAAAGATCACATCAACCGCGATGTGCTCCTCGAGCGAGTGTGCGCTAAGCGAGTGCGTGCCCGGCAAATCGACGAGCTCTATCGATTTGTCATCAACCTTGAGGACTCCAACGTGGCGCTCAACAGTAACACCGGGATAATTGCCGATGCGCTGCTTGAGACCCGTCAGGCGATTAAACAGCGTGCTCTTACCGGAATTCGGATTGCCAACGACCGCGATGCTGGCGTCTGTGCGCCTGGCAACGGTGATTTCATTGGAGGGTATGCGGATTTCTGAGCGCTTAGTCACCAGCCGCTACAGGTGCAACCTTGAAGTACCTTGCGTGTTCCTGTCGCAAAGAAATGCCGCAACCAAACAGGCGAAACTCCATGGGATCGCCGCCAATCGCGGAGCTCGCGTGCTCGACTTCGGCGCCTTCAACCAGCCCCATCACCATCAGGCGCTGCACCTGTGGATCCATTGCATCGACGGCCTGGATGACGCCCTTTTGACCAGGTTTGAGCGTTGCGAGCGTGTTGCCGTTGATTTTCATAACTTCCTATAAAAACTCAAGTTTCAGGCACTTTGGTGACTATGTCAGAAATGATAATGATTCGCATTACGATAAGCAATAGGGACTTTTACGGATATTGTCCAATCGCCCTATTCAACACGTGATCCGCTTCACGAATTTCGCAAGAAGGAGGCGTTCAGGCTGCATTCATTGACCTCAAGGTAGCGTACATCGAAGACGCCCCTACCCCTTAAGTCAGCCACAACTTGCGAGGATCGCGACATGAGATCGACCGCCCCAGTATTTCTCCCTGCCCTGCTGGTCGCAACTGCAACACTCGCGACAGGCGTGGCTTTCGCGAACACGCCGACAATTCGACTCTTCCCAACGACGGTCGTCGAGGATCTCAAACAAACCGGCAATGTCGCTCGCGATATGGAAACCGGCTTACAGGAAGTCATCGCCAAGCTCGACCAGCAGCAGGAGTTGTACAACGAAAGTAAGTGCGACGGCGCCGAAAATGATTCGGGTTGTCAGCGACTGGCACGGCAAATCGGTGCGAGTTACCTCGACATGCTGACCATCATGGAAGAGCGCTTGCCGGACATGGAACACACAGTCAACAACACGAGGCAGAGTCTCGAGAAAGGTCTGCGCAACGAACTGGGCCGAAAAATGACGCCCTGGACACTGCAGGAGACACTTATTGGCGGTAACGCGAACAACGCGGTAACGAAGGCGTCACCCACTCTGCGTGGTCGTTCGGGAATGCGCCTCAGTGAACGCTTCAAACAATATTATCAACTGGTTGCTACGTCCGGCGCCAAAGGTGACCAGTCGCTTGCCGTGCTGGCGTCGGACATTTATCTCGACATGGAAGAAACGAGTTTGTTGATCGCCCGCACGCGCCAGGAAATTGCACGCGCCACACTAATGGAGCAGCTGAACCAGTCCTTCGGCATCATCACGCCCGAAATGATCGAAGTCGTTGGCGGCGTCAAATCCATTCTGTTTGGTGACGAAGATAGCCAGGCGCTGGTGTCCGGCCCACCGCCCGGCAGTGTCGAACAAGCCTACCGCAGTCCGCTCGAACAATGAGAAAAGTACAGTGAGGAGAATTCCTGTGAACCTGAAGACGATTAAGAAGCCGCTACTCATTATCGCGGGACTCGCGACGACATCGTTCTTGCTTGCATCCTGCGCATCGACACAGCCGACTTGCGCGAGCCCACAATCCAAGAACCTGAGCGCCGCCATCGGCACCGTGCGGTCGACGCTGATGGAAGGCTGCCATGCTCACTTCGATCGCTACTACGACGACTTGCTGTCGATTGCAGAGGGTGACCCGAAGCCCGAAAACAAGCGCGAATTCAGCCAGTTCCTGGTCTGGTCCAGCGACAAAGGACTACTGAGCAACCGGCAGGCAGAGGACTACTACAACCGCTTTTTTAACGTGAAGTTTATGACGCTTAAGGGCGACTACAACAACTGTTCACACACCTGCCCGAACAAGCAGAAGGTCCTGTTCGACATGGAGCGTGAACTCTCAGACAAGGAACGCGGCCTGTTGAAAGTCAGCCTTGACAACGACGGTTACTATCGCGCCGATCAGTTGTACCAGGAGGTTGAACTGGTTCTTGAGGCGACCTGCACTGCGTGCGCTGCGGGCCGCTAAGACGCACTCGCGACGATGAGCCTTGACGATGAGCCTTGACGATGAGCCATAGTCTTGTTTTCTTCAAGGGGCTCGCCGCGGGTGCACTTGGCACACTCATCGGGGGTTCGGCGTCTCTCTACTTGCTGAGCCGCTACGGCATCATTCATTTCAGTGATACCGCGATAAGCAACCCCGGTGAATGGCTGCATTGGGCATACACCAATTTAGGCTCCTCAATTCCGGTATTTGCGGTTCTGCTGCTTGCCTACTTCGTGACGCTGGGACGCCTGCGTGATGCGCTGGAGAAAGCACGCCCGATTAACCAGGTCGTTCATCTCGATCACCTGACCGATATCTGGACGACCCTGTTCTTCGGCACGGGTGTTATCTGGACCGCGATCGGCATGCGTAGTGCACTCATCTACGCACTGGGCGATCGCGACGCCGCCCTGCAACAAGGTGCCTTCGCGATGCTCGAACGTATGATCGATGGCGGCATCCTGCTTGCGCTGTCGACGACGATCTTCGGCGGTGTCGGCGGCTATATCATGCGCGTCTACAAGACCATCATGCTGGGCACGCGGTTGCAACAGCAATACGATGACGCGGCGCGCGCAGACACCTCTGAAATGCGTGCGAGTCTGCAGCGAATCGAGAAACACCTGCGCAGCGACAACAGTGCAGACGATATTGCTGAGGTACTGTCGTGACGCGCTCACCGCTCGCCTACCCTCTGAATCGCTCGGCCGATATGGACGGCGGCGGCGCGGCCGACTTACAAACCGACATCATGCGATTCATGGCCATACTGTCGCTGTGTCTCGTTGCAATCTTCGCGCTCGTACAAAGCATTCCGATGACGCCGGCTCAGCCGATAGACACTGTTAATGACACGCATCCGCAATCGGGGGCGGTGCCTGAGAAACCCGCACCGGTCATCGCCGAGGTCCAGCCGCTTGCTGCGCCTGAGCCGCCGACGCCCGAACCGGTAGACAAACCCGTTGAAAAAACTGTCGCGCTGACGCGGCCCAAGTGGGTGCCGAAATATCAGCCGAAGCCAAGCGTCGCAGCGCCGCTTGAACCCTTACCCGAGGTTGAAGCAGCCGCGCCTCCAGTCGCCGAATTACCGACACCGCGAGAGGCTGCCGTCGAAGCCCAGAAAGAAGGCTTCACCCTGCGATTCGAATCCGACACCGCACTCACACGGCTGGTTGCGGCAAGCCATGTAGGCCTGTACGCCATAGATAGCAATCGCGCACAACGCATGACGGTTAGCGAAAGTCGCATCAGCTTCTGGGACGCGTCGACGCCGAATACCTTCCATGAAATGGAAACAAGCACGGTACCGAACACGGTCATCGAAGCCTTGAACCGGACCGGTACACAGACCGGTGCCGTTAGCTGGGGCGTAACGTTACCGGGAAAGTTGAAGACACAACTCGATAATCTGATGCAAGAACACCGCGGCGGCTCGCTGATCATCGCTGCCAGCGGCGATATTCAATGGGAGGCCTCATGACCCGACGTATCCTGGTCCTGCTCACTATCCTGGTCGCGCAAGCGATTCCCGCGGTTGCTCAGTCGCGTGAAAAAGATCTCGATCGCTGGGTTGACCGCGACCTGATTCCTTACGTGCGACAACAATTGATCGTGCATCCACGCTTCAAGGACGAGACCGTCATGTTCGTCGTGTTGCGCGACAATACACCGGCGTCTGCGAGCAACGCACTCGCGCTGGCGTTGCGAGATCGCTTGTTGGCTGCGGCGGTCGCGACACCCGGCGTTGCCATAGGTTGGCAGCAAGGACGTGGCAGCAATTCGCCCGAGTCGCAATCGCAGGACTGCACACTGGACGATGTGCATTACTACATCGGCATCGAACTCACGCAAAAACTCGATAGCAGCTACTCGGTCAACGTCCGTGCGCTGGACCTCGAGGATCGCAACTGGGTCACGGGTTTCGGCAAGCGCTGGCAGGGACAGCTCAGCACCTCGCAGCGCCAGGCGATGCGGCAGTCGCGCATTGACGAGACCTTTCTCGGCGCCCGCGACGTGCCTTTCACGCTCGCACAGACAGACTTGCTCGCAGCACATCTCGCCCACGAAATGACCTGCGCCATGCAACGGCGCGTCACGGATGAATACATTGTTGCCTCCGATCTCCGGGAGCCGACAGCGAATGGACTCAAAGGTACTGTTGAGCTAATCAGTAACAATCTCGCCAGCCGCCAGGCGCTGAGCTTGAGCAATGACGAATCGCGAACCAATGCCGTGCTCAGCGGTAAAGCGCACCAGATAGATGGCGTGTTGCATCAATACTGGCTGACCGTGACGCCGCAAAAAGAAGGCGATGACATCACAGCACTCAGTGCCAGCGCCTATATTGTCCTGCCCGAAACTCAGCTCACGGCGAAACCCAAGCCGACAACCAGGTCGAAACCGGAACCCATACCCGGCCTCGCGTCGCAAGCAGCCATCGCTACTACTCCTGTTTCTATTTCAATACCGAACGCTGGCAAGGACTCGTTGATAAGTCCGTTACAACTCGCGTCGCCTGCATCGTTCGCCGACTGCAGGGATGAGGGAATTTCAATCCATGAGGCCACCTACCTGTCCGGCCTTCGGGCGTGCTCATTGTTGCAGACCAAAGCACAGGCGGACTCGATTATCTTCTTCCTGGAGCACCAGGCGAATCACGGACTCGTAAGACTCGCCGAGTCCGAGTGTCGTGACCGCACCACAGCTCGTATCGCTCGCAGTGGCGAATCACTGAGCTTTCCGATCGCCAGGACGAGCACGGCGCGGCAAAACTGGAGCGAAACCTACGACTGGCTGCTGAATCCGGACCTGGATACCTATTATGCGGTGGTCGTCACTGACGCTCAGCTTGCACGACGCGTCGCCAATCACATGGACGAACTTCCGTTGCGATGTTCAGCGTCGGTTCGTCCCGGACTTGAAGACGAAGAACTCCGCCAATGGCTGAGCGATTTCGCGATGCTCACAGCGCGCTCGTCGCAGCACATCGACTGGCGCGCCGTGAAGGTCAAAGACGTATTGTGAGGAGGCGGCGATGTTTCGACTGATCGGTATTCTGACGGGTTCGGCAATCGCTATCGCGATACTGATCGTCGTACTAGGCGTACCGGAATTCGCGGCGCCGGAACCGGCAACACCCGTTATCGCCAAGCCATTGAAGGAGTTCGTCTATGAGCTCCCGCCCGAACCCGAGGCGGTGATACCTGCTATTTCGGAAAACGAATCAGAGGAGCGTTCGGAGCCCGAAACCATGGTAACCGTAACACCTGAGCTCGTGCCGGAGGAAGACGTGTTTGAGCCGGACGCCATACCCGAACCCATGCGCGAGACCACTGATCAACAGTGGTACGCGTTCTGGAGCCCGTTTCGCAGCAAGATCGCCGCCGACGGTTTCGTGTCGCAGTTGCAAAGAACGACGGGGCTGGACTATCGCGTCGTCAAATTGAAACCCGGCGTCTACGAAGTCGCATTTGCTTATTTCGACGATTCGGACATTCAGGATAAACTAACGCAAATCGCATCGGCGACAGGCCTGGACCTGTCGGGTGGTTAGCATGACTGACCGCCTTCAAAAAGTCGTCATTGTGGTCGCGGGGATATTTCTTATCGCGATGGCACTAACCGCTGATGCGGCCAAACAAGACCTCGACAGCGCATGGCAGGATTATTCGGCGAACAAGAAGACGCTCGAGCCGGCGTACAAGTTTCCACACTCGACGTGTTTCAGTGTTGCGGCGCTCGAATACGATCTGCCCGAATCGTTATTACTGGCCGTCGCGCGCGGCGAAAGCGATTTCAATGCCACCGCTCGATCGCGCGCCAACGCGCATGGCGTGATGCAGATTCTGTGGCCCGATACGGCCAAACACCTGGGTATCAACCGCCTCAGCGACTTGTACGATCCGTGCACGAACATTGACGCCGGAGCGCGCTACCTCAAAGAGCTACTCGCCCGCTATGACGACAACATGCACCTGGCACTCGCGGCATACAACTATGGTCCAGGACGAATCGCCAAAGACGGTGACCGTATTCCCTCGGGCGCCACCTGGTACTCGGGCTACATCTATCGCCACCTGAACTATGTGATCGGTAACGGCTCGGTCGCAAGGCCGATACCGGATACGCTGTACTCGGCCATCGGGCAGTCAACGTTGCTGACGTTTGGCGAACCCTACCGGGCCGAAGCATTCATTGAGCGACTCGAAGCTGCGTCCTCGGAACTCAGCCTGGACTGGTTCCGTCGCGGTACCGGCGAATTCGAGGTCGTCATGACCTATGCGACTCGCGAAGAATACGATCGCAGCGCCCGTCAACTAGTGAACGCCGGCTTCAGGATCGACTAGCAGTTCGGCCGCCCGAATTCCTCGGGCAATATCGACTCAATCCGTTCCATGACGTCGAGCCTGTGAACCAGGTCATGAATGTAGTCCAGACGGTCCGTCTCCAGTATCAGCACCTCACCCATGTCATAGGATTCGATCCAGCCCTCATACAGGCGATCCAGTCGTTTCAGATATGCGAGCGGCACGTCTTGTTCCATCTTGCGGCCGCGCAGTCGAATACGCTGTCGCAGCGTGCGCATCGAACAGCGCAGATAAATCATCAGATCCGGCGGACGAATAGCGTCGAGAATTGCACTATAAAAGCCACGATACGTGTCCCAGTCGCGTTTCGAGATCTTGCGCATCTGGTGCAGCGCCGTCGCAAATACTTCCGCGTCCTCGAAAATTGTACGGTCAAGGGCAACGACGCCGCCTTGCCGATCGAGCTCCTGGTGCAAACGAAACTTGTTACTCAAAAAATAGAGTTGCGACTGAAAAGCCCAGCGCTTCATGTCCTTGTAAAAATCCGAGAGATAGGGATTTTCGTCGTTCGGCTCATAAAACGGCGCCACACCATAGGTCCTGTGCAGGAATTCGACAAGCGTAGACTTACCGGTCCCCATGTTGCCGGCTATTGCGATCGATCGTTTCATTGCCTTCGTACCATACCGTATTCGCGTCTGGCATCCACCCGGAAGATCACCTATGCTCATTACAGATTTTCGATACGAGACGGTCGTGACGCAGAAAGATCCCAAGGTCCTGATCAGCGAAGCCGACATCCAGGCACGTGTCCTGGAACTCGGTGAGCAAATTTCGAAAGACTACGAAGATTGTGACGAACTCGTCATGGTCGGCGTACTGAAAGGCTCTTTCATCTTCCTCGCAGATTTGTCGCGCAGGCTGACCATCCCCCGCGTCATCGAGTTTATCGCCGTATCCAGCTACGGCAGTGGCAGCAGGCCCAGCGGCGCTGTGCGCCTCGTCATGGACGTGCGCGGCAACATCGAAGACAAACACGTACTGATCGTGGAAGATATTGTCGATACGGGCCACACGCTCAAGTACCTGATCGGCATGCTTGATTCGCATCGTCCTGCATCCGTTAGAACCTGCGCGCTGGTACGCAAGGCCGAACGCGCCGAGGTCGATGTGCATGTCGACTACCTGGGATTCGATATACCCGACGAATGGGTGGTCGGCTATGGCCTCGACTACGCAGAAAAGAATCGCACCCTGCCCTATATCGGGACGCTTACGCCTGACGATTAGTGATCGGCACAACCGTCCACTTCGACTTCGATCGTCGAGTGCCCAATACCGTATTCCTTTCTCAAGAACGATTTTACGCTACGAATTACCTCGGATTGACTGTCCACTGGCTCGCACAGCGACATGTGCATGGTTAGCATCAACTGCTGAGGTGTCAGCCCCCAGATGTGAACGTGGTGAATTTCGCTCACGCCGGGCACATTCGTGACGATGCGATCCTGCATCGACTCTGTATCCAGCCATTCCGGCGCGCCCTCGAGTAAAATGTGCCCGCTACGTTGCACCAGTGACCAGGCACTCTTCAAAATCAGGAACGCTACCGCCACGGATAGGATGGGATCGATCAACGTCCAATCGGTGTAGATAATAACGATCGCGGCCACGATCGCAGCAATCGATCCAAGAAGATCGCCCGCAACATGCAGCGCCGCGCCGTGAATATTCATGTTGTTCTTGTCGCCCGTGTGCAATACGGCGAAAGAGACGAGATTGATGATAAGACCTGCTGCGGCGACGGTGAGCATCGTCTCAGCAAGGATGTCGCGCGGGTTAATGAAGCGGCGAACCGCTTCGAACAAGATCCAGCCAACGATCGCCAGCAAGCTCAGTCCGTTGACGAACGCCGCGAGAATCTGGAAACGCTGGTAGCCAAAAGTGAGTTTGCCGTCGGGTGGGCGTTTGCTGACATGAAACGCCATCGCGGCCAGCGACAGAGCCATTGTATCGGTGAGCATATGCCCGGCGTCCGCAAGTAGTGCCAGCGACCCGGAAATGATGCCGCCGGCGATTTCGACGAGCATGAATGTGCCGGTCAGCACGAGCGCAATCATTACACGCCTGAGATTGCTCTGATTAGTCGCATGACCTTGCGAATTCGCCATTATCGCCGTTACTCGTTGGTACCGCTGAGTCTGTAGATCAGAATTGCAGCACGTTTAATTGCCAACGGCAACGAGGTCAAATCGAGGCTCTCGTTAGGCGTATGACCACCCTCGCCCAGCGCGCCCAACCCCGCAATGGCATCGGTATAGGGGGCCACGAAAGATACGTCCGCCGCGCCACGCTGTGACGGATCGAGCTCCTTCATCGGACCACGGCCCAGCGCCGTATTGATTGCCGAAAGTTCGGCCTGCAACTTGCGATTGCCGTCGGTGGGAAACATCGGTGGATAACCCTCCGTAAACGCAATGCTCGCACTGGTGTGCGGCAGGCTGTTTGCAACGACGGTCTGCATCGCTGTCCGGGTCCTGTCCAGTTGATCCTGTGAAATGGTCCGCATGCCACCGTGAACAACCACCTTTCTCGGAATGACATTGGTTTTGCCAAACGTCGTGCCACGATTTTGCTGCGTGTCGTAGTGCACGTCGGTGCCGCCCTGGATGGTGCCGGCATTAAATGTTAGGTGTTGCTCACCACGAACCTCTGCGTAAAACGCGTCAAGAATTCGCGCGGCCTCAAAGATCGCCCCGGCACCATCCTTGTCACTGAAAATTCCAGACGAGTGCGCCTGCATTCCCTCTACCGTCAAAATCCAGCCGCTTGAGCTGCGTCGCGCGACCGTTGACCAATCCGCATCGTCGTAGTTAACGGCAGATTCGAAGCCCAGACCGAAGTCTGCCCACTGACCCGCCTCGACCAATTCCTTGCGACTGACAGCCAGCGGCTTGCCGGCCTTTTCTTCATCGCCCGTATAGGCGACGACGACCGGGATATCTTGCAGCGCACCGATCTCCTGCAGGGCTTTGAGCGCGTAAACGATTATGACGTTTCCGGACTTCATGTCATCCACGCCCGGGCCGGTGGCAACCTCGCCATCCCGCGCAAACCCCTGAAATGTGTCGTCCGCCTCAAACACGGTATCCAGATGGCCGATAAGAACGAATTTTCGGGCCGAGCCATCGAGCTTCCTGCCAAACAGGTGACCGGCTCTGTTCATCTCCTCTGGCTGTTCAATCCACTCGGTCACCAGACCAAGCTCATCCAGTTCCCGACGCATGACACGACCAACTTGCCGAACGCCGTCATGGTTCATCGTGCCGCTGGAGATATTGACGGTTTCCGAAAGCAACGCGACCGCATCGTCCGCGTGTGCATCGACCCACTCGACCATACGTTGCTCGTTCTTGTCGAGTGTGGAAGCACACGCCGGCAGCGCGCTGAGAGCCAGAACGACTGCGGCCAATTTCTTGATCATTGATGTGTTTCCATCTGTCGGGGTACGCGAATGTGCTCGACCATGTGTTGGATGCTCTCCGGGGGCGGACTCGTCATGTAGCTAATCGTTATCGCGACCACAAAATTAAGGCACATGCCAATGACGCCAATACCCTCGGGAGAGATGCCGAACAGCCAGTATTCTGCGACGTTTTCACCCCAGGGCGCACCTGCCCATTTCAAAAACAACCCTTTGAAATACTCGATATAACCGTAAGTAAACAACAGGCCCGTCAGCATGCCTGCAATGGCACCTTCGCGGTTTACTCGCTTGGAAAAGATGCCCAGGAAAATGACCGGAAATAGTGAGGCTGCCGCCAGCCCGAACGCGAAAGCGACAACCTGCGCCACCCAACCTGGTGGGTCAAAGCCGAGATAACCAGCGACCAGAATTGCAAACGCGGCAGCAACGCGACCCGCACGCAACTCATTGGTCTCGGAGATATGCGGCACGAATATGCCCTTGACCAGATCGTGTGACACGGCGGCGGAAATAACCAGCAGCAACCCGGCCGCTGTCGACAACGCGGCGGCAATTCCACCCGCGGCAACCAGCGCAATTACCCAGTTTGGCAGCCCTGCAATTTCCGGATTTGCCAGCACCATGATGTCGCGATCGACGCTGAGTTCATTACCCGTCCAGCCGTAGGCGGCGGCGGTATCAGCGAACAGCGGATTACGATCGTCGTAGTACTGGACCCTGCCATCGCCGTTATGGTCGTCGAATGCAACGAGGCCCGTCTGCTCCCAAGTCCGAAACCAATCGGGTCGATCCTCGTACGAGAGGTTGCCATCGACTGCACCGATCTCGCCCGGTTGAATGGTGTTGATCAGGTTATACCGCGCCATCGAGCCTACGGCCGGCGCGGTCGTATAGAGAATCGCTATGAACAACAACGCGTATCCCGCGGACACGCGTGCGTCCCGGACCTTCGGCACCGTGAAGAATCGCACGATGACGTGGGGTAGCCCTGCCGTACCGACCATCAATGCCATGGTAATGCAGAAAACGTCAATCCGACTCTTCGTTCCCGAGGTGTATTGATTGAATCCCAGTGACGTCACGATATCGTCGAGCTTGTCGAGCAACGCAGTACCGGTACCGGCAATTTCGCTGCCAAACGCGAGCTGTGGAACGGGGTTGCCGGTGATCTGAATGGCGATAAATACTGCGGGTACGGTGTACGCGAAGATAAGTACGCAGTACTGAGCAACCTGCGTATAGGTTATGCCTTTCATGCCGCCAAGCACGGCATACGTAAATACGATCGCCATACCGATAATCAGCCCGACCGTTACGTCCACTTCGAGAAAGCGCGAAAATACGATACCTACGCCACGCATCTGGCCGGCGACGTAGGTAAACGAAATAAAAATGAGGCAGATGACGGCAACAATACGTGCGGTCTTCGAGTAGTAACGCTCGGCGATAAATTCCGGAACCGTGAATTTACCGTACTTGCGCAGATACGGCGCAAGCAGAAGGGCCAGCAGCACGTAGCCCCCTGTCCAGCCCATGAGGTAGACGGAACCGTCATAGCCAAGAAATGCGATCAAGCCGGCCATCGAAATGAACGATGCGGCGCTCATCCAGTCGGCGGCGGTTGCCATGCCGTTCGCGATCGGCGACACGCCCTTGCCGGCTATATAGAAGTCGCCCGTGTTGTGCGCGCGCGACCAGATCGCGATGCCGATGTAGAGGGTGAAGGTAAAACCGACAACGATGTAGGTCAGAGCCTGCAGGCTCACGGGCAGTCCTCAGTCTTCATGCACATCGTATTTGTTGTCGATGTGATTCATTCGCCAGGCATAGAAGAATATGAGCAGCACGAAAACGTAAATCGAACCTTGCTGGGCGAACCAGAAACCCAGTCGAAATCCGCCGATGCGAATGGTGTTGAGTTGCTCCACCAGCAAGACGCCGAAAACATAGGAACTGACAAACCAGATAAGCAGGCAGATGGCGACGAGACGCAGATTGGCGCGCCAGTACGCCTGGCGATTTTCTTTGTGCATGGACCCCACCGTTGTCGAATTGCTACTCGAATGTAGCAGACAGCGCTAAGAATCCGGGACAAAAAAAAGCGGCTTCTTTCGAAACCGCTTTCCCAAACCTACGTTAGCACGTGGGTCCTGGCCCCCTGAGTCCCCCGCCAAGTCGTACCTGAAGGTGTCTTTCAAATACGCGTAACCAAAGTGTTGCTGAAAGGCTACGTTTGTTGAGGCTCAAATTCGCAGAAATTCCACTGTTTGTCAATCCTTTAGACAACATTTAGCCGATTCGGCAACAGCATTGTTGTTTTTGTGGCACATACACAACAGTCTATTCAGGTGACGATTGCCTGAAAAATCAACGCTTAAGCCGGTATCGATGAGGATTCGTCCCGGACGGGGCTTCGCAATACGCCGATGCCTGAAATATCGACCTCAACCGTATCCCCCGGTCTTAGCCACAGCGGCGGTGTCCGTGCCGCCCCGACCCCGCCCGGCGTGCCGGTCGCGAGGACGTCGCCCGGCATCAGTTCGGCGAACGTCGAGCAGTACTCGATCAGCCGGGGTATGTCGAAAAAAAGCTCGTCGACCTGTCCCTCTTGCATCAACTCTCCATTAACGCGCGTCGTAAGCTTGAGCAGCGACGGGTCCGGAATCTCGTCGGCGCTAACCATGCATGGACCCATCGCGCCGCTCCGATGAAAGTTCTTTCCCGCCGTGAACTGCGGCGTATGCCCTTGCCAGTCTCGAATCGAACCGTCCATGAAGCAACAATAGCCCGCGACGTGGTCTAGAGCGGAATCGCGAGACACATAGCGCGCGCGCTTACCGATGATGACGGCCAGCTCGCCTTCAAAATCGAATTGCTCCGAAGCCTTGGGTCGCAGAATCGGTTCGCCGTGGCCAACAAGGCTATCCGGAAAACGAATGAACACGACCGGGTGGTCCGGGACCGGTCTTCCCATTTCCTCGATGTGCGGTCGATAGTTAGCGCCCACGCAGAGGATCTTGTTCGCATTGGGAATTACGGGCAGAAAACGGACGTCCGAGAAACTGTGGACCTCGCTCTCGACGTTACATGCCAGCTCAGACTCAACCTCTGCCGCAATAACGTCGCGGAGGTCCGCATATCGCTGGCGGAAGGATTTGTCGGCTTCCCGAACGCGATCGTCGGCAGCCAGCCCGTACGTCGAACGGCCGCCGTATTCGAAGCTTGCCAGTCTCACCTAGTTGAACACCGATTCAGCGCCGACGATGGTCACCTTGTCGGGAGCAAAACCAAGCGTCGACTCGGCGACTACCGCGTCTTCGTCCAGCAGCTCCTGCGGCTTCACGGCGTCGTAAGTCATGGGCGATGCCTGTTCCGTGGTCAAACGCTCGCGCAGGTCTTCGGCGTCCTTGGTCACGAAGACATACTGAATATTCTCGGTGCTCAGATTCTCCCGGATCACGCGATTGACATCGTCCAACGTGAGGTTATTGAGACCCTCACGCACGTAATCGGCGAAGTCATCGGTCTGGTAAAACTGGCTATCGACAGCGTATCCGAGCTGCCGCGATTGTCCGTCCATCAGCAAGCTGACAAATTTCGAGAGAAACGCGCGCGTCGTTTCAAAATCCGTCTCGCTGATGCCGTTTTCGATGATCTTCTCGAGTTCGAACATCGCGGTTCGGGTCGCGAAATGCGCGTCATTGTTGTCGCGGAGCGGTCGCAGCCAGACCTGGAAAATCTGCTGTTGGCGCGCAAGATTGGTGTCCGGGTGGAACTGGAACATACCACGCGGAAAATACTCGATGTACGCGTAGTCGCCATAGTTCATACCGCGCGTCTCGCGGATACGGTGATACAGATGGCTGTTGGAACTGCGGTGTTCACCCAGGTACGAGCGAACGAGCCATAGCGCAACCCAATCCGGGTCGCCGCGTCGCAATTCGATCGGGAAGCCGAACGACACCGCAACTGCCGGCGTTTCCTTTTGAATGACAACGGCTTGACGTCCGTTCGGTAGGTGCGCCGCCGGGACCGCAAGCTCTGACCGCTCACCGGCAGGCAGCTTCTGCAGGTCATTGCCGATCCGGGTCGCGAATTCGTCCGGGTAACCGCCGGCCAGTGCCACGGTGATATTCGACACCGTGTAGTTTTCGCCGTAGAAGGTCTTGACGTCGTCCAGCGTTATCGCCTCAAGATCGGCGACATTGCCCAGGTTGAACGACCCGTAGGGGTGATCGGCGCCGTAGATGGACGCGTACAGGTACTCCTTGCCGAGCTCTTCATCGTTGTTGCCGACCAGGTCGGTGCGAATGGCGTTTATCAATCGAGTTTTTATGCGGTCAAAGTCACTTTCGGACCAGGCCGGAAACAGCAGCTGGCCGCGTACCAGCGAGTACCAGGTGTCGAGATTGTCTTTGTGTACCTGGCCAGAGAGGCGCGTCATCTCCTTATCAACCTGTGCATTGAAGCCGGCCGCAATCGGGTACATTGCTTCGTTGATTTGCTCAATCGTCATTGACTCCGAGCCACCATCCGAAATCATGGCCGCTGTGATGGCAGCGAGACCCTTCTTGCCGTCCGGATCGAAGCCAGCGCCCGTATGCACGACAAACGCCGCGTCAACCAGCGGCGAGGTGATCGACTGATCGGCGACAAAGGACACCGGTACAGGATCGTTGGCCTTCGCAACACTCAACTCGGCCATCGGCTCATCGTCCGCGGGTTGCTCTGCCGCATCCGCCATTCCGGCGGCTGCAACGAGTTCATCGACTGATTTCATGCCGTCAACGCCCGCAACACCTTCGTCGTTGGCTAGCGTGAGTGTGACGCGCTGACTGTCAATGAAATACTTGTTGGCTACATCGCGCAAGTCGCTCGCCGTCAGCGAGTCGTAGGTTTTGTAAACCTCATTGATGGTCTCAGGTGTGCGAGAAAAATGCACGAAGCCCGCAAGTATCTCGGCAATGCCCGACGAGTTGTCGAGCTGTGACGTGAAGCCATAGCGAAGGCGAGACTTCGTTTCTTCGACTTTACTGTTCGCGACCAGCTGCGTGCGTGTTTCCACCAGCGTGGCGTTGATCGAATCGGCTACGTTGACAGCATGATCGATATCGGTCAGACGCGCCCCAATCACCAGCATGCCCGGGTCTTTCTGGTCCGGGAAATAACCGAACAACTGGTCGACGGCCTGTTCCTGGATGACCAGCTTCTGGTACAGGTCCGACGACTCCGACAGGTAGATCGATGAGATCAGGTCCAGCGCCGGCATGTCTTTTTCGGTCGGCACATACGCCGGCCCGCGATACGTCATGATCAGCCACGGCTGGGTGGGGCCTTCCCAGACGAGGTGTTCGTATTTTGGACCGTCCAACGGCGGCTCGACCTGGATTTCGACATCATAGTCACCACG
>Ga0255052_10000491_pt1 | contig 31968 bp, 38 predicted proteins | sample JV7_2_21_MG_FD_188632 | JGI IMG/M metagenome (GOLD analysis project Ga0255052, IMG submission 188632) | Seawater microbial communities from Jervis Inlet, British Columbia, Canada - JV7_2_21 | ecosystem: Environmental > Aquatic > Marine > Inlet | place: Canada: British Columbia | collected...
CTGGCTTTTTGGTCGATCCCCCTGTTACGACAGTCTCACCTGCAGCAATCTTTCGTCTTTTCTGTTCTGCAATGAGCGCCTCATGGAATTCAGCCTGCTCCGGATCGTCCGCAGTTACCTCGGCAGCCATATCAAGGTCATCCTGACCTAAAGTCTCAACATAAGGCTTTTCCGGCACATTCGGTTCCACTGTTGCTTCTATCGCACTCTCAGGAGCCTCTGAGAGCCCTGTCTGGCCTGCTGGCGCTGTTATCTCTGCCTCGGGGGCATTTCTGCCCTCTGGACCATACAGAAGCTCGTTTTCACGTCTAAGGGCATCCTCTGCTTCTGATTGCTTCTCTGCTTCTCTCTGTTCCCAGGCAGCGCCTTCCTGTTTCTCGACTTCTCTCTGCTGCCAGGCTACAACTTCCTGCAGCTGCTCGATTGCTCGCTGATTCTCGGTCATACGCTCCTGGTCGGCTAAAGCGTCCCTGAACAGTTCAGACAACTGCGCACGCTCCTTTGCGTTCCAACCGGAAACGCCCAACTCCTCTAAATCCTTCCGACTCGGATTCTCTTTCGCAGCTATCTCAGCTGCGACTTGCGGCGACATGGCTGCTACGGCCTCAGCTCCCTGCTTTGTCAATGCGAAGTCCTTGAAAGCCTTTTGTTTTTGAATATTCAGCTTTCGGCTTTTATTATTGGTTACTATTCCCTCAGCTGCCGTCTTAGCTGCCATCCGGACAGTAACACCGCCACCCTTCATAACTCCACCGAGGAAAGCTCCGCCAGCCATCGAACTTAAAGTTCTTACCGATGCCTCGCTCCAGTCCACATCACGGTAAATTTCTTCACCGGCTATCTGTGCAATTTCCTGGCCACCTTCCTCAAGAGCCTCAACTACCATTCCTATTCCGAATACGGTGCCGCCTTTTAATATCTTGTTCTTAAGATTTGCCGTTGCCTTTATCATCAACTCCTCGGCATACTTGCCGCCGAACGACTCGATAGCACCACTGATAATACCTACGCCAACACCTATTGCCCTCGCATCTGCTTCCGGAACACCAAAACCAAGAGCAGTCCGATATGAAGTATTGCCCTCTACTATTGACCCAACTGCAAACCCACCAGTAGGACCAAAGGCTATGTACGCTGCAGTTGTTGCCGTTATATATGGTAAAGTCTCTCCAATTAAGTTTAAGCCCTTACTCGTTAGGTCCGTGTTCTGAGCTGCAAGATTGGGGTCTCTGGAAAGCTCCCACAAGAAAGACGCTTTATCATGCCAGATTTCAGCCTGTTCTGCGTCAATCTTCTTCTGGCTCTCAGTTTTAACAGTAGGTCTTGCAAAGGGACTACCTATGTCACGCTCGCTCATTCTGCCCATAAACTCCGCTCCGGCAGAAGCGGTCGTTGCTAATCCTCTTGCAGATGCGTCAATCAATTCTAAAATCCTATTCCTATTAACTTGTTTTTCCGGCTTAAGGCCGACATCTGCAGGGTCAGCTATTCCCATTCGACCAACGGGCGGGATTTCATTGGGTACATAACTGAGAGGCGCGTCGGGTTCTGCGTTTACATCACGCCAGATGTCCTCAAAACTCGGTACCGTCCTTTTCTGCCAGATGTCCTCAAAACTCGGTACCGTCTTGCCCTGCCAGATGTTATTGAAAGGTACTATTTCCATTTCTTTATCCATTCGTCATAGTATTTCTTAGCCCTTGCTTTGTTTGTCATGCTTTGGATTCTCTGAATGAAATCCTCTTTACTCTCCGGTTCCTTCTCCAGCTCCAGTTGTTTCTTTTCCCGCTCTTTCTCCGTTTTCGCTGCTTCGTATTCTTGTTTTAACTTCAAAACTCTCTCGGCTCTTTCCGGACTGATGCCCATGTTCTTTTCCGCATTTTGCTGCTGAGTTTGTTGTTCTTGATCCCGCTGCTCCTGAATTGTTTTCTTCCGAAAACCTATTTCTTCCGCCCGAGCTGCTAAGCCCTGAATCGTTGCATAGTCTCTCATTGTCTCATCAGCAAATTCCTTGGCCTTCTTATGATCTACTACAGAATTGCCATTAGCATCTATCGATGTAAAAGCCTTAACAGCCTCAGCTCGCAAATCTGCATACTCCTTAAACCCTATACCGACAGGCTCAAATCCGCCCTTTTCGTTCATTCTGTATTGGGCCCCGGTTGTTCTATCTGTAACGATATTGCTTTCGTATCTTTCCTGTGCCGTAGCTGTGTCATCGTAAACCGGCAAAGGTATTATCGAGTGGTATTTTTTCCATAATTGGGCCTCCGCCTGTTCTGCCTGTTCTGCTGTCCATTTGCCGGAAGATACCTGATTTCGCAGCCACCCAATACCCGTGGTGACTTTTGCCATTTCTCTTTTTTGGCCTTCATCGTATTGCAAGCTAACTTTACTTTGCAATATCTTCTGTTGCTGCAAGCCCTGCTCTAATTGACGTGCCGGCTCATCTTCCCACTGCTGTTTTCTAAACCCTAATTCGTCCTGTCGCAAATCATAATTCCGCTCGCTCTCTCTGTCTCGCTGTGCAGTCGCATCCGCCCTCGCTTTAGCTTGATTTCCTACGCTCGCAGCCTGTATATCCAATCCCTGCTGTTTCAGGCCAACCTCGGTATTAAAACGATAGTCACGCTCTATTCTCTGGCCCCTGCCGACCGTATATGCACTTCCACCAATGGCGGCGGCTTTTACACCATGTTTAACTTTTATTCCCATATTAGGCGCTCCTTCGTTTTCTGTTATTCGCCTGCTCTTTTGGTGTCGCCCAACGACAATTTTCCGGTTCGTAGTTGCCGTTATTATCTATCCTGTCAATTGTTTTGCCTTCTGGACGTTCTCCCATATCAGCAAGGAAGTTCTCAAATATAAGCCACCGCTTACAGATGGTAATCCCGCAACCACCATAGCTCTTGTATCTTGGTGAGCTATGTCTCAAACACCGGCTTTTCATGCAGTCCCAGCTAACATAAGTGGGAGTCCTTTTTTCGTTTATGCAATGGCCATGATTTTTAGCCATTTTGCCCTTTTTGTGACCTTCGTCTTTTCGGTAACATCCACAACTTTTAACATGCCCCGTTTTCAGGTTGTTCCCTCTTACAACTTTAATATTTCCACAATCACATCTGCATTTGAAGATGCTTTTGCGTTTTCCTCTTAAAGGTGAAGGGGTACTAAAACCTTCAAACTCAATTACAGTCAACCGACCGAATTTCTTCCCTATCATCATTTCTGTTTTCATATTAACTACCTCCGAGCCCCTGCATTAGTTGCACATAAAGAGATTCACTGGGGTAGTCGTCCTCCCTTCTCTCCATGAAATCAAGCTCCTCTTTCTTGAGGCCTGTCCTTGTCATCAATTCCTGTGCGCTTAATTCCTTCAAAGCAGTCAATTCCTGTGCGCCAAATTGAGAGATGTACCTTAATTTCTCTCTGCGCAGCCGCTCCTGTGCTTCACCAACAGCATACCCTTCACGCTTTGTAACGCCGCCCAGGACAGCAGGTGCCACGGTAGTCGAATGAAGGCCGGAACTTATCAATCCCTGTGCGACAGACGCCCTCTCTTTCGTATATTGCCTGCCGATACCAGCTAATTCTGCGTCACCAAGTCCCTGAAGGTTGGACATGACTTCTGCTCGGTTCGAAGCAAGCTTACCTGTAACGGCTGTACGTGTCGAGGCTAAGGTGTCCTGAGCTGTATTGTACCTTGACTTATAACCGGTCAGTATCTCTTGATATCTGGTTTCGTTGGCTGTCTTTGCTTCGTTGTAGGCAGTCTGATACTCTTTCGAAAGCGTTCTCGCTTGAGCAGCTCGCTGTGCTTGTAAGACAAAAGGCTGTTTAGCCTTCCAAACATCCGCTTCGTATTTTTTCCGTAAACTCTCGTTATATGGTCCATAATTCACATAGCCTGTGCTCTGCATATATGTAGGCTCTACTACTCCGTATGCCATTATTAGCTCCCTTTAACTTCTAACTTGTTTTTCGTCTTGTCATTTTTGTCAATTTTGATTTTGTGTGTTTTGTCAAAATCCGGCGGAGGGCTGCCTTGCTCACCGCCACGTTCACTCGGGGGGATTACATGAAGATTTTCCCCTGCTGCTATTCGGTCAGCAAAAGAAACCTTATCTGTCCGCCCAAAGCTAAGTATTTTTCCATCAACATCGTATTTTGCAAAGTGTGGCATTACTTTCCCTTTGATTCATCGACAGATATTGACCGTTTTTTAGCTTCGATAAGGTCACTCACAGCAGTATCGTATTTGGCTTTAGCATAAAATGTATTAGACCCGGAGGATAAATATATCGGAGTTGAAATGCTGCAAGCCATTTCAGCCGTTGGTGTATAGTTATATGTTCCGTCCCATTGTCCAATAAGAGTCGAGCCATGATATAAATAAAAATGTACTGCGACAGAGCCACTACCCGCTCCTGTGTAATCCCATGTCATTGTGGCACTTATAACAGACATACCACCTAAGCTGGTATATGTTAAAGTTTGTACTGTGATTTCAGTGCTTACCTGTAGGTTAATATTGCCGGATGTATATTCCGAGGGAGATAGTCTTGTAGCATCATCGTCAATAACAATTGTTGTTACTATGAGGCTCTCAAAGGTAGCATTTACGGCAGTCAGGTTGTAAGTGCCGATTGAAGCTGCAAGGATAGTACCTGTCGTTATATTCCCGCCGTCTATTATGGTTAAATCGACATTCTCCCATTCGCCTGCAGTTACTTGGTCATCACCAGCAGAAGTAGCACGATACATTTTGTTGCCATCGTTGGTGTCATACCATATATCACCTGCATTTAGAGCTGTTGGCACAGCATCCTGGAAAAATGTCGTTATCCCACCGGCAGCGTCAGCAGTAGCCTGAGCTGTATCGGCAAGGTCCTTAGCTGCCGAAGCGATTGCGTTCAACAGTTGCGTCCGTTCATCATAGTAGTTTTTCCACGGAGTATCCCAATCAGTGCGAGTTATCGTAGTTGTCGTTGACATACTACTGAAGACGCTGATTGTGGTATTAAGATATAAATCCAGCGCAGCATAAGCGGTGTCAAAGTCTGTGTCAGCTACACTGAATAGTGTTGCAGAAACAGGGATCGTGCCGGTTGTCGGCGTACCTTCTACAACGATAGCATCCCATCGCTGCTTAGCTTCCAGCTTCTCTACTGGCGTTACTTTTGTATCGGCAGCGATATCGTCTAATTCGCCTTGAGCTGTTGCTGCGTCTGCTATTGCTGTAGTTGCATCGCCTTGAGCTGCATCGGCAGCAGCCTGGGCTGTCGCAGCATCAGCAATCCCCTGTGCAATATCTGCATTTACACCTGCAGATAATTCTGTGTCCGTAACTGTCCCGGCAATTATCACGGTAGAGGCTGTTACGCTGTCAGCCTGAATCAGACCGCCGAGTATAATTCTGTGTGCAACCGCAGGTGTGGCCTTGCCGGTATCGTTAATACATACCATCCAATGATTAGCTGCTATGGCCGTTGCATACGAAGCGGTTGTCTTAAAGGTTGTCTGGCTATCGGCATCGTCCCAATATATGTATGCGTTTGTATCGGCATCGCCAACGGCCACGGCTGTTATTGCATACGAATTACCGCCGTATTCTACTGTGCCGGTTGACCAGCCAACTTTAGATGCTCCGTCACCAATGAAGGATATCTGCACAAGTTTGGGAATGTCTGCGGATATGCCTACGCCTGCAGTCTCGGTTCCCTGCAGGCCGAACACTCGTACAGGTGTGCCCCATGTCCCTCCTGTATCTTTAAGGGCAGTCTTTACGCTCATCCAGTTTGAAGCTTCTGTCGGCATCCTGTGCCATCCACCTATCGCTCCGTTACCTACCGGATCAGATGGTGTGGCTGCTAAGTTGCTGTCATGGTAGGTCGCATAGACCTGCATACCTTCGACCAGGCCAGACTCCATCTTCTGCAAAAACTGCCTGATCCTTATCATGTCTTGTTCGACAAGCGGCATCTATCAGGCCCTCCCTGCCGGCTTTACCTCGATTAGACATCGCTCTATGCCGAAAGTTTCATCTGCAGTATTATTGCCAAGCCGTACAGCCATGAACACACCACGGGCTTTCCTGCGCACCCGTTTGGCTCTGCCTGGTGCCGGAATAACACCGCTAAAGATAGGTGTGTCTGCATCCGCTTTTTCCATAACAGTCTCGGCATCATCACCGACATAGACGGCATAATCAACATCGTTCGAGTCCGGAACGGTCCCACCAGCCTTTCCCCCTGCAGTTACAACTGTTAAAGAGTTCGATCTTCCATAGTGATTGTGGTTTGGCGCAATCATCACGGGCCCGAGTAAAACATAGCTGTCTATAGCTGCGGATGCAGGGATAGCCATAGAACCTGTATCATCGCTGGTAGCAGCAGAATCCCGGACTCTCATGTGGCCATCATAACAGCCAAACAATAACCTTCTCTGTTCGGGATCATCGGCATCGTAATAATAACTGCACATAATAGCGTCCTGAACAGGATAGTCGTTACAAGGGAAAAAACCTTCCGACTGCATATCGTAAACGTAGTTGGAGTTTGCTCCGGTTTCTATCGTAGTGACACTTACTACTATACATTGCTTATCAGGATCGAATGATAGTACAATCCTCTGTGTCTCCGGATTAAGAGCCAGGTCCTTGGCAAAATTCGGTATCTGATCGCTGGTCATCGGTTCTATGCCTGCCAGACCTTTGGTAATTTTATACATTCCCTTTAAATCGAGAATATACAGATTGTCCGCATCATCAAAACACCAGGCCCACTGTGATATTATCCCTATGCCCTCTATGAGCTTGTCTAAAGTTCCTCCAGCCGCAGGATCACCACGCAACAGCCACAAATCTCCGATAGAACCATAAATCTTGTAATCTTCACTATATGGTACCGATGCAGTTACGATATCGCCCACCCTGCCGGCCCTGGCATCTGTGCCGGCCACGGCTGATTGCTCATCATCCTCGCCATACTTCATATCATAAGGATTCAACTGTCTGGAGAGATACCATTGATGAGGGTCTATCGAGTTACCTGTCAGTCCAGCGTGGCCCCGCCAATTATCTCCGATAGTCGCCCTGGTCGGCATTGCCCCGAATTCATCCGCAGAAACAACATCGGCATAAACTCCCCATGTGTAATGATGCGGAATTGTGGGCAAAACTACAGCCGTTGGATATCTTGTGGTCGGTGACATCGTATCACCTGACAACGTATCGGCTCCATTTGTCGTAAAGGTCCCGGAAGTAACACGGCCATAAATAACCGTCAATGCTCCCTTAGCGACATAATCGACAATCATCGTAGCGTTGCTGTTCAACTGAGTGATTTCCTGTCCCCGCCTGGGCGGTACAGTCATTGTAGTATCCAGTGTTATTTTCGCATTAACAAAGTCCACCACTTTTAAGATAGTATCATTGGCGATATATACCTTTTGGTCGAGTTCGAACGTAGAGATGGCCTTGCTGGTATCGAGCGTTAGGCCTGCAAGCACTATCTGCTTTGGAGGCGAATCGTCATTGTCATACCAGAACCCATTATTAGCAACGCTGTATAATTTCTTCTGATACTTTTTTCCGTCTGGCAGAGCAGCCGCTTCAGCGACAACTGTAAAATCCCAAACAGCACTGTCCACATCGCTGTAGCCGGCTCGAACCGCTGTGATTAGCCAGAAGTATTCGGCGCCATAAATCAAATCCATTCGCGGATCGTAGGCTTCAGTGGTAACATCCCCCCTGTAAACATTCACACTTTTGGCCGTTACCTCGGATTCGTTGGTGCCGAAATAGACTTTATAAGAATCACTCGCTACACTGTCCACCCATGTTAAGGTAGCATTGTTAGCAACCCCTGTTACTTCGTGAGCTGGACTTGGTGTTGACAGTGACATTTATAACTCCACGAATGTTACTTGACCTATTGCCACGACAGGCACGTTCGCAGCTAATACATAACCCATGTGCTGATTATAGGCTTTCTTCCATCCCGGCTCCTGTCCTCCTCGGGCCCTGAAATCCAGAGAATCCCTTGCTACAACCCTATTCATGCGCGGGGAAGTGAAGGATGGCTGCGTTGTTGCAGCGAAGTTCGTGGACTTTCCACGCATGGGAAACTGTAATATTATCGGTTTTGGCAATGCCATTAAAGTATCCTGTTCATTTTAGACATCTACCGGAATACCGGAAACCAACTTACCCGTCCACGCAATACGCCTGCCGAACGATGGTGCATCCGAATCTGCCGGAACAGCGGCATCATAAAATAGGAGATCGTAGTCACCGGGCTCCAATTCTTCCGGGATGGTCACAGGGATACCGCCAATTATAGCATCTTTGGCCAATGCGGTAAAACTTGTGGCCCATGAGGTTGTTAATGATAACGCCCCTGTCACAGTTACCATAACGGCGCCATCGCCAACCCTGACAATGCGATAGTAAGGATTTGTTATTGTCTGATACACTATCAAACTATACATATTCAGTCTCCATTATGATGAATAAATTGAATTTCCGCCACCGCTTTGCTGTATTTCATAGCCGGCCTGGCCTTCCGTTACTATACCGGACACATCGTATTCGTGGACTTGTTGGGCCGTTGCCCCTCCACCTGCAGCAGCGGTCGGGCTGTATTTGTTCCACAGGATAAATGTGTCCACTCCATCATCTACCGGGAATGTTAATGCTTCATCTACAGTGGCCCTGCCGCTTGCTCCGACAAAAGCCTCCACTTTTCGCGTCTCTAAGACACTGCCTGAAACATCGAGGAAGGTAATCACCATGTTGACACAAGAATCATTGTTGGTTGATAATGTCCCCGTTACGGCTGTTAAGTCAAAAATGGTGTCTGTGCCGGGATTATTGACAACCACCGTTCCCGATACGGATCGCTGCCAGTCTGTCATTACCTTGATGGCATCGAGTAGAAGGTCGAGTCTTCCGCCATTGGCCCAATCCGTTTGAAGTTCGTTTGAATCGCCAAGAATGGCATCGATTATTAAATCAAGCCTTCCACCATCTATCCAGTCTGTTAATACAGCAGCCCTTGCCGCGGTCAGGCGTGCCGCGTCTGTTGCTATCGTATTGAGTGTCGTATCGTCATCAGCACCGTCTGATGAACCCATGAATTTGTTCGTAGGCAGCTTTCCCTGAATTTCATTTGAATCTGTAAGAATGGCAGCAATATCCGCCCTCTTGTCATAAACCGCACCTGTCACCAGGCTGTTCATGCCGGCCGTGTTGTCGGTAATCGTCAGATTCCCGCGCATCGACACGTTTGCGTTTACGTTGCAGTCGGCAGTGAAGATAACCTGTCCGTCCGTTTCCACCGATACGTTGTGTGACGCTGACAATGTAGATAGTTCGATACCACCAGTATAATGCCTGATTGAAATAGTTCCTGATACTCCGGTCGCTACAATGATAGGTGCCGCGGTTCCCGCAACAAGGGAGTAGCATTGGTCGAAGACATTATCCGCCGAAGTATCCACTTCAATCGTGTCTTTAATCCCGCAACTACTGGCGAAGATATGCAGTGTCGTAGCGCCCGCACCAGGGTCCTGAAGGGCACAGCCACTGGCGAAGATGCGCCCAGTGCCGCCCTGCGTACCCTCAATAGTCAGGTTGTAGAAAGCACTGCGGTCCACATCCTGCGAACCGAGATTAACGATATTGCTGGTCAACTCCCCGATGCCAATAAACTCATAGTCCTCCATAGTCGCCGCAAGTGTGATGTCCGAGTTGCCTACGAGGTATATGCGGTCAAGACTAAGTGCATCCGCAATCGTCTTGGCCGCAGCGATTGTACTGACCGGGTTCAGCCACGTCCCATCTACGCCGCTGGCCGTGTTGGTATTGCCTGCTGCATCGTTGAGGTAAACGCCGGGGCCGCGGGGACCAGCATAGGCTGGAGCAAATCCCTCTGATCCATCAAATAATAACAGAAGGTTGGCCGGTAGAGCCGTGTTCAAGTCAAAGGCGTGCATCGCTGAGGCTTGGCCGTAAGTTTCGATGATGATAACTTTATCGAGGAATACTTTTGTAGCAGCATCCACAATTTTTAATACTAATCTTGCTGCTTGCAATTCAGTGGCAGTCAAAACTACAGAGTAGGTAGAACCCTCATCGGTGGCGGTATTCGTACACTGTGTACTGGCACCCTCGTCTTTCATCACTTCACAATCTGCCGCCGCCGGAACCCAATCTACCCGCAAGTCAACTCCATCAACTTCATAGAGTTCAAAGTCTATCGTTGTCTGTACGCCATATTTTCTAAGGTGAACACCCTGCATTTATGCATACTCCCTTCTTCTTCGCAATATTGGTATGCCAGAAGCCGGCGATCCACCACTAACCCATCCAACAACAATCTGAGTCTTAGGCTTCCATACCTGACAGGACGGCTCTTGGTAAAGTAAAGCAATTTCAGATGCGGAAAAGGCACGGTTGTAAATGTAAGTAAAGTAAATATGCCCATCAAAGCCTTCGCCCGCATTGTTATCATATCCAATCCTTACCGTCGTAGGAACGTTCATTGATTCGTCGTGCTGGCCTGTGTACCATAATACTCCGTTTACATAAACCCTTGTCTGATTTGCTCCAGTGCCGTCCCGGACAAAAGCAACTTGATAGTCAATACCGTTTGAAAGTGCCGTCCCGCCGACTAGAGTATCATGGCCATCATAAATCCAGGGTACACCATTGTAAAATCCCCACTGGGGGTCGTAAAGGTCATAATCAAAAACAGTAACTGCGTTGGTCCTGTCTGTAATGTTAATTTTGCATACGATAGTATATGGGTCACTACCAGACGGAAACACAGAGGCATTAGGCGGAGTAACGTCTATGCCGTCATTATCATCTTTCTCAAAAAGTATGCGGTCTGCTGTCCATAATGGCGTATTTACAAAAACACCATGATTCCCATTCCCGCCCAAATCGGCAACGGCATTGCCTGTGCCTTCATTCATCAGCCAGTAGCCGACGAGACCTTCAAGACTGACTTTGGCATTTTGCCAGTCCAGTCCATATCGCTGAGTCCATTCAAACGATGGTTTCTCATAAGGTTTTAATATTCTCGTATCGGGTAATAAAAGCATTAAGCAGTTACCAAGTTAAGATTATATGTTCGGTAATAAAGCACATTGAGAGTTGCTCCAAAAGCAGCTCCGGTAAGATTTCGTAAACCGAGTTTGAAATGTCCGGGAGCGATAATAAGTCCTGTCTTAACGGCATATTTTGCCTCTGAACCCGTATCGATACGCAATCCGAGATTAGTAATTATTTTATCCTGTGTTGGAACATCCGATTCAGCACTCACTCCATCCTCATTGGTATCATAAAGCGTACCCCCATCTATACTATCAAACATATAAATAGGGACAGTCGGATTTGATTGTGCGGACAGGTCAAGTGATGCTAATTTCAGAGCTACGTCCATGTGAGTACAAAGATTTGAAGTATTGTCAATGGCAGCACCCACCTTGAACACATTATTTGCCAAAGCATTTAATTGTGTAGTTAAATAACCTGACCCTATAGCGACTACTATCGACGACCATTTTGTTGGATTATTAGCCATTTATCAGCTCCTTATGATGAGTGTCCTAAAAACTGCAGAGTCACTTGCAAGTCAGCCCAAATCTTATCTTTTGCATTACTATACCAAGCGGTAATCTCCGAATTCTTCTCGGCGGTATCCAAGCCAATCCTGCGGAACCTGTACGTCTTACCTATCTCGTAAACCGCACCGGCCTTCATGTCTGCTTCTTCTTGTGTCCCCTGCACCTCTGGAATGATTGATGATATGTTTGCAGTACCGCCAAGATGGGAAACAAGAACCGTTCGCCATTGAATAACAGCACTATTATTGCCAGAGGCAGGGACGTTTATATGGCAAACAACTCTTATCGTCTTTTGGTCTAACGATTGCTCTCTTATGTAAAATTTGTTCGCCATTGTGTATTCCTTAATAATATCAACTTATTGGTCGTTCTCGGATAGTTTTTATCTTAACATTCTCCCTTGATTTGCATAGCGGACATATCTTTCTATGGATCGACTTAGCCTCTCCACCCAATTTATCGAGCCACAGGTTCCATTTTGACCGCCATTTCCCAATTTTTGTCACTGGTACATAAAATTCGTGCTTGCCAGTCTTTGACTTCGAGCAAGGATTGCATACCTGAAGCCATAGTAATTTTTTCTGTACTTTTGGCTTAGCCATTAAGTGTTCCCGTTATATGTCACTAAGAATGTCTGTGGATGCCGCCGACTGCCGGAGCTATGAATACCATCGCTTCCGTCCCGATTGTAACCGAAGTAATCGGCGCTTATCATTTTTTTGTCTATCTGGATACTGGCAGCCAGGCGATCCTGAAATTCCTTCCACCTTACGTTTCGCACTTCATCTTCCTGCGATTCCACAATCGCCAGGCAACTTGCTATGATCGTTTCTGCGTGCGTGGCCCCGCCGTATGGATATTCTATAGAAGTAGCTACCAGCAATTCCGGCAAAACCAACATCCTGTAACTTAAAGTGCTTGCAACGGAAGGTATGGGAAAGAACATGACCTCGAACCTCTGGCCGGTCGTTGTGACCTGTACTTTGGGCCTTATTGCATAATACTCAGGATCGGTACGAGAAGTTGTTCCTGCTCGCAGACTTCGTATCTTGCCTTCGCCAATGAGTCGAACGTCCGGCTTGTTGCTTCCTTCATCACGAATCATGCTGCCCTCGATGCCGCCGAAATCGTCCGGAAGATCGTAATTGCCGTTATGCCGCAAAGTATAGCTGGCAGCCGTCTCCGTATCTTCCGTCCAGGCATCTGAAAGCTCTATGTGGGTATCGTCTGTCCTGGATGCAATCTCATACGCCACATTATCAACAACTAATGTACCATTCGTGGCTGTCCAGCTCGGCCAAACACCAGTAGTTAAAGTGACGGTTGTACCCGTAATCGTAATTGCTATTGTCCCTGTCGAGTATGAACCGATAAGGGTCAGTTCAGTTATGGGTTTTAGAAAACTCCATTCGTGAGCCGGCAAGGATATTCCGGTCCTCTGTCCACTTTGCACAATGCTTGGAGGCGGAAAATAAAACTGCCGAAGCCCCCGCTTAAGAATTAAATTTATAATTGCCGTTTGGTCAGCGTCCCAATTGGTAGGGTCAACATCTATCGCCATACAATGAGCGATGGCCAAACGAATTTCCGTAAACGTAGTGGAAAGAGTGCTCTCTGTCATTAGTCTGCTTCTACCTCAGTTTCATCGAAAGTTTCGGTTTCTCCGCCCTCGAATTCTACTGTTAGCTTTGTCATGGAAGCATTGTCGCTCTCGTCTCGCGGAACAATACCGACAATCTTCCCTTGCTTAAGCTCCTCATCGTGCAACACAATCACAGGCATACCCGGGGACCATAGATTCCCGATTGGCTTCTCGACCGCTTGCCCGGTTGCACCACTGACTTCTTTAGGGTGCTCAAGAGGCACATCTTCTTCAGGATGCTCATCGGGCACTTCAGGTTCGTCTGGAGCCTCGGTCTTTTCCTCGATGACCTTATCATCCTCAACTGGCATAAAGGAAGTTCCACCCATTGCTACAGCAGGCGGCTCAGATGGGTTTTTTTCCTGTTGGGGTAGAAACGTCTTTGTTGCCGGATCGTAGCCGGCTGCCAATGCAATAATGGCCAGCTCACCTACCGTTATAGCGCCATCAACCACATCCACCATTAGTTTTACTTTTTTGTATTCCACAAGCAAACATAACGGCAACTGTTCAGTCCTAACCATCCGACAAAGACTTGCTCGATGTGTCGGGTTCATCTTTTCCTGGAAAACTTCTCCATTCATAATACGTCCTTTCAGTTTAGGTTTTGTAAAAAGCAGCCCTGCCACGATAGCAAGGCTGCTGCTTTGAACTTATTAGACTCTTGGAGTCTGTACTATTCGGACCCAATCAACGCTTAACTCTGCATCGGCGGAAGTCTGTTCGACCTGGGCAACATAAGACAGTGACATGGCTGCGTTTGCTATATTAGCTGTCACTGAGCTTGTGTGAACTAAAACTCCGTTCACATACCATTTCACAGTCGTAAGACCATCGATGACAAATCCGAGTTTGACGAAAGTGTTGTCTGCGATATCGCCTTTGTCTGCGTCAACGTCTTCGGCGGAAGTCCTCGCAGTTACAACGCTAATCTTGTCTGCCGTTGAAGCTGCTATTCGGAAGAATCCGACCTTATCAACAACATCGTCCAATATACCGGCAGCAATAAGCGTAGTGTCTATCGCAGCAAGGCCTATGAAGTACTGGTCATCGCCGGTATCTACCATCGCAACCCGTGCTTCGAAATATATTGTTTTACCGGCTGCCGGCAGGACCGCGCAGTTAGGAAGCTGTACGTTTACACCATCGTCAGCAGACGCATTGCCCTGCGAATCCACTAAGAGTTGACCCCCTTGAGTAGATTTTGCGGATATTCCTCCTGAAGTTACTGCTGTGATAATATATCCATCGGCAGAGGTTACGTCTATCGGACCCATGTAATCCTCGAAGTAATGGAATCCGACAGTGGGATCGACCAGCATTTCAAGGATTGGGCAAGCATCCCAAATGAGAGGACTCGGGCCTAATCCTGCTGCTGCTCCTGATGGCCGGAACAACAACTCGCCAAGTTCTGCCAGGATAGCTTCGACTGTGGTGGCTGTCCAATAACCTACTGTGTCGAAAACACCAACCTTGGATGCCCCGCCTGGAGTTGTCGCCAACGCCAATGCTGTTTCTAACGCTGCTGCTGCTGCTGAAGAAGCTGCGTTAAAATCACACGAAGACAGCGAACCTTCGTTTACATATAGACAGGTAGCTGCTGCTCCGTCAACATGCTGAAAAATCGCACCGATTGCGTAATCTGCTGTGCCGTCTGCAGGCACCGTTTCTCCCCAATCAAAGAGGATGCCGACACCTTCGACATAATATGTTCTGCCGCGACTATATATTGCTTCGTCGCCCTTTCTGGCTGTACCCATTTTATACCTACTTTCTACGCCCTATGGCGGGCTGATATTTTAGTTTAATGAACAGTTCAGGTATCCCCCGCCCCAAAGGACGGGGGTACCCGAGCAACAAACCCAAACTGACTCTATTACGCAGGCACGATGCCAGCATCGGAGAATCCGGTTGGATGCCACGATCCGTAGGTTGTTCCTGCAGGCCCGAACTGATGCCATACAAAAGTCGCCCACTCCCCGGCCGTATTGAACTCGACCGTGGATAGTACAGTCCCTGCAATGGCTCCACCTGCCGGTGTCCATCCACTTGTGATGTTTATGAGCATTTCCTTCGTGACCAATGTTGCGAGCTGGTAGAAGCCCAGCCGCATACCATCAATCGTGCCGTCATTGATAACGGGTTCACAGTCGGCTGCCATTGTAAGGCCACCGAGAACTATAATCATACCGCAATCGATTACAGGCGTGATTACCGCCGCTGTTTCCGGCAGGAAGTAAGCACTGAGGCCGGATTCCGGTCCGTCCATCAGATATGCCATCTTCAGCAGGTTCTTTTTGGTGATTGTAACGGTACAAGCACCATCGCCACAGTCGCCTGTTACGGTGAACGTGGTGGCTCCAGTTGCCTGAACGACAGGATAGACGCCCGAGGGACATCTTTCCGAAGTGGAGTCGGCTTCCGTGGCCCCGCCCCATACGGTTACTTCGTAGTCGGAAGCGTCAACTGCCGCTGAAACATAGCCCATATACGTCCCCGGCGTTCCCGTTGCGCTGGTAAAGGTTGTCAGCCCTGTACCGGAAGCATAAACAGATGTACTTACACCTGTAATTTCTTCCATAGGCATATCGCCTTCATCTGCCACAGCCAATGTCTGGAGCGGGATAGCAGAGCCTCTGCCAGCGAATCCGCCCATCCCAAAGAGGCCGTTGATGGCCGTTTTCACGCCAGCATCGTTTTCGCCGACAACACAGGTCAATAGACCTTGGTTGATGACGGACGTTGCTCGTTGTGCGATTCTTGCACAACCACCCGGCAAAGCGAGCTCTATCATCTGCCTGCCAGAGCTTCTTGCTGGATAGTTCTGTGTGAGAACGCCGGCAAAGGCATAGTTGTTGGAATTGCTCGGCTCCTCAACAACTTTCAGACCCCGGGCCCCAAAGGGATCGGTTGCGGTCTGGCCCGTCTCTGTAGTGAGATAATCCAGGTTAAAGCACATGCCATAACCTTTTTTCAGTGCCGATGTGCCGAGATAAACAAACATCGCTTTCTTGGCATAGGCCTGATTCTGATACTGTATGATATTACGATCTGTCATTTTTTTAACCTTTCATGCTAAAACATACTCTAATGTTTTGCGAACGCTAATGTGCGTTATCGATTCTGTTATTTTGAGATAACAAAGTTGTTGCGCCTGTTGGTGCATATCGTCTGATGCTTATGATCGAGATGCGCAGCAAATACTCGGTGCTGAGTCGGTGCCCGTGCGAAATCGCCGAGACGCATATTGTCACCCTGCTGTGTCATGGCATGGAAGGTGTGCATATCCAGGCCGTACATCGGGTCGGTCGTATCGTCATCGAGAGGACGTGCATAGACCAACGGATGACGTTTAATCAAAATCTCCCCGTCTGGCGTTTGCCTTATGCCCGTGCCCCTGAAGCTGTTTGTTCCGGCATTCATAGAAGCAACGTCCCTGCCAAGGTTCTCGTTTTGGGCCTCACCGATATTCTCAACGGCTTCCACAACGTCCTCGTTGGTCAGTAGCAGCCGTCTCGGGCTGGTATTACCTTCAACACCCGGGTCCTTCCGGGGACTTCGCCAGTTCGTTCTTCGAAGTGCCCGCCGTATTTTCACAATTAAATCGGCCTTCGATATGGCGGTATAATTATCGGTGTAATTCTTGAATTGCGGCACTTCCGTCAGGTTGATATTCGCAACGCGGGTAAACCCGGCCGCATAGCCGCCATTGAAACCTGCTGTCGAATTTTTGACAATCCAGTATTTCAGGCCCCACGGAGTCAAATCATCATCGGCATCCGGAGTCTGGAAGAAATTCACCTCCATCGTTTCGGCGACACGCAAATACATCGCCCGGCGCCTCGGCTTAATGATGTTGTTGATACGCTCTTTACCTCTGTTGTTGAGGATTTCGCTGCGAGTATAGGCCAGGTTGTCGGTCAGAAGCGAGTAGAACAGCTTCATCTTCTTCAAGTGGTCGATTACAACGATCACATCCTCGTCATATTCTCCGACAAACCTTGAACGGCCGCCATGCTCGACCATCAGGGTTTCTTCAATTCCAACACCGCCCTTTTTGACCATAAGGCCACCGCGCTGTGTTAGAAGATAGGGAACGACAATGTATTCTGTCAGCTCCTGCGACATATCGATAAACTTTTCCTTCCGGACGGTGTTGAGTGTCGATATCAACAGGTCCGCTATATCCTGATCTCTTATAGGCATATTGCCACCTTTCTGGAAGGAAAGTCAGAGCCGACTTTACTGAAGGCTTCAGTCATCGTCAATTTTGCTGTCGAAGTCCTTATTAGTCTGCAATGCTTGCTCTTCCGCTGATTCTGCAGATACCCTATTGCTACCACCGCCCAAAGACTCTTTTGCTCTTGCTTCGAGTTTGGCTTTAGTTTTGGCATCTGCTTTTTTGGTTGATTTTCCTTTATGTAACGCTTCGATTGCCAGATTGAAAAGTCTGTTCCGGGAAGGGACTGTCTTATTGGCTTTGCGGAGGTCGGCTGCCATCTTTGAGATTTGCGTATCAAGAGCGGCTCTGGCCTTGTATTCCGGGCTTTCTGCCTCAAGGTCATCGCATTCACCTTTTCCGTAAACCTTGACCAAATCATCGTCCGTCAGATGATTAACTTTCGAATCGAGCCAATCCGTGTGCGCCGTGACACGGTTACTCCTAAGAGAATCCGTATTTTTGGTATGGCCTGATTCGAGCGACACAACTCTCTTTTTCAGCATTGTGCCAAGCTCATTGAAAGCTTTGATTAAACCCTCATCGTACTCTGCCGGGTCTAACTTGCAGTCGTAATCTGCTTCATCTTCTTTGGCCTTAGCTTCGGCTTCCTCTTTGGCCTTTGTTTCAGTCTCTATTTCTTCCGGAGCTTTTCCCGTTTTCGACTGGCTTTCCTCAAGCAACTGTACTGTGAGCTCAAGGAGACTACCGTATTCTTTGGCCTTTTCCAAACTCAGGCCAGCCCTTACTGCTCTCTCAAGAAGGCTCTCGTCAACTTCCTGCTCAGAGTCTTTTTTGCCGGCTTCCTCATCGGCTTTGGCTTGCGCCTCTTTTGTCTTTACTTCGGCCTCTGTCTTGGCTTGCGCCTCTTTGGCCTTATCGTCATCCGTATAGGCGGTATGGTCATCGCCTTCATCAGCTTTCTTATCGAAGTCAGCTCCCAGGGTTTCTGCCTTGGCATCTGCCTCGGTCGCAACCTTTTCTTCTGAAGCCTTCACTTCATCGACTTTAGTTTCTTCTGTTTCTACCGCCAGCTCTGTTTTGTTCTCAACATCTTCCATAATACGCATCCTTTCAGTTTGGGTTATCTACAATTCGCCGGCACCGGGTCACTGTAACCAGCGTTACGATCAAATATACCATGAGCCTCGCAGTATTTTCTCCTGTGAGTTGGACTCGTAAACGAGGGATCACCGTCTCCCGAGTAATGGGTAGGCACCCCATGCTCTTTGTCGAATTTCTCCATCTCTGGTATCTGCTTCGGATGGACTCCGGCTGCATAAGAAGTCATCGGCCAATTACCGCAATGACTCCGCGCACCGAAATCAGTCTGGAAATCCCTTTTCATAACGAAAGAGCATTTATCGCACAACACGGGCAGTTCCTCATCATTCATCCCACGGGCAACTTCCTGCTTATTTCCACAGGCCAAACACATATAGGTATAGATTACCATCTTACTACGTCCCCATTTTTGACTTTATTAACCAACCGATTACCAAAAAGCACACTGACAATAATATCGTTGCCCAATTCGGCAATCGGTTTCTTACCTTGTCCAGAATTTCATATAAAGTCCCAATATCCTTTTCGGTCTGGCCCACCCTGGCATCAACTCCTGAATGTTCTGTGCAGTCTTTACATTCTGCCATAATATTCCTTTATCCTGCTGGTCGTAGCAGAGACTCGGTTTCACTTTTTTGCGGCTGTTTGCCAAATAGGGCCTGCTGTAAGATGGCCGACTTGCCCGTGTTCGTGGCTCCCGGAATGGAGCGTCTGTTATAATTTCTCGTAGTCGTTGCCGGCTTGCCTGCTGCCGCGGCCTGCTGCGGTTGAGGTTCATGCTGTGGGTTCGAATAAATAATAATATCATTCAGCTCAGGTATGTTCCCGAGCTTGCCTATTTTCCTGAACAGTTGTTCCATATCGACAGCAATGCCCTGTGACTGCATCATCGGAAGGAATGGAGCAACGAATTCTGTGAAGATGGTACGCAATCCCTGCAGCTTTGCTTCCGGTGTCGTGTGCTGCATGGAGTAAGGCTCGATGTCGATATTGAGTCTGAGAAATTCTGCCTGTCTTTCCTCGGGACCGAACGGTACCTGTACCGATACGTCATCGAACCCTTTTACTTTCTTAGTGACAGTGGGATTGTGGAGCGGATCCTCCCACATATACATAAAGATATCCTCGATGATGCCCCGGACAAAAGTTATCGTGGTCTTTTGCATCTTTTGGATTCTCATGGATGCAGAGGCGTTTAACATTTTGTCCTGACCGAGTGTTTCTGATTGCGGTCCCAATCCACCGAGCACATCAAGATTACCGGCCATATAACTAAACAGGTCCCGGACCATCACAAGAAAGCCCAGCGACTCAGGTTGTATGCCGCCGTATTTGTATTCTTTCGTTGCCTGGGGATCATCCAGCTTAATCATTTCACCATCGTTAGAATTTACTATACGATTCCCGTCTTTATCCGCACCCGCCCGAACGCCTGTTACCGTTTTCTGTCTATCCGCCTGGCGTCCGAGCTTGCGGAAAAGACGATTACTTAAATCATGGATATCTTTCCAGTGCATCGCCGGCGCAACTGGTATCGCATTGTTGTCGATTTTCATAAAGGCCAGCTTGTGGTAAGGCCCTCTTTTTCGCTTGCTCCAATCGATAACTCCCAAAACATCCCGGATGGGGTCCTCATCATCATCGTTTGTGGAACATCGCAAAACTTTCTTTTGTTTCTTCAAGTAAATATCTATAAGCCGTACCCTTGGTCTGAATTCTTCTCGCTGGCCTCCGCCGCCTTCTGATATATCGTGTGCCTTCTCTTTATTGTCCTGGGTTTGCTTGTCGAGTTCCTCAAATTTCCCTGCATACTCCGGAAACATTTTCTCCGCTTCTTCGATTGTCGTATAATAAAAATTGCCTTCGTATTGACTGCCTTCATCGTCCGAAGCGGTCATGTCCTGAACCCAATCATCCAGAGAAACGTAGGCAGCAAAAGCTTTGCCGCTTTGAAGGGATTCCCCGCCCACTTCCACATTTTCGAGATTCAAACCCGTCTTGACAATACCCTGGCACATGATACCACCCATAACCACACTTTGAAGTGTATCGCCAAGATTCATATCATCGAGGAGTTGATTGCCGCTGATCTCGGTCCGGGTACATATTTCCTTGAGCTGCGGATAATCTGTTGTCACTTCCGCCTGCGGAGCCTGTGCAGCCAGACGCTGCATGTAAATATTGATTGCCAGTTCGAGAAGGTTAATAGGAACTTTATCATCCGCGCCATTGTCCGAATAGTGATTACCGACAAGCTGGCGCAGAATATCTATTCTGTTTTTGCGATATACAGCCAGGCACTTTCGGCTATAGCCAACGGCCTTTGATAGCTGTTGGATGTCATCTGCAAGTTCGTGATTAAACGCTGCCATCCTTGGTTCCTATAAAAAAAACGGCGGTCAAGTGGTCGAGCACTCGACTGCCGCCCAAAGTATAGAGGTTAGCCAAATCCAGTATATATCACTATATTCGGCGTTTATCTAACTAAAAATATAAAAAATTTACCATTCTTTTCCTTTTCGCTTTTTTTGCTCAGCTTCACGCTTCCTTCCAGCCCAACAATTTGCCGATTCGTTCTCAGTCGCTTCTGGAAGATTTTTCGCCCCGAGAAATTCTAAACACTTGTTAGCACAGGCATCTGCGACACATCGGTCGCCGTGACTATCACCAGCGCCTGAGGGGTCAACCGAGCTGACAGCCTTCGTATGCTCGATTTTATTTCCGGTAGTATAAATATATGCGAGACACTCCTGATTTGCTTCGTGGCTACGCTGCACGAATGATTTTTCCTTCAAAGACTTGCGATATTTACCGAAGATTGCTCGCTTCTCTTTTGGATTCAAGAAGACACCAGGCTTGTCTGATACTCTCTTTTTCAGCCCAACCTCATCCCGCCTGAAATATAGGTTCCGGTACCCAAGTGATATGAGCTCATCGCAATACGTCCGGCCGGGTCCGGCGCCATCAGGTACCTCAAAGGCATCGTTGAACCATCTATTCAATGCTATACCAACTTTGGCAAATGCTTCCGGCTTAATAAAGGGATTTGCATATTCTGCTATCTTCTCTCCGGTCCGTAAATTAACGTAGCTCCTGGCTGAATTGCTGGCCCCGGTACCCGCCGAAATATCAACGCCGACGCCGACCTGCAGATCGATGGGGAACCTTCCGTACATATCCGGATGAATCCATAATTTCAGCGGGCCATTCTTGCCCTCGATAAATTCGAGAGCGTCCAGAGAGTCCTCGTCAAATTCGAGCATACCCACATGGTACGGCTCTCTCACATCTTCCGTCTCAATCTCCTGAATCTGCGTACCGTCAAAATACTGGAAGTCGGCAGCGAACGGATCCATGTCAAGCTCTTGAGCTATTTCCATCGGGTGAACTGCCCGAGAGCATTCGTTGTCATACCAGGGACTGCGGAGCTTGCCGTCGAGAATGAAAGGATATTCGTCCGGGAAATTATATGTCTTGTCCTGAATCCAGACTATGTTTTTATAATCGTCCAGTCTGATCAGTTTTTTGTTTTTGGAGTAATAAAGGCCACGATTGTTAAGCGGATGAAGTGACCAATGGACCGTCAGTTTGCTTATACTGCCCTGAGACAATCTATAAAACGCCGAACCCGCCCCATGGTGGGTAGAATTGAATAGCCGGCATTGAGTAACGTCTCTGGTCGATGCCAGCATACCATCGCCGTCTGGGACCGCTGCGAACTCATCAGGAAACATCGCCGTACACCGTCCGCCACGAGCCGCGTCACTTGTTGTTGTGCAGCCGTCTATCGTTGCTTCGTTGTCGAGATTCTTTATGTGAAGATGAACATCGTTGTACTCAGGTTTGAGGAACTCCGGCAAATGATCGAGCGCAAACTCTATCTTCCAGAACAGGCAATCGGGGTCCTCGTCTTTATCTACTAAATCCTCATTCCTCGACAATAACCGGAAAGCCGCATAGGGTACGAATATGAACATCCATGTAAAGACCATCAGGTACTTCCAGGTGGCACCCATCGCCCGGGACTTCTCTGTTAGCTGGTCATGCTTATTGGTTATCGCCATCAGGATTCTATCAAAGGCAACATCCTGATATTCGAAGGTGATAAAGGGTATCTCTGGAATCTTTTGCGGTATCAACCGGGGATCATAAGTGAAGATAAAGGTATTAACAAAAAAAAGCAGGTCCCTGGAACACATAATCCAGAGTTGTTGTGCGTAATCCTCCTTCTCAATCGCTAACTCAAGGACTCTCTTGCGAAAGAGCAGATTGCCCCGCCGTGTCTTGTAGCCCGCCACGTTCCGGCAACACCACTGATAAAACGGATACTTGCTTTGAACTTTCTGAGCACTCTGCGAGTAATCGGTCAAGGAGGTCAAAAGTTGTTCGACCGTCATCATGTAATTTGTCCGCCAATTTCTGTATAGTTCCTTTGGCCGGGATCAGCCGGGGATAGACCTTCGTGAAAAAATCGGTCATAGCCTCCGGTGTGCTCCGGTGATATTGAAGGTGGGCCCAGGCACCCGGACTCGGAGCGTCTTCGGCCGTAACGTCTTCCACCATCAAGTTGTTGTATATCCAGTTAATATCGCTGATGGTATCGATCTTCCCGTCCCAATTCGAAAAATCAGCCTTTTTCGCCTTTATCTCCAGTTTTCCTTTTGTAGCCTTCGGATTCTGCAGGGAAGTCTCGGATATGACGGGGCCCGGCAGAGGAACCGGCTCACCCCGGGCACGCTGAAACAAATACCTGTCTATCATTACCTGTGCCAGACGATGAGCTATCTCATTGTAAACATAGCCCTTATAATCAGTGCAAAGCAACTTCGCACTCCGCTTGACAGCCAGAAATGCCCGCTTGACCTCCTCATCCTGATATGTGTCCAACTTTATCCGCCAGCCATTATCAGTAGTCGTCTGAAACTTGCCAATTCCACGTTCTCGCAACTGCAACTCAGTGTACTTACCCTGAAGCCCAACCGAAGGCTTACCTGAAGGCTTACCTGAAGGCTTACCTGAAGGCTTACCTGAAGGTGAAACGATTTTTTTTTCGGGTTCTGCCATTTTATCCCCAACTTATCCACAATTCCTACCCCCCATAAAAATCCCCCCCATAACCATAACCCGTATTCAAACAAACCCGCTCCAGTAGCCGCTCGTAACCCGGCCTGTTAGCTGTGAATATTCTATCTGTGCATTTTTCGTAGGCCAATATAAAGCATGCCATATTTTAATAAGCAGGGAACCGCTCGGATATAAGCACCATCCAAACTTCCAGCCAAAAAACGTCAAGTTAATTATTTTCGTGTCACTACCAATGACAAAATCCCCTATAATAATCCAAAATCCCCGATTTTAGTCAAGTCCTTTTCGAGAAATACGAACAGTTCGCCGAATACAAAAAAACTATTCCCAATTTTTCGCCAAAAACCACCATAAACTCAAATATATATTAGATTTATAAAATGCCACTTTTGTCACTATGTTCCTTTATCCTTAAATTCCTCCTTGGAATTGACAATGCGGGCGGTTCGGATTGAAAGACGACCTGTAACCATTTCTCCATTATATCATCATCGGCTATATATACGCAAGCCTATTCTTAAATTCTACCAAAAATGGGGAAAAAATTGAAATTTAGATCGCTCTGAGGACGGGTAAGTAAGGTTCATTCGACAGCGGGGGGCGGGGGTGCGGTAACATTCTGGCGCGATGTCCTTCCTTTTTTTCTCTCACACCGGCCTGGCTCACCATCGATGCCAACCCACGCTTCACTCCAGCTCATGCCCTGTGTGTGCTCTACAGCCTGTGTGTGTGCATTATACGCTGTCATAGAGCGAACACATGCTAACGTCATGCTACCACAGGGGTTACGCATCACACACCACCACTCAAGATGGAACATTGACTCGGATGCTGTGTGCTTGTTCGTCTGCTCTACCAGGCAAGCCAGCCGTCAACACGAAGGCTTCATTCCTTAATCTTTCCCATTGTTAAGTGATTTGCACGAACGGCGTAAACACACAACCGCATCTACGCCTTGGCTTACCGTCTCTCCCTCTCTTGTGGTTAGACTGTTTCGGAGCTTTGTTCGGTGAACTGTTCAGTTGTTAGGCTGCTGGAGGAACACACGCCAGACACCACTCAGCTCTTTACTCTCTCGGTGATAGACTGTCGGGGGGCTTACGACCTGGAAGATTTACGTAAAGCCGTGTTTGCATCTGGCCGAGTAGTTCTTATACTATAACTGTAAGCGGAACAACAACCCAAACAATTAGCGGAGGTTATTATGAAAGATGTATTTATGAGAATGTTGGAAGTGGGGTTCATCCTCGGTATCCTGTACTTGGCTTCTGGTTGCCAGACTGTCAAGGGGATCACTGGCGACGGCGCTTGGCTTCTTCAGAAGGCCAGCGACAACATCACAACTAAGTAACAAAATACGACGGGCATGGAGGCCCACATCATTTGCTGTCTCGGAAAATATTTATCTTTTTTTTTATTTTTTTGTTGACAAGTGTCGATGAGGGTATATCATGGACGCTATGAGCACTGCAAGGCTATCACCGAAATCTAACCTGTTAATGACTGGCCCTGTCGGATTCTCCGCACCTTGCAGTGATGTTCTCGGATTCGATAGGGCCATCTATTTTGGAGATTACACAATGAACATTCACAAGAGTATTACACAAACGAGAATCGAAAGAGCAGTCAAGGCAGAGCGGCACGGCCTTGAATTAGAAAGTGAGGATATTATGAAGCCAATAAAAGAATTGGACAATGTGGTTGTGGTTGACAAAGACGAATACGCCAAACTTAAAGCCTCGCATGATGGGCTTTTCAGTGCGTTGCGAGACTTGGTTTGTGACTATACCTGCCAAGTACCAAAAGACCAGCACAACGCCAAGACGAGAGAGAAGGTCAGGCAAGCCCTTGCCGAAGCCCAAACAGAATATCCCAAACAGCTAAGCCCAGAGGATGCACATGGCATAGCTGCTACAATGCCTGAGACTGGCAGGGGAGAAATCGAAAGCGTCAAATTATCGATATTGGCATGCGTAGAAGAGGAGCCGGTTTTGATATGTAAGTCCCTCTTATTAGATTGGGCGGATAGGTTAGATAAGGCTCTTAATCTCCCCGACTGCCAGGGCCAAGAGCGGCCAGAGGCTAAATGTAGAAATTGCGGTAAGCTATTCTATTGCGAGGATGATTACAATGAACCAGAAGAAGAAACAAAGAAGTCCTGAGCAGATCATAAAGCTGTATAACAGGATTTGGAACAGGGCTGTTAAGAGCGACCACCCGCCGTTCTCTAACCTCAAGCCCAAGACATTGACTGCTCGTTGCATTGTGCGGCTCACACTGCCAATGGCGCGTATCCGCGAGGCTATGAAGTCGAAGGAGTATATGGACACTGTAACGAATATAATTCACTCAAACTAATAAGGAGAATGATTATGAAATTAGAATATAGCGTTGATAGCAATACGAAAATTCCAGCAACACTTTATATGCTGGACGAAGATGAATGCGAAATAGATATTGCTACGTTTGAGTCTTGGGAAGGCAACGCATCAACCGAACTAAACGAACATGCCACACGCGTTTGTGACCGATATAATAAATACGACGCCCTGCTCGCCAGCCATGAGAATCTCAAGAAAGAGGTATCTGCATCAAACAATAGGCTTAAAACAGTTTTCGCTGTATTGCCGGAAGATTACAGGAAAAGCGTAGAAATACAAATGCGTTTTAATGAGCAAGCCCTCGCCGAAGCAAAGGAGATAGAGAAATGGAGCCAATAAAAGAAATAAGGAGAAATTAGAATGGAGATAAAATGAAGACTTGCTCGAAATGCAGAGAAGCCAAGGCGAGAACAACCAAAACAGGAATAGAAAGGGGATTGTATGAATGATTACTACGAACGGAAGCGAATCGACAGTGTGGAGCAGACCAAGCTGTTGATGTGGCTGATTAAGTGGCTGGTGATAACTGTCGTAGTCTTAGGCGCTTGTCAATGTGCCTATAACTGGGTAGAACGCAACCGCCCAGGAACTACAACCGATACTGTATTGAAAGGAAAATGACTATGAATGTTGGAACAATCGTGAAGTTAAAAGTAAACTGCCTGGGTAACAAGGCAGGGACATTGGGCGTGGTATTTAATGTCTATGGTGATGGCGTTCAGGTGATATTCGAGAACGGCAGGTATGATGGTTTTTCGGCGGTCAACAAAATGGGCACGGGACACGAGGAGATAGAAATCAATTTCTTTCTTGAGGAGGTCGGGTTCGAGGTTTCGTTGGATGACTACCGATTCCAAAATGTTCATACGCTCTCTGAGGATTACAGGCAAGGTAAGTTCGACAAAGCATGGAGTGAGTTTTGGAAAAAAGGAGCAATTCAGATAGAGCTGGCAGAACAGACAACGCTAACGCAGACTGGGCGAACGTGCCTTATCTGCGGATGCACTGACAGCAATGCCTGTGAAGGCGGTTGTGAGTGGCTCAGGTTCGAAGAAGTCCTTCACGGCACACCAGATATATGCAGCAAGTGTATTACAAGAGAAGTGCCGGAGTGCATCAGCCTGTTGTGCGAGGTAATTTTATTGACGCACACACCAGATGAAATCGACAAAAACCATCACGGAGACAAACATCCCTGCTCAACGTGCGAGCTGGTAAAAACCGCTCAGACGATGGCAGAATCGTTACGACAATGACAAAAAAGAAAAAGCGTAAACCTAAAGCAATAGACCTGTTCGCTGGTGCTGGTGGATTTTCCCTGGGGTTGCAACAGGCCGGCATCGATGTTGTGGTTGCAGTTGAAAAGAACCGCTCATGCTGTGAAACATTACATGCGAACAAGGCGTCATTTCCGAAAATGCAAATAATCGAGGCCGATATTTGTGGCTTGAGCGGAGACTATCTTTTGGAGAAGGCAGGCGTGGCTAAAGGTAAGCTTGATATGCTTGTGGGCGGCCCACCCTGTCAGGGATTTACCTATGCCAGTTCAAAGCGATCTCCAAACGACCCTCGCTCGAAGCTGATGTGGCAGTTTGTCCGGATGGTGAAAGAAATTCAGCCTCGGTTCTTTTGTATCGAGAACGTCCGGGGACTGTTGAGCTTCAAAGACTTCTTTCGGGATTTACTGAAATGCCTTGAGAAGTGTGGGTATGTAGTGAGGTTCAATCTGTTGGACTGTTGCAGCTATGGAGTGCCACAGCGCAGGCTTAGAGTTCTGATAGATGGCGCACGGAAAGACCTGAATGTTATTCCAGCCTATCCTTCACCTACGCATTTTTCACCAGCTCAACTCAAGGGCAAAAAAGACTCTATCCCCCCCGCACTTGTCGCAGAGAAGTGCTTTGCAACACACGGCTTTGACCGTTCAGAAGTCGATGATGTATGGTTTAATGCCAAGTTGGGGATTATGATGAATAAGAAAACGGCAGCCGGTGAAATCAATATGGCTGTCAGTATGATTATAGCAGAATCTATCTCTGTAGTTTTTGACGAAGGGAATAAATGATATGGCTAAAAATAAGCGAGTAGGGAAATATAATCTTTACATTCATGGAGTAAATGATTATGGAAAAAGATAAAAGACTTGGTGTGATTTATGCCCGTTTTTCGCCCAGGCGTAACGTTGATGAATGCGAGTCAATAGAGGCTCAAATGGACTTCTGCAGGAAATGGTGCGGGGAGAACAACATCGACATCGTAGGCGAATTTGCAGACAAGGCTCTGTCTGGTGGCGATGAGGATCGTCCGGAGCTGTGGGCGGCCATATCGGCGCTCGAGCCTGGCTATGTGCTGGTAGTCTATCGACTCGACAGACTGGCTCGCAGCGTTTACCTCAGCGATATTATCGAAAGGTCAATCCACGCAAAGAAAGCGACTTTCCTCAGTACAGGTGGCGAGGGAACATGGAGCGATAGCGATGAGGATTTTCTTGTTCGCAAAATACTACAGGCCCTGGCAGAGTACGAACGCAAGGTGATTTCAGCGAGAACAAGAGCAGCTATGCTCAGGCACCAGGCTAACGGCAGATTGATGGGAAGCATACCGCAGTACGGCTGGAAGCTGGACCCGGAAAACCCCAAGCGGGTTATCAAGAATCCACAGGAGCGTATAATCATCAATCAGATAAAACGACTTCACAGCACAGGGCTATCTCTGCGCAAGATGGCTGCGAAGCTGCATGAGTTAGGTTACGAGCCGCGCAAAGTAAAAAAGACATTCAGAGGTAAACCCGTGTGGGTAAAGGGCAAATGGCAAGCCGGAACACTTCACGTTATATTGAAAAGGCTGAAAGGGGAATAAAACATGGAATTAACAAAAAGTCAACGAGAGATACTTGACCACACAGCACATAGGGCAAAGCCCTGAAAGGTTAAACAATGACTGAGCCACATGGACAACGAGTTAAGCCGTGTCCTTTCTGTGGTGGACCGGCTAAAGTGCATAAGCAGTTCGATGGCTTCCAAAGAGTGAGAGGCTTCTATATAAATTGCAGCAGCAAGGGCTGTCCGGTATTTTCTTCTACCAGAGTCAAAAGGGATCAGGACTTGGTGATAGAAGAATGGAATAATCGGAGCAAATAAAAAACCTGCTCCCAACGAAGTGGTTGATAACGCCGGGAGCAGGAACAACTAAGGGATACCTTTATTTAACACCGAGGACGGCTCGTGCATCGCCAATAGCCCGATATAATTTAGCACCAAGCTGATTCAATTCTTCGTTCGCACTTGCCGGCATCTCTTTTATCGTCCTCTCGACTCCCTGTTTGTGAGCCTGGTATTTTAGCTTTTGCTTAGAAGCCTCTGCGCCGTTTCGTTGGGCCAGCCAGGCAAGTACCATACTCAATACTGACAAGCCGGCCCCGATAGGAACCATGTACGGATTGACAGGAGCTGACGCAGTGTTAGCCGCCTGTAACTGCGAAATAAAGTCCTGAGCTGCATCGCCGGTCAAAGGAACACCTTCCAAGGCTTTGGCATATACTTTTATTTGTGCCTGAAGCCTGTCGATTTCCTTGTTTATTTTGGCCAGTTTGGCGACTGCAACATCGTCCACAATCTCAGCAGCTTGTATCTCCGCCGCTATTTCCACTGCATCAGCCTGCATTTCGTCAACCTGCTTCTGCAGGACTTCGTTTTGCGCCGCAAGCTCCTGCAACTGGTCCGGCGTGAAGTCTTCCAGACATCCGCCAAGCATCAATGCAGCAACCAGCACAATTCCAAACAATACCCTTTTCATAAGACGTTCCTTTCTAAAATGATTAACAATCCAGTTCTGTTATTGCCAATCTCAAACAACTATGCGCCACAACAGGTCTATTTGCAAGTAACGCTTTGTCTGCTTCCTGTAATATCGGCAGGATATCACTGTCAGGTTTAACAGGCTCTTGGCTCTTTGGCTGGCACTTGGGACAGGGGGCCAGTATGGTTGTTCTGCTGTTTATGCCATCATTTACAGTTTTGGGGAATACTTGAGTCCCTTGACACTTTTCACAAGTCCTGAAATTAGGCTGGTCCCCGCTCTCCGAGGTCGGTTGTTTCGAGTTGGTATCCATTTTTCGCGGCTCCTTCCAGTCTTTTAATTATTTCCAACAACTCATCGTTTTTGGGCTTGACGCTTGGATTGTCCCGGTGGACCTCGAACCAAACCCATTGCTGCTTGTGGTTTTCCAACATCCAATCTCGGAACCTGTCTGTAACGTCTGTAGCGCCGTGTGCTGAGATTTTAGATCCCAATGTGTGCCAGCCACTATTCAGGCAGATACCGTTCCTGATGGTCCACCTGTGCGTGTAATTGCCCCTCCTGATCAGGTGATGTGATTCCAGGTTGTCGGTTTTGTTGCTTATAGCGCACTTCCAGCCAAACCTGACTTTGACAGCAGCGGACCATAGTTCATCGGCCAGGTTAATCAAATATTTTCTTATGACGGCATTTATGCTGATTTTGGTTATTTTGGGAGTTTTGACTTTGACCTTGTCTCGGATTGCGTCAATACCGGCGCCAGCTTTGTAGAGCTTGACGATCCATCCCTTCGTCCCTGAAGATAATTTTGCCACGTTGAATCCTTTCGTTTACGTTTCTTGATCATATCCCACATCACAGCAGGTAGTTCATCCGGCGTCCGGCATCGCAGAGCATAACACAAATCCCACACCTGTTTCAAGTCAAGATGTCGTATATGAGTCCGAACGCCCGACATTATTCCGCATATCGGATTGTTCAAATGCCATAGCAATCTCTCTCGGCTCAATGGTTTAGTTTCCATCTTGCTCCTTTGGCTTACAGCATTTCGGCCTTCTGCTAAAGACCTCCTCGGCTGTACGAGTTTCGGGTACAGTCGTGAAATTGTCTATGAATTCACCTTTAATGATTCTGTATTGTGGCCCACGCTTCAATCTCTCTTGAATTCTCTGGCTCATTTTTCAATCCTTGCTGTGTTAGTTATGCCTAACAATTGTGGACAAAAAATATTTTATTTTTTTAAGTCCTTATCTTGATGTCGATTTATGCGCTGTGGCCTCTTGTGGATTAACATTTTTCCCTTGACAAAATTCCAACTTTTGGTATAATGCCCTGCATCGGGCAATAATATTCTTCTTACCTTTTAGTCTTGTTACTTTCCTGTGTAAATAATCCTTGTTCCTGTTTTGGTAAGTGTTGTGCCGTAACCACCATTATAACCTCCCAAACCGTAGCTAAATCCTTTTCTCCGCATCTCGGGCAGTAGTTCACATTCAGGATATATTTACATTTCAGACAAATATATGAACTTTCTGCTGGTCGTAGCTCACTCATAGCCTTTTCTTTCTTCTATACTTCCTCTTAGAATACCCCTCAAGCCACTGTTCCACAAGCTCTGGGTCTGCTTTTGCGAACACATCATCAGAAGTAGCTACGATAGCACCACTGAACCGCTCTGTGTTCGGTAGTTCCGGGTGGCATCTGTAAACAGTCATAAAAGCCCTAACCTGTAGTGTATCTCTTGGTTTCATAAAGAAGTTCGGCATCTTTCGCCTTAGCACTTATGGTCATAAATACGGTTAATCACTTCAATCTGTTTCTCTGAATATTCCTCTGGCGGGTTATCAATCAAGTCTGCGATGAAATCGACTTCCCACTTAGTAAGCTTTTTGCCAAACGAATCAATGTGTTCGACTAATACTTTGGGGTCAAATTCGCTCATCTTCTACCTCACAAGAACTTCGCATTCTTAACCAACGCCATAACAGCGGCCCGAGTACAGCCAGCCTGATACCAGGCCCGGATATCTTTCTTCTGTGGCGGCTTAATCAGCCTAACGCTACGAACAAACGGCTTGATGGAGCGAGCCAGTTTCAAACCGCCATCATGCCCCGGGAAAAACCTTTTGCCATCCGGAGCATATT
>Ga0255052_10000492_pt1 | contig 31925 bp, 19 predicted proteins | sample JV7_2_21_MG_FD_188632 | JGI IMG/M metagenome (GOLD analysis project Ga0255052, IMG submission 188632) | Seawater microbial communities from Jervis Inlet, British Columbia, Canada - JV7_2_21 | ecosystem: Environmental > Aquatic > Marine > Inlet | place: Canada: British Columbia | collected...
GTTATTTGCCTTTCCATCCCCCGTTACACTCTGCATCACAGTTCCAGTTGCCGCCGCCGGACAGCTTCTTGGCAGTTTTTTGAACAACAGTGCCTGTCCATTTACATCCTTCACCTGCAGAGCCGCCTCCGGCATGGACTTTTCCGTCAGCATTAACCTTTCCTGTTAAACTGCCTTTATCATAGCCGGAAAAAGAGCCTTTTACAGTTCCATCGGTTGAAAATATCATGGTAAAATTCCCGCTTGCCGTATCTTTATAACAAGTCCCTCCCCAGCTTCCTGAGATTGTCCCCTTAAACGGGACCTCTTTTTCGGGTTTTTTTGCATGCTTGCCAGGTTTTTTGTCATGCGGGTCATGATCCCTGTCTCTATCTCTATCTCTGTCCCGGCGCCTGTCCTTACGACCTTTTCTTCCTCCCCCGGTAAATTTATCAACAAAATCCTCTTCTCCCTCGCCAAACTGCTCTTCTACGTCATACGGTGGGTATTCTTCATCATACGGCGGATATTCATCTTCATATTCAGTGTCAGGATCTCTTTCTGTGTCCTCGCCACGGCCTGCGTATTCGTCCTGTGTAGTAGCCGCATCACCGCCGCCTGCGGCTCCGCTTTTTTTGCCTGGTTTAAGTGAATCTTTCCGCTTGTCCTTGTGTTTTTTAGTAAGCTCGGCAAGTTTTTCATACTTTTTACGGGGCATGCAGTTGGAATTTACGCATACCTGATCACCCGGACATCCAGAATCAGTTGTACAGCCTGCTTTTCCGGCTTTTTTAAGGTCTTTTCTCGGGTCAAAAACACAGTTTCCGCTTGCATCAGGGCTCTTGCCTTTACCGCACATTTCCTCCTGTTTTTTCCTTTTCTTTAATGCGGCCCATTTCTTTTCATTTTTTTTCTTTAGGTCGTCTCTTATCTTTTGCTTGAGTTCCTCGTCGGCTTTCCATTTATCATCCTTGGCTTTAAGCTTTGCTTTTCTTGCTTTTCTTTTTGCTTCTTGCTTAGCATTATAATCATCCTTTATTTGTTTAAGTTTTTTCGCTGCGTCCAGCCATTTCTTTGCGATTGCCTGCTTCTTTTTAGGGTCTTTTTCCTTTTTAAGCTGCTTGCTCAGCTTACCCAGGTTTTTGATATTTTCGATAGCATTTTTTGCATCTTCTGGTAATCGTTTTTTTAAATAATCAGGTCCTTTCTTTTTTACGTCCTTGATTCCTTTTTTCATGCCTTTTCTACCCGCTTTCACGAGTTGCTTTCCAGCATCCTTTGGCGGTGTGGGGATGTCTCTGCCTCGCGCTCCCCTTTTTTGAAAAATCTCGCTGAGTTCTTCCCTGTTTTTTGCTGCTTTTATGTCAGCGTAGTCAACGCCGTGCTTGCCCAAATCATAAGCCCCTGTAATCCTCTGGTATGCTTTTTTATTGTCATCTGAGAGCCTGTTATAGATTTCAGCCTTTGCTTTTCGCAAGGCAAGATCACCGGTTTTTTTCAGGACTGCTTTACCGCCCTCTTCCAGAATATCTCCTGCTGCGCTCTTTAGAGCATTTGTAATTACCTTGCCCCCTTTTCCCATAATCTCTTTAAACTTACTTCCTTCTTTACCCGGTTCCCTTTTCCCCTTTTTCTTTCCGCCTAACGCCATTTTTAACCCCTGCTTTAGAATCTCTCCTGCACGGGTTTTCTTACGTATCTGTTTTACCAGTGTCTCACCCTGAACCTTAATATTTTTACTTAACTGTTTGGAAAGCACCTTTGCCGCTACGCCGGCGCGTGTCATGTTAATTGCATCCCTCATGCTGATGAGTTTTTCCCTGCGGAGCTTCTTCGCCAGTTTTTTCATCCCGTCGTGTGTGTCATTACCTCGTTTTTCAGTCCGGTCAGCCAGCCTGTTGATCTTTTTGCTTAAGCGATTAATCTTTTCATTAGTTTTCCTGTCGATTTTCCTCAGGGGCTTTTTAATTTTTCCCACGAATTTCCCTGCTTTCAGAGCTTTTTTAGCCCATGGCTTTCCAAGTACCCGGATAAAAGGTTTGAGGGCCTTTCCATGGAGAGTGCCTGCCTGAAGTGCTGTAAACTGATGTGCCGGCCTTCGAAGAACCCGTCTGACACGCCTGGGAAAAATCTTTAAAGCAGGGTCTACTATATGTTTATTGGTTTTACGTATTAATTGTCTTCTTCCCTTGTCTGCAAACCGTATACCATTACGAACTCCTTTTGCAGTAGCCTCTAAACCATTGCCTATATCCTGAACTCTTTCCTTGGTCCAATTAAGAAATTTCTTTGGCTTGAGTCCAAGAAAACCAAGACTGTAATAGGGAGCTTCTTCCGGGTCTGAAAGCACCGGATTAATGAGAGAGTCTGCAAACATGGAAAACATAAACAGCAGACTAAGTATGATACTTAGTAATATGCGGTGTTTTGTCATTCCTGTTCCTCTGGCATTAAAACCATGGTTTCAATATAAACAACATTATTGGTGCTGTTCTCGATGCCCACTACAATCTGGTCTGAATAGTAAAGGTCAACATCTGTTCCTGAGAAGAGTTCTGGAAGATAATCAGAGGCCTTATCCCATACCTTATCAGTGAGTTTTTGCTTGAGATCTGCCCATTTCATATCACGGTCAAATTGTCCGGGCTCATAGGAAGCAGGGACAGTATTTTCAGGGAGATAGTCTATTTCATCAAAAAGGGTTGACTCGCCGTTATAAAAGCCTGCCATGACCCCGTATTTATGGAAATGCCACTCTTCATAACGGTCAATATTGCCGTTTTCGTCTTTTGGGAAGGTTATTACAAAAGAATCAGGTTTGCCCAGTTCTTCAACGGCTTCCATCTGATCGTCAGAATAACCGTATTTTGAAGAGCCCATATAATACAAGGCTGTGAAGATTGCAGCAAAAACAATCAAAACAATAGCGATTGAGATGAGCAGCTTTTTAAAAATCTTTTTTATTTCCATATCACTTATTTCCCCTTTCAAAGACTAAACATTTGGCTGAATTTTAATTTGTATGAGAGTGAGCATGGTAAAAAATGGACTGGCAGAAGGATTTTTGAATTGGTTTAAGATATAAGATGGCGAAGATTTCAATTCTTCCCCCTGGAAGATTAGGCCGATTTAAGTATAAATTCAACAGGCTTTTATAACCTACAGACTATGAAAATCTGCCCTGTTTGTCAAGAATTGTATTATTTTGGTCTTGTCTTAAGAGTTACACTGACAGTCAGGGGTTTTCCGTCCCTGAAGAGCTTAAGAGTAACGGTATCTCCGGGTTTTTTTGTAGCAAGATAACTCAGCATTCTTCCCAGTGCCGGCTGGCCGTCTATCTCGATTATAATGTCACCGAGTTTTATAAAATCAACAGGTTTGTTTCCAGTGGCACCGGGTTTGCGAGTTGAAGGCTGAATTCCTGCTTTCTCAGCAGCGCTTCCCGGTACGACATCCATGACCATCAATCCCGTGAAATCCTTCTCAGGCACACCCGCGACATTACTTTCCTGCAATAGTGCCCTGTCTTCGGGTTTGAAAACCATGATATTGATGCCCAGCCACCCGTACTGGCCGTTCGGGGAATGAACCCGTAATCTTACTGCACGGACATTATCAAGATCAAATAAGAGAGATGTTTTGTCGGGAAAGACCTGCAAAGCCTCCTCAAATGCTGACTTTACCCCTTCAGCGTCGCCCTTTTCTTCGAGGGATAAGATTTTTTGCAGAGCATTTTTTTTCTTTTCACCTTCATTTAACTTCTCAAGGCCTTCTTTTGCCCTTTTATCATCCGGATTAATGCTTAGGGCTGTCTCGAACTCTGCCTTTGCTTCCTGAAGTTTCCCGGAATTTCTTAAGGCAGTGGCGAGATTTGAATGCAGGACATTATCATTCGGTGCGAGCTTTACAGCTTTTTTGTAATAAGGTACAGCTTCATCCCACCTGTTTTGCGAGAATAATGAATTGGCTAACCTGTTATGGGCGCTGTAAGAGCCCGGTAATTGCTTTACTGCTTCCCGGAATTTAATTTCTGCCCCTTTAAAATCGCTCTTATTAATGAGCATATCCCCCGGTAAAAGAACAGACCATTCCCTTGCCTGTTTATCATTCGGGTTTATCTTAAGTACTGCATCGTATTCTGCCTTTGCTTCTTCAAGTTTACCCGCGTTTCTTAAGGCATCGGCAAGATTTTTATGAAAAATAGCAGCGTCAGGTTTAAGCTTGACAGCACGGCGGTAATGATTAACTGCATCTTTCCACCTGTTCTGCCAGGTCAATGTGTTGCCTAGTTCGTTATAGCCAAGGGCAAATTCTGGTGATGTTTTAACAGCATGCATATATAATTCTTCAGCTCCTTTGTAATCCTTTTGCTGGTAGAGTTTTTTCCCGTATTCAAAGTCTGAACGGGCAGCTTGCGGCACATCAAAGGTCTGGATATCAACCGCTCCTTTTATAATGTCACCCCGCTTTAGTAAACCCTTTCCGGAGACAAGTCTGACAGTAGAAAATTTTTCCTTAACGTCTCTAACCTCAACTGTACCGATAAGGCTTTCTTCAGAGCCAAGACTTAATCCTGTGTCAGGGTCTATGAATTCCTCGCCTTTTGAAAATGCAAGAAACCTGTCCCCGGGTTTTACATTTGTAAGAGACCCCGCGTTTATATAAATATTGCTGCCTTTGGATTTTATAACCTTGGCTGTAAAGGGATGTCCCTGCATCTTGTTCACAATAAAATTAACAGTATCCTGGATAGCCTGCCTTGTTGCCTGGCCAAGCGGTGTCTTTTCAAACCCGCCTGCAGTGAAATCAAAGTCTTTTTCCTCGTATCCAAAGGTAAGGGCTGTTGACACAGCTGTTCCGGATGCATTGTGAGAGTGCAGGATCTGTCCTGTTGAAGAGTCTATCATCCTGATGTCAACACCCACATGCGCATTGGAAGATTTAGTGCCCAGGCTAAAGCCTTTGATTTTTATATCCCCTCCTCCTCCGGATTTTCTTATTGTAAACTCTGAAATAACTCCTCGAACAATTATCTGCGCCCCCAGAACCTGGCCTATACGCGCGGCGGTTTCCCTTCTGACAAGGCCTGTCTGCCCGAGCTCCTGTTCAGCAATGATGTCATGAAGTGCCTGGCGCTCAACCACAACGAAACGCCCTGTTTTTATTAAAGCTGTTGTGAGCATCTCGGCAAAACCAGTGCCAAGAAGCCTGCTGCCGGGTACCCCCTGCACCTTGTTTTCAAAGCTTGTAACTGCAATTCTTTTTTTAACTCCCTGGTATGGTTTGAAAGCAGGCTGCTGCATCCTGCTTATATCTCTTTTGTGAGCCGGGCCCATCTGGCCTGCACAGCCAAAGATAAAGAAGATTGAAAAAATTGCTGAAGGCAGTTTTTTGAGCATTCTATGTCTCATGAGTTTTTTCATGCTTTTTGAATATGAATATAAATGACTTTATATGAGAAATTCTTCCCTACCACTTGCAAAGGAAGTAAATAACGTTATATGGCGAGCCTGCCCCGCCTGTGTCGATTAAGTAATTTGTTCCACTTACTACAAACCATTTTTTTTCTTCTCCGGCCTTTACACTATAAAGAAACTCCGGACCGCCCATGGAGCCCTTGTCAACAAAATAAGACCACCCCTTTGTTACAGATACTCTGACCTCTACATTACTGCAAGATGCCGGAGTTGGAGTAAGTAATACCTGATAATAAGGAACGTTTTTGCCCCTGACTTTTGATGATTTAGTTCTGTACTTTTGCCCTTCACCTTTTGGAAAATATAGTTTAATTGTAGCCTTCCCGGTAACATCAGGAAATTCGATTGTTGAAGGCTGTACCTCTGGTTTCTTGGGCGGTGTTTCAGGCTGAGGGGCATCTCCTCCCACCGGGGGTTTGGGTTTGCGGGGTTTTTTGCCGTCCCTGTCTCTATCCCTATCCCTGTCTCTACCCCTGCCCCTGCCCCCTCTTTGCCAGTCTTCTGTATGTCTTTCCTCATCTTCGCCTTGCCGTACACCATCGTCAGGGATTGGTTGGTCAGCAGGTACACACCTGCCGTCCTCATCACAGACCTCGTCGTCTTGGCAATCACATTCTGACTCGCCGTAAGGTCCCTGAGGACTAACCACACCACCTGTAGCTCCAGTCCTTTCACCGGACCCCGGCCTGTCTCCCTTCCGAGCCTTGACCAGCTTGTCAGCGTCAGCAAGCCGGTCCTTATGGATGCAGTTATAATTTACACAGCGATAGTTGTCCGGGCATTCTGAATGTTTACCACTAGGGCAGGTTATCCCTCCTTTAGCCTTTATATCACTTTGGGGGTCAAAAATACAGGTGGTGCAGTCGGGACTATGTTTTTTACCTATGCCGCATTTAGGGACACAGTTGCCGTTACAAAGGTCCTGGTCATCACGGCATTTCTTTTCCTTACAGTCAGGAATATTGTTGTTGTTATCATCAAGGAAGTCATTTGCTCCGGGACACTCGTCATGGCTGTTACATACCTTGTCTTTGTCCGTATCGCCGGTTTTATCATCACCAAGGCATATGTCACAGCCGTTAGGCACACCGTCTTCATCCAGATCTAAACTGTCGTCATGACCTGGACATTTGTCACAGCCGTCAGGCACACCGTCTCCATCTGCATTTAATTTGTCATTGTGACCTGGACATTTGTCTAAATCATCGCATATTCCGTCATTGTCAGAGTCCTCATCCGGAGGGCAGGTGTCTTCCCCAGGTTCAGGTTCTTGTGCATTTTCAAAGCACCCCTTTGCCCTCTCATAGGAGCCCTTTGCAGATACAACGAGTACTTCTGATGCTCCTGCAAGGGCGCTGAGGTCTTCAACCAGACCGGCTGGGGGAGATTCAATAGTGCAGGGCTGTGCATTAGATAGTTTGGCTTTCAGCGTTTGCGCTTTAGTCTTAACAGAGCTAACGAATATGTCGGCATATCTGCCATAGGTATCGCCCTTGTTCGCATTTGAGGAAATCCCATTGCAAATTCCCGTAATTACATCTAACGAATCTTTTATCTCTTGTCTTTGACGAAGATTAGTCGACAACGGTGTTCCCACAGAAGGATCAGGTGCGGTCATATCATATATTGTGTTTGCACTATTTCTAAGCCTGTTACACTCACCTGCCGCAGTCCTTGCACGTAAACCCGCATTCCTTGCAGAGGCAGCATAACTCTCTGCTTCGTTACTGATTTTGTCAATCTTTCCTATTGTTGACTGGGCGTTATTTATTGCCTCGTTGTTCGCTTCAATTGCAGCGGTGCAATTACTGATTTCCGTACTGAGAGATTTTGCTCTGCCTGCTATTCTTTTAATAGCGGTTGAATTGCCGTTTGCCAGTGCTGCAGCACTCTCAGCCATCTGTACGCTTCCCTCTGTACCGTCAGCAGTCGGATCATTGCACACAAAATCAGCTTCCTGTCTTGCTAAGTCTCGGTTTTTAGTTAAAGGTTCCTTAAAGCCATCTGCTTCCGCAGGCAGCCCCTTTAATGTGCCTATTTTTTTCTGACATTCACGGCATATTACCTGATTATCAGCTAATGGCTGGAGCTGGTTAATCTCATTTAACTTATTTTCGGCTTTTTTATGCCAGCTTTTTGCTTCTTCTATTGCTTGATCCTGTTTTACTTTTAAATCCCCCGCCTGACTTACAAGGGCGGCTGCCCGCGTAACAAATTCTGATAATCTTAATGCAATACGATCCTGCATCTGGTCCTGTGCTCTTTTGCTCGCCGCTTCTCTGATACGGTCACCCACATATCCTCCTGCTTCGGACCCTAACTGGCCGATGCTCATAACCCCTTCTGATGCTCCAAGTGTACCTACCGCAGCAGCTGCCCTTGCTGCAGATTCTGCGGCACTCTTAGCATATTCTTCGGGGGTCATGTTGCGTCCCTCCTGAGCTGCTTTTTTATCATATTTTGTACCTACTTCCCAGCCTATTGCTACACCCGTAAGCACGCCTATTGCGGCAGTTCCTCCTGAGACGTTTTGTCCTAAATGAGGCGGCTTGCCAAAAGAAGATTTACCCTCGGTAAGAGCAGTCAAAGGCGGTTTAGCACCTTGAATCTTTGTTACCCCGGCTGTACCACCTGCTGCAGGAGGCCTGGCAGCAACTGTCGGGCCGGGAGGCTGGGCTCCACTTGTTACCCCTGCTGTGCCGCCTGCTGCAGGAGCCCCTCTTGTTACTCCGGCGGTACCGCCTGCTGCTGGAGGCCGGGCGCCAACTGTTCGGCCGGGAGCAGGTGCTGAAGAACCCGGGGTAGGCGTCGGACGGGGTGCACCTCCAAACGCTGTGGGATACATTTCTTTAAGCTTTCGCCAATATCTTGATTTATACGCTGAAATTTTATCAGCGCTCCAGCCCCACTCCTTATAGAGTTCTTCCATCCAATTCCAATCAGAATTTACACGGCGCCAAAAGAGCTCTGATCCCACATATAACCCTAAAGGGTCTTTATAATTAACCGGGTCATTATGTACATAAGTATATTCATTAAATTCTTGGGGATTCCCTGTTGACTTTGGAAAAGGATCAGGAGATAAAAACACCCCAAGCTCAGGCTCATAATAACGTGCTCTGTAGTTGTACAAACCACTTTCATGGTCATAAAACCTGCCGGTATAAGTAAGGGGGTTTCCAGTTTCATCACCCCCAGCGGTAATCCGGCCAAAGGAATCATACTCATAACGGGTTTTTATCTTTCCATCTTTGCCTGCCAGTGCAGTAGTTGAACCAAGGTGGTCCGGCAGGTAAAAAAGCGCATTATTATTTTTTAACATGACGAGCGGGGTGTCTATCTCAAGTGCGTGTATAAAGGTTTTTACGGGATTTTTCCCCTTATCAAGCACCATAAGGAGGTTTAAGCCGTCATAGAGATAGTATGTTTCCCTGTTATACATTGACTTTCTCACCCTCTGGCCGTCAGGTGAGTAGGAATAGGTAATCTCTCCTGCTGGATCCTTTATCCGGGTAAGTCTGCCGAGGGAGTTGAAGCTGTATCCTGTCCTTTTCCCGGAAGCAGTTTTACTTGAAATATTGCCAGATGAATCGTATGTAATCTTTGTATCTTCTGATGCAATCAGCTGACCAGATTCATTGTATGTGAAGTCCTTCTTTTTGTCCCCGGTTACTTCTGAAATTCGTTTGAAAGAGGGGCCATACCTGTACGCGGTCTTTTTACTTTTTGAAGATGATTGAATTAACTGGCCGTTTGAATCATAGGAATACTCTTTTGTAATGCCTTTTGAATCCTTAATCCCGGTAATCCTTCCGGTTTTGTCATAAGTGTAATGATAATACTCTATTACCTTATCGGCACTGTCTTCGTACGCAATGCTGTCAAGTAGGTTTGAGCTGTTATAGCTGTATTTTATCTTTATGCCGTTTGGGTAGGAGACCTGTGTTTTTCTGCCTGACTTATCATATGAAATATGAATTTCTTTCCCATTGCCATAGCCTACAGTGGTCAAGTGCCCGGAATTATCATAACCGTACCTGATATTGAGATGTCCCGGGACCTCAAGGGAGAGCCTGTTGCCCTGTTTGTCATAGGTGTATTTTATTTTCTTTCCCAGCAGGGGATATTCTTCAGTGACAAGCTCGCCGTATTCATTGTAAGAAAGGTTCTTTTTAAATCCCTTACCCTGTATTTTGATAACTTTGCCGTTTGCGTCATGGGTCAAGCCCTGTTCATACCCGTCAGAAGTTTTAATGTTTGTAAGCCTGTCAAACCTGTCGTAAGTGTACTGTATGGCCTTTCCGCCTGAAGAGGCTTTTTTTATCAGGTTGTCAGCCTTGTCATAAGAGTACTGGATTGTTTCTCCCCAAGGTTTCTTCTCCTGCACAAGTCTGCCCGCAAGGTCATATTTGAACTTATATTCCCTTTTGTCAGGGGTCAGGGCAGATACAGGATTCCCAAAACCCTGTGTATCAAAACCGTAAGAAGTCTCCTCGCCATCAGGGAGGGTAACTTTTGTCAGGTTTCCGGATGGGTCATAAAAATATTTTTTAATATTTCCTATCGCGTTTTTTTCAGCAGTCAGTCTTCCTGAACTATCAAACGTATAATCAAGCCTGATCCCGCCCGGGCTGATGACAGATGTTATGCGGTTCATTTCATCATACTGCCATCTGTTGAAATAACCGCTTGGTTCCTTCACTTCAATAACATTGCCCAGGGCGTCGTACTTATAAGAAGTTACTCCTTCGTCAGGATCCGTCATCTTTGTCAATGAACCGGATTTATTGTATTCATAAGACCTTTGTTCCCCTTTAGGGTTCAAGGCAGAGCGCAGCAGACCGTTTTTGTCGTATTCATATGTATCCTGTGCACCTTTAGGATAAAGAACGGATTTTAGGTTGCCCGATTCATTATATTCAAAGCGCGTAGAGAGGCCCGTTGAATCGCTGTACCTGGTCATTTTGAGGTTTTTATCGTATTCCCTGGTGAGCAATGTGCGTGATGAGTTGTATGCTTTGGTTAAGAATCCGTAATTATTGTATTTATATTTTAATATTTTGCCCGACGGTTCAACAGTCTCTATGATCCTGCCTTTTGCATCTCTTTTATATTTTGTGGTTCTTCCAAGCGGGTCAACCTCTTTAATGAGAAATCCCCTGCTGTTATAAGTGTATGTAGAAACAATCTTTTGGTCTATTCCGTGTGATACTGATTCTACCAATCCGGCATTATTGTATTTATAGGAAATTTCAGCATTGCCCGGACCTGATACCTTTACCAGCTGTTTACTGTTATTATAAGAGTAACTTATTGCTGAACTATCCTGAAGAACCTTTCTTTTTACCAGTGATGTCCTGTCAAGGAAGGAAAAACTCTCTTTGCTGTCGTCGGGATAGGTGATTTCATCCAGCCGGCCAAGCGTGTCATATCTGTAGCCGACCGTGTTGCCATGAGGGTCTTTATACTCGGTAAGGAGTCCGTTTTCATCATAACGGCTTTCTGAAGCATTGTTGTCCAGGTCGATATTCCTTATAAACCTTCCGTTATTTTCAACCTGAACTCTTTTTATGCCCAGCGGGGATTCTATAGCTGCACTTTTTACTGTTTTTTTTTCATCCTTTTTATATGAGTATTTTGTCGCACCGTCTTTTTTTACTGTTTCAAGTACAGTCCCCGTGTCTGCGTGGTATTTTATCTTTATAAAATCGCCTGTCTGGTATGAAATATGGATCAGCCTGTTCTGCTCGTCATAATTATATTTGGTAAGAATATTGCCGGCAATGAGCGCGGACGCCAGAGCGCCCTTCTCATCATAGGTGTACCGGGATGTCTCGCCGTTATAAGCAGAAATCTGTTCAATAAGGCCCTGCCCGTTGTAGGTAAATTTCAGAAGGCTTTGCCCTTCAGAGGTTATTTCGCTGATCCTGCCCTTGTTATACAGTATATCGAGGGTTTTGCCATGCGGATAGATGATGCCTGATAAATTGCCATTTTCATTAAAGATCTCAAAACGGCCGTCTTTTAAGAACCGCACATATTCATTGTTTATATATGATATCTTCTCTTTGTTCCTTGAGAAATAAGCATTTTTATCAGCTGATTTCAAAAATACGGTAACCATGTCACCGTCCATTAAGAAGAGTTTGCTGTCTTCTTTGTCAACAAGCAGTTTTTTGTGGAAAGGGTGAAAAAACCACTGCCCGCGTTCTTCACCGGGGGCAAATCCGCTGTTATAACTTCTGGATATGTCAATCTGAATTGACTGGAATTTCAAAATTAAGTCCGTCTGGCTGGTATAAAAATTCCCTGAAAGGGGATTTACAGAGGCATAGGAATTTTTAAAAAAGACAAAAAGGGCCAATAAGAAAAAAGCTATTACTATATGCCATGATGGTTTTATAAAGCCTGTTTTTTTAATCATCACTGAACTTTCTCCTTTTGCATTTTCCAGTGTCGTGTAAGCTCCTTTAAATGCAGGAATTTATTGTAATCGCTAGCAATGATATTCGTATTAAGGAAAGAATACCTGTTTTTATAACTTATCCTGGTTTATTTATCAAATGTTATTTGTACTTTAAGCCCGAGATCGGTAAAGATTTGAAACTTATTCTTTTTTGGCCCCCAACTCAAGAAACATCCTCCTGAACCCTGTTTCAGGGCCTGTATCCATGTCAACTTCATAACTGCCGTCAGAAAGTTTTCTTCCCTTTGGCAATAGATCAGTTTGTCATTTCCCCGGTACAGGCGCTCTTTTTCTTAGGTTTTTCCGGTCTTTTATCAAGAGGCCCCTTGTCTATTGAAACAGACCAGGTCTGAGGACGCCAAAAGCGGGCAAACGTGGCGCCGCGGTTACAGCCCTTGTCCTTGCATTTCTGGTTTGATGTATTCCATGCTGTCCTTATTTTTTCAACTTCTTTATTTATATCACCGTTGCTTACGCTAACCAGTTCATAAATGGTTTCTGAGCATTTATAGTTTTTCCAGTGCCAGATTCCAGAGGCTTCTTTTTTAATGATGTAGTATTTAAGCTTTGGAGCAGGGGGTCTTACCGGAGGTTTTACCGGCCCGGGCCTGCCGCCTCTTGTGCCGCCTCTACCACCTCCTCCGGTAAGGACGTTTCCTACATGCTCTTCTTCTCCCTCACCAAACGTTTCACCGGTGTATGGCGGAGAAGGAGGTTGAGGAGGTTCCTCTTCTTCTGTTGTGTCTCCACCCTCAGGAGTCTGAGGTACAGGCTGACCGCCCCCTGTGGCTCCGCTTTTAGGGCCGGGCGGAGGGCGTTCTTCCTGCTGCTGCTTGACACGCTGAGTGCCTGCTTCATGGGTTGCGCGGGATATGCATTTGTAATTTACACATATCTCTTTAGGATCCTCACAGCCTGTCTCAGGTGTACATTCGACCTCTGCCCTCGGGTCCAAAACACAGTTGCCGCTTGCATCCCTGGTTTCATCACTTCTGCATTCTCTAACGCACTTACCACTAATCTTTTCATATCCGTCATTACAAACACATTTCTTTTTGTCCTCATCCCAGTCTTCATTGGACCCGCAGTCACGAGTGCCTGAAACAACACTTACAAACCTGGCACATTCATTTGCAATTTTTGCATTTTCTGACGCTGACTCGGCAAATATATCAGATGTATCCTTATTGGCCCTGATATCTTTTAGAGACTCATCGCCTGAAGTGATCTGACAGACGGCATCCTTTTTTGACAGTTTAGCAGCTTTTTTAGTAAGGGAAGCCAGTGTGGTTTTTGCTTTGTTGGCATTTGTAAGTGCTTCTTGAGCGGCAGTTGTTGCGGCTGTTGCAGATGTTCTTGCACTTGCAGCTGCTGCGTTTGCCTGCTCCTGTATGCTTTTAGACTGGACCTCGTCCTCACATCCCTCAAGGATAGTTGTTATGGTATCACGGGAAGACTCAGCGGTTAAAGCATGTCCGTCTGCTTCAGCCGGCTTGCCCTGGACTGAATTTGCTGCGGTAAGCGCATCTGTAACGATGCCCTCAAGGCCTCCAGTTCTGTTTAAAGCGCCTGTAACACTGGCTGCAAAAGATTCGACCTTTCTTTTGAGCGTCTTGATATCATTATTTTTCGTTACTGACGTAGCAAGCTTTCCTGATATTGTTTTTGATTTTTTACTGCATTCACTGCCTGCTTTTTGGGAAGCGGCAGCTGCTGCCTTGACCTTGGTTTCAAGAGCCCTTATCTGTTCTCTTGTCATGTTCTTTTTTCTTATGTTTCTAAGTTCTGTAGCTCCTTCACAGGCTTCCGTGCGTTTTATTTTTGCTGAGTTATAACAAGGCGCCATGTTCATAAGAGATGTGTATGTACCACTTTGTGCTGAGGTTATCTCTGAAAGCAACTGTGCCGCATCAGTGCATTTCTGTTTTATGGATGCAAGCTGGCTTTCAAGGCCCGCAATCTCTTTTTCTACAGCATCGACCTTGCCTGAGGCTTCAGCTGCTGTTCTTGCCGCTTTTTGAGTTGCTGCCAGTGCCTGCTCTGCTGATTGTGCCGCTGCTTTTGTATTAACAAGCTCTTTCCCGGCTTTTTCACACGGGTCCTCTTCTTCCTCCACTTCCTCGGACTCCTCAATATCAAGCTTAACGGTTATGCTGAAGTAGTCCTGTTTTTCTCCGGGTTTTGTAAGGATAAGGCTGTTTAAATACAGGGTCTTAGTTCCTGACAGTTGGTTAGCCTCAGGGATCCGGACATTATTTTCAAAGGTGACAATTTTTACTGTTGTATCCGTCCCGAAATCAGGCTTTTGGGTTTCAGTAAATACTTCAGAGCTCCATCCTGAACCTGCCAGCTGATGTTTTATTTCTGTTTCAACATCAAGCTGGGGAAGCCCGAAAACGGCGTATTTTGTTGTTAAAGTAACGGAAGAGCCCGGAGCTGGCTCTTCCGGGCTGACCTCTGCATTAATTATGAGTCCTCTCGGCCACATGTCCCTCACATTACCCGCTGTAATGAGTCTCAGGCAGTATGCCTCAAACTGTGCAAGCTTTGCCCTGTCGTCACCTATCTCTATCATAAGTTCTTCTTTCACCTTATCCTTAAACCTGTTGAAACCGGTTTCCCAGTCTTTCAGCGCTGCCTGCTCAATTTTAAGCCAGAAGTCCGGCTGTTTTGTTATAAAATCCCCAAAAACCGGACGTTTACTGTAAAACCACGCCTTATATGTATAAATGGAATGAACGAGATCGTCCTGCTCCGGGAATATGTCAATGAGGTTATTACGGTTGGCAGTTTTGTTTATTCCCTTTTTTTTCAGGTATGTTTTGTTCAGGAAAGCCCAGTAGTCAATCTCCCCGGAATAATATTTGTATGCTTCAGGATTCGTATACATTTTACTGACTAAATCATCTTCCAGGACGTCCAGACCCCATGTACCCACGAGGTACACAGTGTTATGGGCTATGTGAAACAACATGACAGGAAGGAAATAAGGCATGGCACCATGGAGCTTCGCAAGACCGGTAACAATTATACCTTCAGGCCAAAAGAATGCCGCTGCTTTTCCTATCACACCGAAAAATGCAAAGATCCCCACGGTAAACCCGAATTGGTAGGCTGCGGCTTCCGGCCCCTCGTCATACCAGGTAACAGCCAGGTCTGTAAGAATTTCCAGGATAAGGACCTTGGTCATCAGGGCATCGATCTCAGGCCCGCGTATGGCCTTGTGTTTGTCCCAGAAAGCACGGGTTTTGATTATATTCTGCCGGTCTGTTTCTGGAAGCTTGTTCCACATCTTATAACGTACCTGGTTCGCATGGTTCACCTGCTCCTTTATCATTTCCCTTACAACCCTTTTGAGAACAGGAAGCCTTTTTTCAGGCACGTCTAACAGCTCGGGGTATTTATTGACTACCAGGTCATAGTTAAATTTTTTTAATACTTGCTCTGTAATTTCATCAGGAGTTACATCAATGATGCCTGTCCATTCCTTTCCTTTTAAATTCTTAAGGGGTTTTACTTTCTCTTTCAGGATTTCAGCATAAAGCTTCTTCACCTCCGGACTCTCTATACGTTCGGGTTTAAATTCAGGCAGTCGGCGCTGTGGTTTTACCGGTTTTTTATTGCTCATGGCCTCCCTGGGATGTCTTCTCGTTGCCTTGGGACCGGTCGGGGGGGGGTCCGCCGGGGGCCTTGTTCCCCTGTGAAGCTTCTGAACGTTTTTTACATACTGTGCATTCCCTTTAATGAGAGCATCAGCTTCCTTTAAATGAAGTTCAAGTGCTTTTGCAAGAGCCTCTTCCTCGCTTAAACCCAGATTATCCATCAGCATCTGTATTCTTTCAGCAAGCGCTTCTTTTACAGACATGCCCTGGCGGTTGATTAGGTATGCCTCACGCACTGCCCTTGGCTCCACTGCATTAAGGTCTTTTATAACAACACGGCGTGCCTTGTCACTCCTTAGAACATGCTTGGAGCCCTTTTTAACCTTTGCAGCAGCATCCATTTCCTGGCTGTAGAGCTTGTTCCAGTCAGCCAGCTGCTTAGAGGCCAGGTCAGGGGCATCACTGGCTGTAAACTTGGGGTATTCGTCATACAGCCCCATACCAGCATCATAGTGGGCATTACTGTATATAGTGCCTCCTTCTCCAATTATTTCAGCGCTTCCGGGCCTGCTCGAGTTATATACATCAACCCATTTTTTTGCGCCACCGGTATATTGATCAGGATGCGGTTTGCTTGGATTTGGCCAGCTTAGCATGTCACCGGGCAGGTTTTTAGAGCCGGGAGGGGCTCCGGCGTCATTCAGATAGAATTCCATGAATTTATTATGTGCTGTCTGAGTTCCATCGGCAGTTCCTCTCCATGTGAATTCCGCATCTTTGGCAAAGCTTGGCGGGGTCTTAGGATCTAACCATGAACCTGTGTTTTCAATAGCCCATATCTGGTCCTTGCCAAATCCATTATTCCTTAGCCAGGTAGCTGTTTTAGCCTTGGAGTTCTTGATTATCTGGGCCCGGTGATTATAGACGTCAGAGGTAACTTTTGAGGGAATTTTAACACTTGTTTTACCAGGGTTTTTCTCTACCCATGCCAGATTGTTCCATTCCCTGAGCAGGGCATTCTTACTTGCAGTTGACCCGTCATAACTGCCTATCAATTGCTGTAATTGCTTAAGTGCCTGGGGTGAGGGCTGGTCTGCTGCGTAAACTAAAGGCATGGAAGGCAAAAAACTGGCTGTGAAAAACAATATAACGGTTAACGAAATAACTTTAAACCAGGTTTTATTTGAATGCATATAATCCGGCATGTGTCCTCTTATTCAGATGGCTTAAGTGATAATTAGTATACAGGGAAATCAGATAGTTAAGCCATATATTCATAAATTAGTTTTTACTTCCCTGCTCAAGAAACATCCTCCTGAACCCGATACCAAGCCCTATCTCCATATCAACCTCGTAACTGCCGTCAGAGAGCTTTCTTTCTTCGGCAACCCAAGCACCTTTTATATAGGCGTCGACCTTTGATTTTATAAAATCGCTCTTCAGCACAAAATCATCTATAGTAGAACCGGATAAGATAGTAACACCATGTGCCTGTTCTAGAAGGTTCCGTAAAGCCTCTGTCTTTGCAGCCCTTAAAGCCATCAGCCGTGCCTGTGCAGGGTTTACAGCAGAAGGCGGCGGAACCCCGCTGCCCTTGGCCCTTAAGATTACCGGGCCCCACCTCTCTTTTTCTTCAAGTGTTTTTACATAGAGTGTTTTTACAATGTCAGGCGGGGTTATTTTGGGTGATGTCGGCGGGTTTCCCTCAGAAACATACGTTGTCTTTCCCGCCGGAACAAGCACTTTGTCGCCAGCCGTGTCTTTTAAGTTCCGGATTTCCACCCTTCCTTCTGTAACAGCCATGCCTGTTTTATTTTTATCAACCCACAAAAGGTAGGAAGTCCCCCTGGCTCCTGTTGCTGCAGTGGGTGTGTGAATCTCAAGGCCTTTTTTCCCCACGATTATATTTAGAACGCCGTCTATAAGAGTGAAAACAGGGTTTCCGGACTTCCTGTCAGTATCCTTAAAATTCTCTGAGACCAGGATGCTTGAGTTTTCACCTATCATAAGCAAAGAGTCATCAATAAACAGTATCTTGGCCCTGGACTTATCAAAGGTCTTAACAGTATCAATCATAAAGACAGGTTCATTCTTCCTGACATCAATCTTCTGACTCTCTCTCAGGATATTTGCAGTGCCTTTAAGGTTTTTAATATTACCGACCTCTTTGTCAGCAGCAGCAATTGAATATCCTGAGGATGCCAGGAATAAAATAATTGCAGAAATAAAAAAGACAAAACCCACAATGTTTTTAGATACAATAGAGAGAGAAATGGGGCAGGAAGGCCCGCCCCGTGTGTATTTTTTATTACTGAAGAACAACTTTAACGTCAACCCGGTTAGGTGTTACATTGGTTGGATCAAGCCTGAATCCATGAAATTCCCTGTTTGCAAGATTATCAGCTATGTTGCTTGACTTACCCCCGTAGTCAAGCGTTAGTTCGGCTGTACCGCCAGCAAAGCTCTTCTGATGAACCGCCCTTACACCCTGGGTCTCTTTTTCTAAAAACTTTTTTATGGTGGTGAGATGCCTGTATGAGGTAAGGCCGCTGATCATAAGCGTTATTTCCTGTGAACGTCCGTACACCTCACCCTTCCACTGCCTTATTATGTCCTGCATTAAGTCATCTGCAAGTTTTTCACTTGCCTCCTTGATCGCAAGGGCGCCGCCCTGCATTTCGTCAATGTGCACCTTTGCCGCTGTTGCGCTTTTTGAAGAGATGACCTTTGCTGTATCTGTCCTCACTACCCTTGCCTGAAGCGTGGCCTGAAGAGACTGCATCTGTGTTCCTTTGAGTTTTTTCCCGGCATTTTTTGAAAATGCCCTGCCGGCTATAACAATCTGGGCGCCGTATTTATTTCCCTCATAAGCAGAAGCTCCGGCATCGCCTTCCAGAAGTCTTAATGCTTCATCTCTGGTAATATTTGCCCTCACTGTCTGTGAATCAACAACGTTGAATCCAGCATTAATGAACTTTTCCATTATTGTTGATTCAGCCTGTCCTACATTTTCCCAGCCGGTCTGGCCGTAAAGGCCCCCGACCTGTTCCTCGATAAGCACCATTACCTTGGGTTTTTCTTTAAGAACATGAAGTAGGCCGAGCGCACGGAGGTCATTCATCAGGTTTGCCCTTCCTATCTCTGCCTGTACCCTTACCCTGAATAAATTACCTTCGTCTTTCTCTGACAGGACCTTGTACCTTTCCACATACCCTGCTGTCTGGGCAATAATCTTGTCATGGATAACCTTAAAATTTTCACTCATGGTATCAGAGGAAACAACAGTGCCCACTGCCTGTTCAACCGCTTTTCTTAAAGCGTCGTCTATTGCCTTGTCACGGGCCGCCGGTATGTTCCCCCCATAGACTGCCGCAATGCCTTCTGCAATGATTATCTCGCCTGCTTCACTCTGAAGCGCTCCCGTGCGAACAAGAAACAGCAGGGCAAAGACCGCAGTGAGGACAGTTTTTATGGAAAATCTCAAGGGAAAAACCTCCTGAATTCATGCCCCAGTGTCAGCTCCATCTCTGTCTCAACGCTTCCGTCATCAAGGTATCTTGTATCAATAACCTTTGCTCCCCTTATGTACGCATCAACCCTTGCGCGGATTGTATCGTTCTGGGTAATAAAGTCCCTGACCGTGGTATTCGAGCTTATTGTTACGCCGTAGGCCTGCTCAAGCAGGTTCCTGTATGCGTCGAGCTTTGCAGCCCTTTCAGTCATAAGCCTTGCCTGTGCCTGGTTGACAGCACGGGCTGGTGGTGCACCGCCTCCTTTTGCAGTTATCTTTATAGGTACCCATTCAACTGTTGGTGCCGGTTCCGGTGTAGGCTGAACAGGCACTACATAACAGCCTGTTAACGTAATCAAAAAAACAGCTAAAACAAAAACTATTGCTTTCCTGGACATTTCTATACCTCCTTAATTTGTAAATATAGTTCTTAATGGATCTAATGCAGCCTCAACTTCTACTTCATAGCTGCCGTCAGGCATCTTTTTCTCTGATACGACGGTTGCTCCCTGTATAAATGTACTGACCCTTGCACGTATGTCATCGCTCTGGGTGACAAAGTCCCTGACAACAGAGTCACTCGTTATCCTGACACCGTAGACTTCTTCAGTGAGGTTTCTCAGGGCATCGAGTTTGGCTGCCCTCTTGGCCATTAAGGCCTTTTCCACAGGACTCATGTCAGGATCATCGGGCTCAACCCCATAGCCTTTTGCCCTTACAAAACCAGAAGCAGCTGGTGAAGGTGACGGTGCTGTATAAGAGCCTGAGGGTGCACCATAGCCTGTTGCACGGAATGTCTCGTAATTATAATAAAGCCTCCTGCCGAGTATGTCCTCTACACGGCCGAGAGTTACCTCAACTGTTACCTCGGCTGTGCCGTCCGGCCTTTCAAAGTAGTCCACCTCCTTTGCTCCCTGAATAAGGGCATCCAGCCTGGCCCTTACAACATCAGATTGCGTTACAAAGTCTCTTACAGTGGTATTAGAGGTAATCTGAACACCGTATACCATTTCGGTCAGGTTTCTTAGAGCGTCGACCTTTGCCGCCCTCCTTGCCATAAGCTTTTGCTGGGCTGTAAGCTGGGCGTCTGCGTTCGGGGCGGATACAAATGGTATGATAAAGCTTAAGACCAAAATAAACGTTGAAATCTTTAAACTCCTGCACAGGTTTCTTTTCATCCTGACCTCCGTCAATAGCTATTTTTCAATAGTGATTAACTTCTTTATTATTCTGTACCATTCATTCAATGTGACCCTTAAAGGCCCTAACAGGGTTTCCCTGGGGTTTTTTGGTATAGATTTGACAGTATTTGACGAAACAGTAATGTTTTTCACTGGAACCCGTGCAAGTATCCTTATGCCGCCGTCTTCAAGATATTCGGTCTCTAAAACAGTTAGCCCGCTGACAAACCCGGATAAACCTGCGTATAATGTGTTCTCACTGTAATTCTGAATCCCTGTCTCAGCCAATGCATTTCTGTAGGCATCAATAATTGCGGCCCTCTTTGCCATCAGGTGCGCCTGGGCCATGCTTTTGGCCTTTATTGGCGGATACCCTATTCCTTGAACAATAAGGGTGTCATTATCTTTGGTTTCCTGGTTTCCCCTGCCCTCTGTTAAAAACATAAAACAGTTAGCAGCAAGAAACACTGATATAAGAGTAAGAACTCTTTTTTTAAGCACTGATGCCCTGTTTATCTTGCAGGGCCAACTTCTCCAGCCGGCGGTGGTGACGGTGGCGGAGGAGGTGGTGGTGGTGGACCAGAAGGTGCTATGATTATTGCAGCCGGTGGCGGTTCCTTGGTATAAATGTAACAACCACCCAGTGATAATATAAACAAAACAAACAATAAAAGAGCTGTTATATGTTTCATCTATTTTCCCCCTTGTTTTGGATGTATTAAAAATGCTATCAAAGTTAGTGTTAATTGTCAATAAAATCTGTTTGTTGAAATGGCAATATTAACTTTACTTTTCAAGTTTTTCTCATAAGCCATGCACTGTTTTTTTAAAAGATTTACCTGTAATTACTTTATAATAATGTGCTCTGTATTTACAATTCCTGCAGGGATTCATTACACTATCACATTGTCCTTCGGGCTGGTTTGGCCGTACAAACCTTAGTCTCTTATAAAATTTAGCAGGGTATCTAAGTCTCAGCTTGTTTTTTAATTAGACTTATCAATTAAAACATTATGAAAAAGGCGTTGATTGTTTTTATTAAGGAACCTGTCCCGGGCAGGGTAAAAACAAGGCTTCAGTCACACCTTGCTCAGGGTAAAATTGTAGAGCTCTACAAGTTGTTTGTAAACGCTATAATATCCCGTTGTGTCCGTTTAAAAGGTATAGATAAATTCGCAGGATGTTTCCCGGCAAAAGATAATGATTTTTTCAGGGGGCTTGCCCGGACTTACAAAATCAGGTGCTTTAACCAGCAGGGGAATGACCTCGGTGAAAAGCTTGTTAATGCCTTTAAAAGCTTTTTTAAAAAAGGATACACTGAAGTGGTAATAATCGGCAGTGACAGCCCTACGATACCGGCAGACTATATAAAAAAGGCCTTTTCAGAGTTAAAGAAGAAGGACTTTGTGCTTGGCCCCTGTTGCGACGGGGGGTTATATTTAGTAGGGGCAAAGAAAAAGATAAGACCTGCTATTTTTCGTAATATACCATGGGATACCACCAGGATATTAAACAGGACACTGAACAAAATGCTTGAGAGGTTAGACTCTTTAGATGTTAAGTTTTCAATGCTTCCTTTCTGGTATGACATAGACACAGTCGAAGATCTGAAGCTGTTTAAAAATCACATTAAATATCTCAAAATGAAAGAGTTTAACAAGTGGCACACAAATAACTGACTTTAATGCCTGTATTTTGCACCAAGGTTTAAATTGACACATAAGTGAAAAAAACAGTAATCTATTAACGTTTTATTTAATAAAGAGAAAGGTAATTCTGCCAATCCCGGCAAGAGTAACCTATAAAAAACCGGTATAAGAAAATGCTTATCTATTTATTTTTAGCAATATACTTTTTTGTGCTTCTAAGTGTTTTTATTTATGCCTCTCACAGATATTATATGGTTTATCTTTACTATAAATACAAGAAGAATAAACCCGTGCCTCGTGGCAGATTGGAATCCCTGCCCAGGGTGACCATACAGCTTCCGGTCTACAATGAAATGTACGTGGTCAAGAGACTTATTTCTGCCTCATGCGATATTGATTATCCGAAGGAACTTTTGGATATTCAGGTCCTCGACGACTCCAATGACGGTACAACCACTGTTGCCCGGGGGTGTGTTGATGATTTTAAAAAGCAGGGGTTTGATATCCATTATATTCACCGTAAAAACAGGGCAGGATTCAAGGCAGGGGCATTGGCAGAAGGACTCGGGACAGCTAAAGGAGAATACATTGCAGTATTTGATGCTGATTTCAGCCCCCAGAAGGACATCATCCGGAAAACAATACATTTCTTTTCAGATGAATCTGTGGGTATGGTTCAGACAAGGTGGAGTTATTTAAACAGGGAATATTCCCTGTTGACCAAGATACAGTCCATCCTGCTCGACGGCCATTTTGTGATAGAGCATTCAGCAAGAAACTGGTCAGGCAGGTTTTTTAATTTCAACGGCACTGCTGGTATCTGGAGAAAAAAGGCTATAGAAGCAGCTGGCGGATGGCATCACGATACACTGACCGAGGATTTGGACCTGAGTTACAGGGCACAGCTAAAAGGCTGGAGGTTTGTATTTTTAAAAGATGAAACTTCCCCTTCTGAAATACCCGTTGATATCAACGGATTTAAAACTCAACAGCATAGGTGGGCCAAGGGTTCAATACAGACCGCTAAAAAATTACTCCCGATGATTTTAAAAAGCAACCTTCCTTTAAAGATAAAGATTGAGGCTTTTTTCCACCTGACAAACAACGTATCTTATCTTCTTATGTTAGTTCTTTCAATCCTTATGTATCCTTCCATGGTTGCGAGGATTAATATCGGGTGGTTTAAAATGCTAATGACAGACGTGCCTTTCCTGCTGGTAGCTACAGTGGGCATATCTTTTTTCTATATATGCTCACAGAAAGAGGCTTATAAAAACTGGAAATCGAGATTAAAATACCTGCCCATGCTGATGTCTTTTGGTATAGGGTTGTCCGTTAATAATTCAAGGGCTGTACTGGAGGCACTTTTCAACCGCAGGACTGAGTTCAAACGTACGCCTAAATTCAGGATTGAGAAGAAGAAGGACAGGTGGGCAGATAAAAAATACAGGGGGGAAAGGAATCTCCTGCCGATATTAGAGCTGGCTCTGGGAATTTATTTTACCTTTAATATATATTTTGCTTATATAAATAAGATTTATATATCGATACCCTTTTTAATTATTTTTCAGGCAGGATTTTTTTATATTGCATTTTTATCCCTTTTTCAGATAGCATGGTCTCATATAATCTCCAGTAAGTTCGTAAGGTTCCTAAGCTCAAAAAGGGCAGGAGAAGATATAGCAGCAGTACAGTAAAAATTTGTATTTAAAATTTTTTTAAGTTCACGATTAAGAGCAAAGAGAGAAGTGTTTTAATCTGACTCCAAAAAGATGAAGATTAAAAAAAAATAGTTTTATTACTGTTAACCTGTTCTCTTATATTAGTATCTTCCCTCTACATTTTCAACAATATACATACCCTGAGTGCTGTTTTTTACCAGACGGTTGGCCTTGATGACAGCGCTGTAAATGAGTTTAAAAAAGCAATTAAATCCAATGCCAGGGATGCGTATGCCTTATATCAGCTGGGATTGATGTATAAGGAGAGAGAAGACTTTAATAATGCAGAGGAGGTTTATCTAAGATTATTGAAACTTTTTCCTGACCATCCATATGCCAACTATGACCTGGGTTTTGTTTATAGAGAAAAAAAGCTGTATGATAGGGCGTTAACACAATATAGAAAGGCTTTGGGAATAAACCCTGAGAATGTTTATGCGCTTTCTGATATTGGATATGTCTACAAAGAGATGGGCATGTACGACAAGGCGCTGTCAGAGTATAAGAAGGTTCTTAAAATAGACCCGTCCCATCCTCATGCGTTGTGGGATATCGCTGTTGTTTATGAGAGGATGGGGATGAAAGATAAGGCTGAAGAACAATTTAAACACTACCATGAAATGACAGACTGCAGTTTCAGGAGATTCTGGAACTGTCTGGACTAATTGAAAATCACAGCATATATCATAATAAATCTTCTCTTATTTTCCTCATGGTACATCTTTCTTTTTAGGAGAAAGCACCTCCTGTCATTTACAGACAGGCTGATTGGCACTTTCACGCTGTGTTTAACCCAGATAATATTTACCGAGATGCTGCTTGGGGTGCTGTTTAAGAAGCTCTTTGCAGTCCCGCTTTTTTTGCTAAATGTTTCCATATCAATAATCATATTGATACAGGTTATTGCAGCGGGAAGGCGTAAAGCCTTTTCTGAAAATAATAAAAATACCGGAGTGCTTTCACTGAAAGATATTTTCAATGAGTTTAAAGGAGAGGCGGTCAGGGTTTTCGGTGTAATAAGGGGAGACCGGATATTATTATTGATTTTTTGTCTTTTTTGCGTATCAGTGGGCTACATGTTTTTTTTAGGTTATCTGTTCCCGTCTTATGCGTGGGATTCACTCTGGTATCACCTGCCCTCGGTAGGATACATCATGCAAAGCGGAGCCATTCAGGAAAATCCTGCTTATTCGTTTATTAATATTGTTATTAATGTCTTGCCTAAAAACATAGAACTACTCTTCCTGTGGAATGTAATTTTCTTAAAGAGTGATATTATAACTGACCTTGGCCAGTTATTTTTCACTATTGCAGGTGTTCTTACCATATACAGTATTGCTGTTAAGTTAAAAGTAGAAGAAAAATATGCAATTTATTCTTCCCTTCTGTTTTTCTTTACTCCCGTGATAATCTTACAGTCAACAACAAATTATATAGACATAGCAGTATCTGTGCTGTTCCTTATTGCTGTAAATTTCCTGATGTATGATAGTCCTGAAAGTCCCCATGTCGGCGAACCCGGAAGGGATAGAAAAATACCGGTTCTTCTTGCAGGCCTTGCTGCCGGGATTTTGCTCGGTTCAAAAGGCTCCGGCCCTTTATTTGTTTTTGTGTTATCGGGTGCAATTGTGATTCAGGAGTATATAAAACATTTTAATACATCAGACACTAAACCCGTGCAGAGAGGATATTTCTCAATAAGGGTTTTAAAATATTGTTTAACCTGCTTTATATTGCCTGCTTTATTAATGGGAGGTTACTGGTATATAAAAAATCTGGTTTTGTACAACAATCCTCTCTATACCACGGAGTTCTCTTTTTTTAATTTCACTCTCTTTAAAGGGCTGTTCAAGGGAATAATAGATCCGGCCCCCGAGGTTATTAATAATCTCACCCCTTTAGCAAGGCTGTTCTATGTTTGGCTGGAGAAAGTTGAATATTACCTGTATGACTCAAGGTTGAGCGGATTTGGCCCGATATGGTTTATATTATTTCTTCCCAGCTCGGTATTTGCACTTATTTATGCAATAAAGAAAAACAAATACAATTTCCTGTTTATCAGTGCCATTCTTATTATTACCTTTATCATATATCCAAGAAACTGGTATACAAGATATGTTATTTACATTGTCGGGTTTGGGGCTCTCTCTTTCGGGTTTGCACTTAATTATTTTAACAGGAGGGGAAAGGCGCTAAAAATTATTGCATTGTTACTCGTAGGGTATACATTTCTTACTGCAAATTCACCTTGTATTATGCCTGTGAAGATTAAGGAGTTTCTTTTTCTGCCGGCAAGTGAACGTACAATAACCAGGCACGCTCCGTTTAATATTGACCTGCATGCACGTCAGGATTACGGATACTGGATATGGATAAACAATAATATATTAAATGGGGATACCCTTGCCTATACTTTTGAACCATTATTTCTTATGCCTTTATGGAATAGAGAATTTTCAAACAGGATAATTGATATCAGGGCTGATACTTATAATGAGTGGGTGAAAAGCCTAAGGAGGAATGATGTAACGCATGTGCTGGTCAAAACTAATTCAGCTGAAGATGATTGGATTGAAAAACAGAGACAACTGCTCAACAGTGTCTGGTGGCTGGGAACACTTAAGGAGAAATTTAAGGTCGCATATGCTGATGAGAACTATAAGATAGTGAGGTTTACGCAGTAGGGAGACTGTTTATCCATGAATGACATGGGATAAACAGAACCTGTTAGTTTTTCTGGATAACAATTGTCATCATTGAACCAATCCACTTCCCGAATGGTCTCAACATCTTTTCCACACGTAATAACACAGGCAGTAAAAACTTTGGCAGGAGGTTAGGATGGTAATAACCACCAGATACAAAAAACTGTAAAACAGTGTGATAACTTTCGTAAATAATCTCAAGATCAGGATAATTTTTCTTAAATTCTTCTTTCTCTTTTTTGAAAAAGATTGTAGGTATGGCAATATTTGCATCCAGAAGATAATATTTTTCAGAACTGATTTTCTTTGTTTTTAAATTAAGGCTTTCATGATGTGCAAATTTATACACCGGGTATGAAAAAAGACTAACATAAGGCTCGATCATAATTATTTTCCCGCCTTTTTTTAAAACTCTCCTTGATTCACTGAAAAATTTATCAGGAGCCTTCATATGGTGTAAAACCCCAAGCACCATTACAGTATCTAATGTACTATCCTTATATGGCAGGGCTTGTGCATCGTTACACAGAGCAATGAGCGGCGTAAGCACCCTGTCGGTTTGAATCAAATTCTTAAAATACTTTCCGGTATATCCATGACCGGTGCCAATTTCAACATTCAAGCCGTTCCCAGGCATGAATCTGTCAATCTCTGAGTAAAAATTATTATACATGGACCGAAGGACCGGTTTGGACTCAATGATCTTTCGCTGTAAAACCAGCATCTCTGATTCAGAGCCCCAGAGTTCCCTGTATTTTCTGTGCAGCTTTTCCATCTTATATTATGTTGACCAACCCTTTAAGAATCATGGCTTGCCATGATCCATGTCATGTTTGAGCCGTTCAAGAGCAATTTCGAAAATACCGCGAAAGCTGTTTTCTGCATAATAGACCCTTTCGTCATTTATTAATTTTACAAAGGTGTGCATGCGCGATGGCCCTGTATTACCTACTTCAAACTCTCTTAGGACGAGATCTCCGTTATATGCAGAAACGGTAATTTTATTTATGTCGTCAAGGCCGAAAATTACATAATTTTTTAATTCAGAAATTATCATGACAATATTTAAGGCTTCAATAGTTTTAATTATATCGGTCACTTTCTCCTGGTCAGCGGGATAACCGTCAGGCAATATTTGCCAGCGGCTTTTATTTTTTTCCAATGTCAGGGTTGTGCCTGCTTTTGAAATCATGATTTTGGTTAAATCCTCCGTTTGAATACCCGGGATATCGGGCAAATTATAATTTGCCTGCCCGCTCTTTTTATGTGTCATATACCATCCAGCGGCAATAATAATGACTGCAAGAAGAATATATTTTTTTATCATTTTTATATTATTAACAAATAGAGTCCTTTTATCAAAACCTGCCAGCGAGACCAGGAGAAAATATTAAATCCAGAATTTCCTGAAGGAAGTGAGGTGTCTAATGTTCTATTCTTTTCCTTGAACCCTTTGAAATTATCCTTATTATTCATAAATAGCAAAAATGATGCAAGGCTGTAAATTGTCCCATAAAGCGACTCGTGAGATAACTTGTCTTGATAAAAGGCAATAGCATTGATAAAATACTTGTGATGTGTCTATACGTGATGTAAAAACCAATGAGCTGAAAGCACTTGCCTTTGGTAGAAAAAGAAGGTTTCCACTTGACTGGTTTTCCCTGAAAAACTTGTAAACCCCGTTAGAAGACCTTCGCCCTTCTAACGGAAGGCCTGCCTGCCGGCAGGTAGGCGTATAGCGAGTGAATGTAACTAATAATATTTCCTTGCATTTTCCGCCTCGGGCGAGATCTCGCTGCATTCTGTGGAATGTGGCGGACGAGATTCCCTGCCCCGACTTGTCGGGACTGGCAGGGTTCTTTAATATTTTCATCCCCCCTTCTTGCTTTCGCAAGAAAGCAGGGGGGGCATTCTAACGGGGTAAATAAGGCATATATTAAAATTAAGGCGCAGCCATGAAGATTCTTTTTGTTTTAAAATATGAATTTTATGAACCGCTTGGTATGATGACTTTATCGAGCTTGTTAAAGAAGCACGGACACGAGTGCTCTTTTATTGATATTAAATTTGAGAAAAATCCGGCCGAAGAAATAAAAAAAATATCGCCTGATATTATTGCTTACTCTGTAACAACCGGTAAAAATAAATTTTATCAGGAACTTAACCGGGAGTTTAAAAGTAAATTCGATTTTTTTTCTTTTTTCGGCGGGCCTCATTGTACTTTCTTCCCTGAATTTGTCTATGAAGAAGGCGTTGATGCTATTTGCAGAGGAGAAGGTGAATTCCCGTTTTTAGAATTAGTTGATGGTCTTGAAAAGAAACAGGATATAACCGGAATCGAAAATTTATGGGTAAAAATCAACGGCAAAGTATATAAAAATGAAGTCAGGAACTTAATTGATGATTTAGATATACTTCCCTTTTCGGACCGGGAATTAATCAACAAATACAAACATTATAAAAAGATGCACAGTAGAAGCGTTATGACAGGCAGGGGATGTCCCTACAGGTGTACTTACTGCTTTAATCACTCCTACAACAAAATCTACAAGAACAAGGGAAAGGTCGTAAGAAAAAGAAGCATTGAAAATGTCATTAAGGAACTTAAATTCATAAAAGAAACATATACGCCAAGGAAATTTCAGTTTTGGGATGATACATTTAATATTGATAACAAGTGGACAATAGATTTTTGTGACGCTTACAAGAAAGAAATCGATATACCTTTTACCATAACCCCCAGGGTAAATCTGGTGAATGAAGAGATTGTTAAAGCCCTGAAAAATGCGGGTTGTATAACGGTCGGAACTTCCATTGAAAGCGGTAACGAACATTTAAGAAACAAAATACTCAAAAGAGGTATTTCAGAAAAACAGACAATAGATGCTTGTAATCTGTTCAACAAATACGGCATCAATATCCTGATGGGGAATATAATTGGATTGCCCGATGAGACACTGGATATGGCGTTTGAGACTATGGCTTTTAATGTTAAATGTAAACCGTCATATTCCTGGATATCAATTTTTCAGCCTTTTCCCAGAACAGAATTAAGTGATTATTCTATAGAAAGAGGTTATTTTGACGGTAATTTTGATTCACTTGATGGATCATTTTACAACAAAAGCGTAATGAAAATAAAAGACATTAGAAAAATGGAAAGACTGCACCATTTATTTTCGTTGGGTGTTGCTTTTCCGATTCTAATCCCGTTTATGAAGATTCTCATAAAATTACCATTAAAAGGATTTTATAAGTTTTTGTTTATTGCCCATAAATCCTGGTGTTATTTTTTTAAGCTTAGATATATAGATTTATCCGAAATGTTTTTAAGAGAATAATTAGCACTGTCCTGATTTCTCCGTCTGTTATAAATGATATTGCCTTCGAGTTTTATTCGGTTAACCCCAAAACCTGTACGATCTTTACAGCTAATTTTTTTATGGTACAATCAGCATTATCGGCAGGTGCAATAATTATAGGTACCGATAGTTTCTTCAAAAACAAAAAGGAAGATATAAAGCCCGGATGCAGGTGAAAAAAGGCCTTTAAAACAGTTAAAAAACTGGGCCGAAAACTTCAGAGATCAGGAATTTCATGGGGGTTGCTTTTTTAGATATTTCAATGTATATAGTGGTAAATCTTCTTTTATTTTCCTCGTGGTACATCTTTCTTTTTAGGAGAAAGCACCTCCTGTCATTTACAGACAGGCTGATTGGCACTTTTACGCTGTGTTTAACCCAGATAATATTTACCGAGATGCTGCTTGGGGTGCTGTTTAAGAAGCTCTTTGCAGTCCCGCTTTTTTTGCTAAATGTTTCCATATCAATAATCATATTGATACAGGTTATTGCAGCGGGAAGGCGTAAAGCCTTTTCTGGAAATAATAAAAATACCGGAGTGCTTTTACTGAGAGATATTTTCAATGAGTTTAAAGGAGAGGCGGTCAGGGTTTTCGGTGTAATAAGGGGAGACCGGATATTATTATTGATTTTTTGTCTTTTTTGCGTATCAGTGGGCTACATGGTTTTCCTGGGTTATCTGTTCCCGTCCTATGCGTGGGATTCACTCTGGTATCACCTGCCCTCGGTAGGATACATCATGCAAAGCGGAGCCATTCAGGAAAACCCTGGCCCTTTTACCATTGATCTTTTCATTAACATATTTCCGAAGAATATAGAGCTTTTTTTCTTATGGAATGTAGTATTCCATAAAAGCGATACCATAGTAGACCTTAGTCAGCTTTTTTTCACTATAGCGGGTGTGTTTACTATATACAGCATGGCAGTCAAGCTGGGGGTGAAAAAGGAGCAGGCACTTTATTCGTCATTCCTGTTTTTCTTTGCGCCGATAGTAATTCTGCAATCCACGACAAATTATGTGGATATTGCAGTATCGGTATTATTCCTCATTGCTGTGAATTTCCTGACGTGCAATGACCTTGACGAAATGACCGATAACATGGTTATAAGGGGACAACAAAATACTGGAGGACTCCCTTTGCTCCTTGCCGGACTCTCAGCCGGAATTTTACTTGGTGCAAAAGGATCCGGACCGTTATTTATATTAACCCTATCCTTAATGTTCTTAATCCGGGAGACAGCAAGACGTTTTAATCTGTCCGGAATTTCTGAAGAAAATCATGCAAAAAGTAATTTAATTAAATATTTTTATTTTTTTCTAATGCCCGCCATTTTTATGGGTGGTTACTGGTATGTTAAGAACTGGGTACTGTACGGCAGTCCTGTTTATCCAATGGAGGTTTCTTTTCTTGATTTTATTTTATTTAAGGGAAAGTACAGTGGAATAATTGACCCTGTGCCTCATGTCTTAAGAAACCTTATGCCTCTGCACAGTCTTTTTTATGTGTGGCTCGAAAAGGTGGAGTATTACCTGTATGATTCAAGTTTAAGCGGGTTTGGTCCTGTATGGTTCATTCTGTTGTTGCCGAGTATTGTGATAGCAGTTTTTTACGCCATCAAACATAAAAGATACAATTTTCTTTTCTTGGGCATGATACTCATCTCAACTTTTGTTGTATATCCCAGGAACTGGAATACAAGGTATGTAATTTTTATCCTGGGTTTTGGCAGTTTGTCTTTTGCCATTACACTATATTATTTCAGCAAACAACAGAAGGTAATTAAGGCTGTTACTGTTTTGCTGGTTATGTATACTTTTTTAACTGCTAATTCCCCATCTATTACACCGCATAAGATCAGGGAGTTTATTCTTTTGCCCCCTGTTGAGCGTACAATTGCAAGGCATGCCCCCTTTAATATAGACCTGCAGGCACGGCAGGATTACGGTCTTTGGACATGGGTGAACAACAACATGTCAAAAGGCAGCACATTAGCATTTGCATTTGAACCGATTTTCCTTTCTCCCCTGTGGAACAGCGATTTTTCAAATAAGTTGGTATATATAAAATCCGGAAGCTATGAAGGGTGGACAGAGAGCTTGAGTGACAATAATATTTCTCATGTTTTAGTCAGAAAAAACTCTATTGAAGATAAATGGATTGAAGATGCCGGTGGGCTTATTTATAATATCCCCGGATTGATTAACACATCAAAACGTTTAAACGAGCGATTTAAAATGGTATACTCTGACGAGAACTACAGAGTTTATTCC
>Ga0255052_10000493_pt1 | contig 31888 bp, 24 predicted proteins | sample JV7_2_21_MG_FD_188632 | JGI IMG/M metagenome (GOLD analysis project Ga0255052, IMG submission 188632) | Seawater microbial communities from Jervis Inlet, British Columbia, Canada - JV7_2_21 | ecosystem: Environmental > Aquatic > Marine > Inlet | place: Canada: British Columbia | collected...
GGATCACATGGGCGAGTGAGATGCCGATGAATGCTTCCGGATGGGTTGATTTAAAGCAATTGACCATCCTCCGGATTCCCATTCCAGGATCGACCACAACCGGTATGGCACCAATTTTAAACATCGCAAAAATGAGCACAAAAAATTCCAAGCTCGGTTTTACCATTAAAATGGTTTTTGTCCCCCGCTCTATTCCGGCTTTTTCCAACCCGTGGGCGAAGATGTCTGATTCCCGGTTGAGTTGCTGAAATGTCAGATGAGAATAGATCGCTCGTCCATGTTTATCTCGACCGGCATGACAGACGACTGCCCGCTTATAGGGCCTGATGTCAGCCATCCGAATCAGATGGGAGGAAACGTTGACGGTTCTATTGGTCCTTTTCATCTTTTCCGCTGAATTGTTAAGAGATATTTCTTTCAAGAAAATCTTTTACCAGTGAAATAACCTTTTCCGGTACATCTTCAAGAACATAATGGCCTGCATCTGAGAAGATATGGGATTCTGCATGGGGAAAGCGGCGCTGCCATTCGGCTAGATAGTCGAGCGTAAAAACAAAATCGTGTTTTCCCCAGCAGATGAGCATCGGAATTTGCTTCAGTCTATATAAATTTTGATCAAGATCAGATACAATAGTGTAGCTCGGATCATGTGCTTTTATTGGGATATCCTGAACAAATCTAAGTGTCGCAATGCGGTTTTGCCAAGAATTGTAAGGTGCCCTAAGACCTGCCTTTACATCTTTTGTCAACGATTTGTACGAATTCAGCAAAAGTGCTCCGCGAACAAAGAGATTGAATCCTAAAACCGAAATAGTTGCAAATCCTTTAAAGTTGCGGACAATCCTGAGACTGACGGGGAGGTTTTTGTCTTTGGGAATCGGGAATGCGGCTGTATTGGTAATGATAAGACGCCCCACTTTTTGGGGATGCCTGACTGCCCACGCCATCCCGATGGCACCGCCCCAGTCGTGAAGTACAAGGGTCACTTTTTGACTTAATTCAAGACTGTTGAGAAATTGCTCTAGATCTTCGATTCGGGTTTTTAGCCGGTATTCATATACGCGGGGGTGAGGTTTTTCTGAAAAACCGCAGCCGATGTGATCCGGTGCAATGACACGAAAATCAGGAGAAAGCCCTTTGATAAGGTTACGAAAATAAAAAGACCACGTAGGGTTGCCGTGCAGCATGACAACCGGTGGGCCGCACCCCTCATCGACATAATGATATTTGAATCCACCAATGGTGCGGTAATGCGATTTGAACGGATAAAGGCGACGAAATTTTGAAGTATTAATTTTATTCACAAAACTACCATTTTAGGCCAAGCATCAGGCAGTTCAGGCCACTTCCGATACCAAGCAGCCCTACCAAATCGTAAGGCTCAAAAAATCCGCGCTGATCAGCGATCGAAAGGGTAATTGGGAGCGAAACGGTGCCGATGTTTCCCAAATATTTAAAGGTTGTGAAATCTTGCTCCTTGGATATACCGATGGCATTCAGGATGTTGCTTTGATGCGTAGCGCCGACCTGATGGCATATGATTTTATCCGGCTGGTCGGCGGTCCATGCCATTTCGCTTTTAAAAGCATTAAAGGTCTCGATGCCCAGTGTCACCCCGTTTTCGAGTACGCCAACCGAGTCGGTTTGCATAAAATGAAGTCCGGAAGCCGGGATTCCGGTATCCGGACCCCATGTGCAAAGATCGTGATACCTGGTTGCATTGCGGGTAACACCGCCCAGGAGCCGATGGCCCTGTTTTGATACCGATTCGTCGGTCAGGAGCATCGCCACCGCGCCGGAGCCGCCTGTCAGAGTAGCGACACATTTCTTGAAGGTGTCCATATCTCTGTTTTCCAGCATTCGGTTGATGGACAGATCGACAATCTGGCGGGCCGATTCACACGAGAGCACCAGTCCCGAGCGAATGTGTCCCAACTCGATGGCATTGGCAATTTCGACCATGCCGTTCATGATGCCTAGACAGGCATTGGAAACATCATACACCATGGCTGTCGGTGCAAGATCGAGTCCGTCTGCGACCGCACAGGCGGTCGCCGGTTCAAGGTTTTCGCGGCAAACACCGCCGTATATGAGCATGCCGATGTCGTCAGGTGAAATGTCGGCGTTTTCAATCGCTTTTTGTCCGGCCAGGATGGCACCTTGCGACATCTTGAACCCTGGATCCCAGAATCGCCGTTCATGAATTCCGGTCAACGCTTCAAGCTGCCCTTTTTGAAAGTGGAGGGCCTCATACAACGGCTCAAGTCGCTTTTCGATTTCAGCCGATGAAACCACGTTTGGCGCCAGTTCATAACCAAAAGATTCAATATAAACTTTGGAATATTTCATTCTCTGCCTTAAAACGGAGTCAGCATGATGCCAAAATTTTCGATCTTATAAATACATAATCCATCCACTTTTAAAATTCCGTCTGCCTGAATATGGGGAAAAGGGGAATCCCCGATCGATGTTACCACCGCCTCGATCTCCACCTGCTCATTGTGGGGCAGGATTTGACCCCGGTAGCTCCAGGAATGAGATTGTTCGGTTAATAGCTCAAAGCGATGGGTTTGTGCACGCTTCGGCCATTGGTGCAGAGCAATATACTTTAGTAGTTGAATGAACGATTCCAGGCCCAATGAGCCAGGGCAGACAGGATCTTGATAAAAATGAGCCTTAAAATACCATTCCTCAGAAGATATGCGCTTGGTTGCGCGAATAAACCCAAGACCGGCCGGGCCCCCTCCGGGTATCCAATTATCGACGTGATCGATCATACGAATTGCTTTTGCAGGCATGGATAGACCGGACCCCGGATCCCAAACTTTATCATGCGGCAACATGGGTGCCTTATCTTCCAGAATATCTGAAGTGCCCTTTTGCAGTTCAGCAGATGTGGGGGTATACGCATTTTTTTCGGCATCGCGAATGCCGGCCTGTTGTTCAAGGGCTTTTTCAGTAAAAAAACCGAAGTTGGCGTTGCCTTCATAAACCGGCTTGCCGGAAGCCAATACACAAAAATCAAACTCCTCAAGAATCATATCTCCCGCTTCTGAAACCTTTTTCAAGCGCACCCGAGTCGTCAACGTCTGTGACATCGGATAGATGTTATCATGCAGGATTACGTTTCCACCTAGATTTCTGAAGCGCAGGTCTTTCCGGCTTTTGAGGGCAGAACCCATATAAGCCGCCAGCCAGCCGCACGGTTGGAGGGCAATTTCATTTAAGGCACAGTAGGGGAGGGATGGGGTGCGATTGGCTTTGAAATACCATGCATCGGGGTCAATATCGAATTCAGCTTCCACCCAGCCATCCGGTTTCAAGAGCCAGGCTTCCGGCTCAAGCGAGATTATCCGGTCAATAAAAAGGTATGGTGGATTGGGGAGTCTGGCAATGAATCTTTCTTTATCAAAAATTCGATAACGGTTTCCAAACGCCTTTGACGGCTTGCCCAATGCAAATTCAAGCAGTTTTGCCTGATTGAAGACCGCGTATTGAGGAGATCCGCTATCCGTTCCTGACACCGATAAGGGTTCCGGTGAGCCAACAGCCGGTGTTGGCAGGGTTTTGTTTTTATGTTTCCAGAAGGATTCAAGCGCGTTGCGGCTGGAGCCGGTCAGTTGCAGCGATATATTGCTGAAACGCACGATGCAATGCCCGTCGGCATACATGTGGGCATCGGCGATGACAAAGGGATGCGGATCGTATCCGACCTCTTTGATTTCAACCTCGTAGACGACTTTGGCGGTTTGCGGCGTTACCGGACCGCGACACTTTAATACGGCCTCGACCCCGACAACGGGTTCATAAGCGGCATCGGGGTTGTCTGTAATCCAACCCATACGCTGGATAAAGACTCTGAGGGTGTGGGTGCAGCATTCATACATGAGTGTCCCCGGCATGACCCTGTCATCCACAAAATGGCACGTTAAGTACCAGGCATCCGGATCGATATCGGCTTCGGACCGGATCAGCCCGAGGCGATAATGCCCACCTGTCGGATCGAGTGTTAAAATACGATCGATCAGTTTCATCCGCCCGCCCGGTAAAACCAAAGTGTCTGAGATAGTGACGCTGTCGAAAAGATCACCGAAACACCCGGCCGGGTCTCCTTTGCGAAGCGCTGTCAGCTTTTCCTCATTGTAGCTTTCAGGCTGCGGATTTTGATAAAAAGGGACAATGTCTTCTCGAATCGGATCGGTGATGCCGGCTTCCGGTCGATCTTCCTCTTCGAGTGAAAGAATCCCTCCCGTATGGCGTACCTCTTCTTCGGTAAAAAATCCGGCACAACCGTTTTTCATGGTAATGAGATGGGAATTTCCAATAAACCCTTCAAAATGAAAAAAGAAAAGATAGGTATCACCCTGCTGCACAAAACGTTCAATTTCGATTTCATAGCGGATGACATCCCCGCGCCGGGGGAGATCCCTGTAAAAAGTAACCGTGGCATCGAGAAGCCGATAAGCCCTCTCCCCCTTTACCACATGGTCGATACCCAGGTAGGAACACAAAAACAGATCGGCCTGCCCGGCCTCCACGGAAATACAGACCGGTACTCGTTCTCCATCGAGATACCATGCATCAGCGTGAACATCATGTTCGGTAACAATTCGACCGGGTCCTAGCTCGCATTTTTCACCTTCCAGCGATAGGATCCGGTCTACTAGCATCAGTGGTTCATCCGGAAGACGCACCCTGCAACGGTAAGTGTCGACGATGTCAAACTCCGGGCCGAGCACTTTAGCGACCGATCCGATAGCAAATTCCATGCACATCTTTCGAGAAAAGGCAGGAAAAACCCGGGGTGTAGAAGATTCTGTGCTGGTTTGTGATTGTTGGTTCGAAATAGAAAAAGATCGCCTTTTTCCAGGTAAATTTTCAAGGAGGTTTTCTTGAAGCGAAAAGGTCCGGCCATAAGCTTTCGTCAGCTCACTGGAAAAAGCAAGGAAACTCCGGTGGATGTCTGATATCGATTTTGCATTCTGACTTGCTCGTGCAATCATTGCCGCAATCGGCTGTGGCTGTCCATTTTCTGTTTGAAGACTCTGATGTGGGGATTGTGGGCTGAAATATTTCAGCAAAGGAAAAGCGGGCGGGTTTCCGCCTATCGGGATTGTTATGCTGTCAGTTGATTGGTCCAAAGGTTTTTGCCTTTTTCCTTGGAGGATCTTCGGCAGTCGGCCTTTGGTATCATATTCAAAACTTTCCAGAATGACATGGGAGACGTTTCCATCCACGGTCATAGCACAGACACAAGCCTTTCGGGTTGCGCCCTCATTATCACTCGGCCAGGGTTGAGAGGAAGCGGAGACCCGGAACTGAACTTTTTTCCAAAGATCGTTTTGGGAAGGGACAAAGTTTCTAAAGGGGGGGATCGTCTGATGATAGAGGCATAGGCCGGCTTTGACAAGTGAGGCTAGACCGGCAGAAGCCCCTGTGTGTCCCACAGTTGGTTTTAGAGAACCGATTGCGCAACCCCTCTTTTTTGTTTTTGTTCCATTGATGAAAAACTCGTTGAGAGCCTCTGATTCTAAGGCATCCTCTATAGGGTCCCCGCTCCCATGTGTTTCAATAAAACCAACTTCTGCGGATGAAATTTTGGCTTCGTCAAAAGCAGATTTTATGGAACGAACATAGGCGTCCTTTGAGATAGAATCGACATCGATTCCCCCCCCGCTGGCGCATCCTATTCCTTTTATAACAGCGTAAATCCGGTCTCCATCGTTCAGTGCTTGATCCAACCGCTTGATTACAAGGGCGGCAGCACCTTCGCCCGGCAACGTGCCATCCGAAAGTCGATCAAAGGGCCGGACCTCGCTGCAATGTGTTAACGCTCTGTTTTTGCTGGTCGTTAGTACCTTGCGAACATCGCCGGCCAGATCAACGGCTCCAACAAGAAAGAGGTCGGTCTCATTTTGCTGTAAAGATCTTACCCCAATTTCGAGTGCCTTCATTCCTGAAGTCTCCTCACCAGAGACGGTAAAACAAGGACCACCCAAACGAAACTCTCTGGCAACCCGACTAGCAATGATCCCGCCCAGGGCGCCCAGCGTTCGTTCATGGGTTAGTTGTGGGCTTAAGGCATCTTGGAATGCGCTTTGCCACCCAAGCATTTTTGTATCGTCAACATCAATATTGAGACTCTTTTTAAAAAATGAAAATTTGTTGAACAGATTCCATCGCAGGTGGAAATTGGTTGCCTCATAATCAAAATCCATACCAATGACCGCACCCATGCGCGGTCGAGCTTTTCGCAGCTGCAGGCCGGCATCTTCCATTGCCCCGGCAGATACTTTCATCATCAGCAAATGCTGCGGAAGAATATCCTTAATTTCATTTGGAGGGATGTGAAACTCGCCAATATCAATAGAAAGCTTTTCCATAAATCCACCCAAAAGATTATCAGTATCAAGATGCGGTTTAACCCTATTTTCACACCCTTTCCATCGATGATTCGGTCTTTTTCCTATGGTGGTATCCCCGGTAAAAATCGCTTCCGCAAATGCTTTCAATGATGATAAGGAACCGAAAATGGATTCCATACCGATAATGGCTACCGGGGGGTCGATCGTTGATCGGTCGGGTTTCACCGGCTTTGCTTTTTGGTCGATGACGATCGTCTTTGGGTGGGAGATTCTATCGGGATTGTATTCTTCAAAAAGCAAATGTGCATTTATTCCGCCAAATCCAAATGCGCTCACTGCCGCTCGCCTGGGGCGGTTTTTATCATTGATCCGCCATTTTTCCGGCTCGGTTTGAACCCGAAACGGGCTGTTGTTCAATGGGCTTTTTTCGGGTGCTTTAAAATAGTTAAGAGAGGGTGGAATGATTTTGTGTCGCATGGCAAGGAGTGTTTTTATCATTCCGGCGACAGCTGCAGCGGTCAGCAGGTGTCCAATCATTGATTTAACAGATCCGATGGCGCATTGGTTGTGAACCCATCCGGCGTGACCCCATAATTTTCTTAAACTTTGAAGTTCGGTTTCATCGCCGAGGGGCGTTCCGGCGCCGTGGCATTCAATCAGGTCTATGTCCTGTGGAACCCAGCCAGCTGTTTCATAGGCCATGCGTAAAGCGCGAACCTGACCTTCGCTGTCCGGAGAAATAAGATTTCCTCTTATGTCGTTGGAAAATCCGATTCCTTTTATAAGACCGTAAATACGGTCCTTATCACGCAATGCATCATCGAAGCGTTTTAAAACAAGAAACCCGGCCCCTTCGCCAACTACCAGACCGTCAGCGCTTTCATCAAATGGAGAACAGCGACCCGATGGGGATAAGGCCCTGAGTTGACTAAAACCGATCTGGGTATAAAGTGCTTCGGGTCTTGAAATTCCTCCGGCCAGCATAACGTCCGCACGGTGAAACAAAAGTTCGTCACATGCCAGTTTCACCGCATAGATTGATGAAGCGCAGGCAGCATCAAGGGTGTAACTCCCACCTCCTAGATTTAATCCTTTGGAAAGAATTGCTGCAGGAAGACCGGTCACTTTGCCGGCTAAAAATTGTTCTTTGGTTAAGGGTGGGGTAGGGGATGGTTTTTCAAAAAGCTTTTCCTCAAAAGACGAGCCCAATAAGTCCCTTGTGATTGAAGAGGCTGCATCTGTCGGGAGGGCGATGGCGGATAGAATTGTACCGATATGTTCTCTGTCTGACGGAAACGTCACACAATCAGAGAGTGCCTCCCTCCCCGCGTGCAGTGCAATGTGGTACATCGGATCAAGGGCATTGATCAAGTCAATGTCAATGTCTATCCCTTTTGGATCGAATTCAAATTCCTCGATCAGGTGGACGCGTTTTGAGTATGCCTTGTCCGCTGCCGGTTCAGGGCAATAAATGTCGTCGATCGGAGCAATCCATCTTTTTTCCGGTACTTCGCGGGATGAATCGACTTTGTTGACAATATTCTGCCAGAATTTATTTATATCGGAAGCTCCGGGAAAAACCCCGGCCATCCCAATGACTGCAATCGGTTCTTTATGCATGGGCCAAAAGGGCAGTTTTCAATGGCTGTCGTCAGTATTTCAAAAGGATTGCCAAAATGAGTTTATATAGCGAAGGTTCGATTGGAGGGCAAGGGTCAAATTTTTTTGGTCAGGCTAATTGTTACGCTTGTTAATTGTTTTTTTAAGCGCCTACCGTTCTTTCTGCCGACGATAATCCGATATTTTCCGGACATTATGGCGGTGTTTTATAATAAAATCTTCTATCATTTCAAACGCCTTATCGTCATTAACCTGGTGGGGCGGATGTTTGCAAAAATAAGCAGAAGGCGCCTTCAGTGCGCCACCTTCTCCGTTTTCAAGGGCCAGCTTAGCGCACCGGATGGCATCAATACCGACACCGGCTGAGTTTGGGGAGTCCTCCACCGAAAGGCGAAGTTCTAGATTCATAGGAATGTCGCCGAAAAGTCTCCCTTCCATTCGGATAAAACAAATTTTGTTATCTTTTTGCCAGGGGACGTAATCGCTTGGCCCGATGTGAATATTGTCATCCGGCAATCGATGCGCCGCCACCGATTGAACTGCCTCTGTCTTTGATTTTTTCTTTGAAAACAAGCGGTCACGATTGAGCATATTCAGAAAATCGGTGTTTCCACCGGTGTTTAATTGATAGGTCCGTTCAAGCTTGACACCACGGTTTTTAAACATATTGGTCAGGACACGGTGGGTGATGGTGGCACCGAGCTGGGCTTTGATATCATCACCGATAAGGGGAATATTTTTTTCCTTAAATCGTTTTTCCCAAACCGGATCGCTTGCGATAAAAACCGGTATGTTATTGATAAATGCGACCCCGGCTTCAAGTGCGCATTCGGCATAAAACATCGATGCTTCTTCTGAACCGACCGGCAGGTAGTTTAAAAGGATTTCCGCCCCGGTTCTATTCAATATTTGAACGACATCTTCTCTGCTCGGTTCAGGTTGATCGGATTTTACAAACGTATTTTTTTCATCATATCCTTGCATGTGATCGGAAAGGCCATCTAAAACTTTCCCCATCTGAACGATAACGCCGGATTCGGGGAGGTCAGGGCAGAAGACCGTCGTACAGTTAGACCCGCAAAAAATGGCCTTATTTACATCTTTTCCAACCTTTCGACAATCCACATCAAACGCTGCCACAACCTCGATATCGGTGGGTTTGTAACCCCCGATTTCCCAGTGCATAAGACCGACAGCATTCAATGGGTTTTTGTCTCGATAATAATGGATTCCCTGAATCAGAGAGCTGGCACAATTCCCCAAACCTGCAATTGCAATTGTAATTTTGTTCATTATCCGTTCGCCTTTTTTTCAGAAAAATTTCTTTTTACCCTATGCCTGATGCGACTTTCCTCAAAATATCAGGTACGAAACTTGAGTCTAGACGTTTTGGCCGCTGTTAAAAATGTTGGTTGTAAAATTGTTTTGACAGCGAATTGATGCGTCTTATGAGAGTCAAAAGGAAGGGGTTTCGATATTTTTATGATTGAATTTGATGGTCGACTTTTTTTTAAAAACCATTTTCGTCATAACCTGGTTAAAAAACAATTAAAGAAAAAATGACGTTTCATTATTATAATATTTTAGTTTAAAGCAACTTTAATGGGACAAGCTAATGGCTTTTCCTGTCACTGTCAAGGTAAAGAATTCAATGGAATTCGAGAATTCAGTCCGATTTTTGGGGCGAAGAAAGCGTTTTGGGTTTTTATCCATCCTTACCCGGCAAAATGTTGATGAATTGATATTCCTCCACTGGTTTTCCTATGGATGCTTCAAAATCATCCTCCCCCCACTGTTCAATGGACAGGAGTTTTTTTCCTGATTCGTCCATATAATCCCATTTGAGGATCTCCCTTGTTGTTTCTTCCCCATTTTTGTGAAAATGACCGGCCCCGGTCTCGTCCAGATAGTAGACGGTGCCCTCAAATTCCAGCGTATCAGGGGGGCTCTCGTTTGCCAGGATACGATCCTTAAATTCAGGGTTAAGGCGGCTTATCGGAATTTTTTGACTGACACTCCAATAGTCCTCGTCATCCGGTTCCCTTTCCAGAAAGAGGGTTTCATCGTGGCTTGTCAGCTGCCATTCAAAGGTGAGATCCTCAGACCCCCAATCATAATAATGATAGGCCTTCACTTCCCAGGTCTTCATATCATAATCAACAAAGTTACCGGCCCGCAGATTGGTAAGAACAAGATCCGTTAGTGGGTCCGGGGTCGGGTCACCTTTTTTTTTAAAAAAATCTTTCCAGCCCATTTTGTTTATCGGTTCAACCGATCCCCATTTTCTTTTTTAATTTTTCGAGCTGTTCGGAAGCGGCTATTTTGGGGCCATCGTTAATCGCCTGGTTAATTTCTTCGTCAACGTTTCTATCCGCACTGACCATATCGCCATATGCCTCGGCCAGAGATTCGTCCTCTTCTACTTTTGCTTTCATTTTTTCCAGCATTGAAATTGTTCCGGAAGAATCTATGTTTGCTAACTGAACGTTGATTTTTTTCGTCGAGGCGGCTGTCCGGGCACGGGCTTTTAGAGTGATCAGATCATTTTCATATGTTGTGACACTCGATTTGATCTTGTTGACATTTGCCTGCAACGTACCCGCCATCTGGTCGTGTCGGTCGGCTTCTTTGAAAAGTCTCGTTGCTTCATTGGTATTCTGTTCTTTTTTTGCGAGCGCATCGGTTGCGAGCCGTTCCGCATCTTGTGCGTCTAGGCTTTCGTTTTGCAATTTTTGTAAAAGAAGCATTGCCTTGCGTTCATAGTCAGCAGCGAGCTTCTTGTTATTTTCAGCACTTTTTCTGGTCCGTATTGCAATGCTTTTGACTTCGGCTAAACTGGTCATGGCCCCTTGAAGGTCCTTTTTTAAATTCCGTATCCCCTGCTCGGTCATTTTTATGGGGTCTTCTATCTTGTCTATTGCGCTGTGGGCCTGGGCTTGGCCAACTTGAAAAAGGCGTTTGAAAATTGACATGGTATTTTTCCTTCCTTTATTTTATCGAATTATAAAAAAAATTATTTTGCATGTTCCAAAAGTTCAGCGCCGTACTCGGACAGAGCAAGGCTTAAAGCATGTATAGAACCTTCTAACTCGTTGCGGTCAAGATTTTCAAGCTGAAGAGTGTCTCGAAAAAGAATGATTTCTGAATTATCGTCCAGAACAAAGGCGCCATGTACAAGATATCGGTTCATCTGTAATAGCCGCCTGTACAATTTTTCCGGCTTTTCCGGGACGTTCATGATAATCTGTTCTAACACGAGGATGGGCGCCTCGCAGTCGATCACAAGATTTTTAATCCCATTTTCTTCGTCCTCAACCACCACAAGCTCTTCTTCCTTGTTTTCACTGATGATGGCAACGTCTATATCCTGAAGATACTGTTTGACGGTTTCGAATGCTTTCTCCATAAGTCGGCCTCCGTTTCAGTTGATGGTTTCCAAAATGATCAGTTCGACCATTTTTCAGTTTATGTTCGGTCTTTGGTCTGCGATAATAACAAGTTGATCATCCTGTTTCATTCTGTAATCGCTATTCGGGTTTGTGGTTAGATTTTTGCCCTCTATGCTTTCTACCCCCAGGCAGAGAATACCATATTTGTTTTTCATTTCACACAAGACATCAAAAAAGGTCTGATCTGTCAAGTGATATGGGAGCTTTATCTTGAAAATATCTTTTCCGTATCGATTACTAACGAGTTCACTGATCATTCGGGTGATTCCATGGTCGAGAGCGGCCTGAACCAAAAGATTCGTACTCAGCTCACCCACAACGATGATTTCGTCTGCTTTTGCCATCCGGCAATGTTCAACGTTTTTTGAATCCATGAGCTCAACACAGGTATATACACTTGAATTCATACTTTTAATGGTCAGGGTATTGAGTATGGTCTTGGCATCCCTTGCATATGAATCAAGATGATCGTCCGAGAGAATGATGACCACCTGGGCCTGTTCCAACTCGGCTTTTTTTAATATTTTCGGATTGACTTCACCCCGAATGAAATGAAGATTAGGGTCATCGACCGGCTTTTCGGTTATATCTGCAATCACAACAATGGAGATGGAACTCGATTTTGGATCTGCCCGAAGTTCTTCAACAATTTCGTCTCCTCTAAAATTCCACCCGCATATGATAAAGTGGCCGGTCGCGCTGATTGATTTCATTCCTCTGTTCTCCTGAAACTTGTTTTCGATAAAAAAAGTGGCGATGGTGGCGGTGAGGACGCCCAGAAATCCGATTCCCAAAAACATCACTCCGATCCCCACGATTCGACCACCTATAGTCGAGGGAGAAATATCTCCGTATCCAACGGTAGTCAGTGTAACGACTGACCACCACAGGGCATCGATAAACCGGGCATCCTTTTCAAAATAGACAAACGCCGTACTCCCGAGAAAGATAACAAAAATGATGATAAGAGCAACCCGGACCAGTTTTTCACGGCAAATATTTAAAACAGTCCGTTTTAAAAAAACATAAAAGAGATGCATTATGTATTCTTATCTTTCTTGACAATAAATTCTCTTAACCTGTTTCCTTCCATCGCTTTTACAGTAATAATGAACGTTTCAAACATTATCTTTTCCTTTTCTTTGGGAATTCTACCGATTTTATCGAGGATAAAACCTGAAAAGGTATCGTATTCTTTTGAGTCAGGAATATCTATCCCGATCTTTTCGTTTACCTCTTCAATTTCAGACTTGCCGAGGACAATCCACGTCTGGTTGTCCATTTCAACAATATGGGGTTCGTCTTTATCGGTTTCGTCTCTAATTTCTCCGACAATCTCTTCAAGGGTATCTTCAAGGGTGATAAGGCCGGACACGCCGCCATATTCATCCACAACGATCGCCATATGGTGTTTTATCTTTTTGAATTGATGAAGCAAATTGTCCAGTTTTTTATTTTCAGGAACAAAATAGGGTTTTGTCATGATCTTTCTGACGTCTATTTCCTTGCTGGACGTCCATTGATGCATAAAGAGATCTTTGATATTCAGGATGCCGATCACATGATCGATATCTCCTTCGATGACAGGGATCCGTGAAAATCCGGATTGAATGATTCTATCCAACTGGAGCTTTTCTTCGGCTTCTACAACAAACATATCGGTTCTTGGGGTCATAATTTCTGAAACGTTTGTGTCATCGAGTTCAAAAATGTTATAGATCAGTTCCTTTTCCTCTTCCTTGATCTCCCCTTCTTCTTCAACCACTTCAACAAAAGTCATCAGTTCTTCCTCTGTTACACCGGGTGGTTTTTTTATCCGACCGGTTAACTTGGGGATAAAATTTAAAAATGCGAGAAACGGAAAGAACAAAATTGAGAGCCAATATATTGGAAATATGGCAATTTTTGCAATAAAAATGTTGTTTCTGGTGGCGATCGATTTTGGCAGCACTTCACCAAAAACCAGAATAAAAAAGGTCATAATACCTGTCGTAAATCCAACGGCATGGTTGGGGAAGATCCCCATTGAGAGTGATGTGGCCAAAGCAGCCGCACCCACATTAACGATATTGTTTCCAATGAGAATCGTCGATAGGAGTTTATGAGGATCATCCTTCATTTTCTTGATCAGCTGCAATGATTTTCCGCCTTTTTTTGCGATATGAAGGGTTCTGGTTTTGCTGATGGAGAATAAAGCGGTTTCTGCAGAAGAAAAAAAACCGGAGAGAACAAGAAGACATATCAATAGGATAAGCTGACCTGTCATGACGGTTGACTTTCAGAATGAATTTGGTCATGCCCCAAAAGGGGCAAAAAAACCGGGATCGTTTTAAGATAAAATAGAAGAGAAATGAAAAAAGAATGGAAAATTATTATATGTTTTCTTAATAACAGGGGATCTTCCAAGCTGCGCTGCTTCCTCTTTAAATCAGGGAATATGTCTTGTCTTGTAATACTAATAGCGTTATTTTACATCAATATACAACAAAATACAACAAAAATTTGTTTTTTCAAGTAAATTAGAGCAGATATGAATGAAATTATCGAGCATAAGGTTCCATGACTCAAACATCGGACATAAATGAATTCCTCCATTTGCTAAAATCATCCCCCCGCCAAAGATTCCAGGCCGTTTATCATACGGTGCAGCCGGGCCACCCGCCTATCTGGTCAAAACCTGAAAAAGGATGGCCTGAAATCATGCAAAAGGTGATGCATGCGTGCGGGATACAGGATCTTTACCGCCACCAGGCGGAAGCGATTGATGTCATTCGGTCCGGCCGCCATGTGGTAGTGGCAACCCCGACAGCCAGCGGGAAAACCGCGATATATAATCTTCCGGTGTTGGAGAAAATATGTAAGAATGCGAACGCAAGGGCACTCTATATTTTCCCTCTGAAGGCCCTTGCCCAGGATCAGCTTCGGACATTTCAAGAAATGGTTGCATTTTGGGAGGGAAGGCTCCCCACTGCGAACATTTATGATGGCGACACCACTGCATGGCATCGAAAGCGAATCAGGGAATCACCACCAAATGTCATTTTGACCAATCCTGAAATGCTCCATCTCTCTTTTCTGCCCTATCATCAGAAATGGTCTACTTTTCTGTCCAACTTGGAAGTCGTGGTGGTGGATGAGGTCCATACATACCGTGGCGTTTTGGGATCCAATATGGCCCAAGTTTTTAGGCGGTTTCAAAGGATATGTTTACACTACGGGGTTTCTCCTTCGTTTATTTTCAGTTCTGCCACAGTGGATAACCCCGATCAGCTTTCAAAACAACTGACAGGCCAGAAAGTAAAATCTGTTTGTAAAAGCGGCGCACCCCAGGGGCGCAGGCATATTCTATTTTTAGATCCGCTGGAAGGGCCTGCACAGACAGCCGTGCTGCTACTTAAAGCAGCTCTTAAACGGGGGTTGAGAACGATTGTGTATACCCAGTCCCGTAAGCTGACCGAATTGATTGCTATCTGGGCCGGAAGTCAATCCGGTCCATTTGCCAAACGAATCAGTGCCTACAGGGCCGGTTTTCTGCCGGAAGAGAGAAGGGAGATTGAAGCCCGGCTGGCAAGTGGAGATCTGCTTGCCGTTATTTCCACCAGTGCCCTCGAGCTTGGTATAGATATTGGCGACCTCGATCTCTGCATACTGGTGGGATATCCGGGTTCGGTTATTGCAACATGGCAACGGGGAGGCAGGGTAGGGCGGAGTGGACAGGATTCTGCGCTGGTCCTCATTGCCGGAGAGGATGCACTGGACCAATATTTTATGCGAAATCCGGAGGATTTTATCCATAGGAGACCAGAGGCAGCAGTTTTAAACCCGTTTAATCCTGAAATCCTGTCAAGGCATCTGATATGTGCTTCAGCGGAGCTACCACTGAGGATGGATGAACCGATGATGGCCGAGGCGTCTGTTCAAAAGAGCGTATTGCGTCTGGAGGAAAAGGGAGATCTTCTGAGAAGTGCGGATGGAAAAGAGATCTATTCCAGGGAAAGGTCGCCCCATCGCAAGGTTGATTTGAGGGGGACCGGAAACCGGTTTGATATCACTTCCGGAAATAAAGGGGAGCGTGTCGGAGAAATCGATGGATTCAGGGCGTTTAAGGAAACGCATCCGGGTGCTGTTTATCTTCATAAGGGAAATACCTACCTTGTTGAACACCTTGACCTTGATACCAGGACTGCCGTAGTTTCAAAGAGACAGGTCGATTATTATACCAGGGTTCGAGGCCACAAACACACAGAAATCATTGAGCAATTTGAAAGAAAAACTGTTTGGGGCACGTCGGTTTTCGTCGGCCGGCTGAAAGTTACCGACCAGGTGACCGGTTATGAGAAATGGCGGATTCATGGGAAAAAAAGATTGAACATCGTGCCCCTCGATCTTCCCCCGCAGACGTATGAGACAGAAGGTTTGTGGTATAAAATTCCGGTGGAGATTCAACGAAAAACAGAATCGAAATACATTCACTTTATGGGAGGAATTCATGCGGTTGAACACGCCGCCATCAGCATCTTTCCGCTGCTGGTGATGACGGATCGAAATGATCTCGGCGGTATTTCCACGCCCTTTCATTTTCAGGTCGGAAGTGCTGCAATATTTATCTACGATAGTGTTCCAGGGGGAGCCGGACTAACCCGATTGGCCTTTGAACGTGCTGAAGAGCTTTTAGAATACACACTAAAAGCGATACAGACATGCCCCTGTGAGTCCGGATGTCCTTCCTGCGTGCATTCACCCAAATGCGGTTCCGGTAATCGGCCGATTGACAAGGCTTCCGCCAGATTTATTCTAGAGAGTTTAAAAACAGGCCCCAAGCCAACGGATATAGAAAGCAGCACTGTACCAAGAGGCAAAACTGAAACCGAGAAAAAGAACACGAAACAACACGGAAGGGTTCATTTTGGTGTCTTTGATTTAGAAACCCAGCGCTCCGCAGAGGAGGTGGGCGGATGGCACAAAGCGGATTTGATGGGGATCAGCTGTGCTGTTCTTTATGATTCAGGCGATGATACTTTTTATGAGTTTCTGGAGGATCAGGTACCCCTTCTCATTCATCATCTTAATAAACTTGATCTTGTGGTTGGATTCAATATCAAACGGTTTGATTATCTGGTGCTTGGCGGTTGTTCCGAGTTTAATTTTCAATCCCTTCCCACCCTTGACATCTTGGAAGAGGTTCACAACCGTCTTGGTTTTAGGATTTCACTGGATCACCTAGCAAAAGTCACGCTCGGAAAGAAGAAAAGTGCGGGAGGTCTTCAAGCACTTCAATGGTGGAAAGAAGGTCGGATACGTGAAATTATCGACTATTGTAAACTGGATGTGGCAATTACAAGGGATCTTTTGTTGTATGGAAAAGAGAAGGGGTATCTTCTTTTCAACAACAAAGCCGGAAATACGGTTCGAATACCGGTAAAATGGTAACTCGGGAAGGGAGTTTCCAATCGATTTGGATCATCGATCAGTTCGAGGGAAACAAAAAAGAGTGATAAGGTCAAAGCTATTAGGGTAAATATTTTCCAACTTGCCGGTTGATACAGCGATATATATCTTCATCAGAGCCAAAGATATCGACCACATCCTTATGGTTGATCATTTGTTCGATTACAAAGGCCGTCACATAGAGACTGACAATATGAGGATAGGGCACAAGATCCCTAAATGGAGCAACCTGATAATCGATATCAAAATTTTCGATGCGACTCAGTTTATTAAGGCACCCGCGGATCTGTTCCTCAAGTGCGTTCTTGTTGGTTGTCTCCACAAGATTATTTTCAACAAGTTTCATAGAAATTGAATTGCTAAGCGGGTCGATATTGTCTTGAATTCCTATGATGGCGACCCTTCGGGCATACTCTCGTGAGTGCTCAATTTTTGCCAGGATGCTTGCTTCGCGTGTCCCTTTTCGAAATACTTTGGGCATGTCCTTCCACCTTCAACAGTTTATATTTTTTTGAATCAAATTTTCTAATTTAAAATGATCGTTAAAATTAATCTTAACACCTTACTATAATTAAAACTGATATTGTTTTTCAAGTAAAATGTGTCATATCGTTTTTAAGGTTTTCAACTTTTGTTATTCAGCCCCTTGCCTTTTCATAGGCGGTCAGCGCTTCTTTTTGAAACAGGGCCTCCATGCCGGTATATCTCGGTGAGATATGAAAGAGGGTGAACTGTTTTACACGTGCCAGTCCCGCGATGGTACCGGCCTGTCTGGCGGTCAAATGAAATTTTTTTTTGGCAATATCCTTGTGCGATTCTAGAAATGCTCCCTCAATGAAAAGATGGTCCGACTCCTTTGAAAAAGCAATAATTTTATCCGCATTTTCCCGATTGTAAACCACATCCGCAATATAGGTCACCTTTTGACCCGGTCTGATCAATGCGATCCTGTCTACCAGATCCCCCAATCTGTATCGAATTTTTATCGAGTTATTATCACCCGATCGAACTTCAAATTCCTCATCGAGATCAGTCTGATTCAATAAGGCGTTTTTAAACCGCTTGAGCCAGGGTCCGATTTCGAGTCCGAGCGAAAGCACCGCCTCTTTTTTTATGTTAACATGAAATCGTTCCTTTATGGAAAACCCGAGACATGGAATACTGTGATCCAGGATTAAGGTGGAGACCGATAAGCCGGGTTCTTGATATATGATGCTGCAAAAGGGCTGCTTCACCACCGGGTTTGTTGAAATAAATCTATTTTGACAGAGATAATTTTTCGAAATCAGATGGTCTGAATCTACCTCGGTCAGATGGATGATCAATTGATTGGTATAGTTTTCGACAAGATTCCATTCATATCCTGAAAGTTTCCCCTCAACATTTTTAAGAAAACCTTTGGGGCCGTAGAAGTAGAGAATCTTTTCCCTGCCGAGAAAGATGCGCAGGAGCCTGTCAAAGCCGATAAAATGGTCCATATGGGTATGGGTGATAAATACATGTGTGATCTTTAAAATGTCTCGGGGAGAGAGAGAACAGACATCCCCCAGATCGAATATGAAGGCTCGTTTTTCAAAAAGAAAAGGGATAAAAAGGCCCGGGTCATCATATGGTCCGTTAACTAACCTTGGATGTAGGGATGGGCGCATGGGCGAACGCTTAAAATTGTTGGTTAAGATGAAGGTGATCGTGCCGGATCAAATTGCAAAAGCTTCTGTATCTTCGATCATAATTTGTTTTGTTTTTTTCCCGTTCCAGCGGTTCCAGTCCAACCGGAATATAATTTGTTCAAAACTGTTCTTTAACGGTGGATCGGTTTTAGCGTTGAAATGAATGGCACGGAAAGTTTTTCCTGTCCTGTCGGACGTCTGCCTTAATTGCATCTGTCTGTGGTTACCACCCACAATTTTTGAAGATAAAACATCCACATTTTTGGCCATAAAAATTGGTGCTGGATTACCCGGGCCATGTGGCTTTAATGATTCAAGCTCGTCGATCAGTGAATCTGAAATATGGTCAAAATCGAGCACATAATCGATGGTTATTCTTGGCAAAAAATCATTGGGCCCGGTCATTTTCTGGACTGTTTTTTCAAAATGCTGCTCGAAAGATTTAATCTTTTCATATTTTATTTTCAGCCCTGCTGCAGCTGGGTGACCGCCGAAGTTTTCAAGATCCTTCGAACATGCCTGAAGCCCTTTATAAAGATTGAAACCGGGTATGCTCCTTGCCGAACCTTTTCCTTCCTTTCCTTTGGTGCTAATCAGCACCACCGGCCGGTGGAATTTTTCCACCAGTCTCGAGGCCACGATTCCCAGAACGCCGAGGTGCCATTTTGGACTGGAGAAAACCAAAGCGTCTTTTTGTAGCACATGCGGGTTGTTATTGACATGTTGGCAAATTTCATCGATGATCTTTTTTTCAATATGCTGGCGGTTAACGTTCATCTGGTTCAATATGCCGGCTTTTTGTTTTGCCGTATCAGGATGTATTGTTGTTAACAGTTCGACGGCTTCCTTTGCATGTCTCATCCTTCCCGCTGCATTTAACCGAGGCGATAGTCTGAAAACAAGATCTTCAGCCGTGATGGCTTTAAGATTTAAGCCGCTTATCTCCGCTAAAGCCTTTATTCCGGGCCGTTTAGAACCTTGAATCACTTTTGTTCCGATGACACTGAAAATCCGATTTTCAAACGTGAGCGGAACCTGATCGGCCATAGTTCCCAATGCAACAAGGTCAACAAGTTCTTTGAGATTAGGCTCTTGTCGGTTATGCCAAAAATGCATATCCCTAAGGTGTTTTCGAAGGGAGATAAGGAGGTAGAAGGCCACGCCGACACCGGCAAAGTGCTCAAAACCCGCCGAACAATCCCGTTGATTTGGATTGATAATTGCCAGCGCAGGTGGAAGAGGGTTGGATATTTTATGGTGGTCTGTGATGATGACATCAATACCGGCCTTGTTAGCGGCTTGAACAGCTTCATGGCTGTTGGAACCGCAATCGACTGTGATAATGAGGTTTATTCTGTTTGCCAGAGCGTGTTCTCGAATATGGGTAACCTGCAAGTCATACCCTTCGGTTAACCGGTGAGGGATATAATAAGATACATCTATCCCGACATAGCAGAAAAACTCATAAAGAATGGTTGTAGCGGTCACGCCATCCACATCGTAATCGCCAAAAATTAAAATTTTTTCATTATCTTTTATAGCTTTATAGATGCGTTGAACGGCAATGTTTATGCCTTTTAAACAGAAAGGGGGACGTAGAAGGTTAAGTGAAGGGTTTAAAAAATCGGAAATATCCTCGGGAGAAGCCATTCCACGGTTGACTAAAATCGATGCGAAAACCGGGCTGCATTTGAGTACTTTCGAAAGCTGTTTAACAGTGTCAGTATTCGGTCGTAAAATCTCACACCTTTTTTTCATAAAAGGGACATATCGCAATCTGCCATTTCGAACAACAGGTAATTTTGGTCTATTTTGAAGACGGTAAAAGAATTTAATCCAGAATTTGCTATTGAAATTAATCAGGGGATGGTGATATTTATCAGGAGGGAATTGGATGTTCTGAGGCGATTTTTTTGAAAACAACAAAAAAATATTACCGTGTGGATCGAAGGGAGATCTCTTTTTTAAAATTTATTTTTGAGTCATATGACGGCATTACCATGTTTAGCACCATCGATCCGGATTTGGGGATTGTCGAGTTCCACATTTCGCCTGGGTGTGAATCGGATGTGGAGATGGTTTTAAATGACCTCCAAAAAAACATCATTATAGAACCGGTAATAATGGGAGGTTAAATCCTCTGGGTTGAAGCAAAAAAGGTCAACAAACGTAAAATAGTTGAGTTGCAGAAAATAATCACATAAAAACTTGAACCTAAGTTATTGTAAAAACCATGGATACAAAACTCCTGTATATTGATACCATCGGCTGTCAAATGAATGTATATGACTCCGAACAGTTTGCCAAAGGCCTTCGGCCAGTTGGGTATACTTTAACGTCATCATTAGATACGGCAGATCTTGTCATCGTCAATACCTGCTCGATTCGGGAAAAGGCACAACAAAAAGCATTTAGTTTTTTAGGCCGTCTTGCAACATTGAAAAGAAAAACCCCCGATCTCATCATTGGCGTTGGCGGTTGTGTGGCCCAGCAGGAGGGGGGCAGGATATTGGAACGGATGCCTCATCTTGATTTTGTTTTTGGAACACATGCTGTTGGCCGGTTACCAAAAATTGTCAAAGAGATCGAATTGAAAAGACACTCGTTTGTCGATATCGACAATTCCGGCGGGATGGATGGACTCGAGCCGATTGCCGTCATGCCATCCGCAGAAGATAACCAATCGCCGATTCGTTTTGTCACCATCATGCGAGGGTGTGATAATCATTGTACCTACTGTGTAGTGCCCCATGTCCGTGGGAGAGAAGTCAGCCGGAATCCGGAAAACATTCTCAGAGAAATTCAAAATCTAGTTAAATCAGATGTGCGGGAGATCACCCTGTTGGGTCAAAACGTCAACAGCTTTGGAAAGAAAGAAGGATCATGTTCGTTTCCCGAACTCCTGTTTCAAATCCATGACATCGAAGACCTTTTGAGAATTCGATTTACCACCTCCCACCCAAAAGACCTTTCGAGGAGTCTGATAGATGCGTTCAGCGATCTAGACAAATTGTGCAGGCATATCCATCTGCCGGTTCAATCGGGATCCAACTCGGTATTGAGACGAATGAATCGGAAATACACGAGGGAGGAATACCTTGAGAAAGTTGATCGATTGCATAGCATTTGCCCCGATATTGCTATTTCAACCGACATTATCGTCGGTTTTCCCGGCGAAACACCGGAAGACTTTGATAGGACTCTCGATTTGATTAAAAAAGTGGAGTATGATAATTTATTTGCATTTAAGTATTCCGACCGTTCCCATGCACCGGCGACCGGATACCCGGGAAAAGTGTCAGAGTCGGTGAAAAAAGAGAGGTTGGAAGCGGTGCTCGATTTGGGAAAAAAATATGCTGCCAAAAAAAACAGGACACTCATCGGATCAACCGAATTAATCTTGGTCGAGGGATTTAGCAAAAAACAAAGAAAAAGTGTTTTAGACCGGAAAATCAATGACCGCCAGTGGTCCGGACGGACTTCAACAAATAAGATCGTAAATTTTACAAATGGAAGAGGATCTGATTCAAACGGTGTTATTTCTAAAGGTCAAATGATTCGGGTTCAGATTGATAAAGCGTCTGTCCATTCACTTTCAGGCACCGTAAAAGATAGCATTTCCCACGCAGTGGGGAATCCCCGGCGACTATCAGCAGGTAGTCTAAAAGGAGATGAAAGTTATGTTGCACAAAGTTAACATCGCGGGTCTGACCATTGATCCTGCCTCCAATACGCCGATTATCATTTTAAAATCTCTCGAAGATGATCAGGCCATTCCCATATGGATCGGGTTGCTCGAGGCCACTTCCATAGCATCGGTATTACAGGATATTAAGTTTGACCGCCCCATGACACACGATCTTTTTAAAAATGTTTTGGATATTCAAAACATTGAAGTCTTAAAAGTTGAGGTATGTGATCTAAAGGATAACACTTTTTACGCAAAAATATATTTTGCAGGGCAAGAAAAAAAATTCAGCCTCGATGCGAGGCCGAGCGATGCGATTGCGGTCGCCCTCCGATTTAAGGCGCCTATTTTTGTGGACGACAAAGTGATTGAGAAGTCAAAAATGGGATTTGGTGATGTTGAGATCTTGGATAAAAGTAAAGAAGGGGAAAAGTGGGCTGAATATCTTGAGAAACTTTCTCAGGAGGATTTCGGCAAATACAAAGTATAGTATCAGCAAAACTGGCACTCACTCAATAAACTTCATAGATCCTCTTTAAGAGGATTTCTGGCGTTTTCTCCAATCCGAATCCAAAAAATAATCATTTTGAAAAAAAATACTTGCATTTTTAATTTTTCTGTATAATTGTCTATACATCTAAACCAATAATCGACTAAACAGTTGATAACCTCCGAATCGTCATAAAAACAGACTCAAGTTCCACACCTGATATTTTAAGGAAAGTCGCATCAGGCAAGGGTAAAAAGAAATTTTTCTGGGAAAAATTGATAATGAGCGCTTTGACAATGGCCCAAAACCAATGAAAGTGATTGATCCGTTAAACCCCATCCCAAAATATCTCCAGATCAGTACTTGGCTGAAAGAACTGGTTCAAACAGGGAGGTTCAAAAAAGGAGAGAGACTTCCTTCTGAAATAGAACTTTCAAAAATTTGTGATGTAAACCGAAATACCCTGAGGCAAGCGGTAGGAGAGCTGGTTACTCAGGGTATATTGCGAAAGGAAAAGGGGACAGGCACCTTTGTTGCGTCACCATCGATGCCGGTGAAGCACAAACTCAACCGAATTTCGAGCTTTGGAGATGACCTGAAAGAGGTCGGCCTTAAAGAAAAGACTATCATTTTGAAAAAGCGGGTTGAAAATGCTCAGGAGCACGTAGCAAAAACCCTGATTTTGAATGCAAACAGCCAGGTAATCACTATTCGCAGGCTAAGGACAGGGGATGGCATGCCTTTGATTTATGAAGAAAGTTTTCTACCGGTTGATATGTTCAAAGATATTTTAAAAATGGATCTGACCGGTTCCATGTATAAAATAATATCAGAGCGATTTAATACCGTACTTGCGAGATGTGAACAGACCATAAGAGCGGTGAATTTAAAGGGGGAAGTGGCAACCTGTTTAACACTACCCGAGAATTCCGCCGGTCTGTTTATGGAGAGTGTCACGTTCAACGCAACCAACATGCCGATTGAAGTCCTGTTCTCGTATTATAGGGGGGATAAATATATTTTGGAAATCGAACTCGGACGTTATCGCATCCGAGAAAATCATATAAATATGTTTGCAGGTGAATAGAAACGTCGAATGACAGGACAGAACGGAATCTTTCAATAGAACATCTATAGGTTATTTTACGATTTAGAGGAGGGTCTCATGTTAATCGGTGTGTTAAAGGAGATCAAGACAAGGGAAAACAGAGTGTCTATGGTACCGGCGGGCGTGGAGCAGATGCGGGCACACGGACACGATGTGATGGTTGAAACCGGCGCAGGGATCGGATCTGTCTTTTCCGATAAGGATTATGTCAAGGCGGGTGCGACGATCTGTCCTTCTCCAGAGAGGGTATACGATTCGTGTGACATGATAATGAAAGTAAAAGAGCCTCTTCCCCCCGAGTACGCGTTAATAAAAAAAGAACAAATTGTCTTTACCTATTTCCACTTTGCAGCCTCTCTAGAACTGACAAAAGCGATTATTGAATCAGGATGCATTGCGGTAGCTTATGAGACTGTGGAGCGGGAAAACGGATCTTTACCCCTTTTGACGCCGATGAGTGAGGTAGCTGGAAGAATGGCCATTCAGCAGGGTGCAAAATACCTGGAAAAAACATTTGGCGGAAATGGTATACTCCTGAGCGGTGTGACCGGTGTTGAACCCGGAACGATTTTGATTCTTGGGGGTGGTGTTGTTGGAACCAATGCCGCCCATGTAGCATGCGGCTTGGGAGCGAGAGTTTATTTGCTCGATACAAATTTGGAACGGCTTCGTTATTTGAACGATATAATGCCAAAAAATTGTTGTCCGCTCATGTCAAGCCCTGCGGCCATCAGAAAGCTGTTAAAGGTGGCTGACTTGGTGGTAGGTGCAGTCCTGGTTGCCGGCGCAATAGCACCCAAACTGATCACGCGTAGCATGTTAAAACTGATGAAAAAGGGTTCGGTCATCGTCGATGTGGCCATTGATCAGGGGGGGTGTGTGGAGACGGCAAAACCGACCACCCATGACGATCCTATATACGTTGTGGATGGCATCGTCCATTATTGCGTGGCAAATATGCCAGGTGCGGTATCAAATACCTCGACCCAAGCACTCAACAATGCAACTTTGCCGTATGCTATTGAAATTGCAGGTAAAGGATACAAAAAAGCTGCAAAAGAAAATCCGGAAATTGCCAGGGGTATAAATATTATTAAAGGAAAAGTAACCCATAAAGGCGTTTCTAAAGCTTTTGGACTGGATTATGAATCTCTCGATTCCATCATTCAGTAAAATGGATCTTGGCAACTTTTATTAACCCAACCTTAACATACAATTGGTGAGGATGTCACACCGGCAAAATAGACGATTATGGTATCCTTCGGGTTTCTTGAAATGTGAATAACTTAATTTTAATGAACGAAGTAGAAAGGAGAGAGAGAAATGAAAGAATTAAAGGAATGGTTTGTCCCCTGGCTTTCCACCGCCCGGGAATACGATGCGAGTATCCTTGATAGAGCGTGGGCGAATCCCGATTATGGCAGGTTGATGCTGAATGAAAACCCGATCCCGCCATCTGAAAAGGTGGTCAAAGCCGTAACTGAAGCTGTAAAAAAAGGTAATCGCTATCCAGACAGCATGAAAGCGCTCAGAACCAAGATCGGGAAAATGTACGAACTGGGACCGGACAATGTTGCTCTTTGCAATGGGTCATCGGAAGTAATTGATGTCATGATGCGAATTTTTTTGCAGCCAGGTGATGAAATCATCATGTCAACACCGACATTTGGATTATTTCCACCGCGGGCGGAACTATGCGGAGGGAAGGTTGTTCAAATCCCATTGCGCGAAGGGGATCTCCAGTATGACGTGGAGGGTATGCTGGGCGCTATCAATGAAAAAACCAAACTCATCCTTATCATCAATCCCAATAATCCAAGTGGTGTCTTTATTGATGATGCGGATCTTAAACGGTTTTGCGAAACCGGCATTCCACTGTGCGTTGATGAGGCATATCGTGATTATCACCCTGAATTTCCATCCAAAGCGCCCCTGATCAAAGAATATCCAAACGTGTTCTTATCTGTAACATTATCAAAGGCGCATGGCTTTGCCGGTATCCGATTCGGGTATGTGCTGGGGACAGAAGAGATGATAAATGCGTTCAACACCATGTTTTTGCCCTGGAATGTGAACCTGATGTCGATGGCAGCCGCAGAAGCAATCCTTGATAATCCGGAAGAGATTCAAGAAAAAGTGAAGCACAATAACAATTGGATGGACACTTTCTACTCAGAACTTAAAAAGTTGGGACTTAACCCCTTTAAAGCCCATGGAAATTACATGCTGGTTGATGCCACTATGACCGGAAAAACAACGAGCGAGATTCTCCAGGCTGCATTGGAAATGGAAAAAATTTACCTCAAACGGATCGGCGAAATCCATGGGAAAACCGGTTATTTCAGAGTAACACCCGGCGTGGATGAAGAAAATGAACGATTCATGAGATTTATCAACAATTATTTTGGTTAAGGAGGAATGTCAAATGTCACTCGTCAATGCCAAAGAGATGCTTTTGAAGGCCACTGAGGAAAAGTATGCTGTCGGTGCTTTTAATATCACCAATCTGATTCAGATGGAGGCGGTGGTTGAAACAGCGGTGAACAAACAAGCGCCGCTTATTATCCAGACATCCGTAGCGCCGTCGAAGTTTTTAAGGTCCGATGTCCTTGCATCCATTTACCGGACATTAGCCGAATCAGCACCGATTCCCATCTGTTTGCATTTGGATCACTGCACGGATGTCGACTATTGTAAGACGTGCGCCGATGCGGGCTATACCAACATCATGATCGATGCCTCCAAGCAGGCTCTAGAAGAAAACATCCGACAAACCAAAGAGGTTCGCGACTATTGCCATTCGAAAGGGAATATTTCAGTGGAAGGCGAGCTTGGTACGGTATCAGGTGTTGAAGACCAGGTCAAAGTGGCTGAAGATGAAGCGGCCCTGTGTGATCCGGAGCAGGCCCTGCAGTTTGTGGAAGAAACTGGAGTGGATATTTTTGCACCGGCCATCGGTACCGCCCATGGCGTTTACAAAACAAAGAATCCCAAACTGGATTTCGATCGCATGGAAAAAATTTATGGGTTGATAAACGGTCAAGGGGTGCGAATCCCATTGGTAGTTCATGGAGGAACAGGGCTACAGCCGGATGTGGTAAGAAGATTGGTATCACTGGGCGGATCGAAGTTTAATGTATCCACCGATTTAAAACACGTGCTAATCGATACCACCTACGGTTATGTTTCTGAACACCGGGATGAATACAACCCGGGAAAGGTTGACATAGCGGTAAAGGACGCGATCATAGCTAAAATTGAGTACTGGATCGGTTTACTGGGGAGTGAAGGAAAGGCTTAGACAGAGGGTAAACTCAAAATTTGATTTTTAAAATTTCCCTGCCTTTGGTGGGGTGGGAGGTGTAAAAATGTCACAGATAAAAGCTATTTTTTTTGACCAGGACGGAGTGATCATCGATACGGAAAAAGATGGTCACCGGGTTGCCTTCAATGAGACCTTTAAAGAATTCGGGTACGATTTTGAATGGAGTGTACAAAAATATCACGAGTTACTTCAAATTTCAGGTGGAAAAGAGCGCATGCGACATTATTTTCAGGAAAAAAATCTTTTTTCCAATATGTCACCCGACGAATTGACAGAGCAGATTAAAGCGTTTCACAAAAGAAAAACGGAAATTTTTATCAATCTTATCGAAAGCGGAAAGTTGCCACTCAGGACGGGGATAAAAAGATTCATGAAAGAAGGAGTGGATGCGGGTCTTATTCTGAGCGTTTGTACAACGGCAAACGAAAGATCCGCCAATGCCATTGCCAAGGGAATGCTGGGGGATATTCAATTTCGATTTGTTCTTGCCGGTGATGTGGTCAGCAAAAAAAAGCCGGATCCCGAAATTTATCTGCTTGCTTTGGAAAAGACGGAACTTAAACCAGAAGAATGTGTGGTCATCGAAGATTCCCGCAACGGTGTGCTGGCGGCCAAGCAAGCAGGCCTGAATATTGTCGCTACAACCAATATTTATACAGAGGATGAGGATCTCAGCGACGCGGATATTGTGGTCACTCGTCTGGGCGACATAGGGGAGATGGGTGAATTAAAAAACGCCAAAAAAGAAATCGATTTTGACGGAATTCTACATGTCGAGCAATTGTTAAAATATTACGCAAGCTAATAGAGGTGACTATATGGCTATTAATTATCAATATGCAAATTTGCTCCGAGCCGGTAGCTTCGGCCTAAACGTGTTCAGCCAGGATGATTTAGATCAGATCCATATGGCGACGTTGGATGTACTGTGGAATATCGGGCTTTTGGTAAAAAGCCCAAAAGCAAGAATGATTTTCGGGGATAACGGCTGCGCTGTAGACGAAAAAACCGAAATCGTTAAGATCCCATCCCATTTGATAGAAGACGCCATTCAATCGACACCGGCAACTTATCGTGCCCATGCCATTAATCCGGAAAACGATTATGTTCCAGGAGGAAAAAAGACCGGTTTTGTCAACTTCGGGGAAGCGGCAACGTTAATCGACCCCATCACCCGGGAGGTCAGGGACGCGACCAAAAAGGATGTGGATGACTCGGTCCGGTTTATCGATACCCTTGAGAACTGCATCGGTTGGGAGAGGCCGTTGACCCCACGTGATCTCGATGAAGAGATGGCCAGTATCTATAATGCATATTCTTTTTTCAGCTATTCTTCAAAACACGGTTTTTTGGGGATTTATTCGGTCGAACATTTTAAGGCTGCTATCAAAATGGGTGCTGTGATAGCCGGTGGTGAAGACAAACTGAGTCAAAACCCGTTATTCACCTGCTCTGCCGATCCGGTTAGTCCTTTGGTCCTCACAGAGGACGCGACCGATGTCTTGATCGAGGCGTGCGCGTTTGGCGCACCCATCAAGATTAACGGTCTGGGATTGGCGGGCGGCACCACCTGTGTTGATTTGGCAAGTACCTTGGTAACTCACAACTCTGAGGTACTGGGATCCATCACGTTGGGTCAATTGGTGCGAAAAGGTGCGCCCATGATATACGGCAGTTCAACCAGCATTATGGACATGCGAACCACATTAGCCTCCATGGGAGCACCAGAGATGGCAATGCTCAGTGCCGCTGTCGCTAAACTGGCCCAGTTTTATAAGATGCCTTCCTGGGTAGGCGGGGGGTAGGTTGACAGTAAAAGGCTCGATGCCCAATCAGGCCACGAGTTCACTCTGACCGCCCTAATACCCGCATTGGCAGGTGCCAATATGATTTACGGCGTCGGAATGCTCGACAGCGCTTTGGTTTGGGATTATGCTTCTGCCCTGCTCCAGGATGAATTTATCGACATGGTACTGAAGGTTGTAAATGGCATCCGGATTTCAGAAGCAAACATCGCCTATGATGTGATCAAAGATGTGGGCCCGGCGGGTGAGTTCATTACCCATGACCACACCTTTAAAAATTATCAACGGTTGTCCCAGACGAAACTGATGTCCCGGAGCACCCGAGAAGAATGGAATGCTGCCGGTTCTCCGGAGATTGTTGAACTGGCATACGAAAAATCCCTGGACATCATAAATAATTACAAACCTGAACCACGCTCGGAAGATACCCAAAAAGAGCTTGATAGGATATACAAGGAATTTGAGGATGCTGTAAAAGAACGCAAGGAGAGAGCAGTAGCTGCAAAATAATTTGGGTATGATAAGCGCTTCATTGTCATTATTTACCCTTTGAAAGAATTAATAAAAACCGGCCCTTGTCTATATCTATGGCCGGTTTTTTTTCGTGATTCTTCATCCTCTCTTATCAATTTTTTTGCCTCTGAACAGGGCAAAAAGAGCCATTTATGGATGGACACTATCTAACCATCTCGCAGAGAGGAAAAGAAGACTTGACTAAATTGCAAAACCTGTTACGACAATGACTTTTGCAAACCGCCCATATATCGGTCGCTTTTAGCAAACTCATCTCTGAAAGCAGACATAGACTCAGAAACAGGGCCAAGATACCTAAAAGGAGGGAACCTATGAAGCAATTACGAAGTGTATTCACATTCACATCACTCAGCGGTGTAACAATTGCCCTTGCACTCGGGGTTTTCATTATATTTTCAGGCGCGGCTCTTGCTGAAGTCCCTGAATCGAAAGACCCGATAAAGCTCACCATTCACGACTGGACCGGTCAATACATCACGACCCACATTATGGGCCGGGTGCTTGAGCGGATGGGTTACAAGGTAGAGTATGTGCAGGCGGACTATATCGCCCAGTTTGCAGGCCTTGAATCCGGGGACCTTCATATCGCAATGGAAATGTGGGAAACCACCGGTAAACAGGCCCTGGAGGCGAGTCTCAAAACGGGTAAAACAGTCGATCTGGGAGAGACCGGCATGGTGGCGATTGAAGAATGGTGGTATCCGAGCTACATGAAGGAGAAGTGCCCTGGCCTGCCAGACTGGAAAGCACTCAACGATTGTGCCAAGGCGTTCTCAACAGCCGAGACATCACCGAAGGGCCGTTACCTTGGTGGACCGGTTACCTGGGCTGGGTTTGACGACGAGCGCGTCGAGGCGCTCGGGCTCAATTACGAGGTCGTGCACGCCGGTACTGATGCGGCGTTGTTTGCTGAACTTAAATCCGCCCTTGAGCGCAAAGCACCCTTCCTAGGATGGGTTTATACACCCCACTGGGCGCCGATAAAGTTCAAAGGAGAGTGGGTCGAGTTTCCGCGTTACACCGACGAGTGTTACAACGACAAGAGCTGGGGACTTAACAAAAAGGCCGCCTATGATTGCGGCAAGCCACGTGGGTGGATTAAAAAGGTCGGTTGGAAGGACGGCGAAAAAAAATGGCCCTGTGCCTATGAGGCTGTTCGCAAGTTCAGGGTCAGCAACCAGGAGATAGGTGAAATGATCGGGGAGGTAGACCTCGAGGGTCGTCCGGTCGACCGGGTCGTGGAAGATTGGCTATGGACTAAGGGCTCCTGGCAGCCATGGACGGAATGCAGTAAGAAATAAATGGTTTCCGTTAGGACAGCTTTACAACAACCGGAACGCATGGACACCGACGTTCCGGTCGAGAACCCTGTAATCATCTGTAAGAACGTATGGAAGGTGTTCGGTCATAATGCCGGACGATTCCTATCAGCGCACGGTTCAAAACCCAGCGATGAAGAACTCACTGCAGCCGGCCTTATCGGAGCAGTCCGAGATGTCACCCTTGAGGTCGGGCAAGGTGAGATTTTTGTTATTATGGGCCTGTCAGGATCCGGAAAATCGACGCTTGTACGTTGTATGTCCCGGCTGATAGAGCCGACTGCCGGGGCGGTCATCTTTGAGGGCCAGGATCTCCTCAAGATGCCGGAGAAAGATCTTATCGAGATTCGCCGGCACAAGATGGGGATGGTGTTCCAACACTTCGCGCTATTGCCACATCTGACCGTGCTCGGCAATGTGGCTTTTCCACTCGAGGTTCAGGGTGTAGATCGGGCGACCCGCGAAACCCGAGCCTTCGAGATGATCGAACTCGTCGGCCTTAAAGGGCGCGAAAATTACTATCCAAGAGAACTGTCAGGCGGTCAGCAGCAACGTGTCGGCATTGCCCGCAGCTTGGCGGTAAAACCGGAGATCTGGTTGCTGGATGAACCGTTTTCAGCGCTTGATCCCCTGATACGTAGAGAAATGCAGGACGAGTTTCTCAATCTGCAGAACGTTCTCCACAAAACAATTGTTTTTATCACACACGACTTCAATGAGGCGATTCGGCTTGCTGACCGAATCGCCATTATGAAGGATGGTGGAATCATTCAGATAGGCACGCCCGAGGACCTGGTGACCAACCCGGCCACCGACCACGTGGCTGATTTCACGAGGGACATTCCGCGCCCCAAAGTCTTGTCCGCGCGTTCGGTAATGACTCCGGCCGACGTACAGATCACCTTTGCGCGAAGCGTACCGGCGGATACAAAGATTGAGGATATCGCCGCCGGTATTGTCGACCAGAAGCATCCGTTCGCAGTGACGGACGGCGAAGGCAAAATCATCGGTCAGATCACCCGTGAAGCGGTACTTGAAGTGCTTGTTTACAAAGGAACGGATGAATG
>Ga0255052_10000494_pt1 | contig 31781 bp, 39 predicted proteins | sample JV7_2_21_MG_FD_188632 | JGI IMG/M metagenome (GOLD analysis project Ga0255052, IMG submission 188632) | Seawater microbial communities from Jervis Inlet, British Columbia, Canada - JV7_2_21 | ecosystem: Environmental > Aquatic > Marine > Inlet | place: Canada: British Columbia | collected...
ATGTGAATGGCCTTCATTTATTAATTTCTCTATTGCCTTGTTCTCTGGACACTGGCTCAAATCAATAGCCAGACAATCGAAGTCCGGGCCATACTCTGCAAATTCACATTCTGTATTGCTGTAGTAACATTTCATTTCGCCCTCTTCAATAAATATGCTTTAAATGCAGGACACTTCTTTGCTCCCGTACACCCTCCGCAAAAGTCCTCTGTCCTAGTTTCCTCTGTCTCGGGGCAGAGAATACCCTTGTCTGATGGTTTACCGGGTTCCCATTCTCTGCAATTATTTCGCATACCCCTTACATGAGCAATCCAGCAATCACTCAGGTTTTCATACTTCGTGCAGGCCCGTTCTACAATACAGAGATCATGTGCCGGGTGGTCTTTATTCGGTGTTGTCATCTTAAAAATGGAATTTCTTTTATCTGGAAACCCGCTGCTCCTTTATGACCTCCACCCCCATACTTTTTTGCTATTACAGATACATCAACTGCTGATTTTGTTGAATAAAGAGAAACAGTCCATTGACCTTTTCTCCATATAAAAGTAAGCATGATATCATATTTTTCAGTATCCCACACTGAATCGAACATTTGAGAATTAGTCAGCCCTCGATTAATGGCTATTGCTCTAAGTCCTTCAAATTCAGTTTCAAAGGAACAAGCTGAAATATATTTTTCATTTTCTTGGTCACGGAACTTTAAGAGAAGCCTGCCATCATCACGGATTTTTCTCATATCAGCAAATTCAAAGCTTATATCGGGAATAAGAATAGCATCCCATATTTTTTCTGAGGGCAATGTATTATATAATCTCATGCCCCACTGAAAAGGCATAATTGCAGGATGTACTTCTAAATCCCATATATCATATCTACCGAGAAGAAAGACAGATAGTGGCGTGAGTTCTTCTGGAAAACAATAAACCCACGTCAACTCACAACCCGCAGACTTATTATCAAGTTCCGCGTCTATTTTCTTTATGGGGGTAGCTTCAAACTCTTTTATTGCAGAAATATGGTGATCTATCCATACCAAATTACATATTTCTGAAAGTCTCTCCATATCAGAAAAAGGTTGCAATGAAAAATCAACCATAAAGACTTGTTCGCCTTTCTCAATAGAATCCCACGGGAAAGTATCTCCGTAATTAATCCCGATCATTTCACATTCAGGATATTTTTTGAAAATAATAGCACCTGAACAATGCCCATCTAAATCCGCTGAGTGATAAAAACATTTCATTTTAATTCCCCCTCTTTCTTCGGTACTTTCTTCTTCTGGTTTTTGACGAGATGGTATTCATTTTCAGGTGCTATGAAAATATCGTAATTCTTAGGGAATATAGCGAACCTGAGGCCGAAAAACCATTTACCTTTTTTGACTTTTGTTTTTTTCATTATCCCTCCGCTCCGGGCTCAGGATAAACGCCCTGACATTCTTCAATCTGGTCTGGATCACTGAGCCTTACACACAATTTTCCGTTAAGATCACGGTTCAGGCAAGGCCCGCACTTTTCCTCATCGTATAAAGGCGCGGTTTCTACTTCTGGTTCTTTAGTCTCTTGTTTTTTAGTTGTGCTTTTCGGCTCCTTTTTATCTTTCAGCTTATCCTTGACGGCAGCATTACCCTTTGCTTTGGCAGTTGTTCCTGCGGGTGCTTCTTCGACCTCGAACCAATCAGCAATCCCGGACATGTTATCTTTCAGAGAGTTATATATCTTCCCGAGAGACATTTTCTGTGCCGGGGTTATGCTTTCTAGTTTGCGCTGTATCCGCTTTTCGATCATTTCCTTAGTCACGCCGTATTTCTCAAACGCTTCAAGCATTTTTTTGATTGCTTCGGGAGTACAGTCAGCCTTTGCCCTTAATGTTTCTTCACACTGTTTCTGTGCCATTTCAACAACATCACTGGGGATAATACCGAGAATACATGCTCTTAACCGCCTCGCTCCCTGATTTGCTACCATTTCATAGATGTCGCGGGGATCTTCCAGTTTGTAAGACCCTTTTCTGGTATGTCTTTTATGGGGTACTTGAAAAGCCTTTACTTGCCGGGTATTGGTTTCCATATCCCACGCAAATGCTTCTACCGTTGATTCGCCAGTTCGTTGCTCAAGTTCCCTGATGCCGAAGGTAATATTACCCCAATTCTGCGCCATTGCCTCTGCCAGCCGGATAGACGGTCCTGTAATGTCAGTGCCACCGCGGGCATAAGAATATAATGCCCCTTCAGCAAGCCCCGGACGCTGACAGGCTATCATTATCCTATCAATAGCCTCTGTTTGATTCCGGGGGAACTTCTTTGCGATGATCATAGAGGATTGAACCTCTGCTACTTCCCGGCCCGTTGCTATGTCTGTCAGGGCATTTCCTGACGGTTTTACCAGACTTCCCTCACCTATTTTTGTCATTGCTTTGTTTTCCATTTACGCCTCCTTTGTTTTTTTCTACATTCTCTGTGATATCTTACATGTGGAAATCTTTTGTTGACATACATATTTTTAGGATCATCATATATCTGGCAAATATTACATTTTCTCCAATTAGCATTGCCACATACCTCTAAAGCCTTTTTCTCGACATGAATTTGCTTATGCTCTTTTGCTGACATACAAATAACAAGATTGTTTATATTATTATTGTGGAGATTCTCATCTTTGTGATGAATTTGGTATCCCTTCGGTAAAGGTTTACCATAAATTTCCTCGGCAATAATACGATGCTTTAAAACCTCTTTACCTTTAACATGCATACGATGATATCTCCCGTTTTTCTTGCTACCCAATCCTTTAGGGGACTGTTCTTCATATCCTGCAAGAGGATTCCCATATTTTTTCCACTTTTGATAGTGCTTAGAACAAAGGCCTTTAGCAATAGTAGGATTTTCACAGCTTGAAACAGAACAGACCATAATACAACCTCCTGTCGTTGTTAATCCTGAAATTAGATTGTACGGCAGACGAGTCAGGAAGTCTCGCTTTTCGGGTGCTACCCTATCCGTACAAATATTATAATACATCTTTTACCAAAAATCTACGACTTCCTGGTTTTTCTTGAAGATACTCTTTGTAAAGTTCATTCTGTTCTTTTTTGAATCTGCTTAAATCCAAACGCTGTGAAGGTTTGGATGAACGCCACGTAATTAAGGGCTGTTCCTGTGCGTCCTGTAATATCTCGGCTTCAGCAAGGGATTTCATCAGGAAACCCTTTAAATCCTGTTCCTCGTCCTCCAGCGCCTTTATTTGACCTCTTACGTCCTTCAAAGCGGTTATCCTCTCAAAGTCGGCTTCTGTGGCCTGCATGACCTTGCCTGACACTGATATCTTGAATTTCTGCTGAATATCGGCAAAACTGATAGGATCAGGCTCGATTTTATTCTGAACTTTGTCCCAAAACTCGGCCTCAGCCTCAATTATCATGCTCTGAAGCTCCTTATCAGCCGGGATTTCGTATATCCTGAAGTCTGAACCACCGATCAGGGCTGCGACATCGGCTATCTCATAGCCGGTAACAATCATGTAGTGCTGGACCTGAAGCAGATAATACTGCGGAATTTCGTCTGTGCCGGGTTCTCCCCACTCTCTTGCGTCCCTTGCGGTTTTGACTTCAAGCACTCTTTTATCAGTTGTGGCTCCATCCAGGTTCGCTAACATATGCTTGTATTTCGGATGTACTATTATCTCATCAGGAACTAAAACTTCCCGGCCTGTCTCATCTGCATATCTTTGTCTGACAATGGGCTCCAACAATCTGCCCCACAACATTGAAGGATTATCTTCTATCGGATCAGCAAGGCCGAGCTTATCCATGTATACTTCCAACGGCGTTTTCCATTTACTCAGGCCACAGATAGCAGCGACATCTGAACCGCCTATGCCCTTCCTGCGCTTTTCAAGCCACGCTTTTTTATCTTCCATCACTCACTCCTTTCAGGTTTCATTCTTATAAGGACATTTATCTTCGTCACAATCAAAACGGTACTCGCAGAACCGGCAGACCGGTTCTTCGTCAGGCTGGCCTTGATCTGCGTCCCATATATCAGGGTATTCATTCATTCTTAACCTTCTCAATTTCCTTCTCTTTAAAAGTAAACAAAGACAGCGACGCAATAATATTAAAGGCCAGATAATAAATACCCCGACAAGAAATATTATTGATATGGTTTTTGTCATTTTAAATTATCTTCATCAACAAGGTATTCTTGAATTTCTGTAAGTGAACCTCCCCATCCAGAAAAACAACTCAACACTTCTATATCGTGTTTTTCTACAGCTTCAATCGCTGCCCTTCTTGGTGGAGCATCAAATCCTTGAAATGGAAATTCAGCGTCGGACTTTACAACTATCTTACATTCCCAAACTTTATATTTACTCATGATGTGAGAGACTTAACGACTCTTTCTGCTGACCCCCCTCAAGATAATCAAAGTAAGTATTTCCATCATCAAGCAACTTCTGAGCTTGTTCTTCTGTCATATTTTCCGGGTTATAATGAAGCATACCCAACCCTAACGGACGAGAGTTATTGTAAAGCCCTGCAAGTATCTTCGCCTTGTTGATTCCTTTAATATCCATTCCCTACCCCCTTCATTAAATGTTAAAGCCCATCCCGGCAACTGAACCGTGACAGTAGAATTCTGCATTGGGGGACATGGCTTAACGCAGAAATGTTGCCGGGACGAGCTAAATTATAAATTTTGTCACGATTCATTATACGACATCTTAAAACATCTAATTGAGAATGTCAAGTAAAAAGTGAAGGCATAAAGAAGCCCCCCATTTCTGGGGGCTTCTCATCTGTTCCCACACATGGCGGGTCAGGCTACTTAAAACTTCTTCTGTATAAGAGATACGGAAAGAACGGGTCTGATGCCGTCAATGCCACTATTAATATCGGCCATAGCATTAAGACCGACTCTCGGACTAAGACCGAGTGCATTGTCTGAATCAATTATATAGGTATCAATGACTTCGAATAAGTCAAGGCTAAAACCAGCACCTAAAAGCGTGACATCACCTAAATTCCTGTTCTCCAGAATATCTTTAAAATCACCAGCACCTTGTAACCTAAAGTCAATCAATCCATCTTTGATAGTAAGTAACGGTACTGCAAAACCCAACATGAACTTATTTTCATTGAAGTCGAAAAGCAAATCACCATCAATAATAACTCCGGTCTGCAAAATGGTTTTAAACCACTGTACGGGTTCTGCTGCTTCTGCATTCCCTGTCATTCCAACGATAAACAATACTGCCATAAGAATTAACAATAACTTTTTCATTTTCTCCTCCCTTCAAGATGTTTTTCATATCTCTTTCTTTTATTGGCTTCCGTCCTTGTTCTCTGTCTTGAATACTTACCAGTCTGTTTATTATGGGCTGACTGTTGCCCCTTTTTACTGCCTGCCATTTACTTCCCCTTTCTCTTAAAGATTTTCTTAAGTTTTCGCATTATAACATATCCGTCAAAATGCCATGTCCACTTAAGAACTATTTTGCGTTTTTTTAATTTTGAAAGTAATACCACCAGAAGCCTTTACTCGCCCATAGGATGCCAGTATTAAGCCGATAAGCTCCATGAGTTCGGGATATAGGTTTATAAGCTCAGTCTGTGCAACGGTCAAGGTTTCTGTTGATACTTCCACGCCTGATGCCCTCAGCACAATACCTATAATTGTAAGTATCAAGCCTTGAATCGTCTTGCTCTTAAGAAAAAATTTCATCACACTCTCCTTTCATGGATACACTATTTTTATCCTCTGAACGTCTGGTATGTTCAGGCAATCTGCATGAAGCCACTCACGGATATTACCCCCAACATCTCTCCCAACTTCAATGCGAGTTATACGATTTAATTTAGGATGCTCCTGATCTATTATAATTCTATTTCTGACTTCCTCGGCAGACATCCCTTTAAAAACCATATCAGCACCTTTACCAAGTCTGTGCGGTGAGTGCATTGCCCCGATTTTACAATATTCAGGTCTTAACCCACGGAATTTCGCATCCCCACCCCAAACCCAATTATTCATATAAACAGTGACTCCGAAGTATTCCCATATTCCATCTATCATCATAAGAAAATTAGGACTGAAAAACTGCCACGACAATTCACCGAACTTCTCAAAGGTGAATTTATCAACAAGTTCCTCAATGCGAAAGTGTTTACACTTGTAAAACATTAATGACTTCCCCCGGCTGTTTTAATCCAGATAGTAAACCCAACCGCAAAGATCATAAAAACAAAACCTATCATACCTATTAAAAAAGATTTCCAGATGATACCTCTTGTGTTCTCAAAAAACTCTATAACTTTATCCATTGCTTCATGGTGTTTCCAATGTTTTTGTCTATCTACATAAAAATCTTCTGTTTTCTTGTCAATATATTTACCTACAGCTATTGCAATATTTTCAATCTGTTCCTCTGAAATCTCTGACATCCTATTTCCCCTTTAGTCTCTCTATTTCCTGTAGAAACTTCATGTATTGTATGTATAGTTCGGGAGCCATCTTATTACGACAACTCTCTCGGTAGCATTTGTAATTCAGTTCGTATTGGATGGTTACGTTTACCAGTTCCTTAAGTTCCTGATTCCTGATATGTGAATTGAGTGCTTCGGCTGTTGCAAAATAAGATACAGAGCCTAGGGTAAGAGTCACAATAGTAATAACTGCCAATATCAGGCTTCTAAATTCTTTTAATTGCTCAATTAGTTTCACTTTCAACCTCAGTTTCTTCTTCAGCAGGTGCTTGAATACCGTTTTTGTTCATTCTCTCAAATATTGCCCGTTCTAATTGTTCGGCCTGTTTTGCCCATGTTTTTGCTTGAATGACCGCCCTTCCATATTGTTGTTCTAAATCTTTTAATTCATTCATAGTTGTCCTTTCTTTATAGTTGATCTATTTCAGTTATTGTGGCTTCCCAAATAGTTTTTTTCTCTGGTTGTTTGTCTATGCTATTTTGGAGTTGAACTTTAGTAGTTGCTTCTGCATCTGCTTTCATTTCTGCGATTTGTTCTGCTTCTGTTTTTTCAAACATAAATTCCATGAGATCATCTAAAGTTCTACCATTACGATGACTATCGTAAATATCACGAATATAAGACCAAAGATACATTCTCATATACTTTTCTTGTGTTTTTGTTATAGGCATTTTACCACCAAGCCTCTGTTGTTTCGTAAACCAAATCTACATAATTACCATCTGTTACAGTTATATCAGATGCTACACCATATATATTGTTACCATTTCTTCCGATTGTAAGATTATTGCCGCTACTACCCACATTATATATTCTATATATTTGACCATCAACTGGAGAGCCATCTAATGTAATAGTAAATGCTCCCCCATCTGTATCACCAAAAACATAATGATTAGCTTTGGTAAGAGTTTGATTCGAAGTATATCTATCCGTTCCCAAAACTCTACCTTTATCAGTTTTAAATCCCGTAGCACAATCAGCAAACAAGTATGTTTCATCATGATAAATCTTATCGTCCTTCCCTATCCCAAAAACTATACCTGAGCCTATTCCATCACCAGCTAAATAAATCCCGTAATTATTCGTAGCATACGACATTGCACCGACATATATTCCATAAGCGTCTGTCCGAGTTCCATTAGAGGGGGTGACAGGCTCAAGGTATATATGAGCAAACTCATTAACATCGAAATCAGGGAAAGAACCTCCCGTTGATGTATCCACTTCTGAGTATATTTGATACCACTTACTGATAGTATGTGTTCTGGCAGAAAAACCGCCCATGACACCCCTTAAATGCTGTGCATTAACTTGAGTGACAGTATATTCTTCACCCCCAAGACCAGTACCTCCAAATTGAGTTACATTTTTTAAACCTGTAACATCTGCTATAGTTCCTGCGGAGTTTTCTCCATTCATTTGAACGTCCATATTAACGCCACGACCAAAGCCACCAGCTAAGGCATCACCAGTGTGAGTTACTATAAAATTACCAGCAAACATATCTAATTTAGAACCCGCAGCAGTAGCAGTATTATTGACTTCTAATGTCAGGGCTTCAACCCCTATCGTATTAACAGTATCATCTTTGGTAGCTACTATTTGAGCAGTATCGCCTACCGCAGCAACATCCAGTGTTCCGTCTAATTTAGAGTTTCCAGTTACTCCAAAAGTTAATGTCGGTGGAGACATAGTTGAAGCACCTACAAATAACGGATCCAAAACATAAGAGGGATTACCATCAGCAGTAAAATATACTTTGGGTGTATTGTTATCATATAAACCAAGAAACCCTATCTCACTATCAGTAGCAGTGCTACCATCACCAAAATAGACAGCATAATCACCGTCAGTACCTTTTATAGATATAGTTGGATTTAATGTCCCACCTTTAACAATCGAAAGTTCGCCTGTAGAATTGTCATATGTGAAACTGGGATCACCAGTTACTAAAGTTCCTGCCCCATTAATAAAGAGAACTTCATCCGGGCCTAACGCTCCTGCGCCTATCTCATCAATGTTGTCTATGTATAGTTTTTCAAGTTCAAGTGCCATTATATAGCCGCCACTCTATAGGCACTATCTGTGCCTGAATGTGTTATTTTTATACTATCAACGCTTATGTTTGACCATTTTAAAATTTCATTGTTTTTCATGGTTATTGCATCTGTTCCCGAAAAAATCCCGTTAGTTGAAAACTCTACCGTAAAGTTACCATCACCGTCATTTATCACAAAACCCTGAGTAGAATTAGCACCGCCAAGGTCTGTGTTAAAATCCAAAGTCACAGGACTCTCACCCGTTACAAATGAAGTATCCTCGTAAAATTGAGGAGTGTCTGCTATTTCAGCAATATTAATATCTCTTGTAGCTAATTGAATACCCATTAATCAACAATCCTCATTCTTTCAAGTGTTACGGTTTTGGTAACAAATTTCGGCTTAACAACAATATGTTCCTTCTCAACGATCACAGGTTTTTCAACAATTAAATCCTTTTCTATTATATTGTATTTCACAACATCAACGGTTCTCTCTTTAAAGACAGGCTTATCAACAACCTCATCCTTATATATGATATTCTTAACAACAATTTCCTCCTCTATAAATACAGGCTTTTTAACAATGACTTCTTCTTCAACGATCGTGATTTTCTTTACGATAACTTCTTCTTCAACAATCTTGGGTACTCTCACTTCATATTCAACCAACTTAGGCACATTAACGATATGTTCCATTTCAACAACTTTTATATTACTGACTAAAACTTCTTTCTCTTTAAATATAGGCTTTTCAATAGTCACTTCCTTAAAGATAGGCTTATCAACTGAAACTGTCTTCTCAACAATTTTGATTGCATCAACCGTTGCTACCTGTCCTTCAGGTACAATTATTGTCTCTTTGTCCGGGGGGCGCACCCCACCACGCATAACCATCAGCTACCCTTCCATGATTCTACTTCAATAGTCGGCGCACTACTTTCTGAAGTAGCAAAGTATAAAATAGTATTTTCCTCAAGGTATATATCATCTATGTACTTTTCCGTTCCAGCCCGGACTGTCTGGTACAAGTTACCAGTAACGCCTTCTGAAGTCATTGAAAAACGTATATCTACCATCTCTCTTGCCTGAATAGATATCTTGCGTGTAGCCCTTACAACCTCTACAGAATACTCTGTATTTGCCGCTGCAAGTGATACTACCTGTAAAGTAAAAGTTGTTGATGGATCACTATCGTGTCTTGCCATGTTTCTCCTTTAGTTTAAAGTTACTCCTTCTAAAGTTACTCCTTGTACTGTTATTAATTCAGGAGCTAAATAGTGAAAATATTCTTCTATATTTGTATATCCACTCCCATTCTCATCACCACTACTTGTTTTAGAAAGATCACCAAAATTTGCAATTTCCCACCAATCTGCCATACCATCACTATCACTATCTACTGGCGGGTCTGGTGTTGTAAAAGTAGGAAAAACTACGTCTGCCATGTTAATGTAAGTTCCCTCATCTCCTGCAGTATATTCACTAACCAACCGAATATCTACACTATCTCTCATTGGTACAGTAGCCCCAGCTTGACTTACAATCTCATCAGCATAAGCCTCTGACATCGGAACAACTGTAATAGGGATTCCACCTACAAGTTCAAAAGGAGTATCACGCCTAAAAGATGTGCTTAAATAATCTGTAGGCCAACCGTATCTTGTAATCCATTCACTCCCTGTTTGCGTGGCTCTTGTATAACCAATGTTTCCAATCATATAGATCATTTCATATGGTGTATACCCGTCTGGAAAATTACCAGTAACCGTTCCTAAACCAGAAGCCCAAACCAAAACCTCTCTACCACCAGCCGTATCTCCCTCACTCCAAGGTGCATATGATAGTGGGCCGGGCTTAACATAGTTGTGAATAAAATTTGCATGAGCTTCATAATCTCTACCACTAACATTGGTAACAGGATTCATGGTCATACTGTTAACAAGATTAAAGTTGTAGATAACATTATTGACAAAATCAACCTTTGCATCATGAGTTATCATAGGCAGTCTTCCACGAAATGACATGATAAGATTTCTATAAAAACTGGCTTCAATATCTCCATCAATAACTGCATTCCTTCCCCATATAAGAACTCCAAGGCCATGATTAGGCTCTGGGTGAGCATCATCAACACCTTCCGCTATAAGACAATTTGAAATAGTAATGCTATCGGTTCGTACATAATTAGACGCAATATCTAAAGTCTCATCACACCCCCAACTAACTGAACAATGGTCAATAATGACATTATATGCAAGTAAACTACCATCAATCTGTCCATAGACAGAAAGAGAATCACCAGCAGTATCACAATTTCCCGCCCCATTACATTTAGCACAACCATTTCTAAAACGCATATGTCTCATAATAACATCATGTGTCTGTATTATGGTCTGCCAACCTTTAACTAAAATACCACCGGGAGAAGTTTCACCTGCTATTGTAAGATATGGATTATTAATTAAAAGTACAGAGTCAAGATCAATAATACCACTTACTTCAAATACTATAATTCTTGCTCCACTGGCTTCCGCTGCTTCTCGAAATGTATCGCCATCTACAGGGTTATCAGATAGTGTGTCGATGATATATACAGTTCCACCACGACCACCTATTGAGTTCGCACCCCCACCTTGAGCACCCGGAAAGGCTACAATGGAAAATGCCTGATAAGGCAATAATAATATTACAACTAATATAATAAATCGTTTAAGTAATTTCATAGTTATCCTCTTAATCATATGTCATATCAATGATTACTGTAGCTCCCGCATCTATTAACATTTTTATTTGTGGTCTACTGTCTAAAGTGGCAACATCAACGGTTCCATCATCATCGCATTCGGTACAGCCTTGGGCCACTAAATTATCTAAGGACAATGTATCATCTACCGCATCACCGACACCGCGAGTTGTTACAGTGGCACTGTCTATTGCATCTGATACAATAACCACAGTAAGAACTGTTCCCGCTCCTCCCCCGTCAGAGGTAGTGGTAATCCCTGTATATGTTCCATCACAGTCATCTCCGTCTGAACCAGTGCAACCGTCATCACTAAAATCATCGGTAGTGGCTGTCGCTGTAGCTTCAAGATAGAGACATACTTTTGTATCAGTGCAAGCACCAACATTTGCTTGTACTTCCCAATCTCCTATCATCTGAGCATCTGTCCCATCATTTCTCACAGTAGGAGTTCCGTCTGAGCCAATCATAGCCTCAATCCAGTCACCTTCACTTGTCCATGCTTCAACCATACCCATAGATGTAGGTACTGGCAATGCAGTAATAGCATTATCAGCAAGTGTTTTTGTAAAATAAAACTTATTTGTTTCTCTCGTAGGTGAAACAGGAGTTGCAGCCCCATCAAGCATTGTATGCCCGATTGTCCCGCCTTCCGAACCATCAATTCTTATCACACTTGTTAAACTTCCTACCAACTGCACTCCAATATCCATATCACATTCTTCTGCTCCTGAGCCAGTAGCAGTACAATTCCCAACTATCGAAGCGTTAGTATCAGTATCAGTACAATCAAGGTCTTTAAAAATAGCAGTGGGTGTAGACGATCTACCAGTAGTTAAACTCCCACTTGCAATAACATCGCCAGTTGCTACTACATCTACAGCACTAATATTAGCAGTTACAGCTATATCAGTCCCATCAGTCGTCATAGGCGCACCGTCAGGAGCATCAGAATTATTGAATATGAATTCCGTATCTACTGCATCACCAACACCACCACCACCAGTAACTGTCCACGCAAAAACTGGAGTTGATGTAAAAAGTAAAATTAATATGAGAATTATTATTTTTTTCATAATCACCTCTTCCTTGCCTTAACAGGCTGACAAGTCATTGTTATTGAACAAGCCGTACAAGTATCTACATCTATCTGATAGTAGTTAAACGGCTGATTGACTATAGATTGCCCACCGAGTGCAGCAACATCATCTTGCATACCAAAATAAGTAACATCATCCAGTGAACCATCTATATCAAGATTCAGAGTTCCTAAAGTCCCTGTGATATGACAAGTAATTGACTCGTAAGGCCCATCCCCACCATAAGTAGGCGACACTCCCGCCTCGTTTATAGTCGATGAAGTTCCATCGTCCTCTGTAATTGTATCAGGTGTTACATAACCAAACACCAGACACGGTACAAAAACTGCTATTAATACTGTTAATAAAATCTTCATCTTTGCCTCCTCTTAAATGTGATTGTCTCTTCAGGTTTTGAACCTTCAAATTGCGTCAATGCTCTCGGCACTAACTCTTTCTTTAGTTTCCTTACGCCTTTCAACTCACCTTTTGCATAGCCCCATTTCGAACTGCTTTTTTCGTATTCTTCCAATGTCATAAGTTGTTTCAAACCTATCATTATATTTGATATGAAGGAAATCACCCTTGCTTGGTTAGCCCAAAAAGTAGCATCTAAAGCCCCGTATATTGACATCAACTCTCGAAATATCTTTTGCCTTGCTCTGCCAATAAACGTATCATCATCCTGATCTACTATGTAACTGCCTGCGATTGACATCGCCAATACAACTTCCATAGACCTATATAATTGCCATGCTTCTTTTTCATTAAATTTCTTTTTTGTAGCTAATACCTTTAAGTTATTATATGTTGATTGCATCATAGGAACAGCCCATCTTTTGTATTGCAGTTCTGTTGCTGCTTCAGGAGTTGCTCCGAAAACTGAAGTAGACCCTATGACTATACGATACTCACCCATGTCAAGTTTTAACTGAGCAAGTCTTTCAGCAGATAATTCCCCTGCTTTAAATTCAGCATCAGTCATAGAACCAAGCAGAAATGTCTTGTTTGCTGAAATCATACCATGATGAAACAACCCAAATAACGCACCTGCTATCTTATCTCCACCATCTTTTGATACCTCGCCCAACTCATGCCATACTGACTTGCCTACAAAATTCTCATATTTTTTAGCAATGGCCTTACCTTTAGCTGTTCGCTTCCGCAGTAATCCTTTAGCAAAACTCTTATGTCCTAACTGTATAAAATTACCAGATGCTTCACCGAGCCTTGCGGTAAAACCAACGATAATATTACCGCCTAAATCTTTAAGTGCAGTAAACGATCTTAAAGCCCGGAGTGTAATATCGAGCTTACCCCCCTGCTTTATAAAAACTCTTGTATGTCTACCTTTTTTTGTATTCACATATTCTTTGAAGAATCTGTCGAGAGATTTATCTAACTTCAGACCACGCGGAGTTTTAGCTTCAGGTTCAAGTGCATGAACAATGATGTCCAGTTCAGTTAATGTACTATCCAACATCTTTTTCTTTTCGATATTGGCATTGTACTGTAAAAATGCTTTTGCTACATTCTGCGTAGGGTCAATCTCCCCTTGCCTGAATAATACATTCGGTATAAACTTCTCAAGGGGAAGCACGTCACCTGTTGCAGTATCGAGGATATTCGCTATCTGCTCATCATGCTCATACTTTGCAAAAAGATTTTTAATGCCTGCCTTAATCCCGCTGTCTTTAACAGTTTCGAGCAATCCTTTTCTTAAATGGTTAATGTAAGCATCCTCAAAACGAGTATTCTTCAATGCTTCTATAGACATGAGATATTCCAGATGTTCGGCCATTTTGTTATTAATATAATTAGCGTAATCTATTTCTTCTGGAGTCATCTCCTTAATTAAAGCCCTTCTTTCTTCTTTGTTAGCTTCTATGTATTGAAATACATTTCTATCTTGTGGAGCTATAAACTCCCATGCCTTTTCAGAAAGCGTTTTCTTTCTACTTGCCCTTGCTTTTTTAGCCAAAACATCAACTTCTTTTTCAGCTTTCAGTATCTCAGTCTGTGCTACTAAATCCTTCATCACCATTTTCTCTACTATGTAGCGAAAAACAGGGCTGACTTTTGCTAATTGAGTGTCTGGTTTGAAACGCTCAAACTCTGAAACTGTTGTTCCAATAACAGACTCAATGGGAACACCTATTTTCTCAGCCGTCTTTTCTAATGCTTCCCTGATTGTCTTAATACCTTTAAAGTCAGTCCGGTCTACAAGTTCGAGCTTCCTTGGAGATAAGAACAAATCTCCCTGCTGATAAGGCTCTAAGGCATCGTAATACTGTTTAGCCTGTTCCGTAGTCATTTTCTCAAGAGGCGGCAACTTCATAGCCTTCCGCAGATTATCTTCTTTCTTGAATTGCCTATCCTGTACCAATGCCATAACTTCAGCCTTGGCTTTTGCTGTTTCCTGAAACTCAACGGCTTTGTTATAAAATTCATCAACGTGTTGCTTGAACTCCAAGTCACTCATTAAACGAATATCTTTTCTTGATATTTTCCTTAACTGAGCATCGGTTAATTGCAATGTGTCTCTAACAGCCCTTACCCTTGCTCTACGCCTTTTAACTATTTCCTTGGCAGTTTTAACTTTAGATATTTTCGCTTCAGCTTTTGCCTTTTCAGATAACTTCACGAATTGTAGTTCAGCCTCAGACTCAATTCGTTCTTCTTCTAAGGCTTCTTCTGCCTTAAGACGTTGGAATTCAAGTTCTCCTTCTGCCTCTGCAACTTTTCTTTGTGCTTTTTCTTCAACTTTTGCGATTTTCTTTTCAGCTTTTTCAAGTTCTTTTTCCCGTATTTTAATAAATTCTAACTCAGCATCCATTTCCTTTTCTTTTTCTGCTGTCAACTCTTCAGTTTTTAAAAGCGTAGCCTCTATTTCAGCCTCTCTTTGTGCAAGACGTTCTTTTTCTTTTATAATTTTCTCAGATTCTTTCTTAACATCTTCACCTTCAGGGAATATCGCACCTGCAACTTTCTCGCCTTGCTCCATCTCAACAATTAAATCTTCAGCAGAAATATCTTGAGCAGAACCGGGCTGTGCTGATATTAATTTTTCAAGTTCTAAATCTATTTTTTCCTGTGCATCTCTCGCTTCAACTTCACCAGCCAAAAACTCATACTTCTTCCCGTGAACAGCGGGGTCTCCCCCTTTAGCAAAACCTTCTATCCGCTGTATAACGTGGGTAATCTCATGGACTAAAATTTTCTTTATTTGTCTATCTGTCGGTATTCTATCTTCTATTGATATAACAATTTCATTTCTGCTACTGCTATAGGCAGCACCTTCTTTTCCCTTTACATACCGAACTCTGACTCCCCTCAATTCACGATAATGCATAAACAATTCATCATGGTCAATTACATTTTCTAAGTCCGATGAACTGCCAGCGTGTTCGGTTTCATTAATGGTTGCTTTTATCATATGCTTGTTGAGAGAAGTTATTTCCATTTCCTTATCACTAATAGGGAAACGGATTTTTTTATCTGATAATGCTGAAAATTTGCCGATAGCATTAGTAAAACCTCTTGCCTTTTCTCCTCCAAAACCTCCTGCCTCACCCTTAAGTGGTTCAGCAAGTTTTTCTAACGCACCTGTTTCTTTAGCTACTCCTACCGCATGACCGGGAACACCCAAGACAGCAAAAGACATAGCTGACTCTTTAGCTGTATTAACAAGCCTTTCAGTTATCTCGTCAATGGTTGCTTGTGGAATATCCGTACCTTGTAATTTATTATTTAACTTCTTAGCCAATTCGGTAGCAGTTATATTAGTGGATTCCTGTGCTAATTCCTGAGCCGTTTCAGTTGTGACAAAAGCTCCGTATTTCTTTAAATAATTTGTCGCTATTCCTTTAAGTGTTTTATTCTTTAATAACTCGATGACTGTTTCCCTTAAAGATTTTTGGAATAACTTTTCAGCCCCCGGAAAAGTCCGCAATAATGTCCTAATCTGAGCAACCTCTATCAAAGAATTGACAACACCTACACCAAAAGCTGTTGCTCTGGCTATGTTCGGATCAATCTTATTTCCCTCAGAGTCAGTCAATGTTCTTATCTCCCGAAAGGCAAGTCCTGCTTCTATTTTCAATATATTTTCCATAGTACCGGACGTGAAGCCAACGCTGAACATACTGGCAAAACTTATAGGAACGGTAAGAATTTCCTCTGGTGTTGCTATTTGAGGGCCAGCTTGTCCTGCTATCGCTGCTGCCGTTCCCCCTGCTATACCAAACTTAATACCCCTTTCTGTGCCTTTCTGAGTACCCTGAACCATAATGGGGAGCATTTCAGCCGTACTTCCAACAGCTTTTTCAAATATCCCCTTATGTAGGGGAGGTGGAGTTGTAACAACTAACTTGTCAGAGACAGCCTCTAAAGCTGAAAATGTTTCTGGATCAGTTACAAAAATCATATCCCATTCCACTACCCCCTGTTTTGCACTACTCACTCCCGATTCCCACCGCTTCATCACTCTTTCTTCCCCTGAGAGTTGTAAGTTTTTGAGTCGTGGGTCTTCCTTGCTTACATCCTTTAAGGCATCTTGATAATCATAGGCTTCTGATGGACTTATCCCCAATGCCTCTGAATCAATTATTGCCTGTGTAGCCTTATCAGGATCAATGCCCGGAGTCATAGAGTTTTTAAATTTCTCCCACAATGAAACTTTGGGAGCTTGTTTTATAATTGTATCAGCCATTATTCACCTTTATTAAAAGAAATCATCGAGCCATTGTTTTACTGTTCTATCTTTTTGTTCTTGTTCCACTGGTTCAAATTCTGTTGTAATCCATTCATTTGAATCTGTATTAGGATTTTCCTGTTTCCATTTCTTATATTTCTTCATAAAATTAATTCTATTTTCCCGACTTACATCCAAGGCATCTTTGCTATCTTTTGCCTCATCTTTAGTCATCTGCCTTGAACGAAAAGTTGTTGCGTCTACCTCATTACCGTCCTCATCTATATAAGGCAGAAAGCCCCCGTTCTTTTCCCAATTCAATATCCTGCTTTCCCCTGCCTTAAAATCATAACTATTAAGAGGGTCGGCTTTTTTAAGCGCACCATCTCTTCTTTTCTCAAAATGGTCACGCTCTGGACGAGTAATTTTTTCCTTCCTATGTGCTTTACTGACTTCAGCCCACACTTTATTTATTTCTTTTTTCTCGGCATCATCTCCTAAGTCATCGAATTTAGAAGATAAACTATCATATGTATCAGGGTCAGACCTCACTACCTTACCTTTAGCACGATTTCTTGTTGCAACTATCCTATCAGCTTTTTTTAATTTATCAAAAACTTTAGGATTAACAGCTTCTATTTCAGGTTCAGTTAATCTTCCTTCCTCAAGTTTTATAGTAAAATCAGCATCAGTGTTAATCTCTAATTCTTCAATGGCTTCCTTTCTATCTTCTTCAGCTTGGTCTTCCTGTCTTTTAAGTTCGTCATCAACAGCTTTTTGCATCCTTATAGCTTCTGCTTCTAACCGTTCTCTATCCCCTGAAGATAAAACATCATTGTAAGTGCCTGCTTTCTTTTTAATTAAGAATATTTCAGGATTGTTAGTTGCCTCTGCTGTAGCCGCTGTTAAAGCAATATCAGAAGTAGTCTCATCAATAAGCACTTGTGGATCGTCTGGTAGTGGAATTCCAGTAGCTACCTGTTCTGCTATAAAGTTTTCAAACTCTATTATCTCATCCTCCATTAAATTCGGATCAGCCTGTACGTCCTGTTTCGATTCTTCACGTTTCAGGGCTATTTGATTTGCAATATCTTTCAGCGTTTCGGCACTTTCATGAGATATCGTCTTCAGTTCCCATTGGTCGCTTTTAGTCTTATAAGCAAATTTAAGTTCATCCCTATATTGGCTTGGAACATCCTTAAATAATCTTTCTTCGGCAATTTTAGCCCCTTCAAGAAAACTCTGTCTTGCACCCGCAGCATCACCAAACCTCTTTTCCTTTTCCTCTAAATGCAAGTCTCTCAGCGTACGGTTAAATTCTATCTTCTTATTATTTATTGCATTAAGGTCTTGAGCTTTAGCTGACGTTACTACGGCATCAATGGCCACATCCTGTAAGAGCTTAAATTCCTTACCAAGTCCCTCGGTTACTTTTTGTAAAGGCTCAACATCTATAGGAGTGGCAGCTACCTTGCCAGTTGGTTGTCTTTCAGTTTGAGGTCCGGGTATCTTCGGCATCTATTTACCCTCCAATAATCCAGCTTCACTTGCTGACTTAATAATCCTTGAAGTACCTCTCAGTATCGCAGAGGCCGTTCCGATACGAGCTATAGCGGAAGCCTGCCTGCCTTCTAACCTTGCTGTTGAGGCACTTATCAATTCATTCTGAACGTCTACATCTCCTGCAAATTTTATTGCCAGAGCCGCCATATCACCTTGTAATCCGGTTTCCTCTATTACCTGTCGTGCTGACTCGGAAATCTGCACTCCAGCCTTGCCAAATAAAGCACGTTGTGTTGAGGTTAATCTCTTTATTTCTTTTCTTTTTAAAGCTACCGCCCTATCTCTATTCTCTCTGGCAATACGGGCATTTATCTCGGCGACTTGAGCCTTCAATTCAGATGAAAAACGCAACGCTTCACTACGAGCTTTTATATTTTGAATATCTACATAGGCTGAACCTATAGCACTTATAGCCTGTAATCCGAAAATTGAGGCATTGGAAGTCTTGCTGAACGATGAAGATGAACCCCCTGTATTGCCTCCGAAACTCTGTCTCTGATTACCGAAAAAAGGCATCTACACAGCCTCCTTTGTATCAACACTGGCTACAACAGCTACAACAGTCTGTGGGAATGGTTTATCTTGTAAAATAGTAACTTTACCATCTGTTTCGTATCCTTCGGGATAATCAATATCTACCTTATCGCCAGAAAATAACGTAGCTGAAGTAAAATCAACACGGTCAGTATCAGTTTCATTCGGCCCGATTAAGGCGTTATATGATTTATTAAATCTTAAATGTACCTTTATGATTCTCTTGATTCTGCCCTGTGCTGTGCCGTCTGAAGAACCAGCTTCCATTTTTACAAGTTGCAATACCCCGGTATACGGAACACCGACCCCGACCTTAGATGCTGAGTCTATAGTTATCGACCCACTTGATACTACCGCATCGTCCTGTTCTACACCATCACCTATTACATTGACTGTTTCCCCTTCAAGGTGGTCAAGACCTGAGATGGTTGTAGTTGCTACACCGTCATACTTCAAGCCAGAATCTGAAAACAGTATAGGACTTGTCGTTAAATCATCGTCATTGAATATAGAGTCCATCTTCTCAATATATCTTACTGTAGAACCATTAACGCTTCGTCTGATAATTGCCCATAATTCATCTTCATTCGCACCGGGTATAACTGCAACCGATTCAAACACCCCACTTGCCCCTGTTGTGTGCTTATGCCATGCGATTACGTTCTGATCTTTAAGTAAGGTCAAGCCTATTAAAACACCATCTACCCTAACCATCCATAAAGTAGAATAAGGCTCATTCTGAAATGCCATTTGTATAATACCGTCACCAGTTATATGTTCTGCCAATAAGTTAAGATCATCTGATTTATACCTATCTACATCAAAACTAAATATCATCTCTCTGAGCTTCTTCGCACCTTTTTGAGCATATATAATAAACTGCCCCATCTTTACAGGCTGGATATCCGCACTACCATTACTTGTTTGTTCCTTTGCATCGACATTTGTAGGGGTTACAGGAGTGCCAGGGCTTTTACTTCCGAACGCCCATTCACCACCTCCAGTTCCTATAAGAAGATTATCTCCATCTTCCATCCACACAATAGTGTTGACTTGCTTACCAGCTAACGTAAAAGCGTAAGCGTCCGCATCAGCGGCAGCACTTGGATCGTGGTTCTCATAGTCGTCTGCCTGTGATGCCCATATAGTCTGAGGAAATGACGGTGAGCCAGCCCATAAAAGCCTATTCTCAAAGAAGACCACCGTAGACGGATAATCGTTTGTAGTCCAGACAGATTTCTTAAGTTCCCATTCACCAGCATCCATTACAACGTCTGTATCATATGTATCTGAAGCCAACGCTGCGGCTGATACAACTTTTTTATTAGTGTAGGCCATTATCTTATATGGTATAATTCCCGTTCCGTCATTTGTCGTTACAAACTTACCAACATCTCCAGCCTCAAATACATCAAGTGAACAAGTAAGTGTTACGACCTCTCCGTAATTAACTATAACCCCACCTGCGTAATGCCCTGATATTGTCATTGTTCCACTTTGATTTGAACCTACGAAATCCCATGTACCGGAGGCAACAGTTGTACCTGAGAACGCTACAAATATATCTACCGTTGCGTTATCAGAATCAGCTACCGCTACGATAATCGCCCTTCCATTGCCAACCGTACTGTCTTCCCTTATCTCCCTGCCTACGTCACCGTCTTCAAATAAAGTACCCCCTGCGGCTCCGTCTGAAGCAGCTATACCAATTCCTACTGCTTTTTGACCGAGAGTAAGGGCTATACTTGGATCTTCCTTTTCGACCTGTAACGGTGCTGGTAGAAATTCAATCTCGATTAATTTCCATACGGCATCCGATAACCTGACCAACTTACGAGAAGCATAATTCTTATGAGCTATGTAAAGCGTATCCGATGATTGTGCAAACTTAAGCTGAAATAAATGTTCTTTAAGGTATGGAGTCACAACTTCTACAAGCGTACCACCACCATCTGCTGATAGACCATACTCAACAGTAGGGGGAACAAAAGCAGTCGTCCACCTTGCGGTATCCGATATTCTATATTCATCAGTTCTTACATTCGCATCCTGCTTTGATCCGTATATTAATAACTTCGTATCGGAATCAGAATCAGGATGGGTAGTCGGAACTGTTATAGTGTCTGACCCGCCCGAAGGTGCTGCACTAAATGTATTGGCGTGAGTTATACGAGCATCCTGTATATTACCAGCAAAAGCAGAAGTACCGGGTGTTAATTCCCCTACATACAAAAGCCCTGCCTTAGTGTACCCGGTTGCATGAGAATCACTTGCCATTTGAACGCCATCAAGATATAACCCGTAATCATCACCAACCTTACATAAAGCTACATGATGCCAGTCAGTATCCTCTATTTCCTCTCCAGCCCCACCAGTACCTATAAGTTCTACCTCAAAGCCACCTCCGGTATCTTGAAACCTGAAGACAAGCCCTGACCCGTGTATATGTCCTAAATACCAAAAATTATTAGCGTTTTCGTATTGAGCTATATATATCTCTGTGCCTGCATGGTCAGTGTGCTTTACCTGCACATCTATAGTTACATTGGTCTGATTACTGACATCCCACTCAAGACTGTCCGGCATATTCAGATTATCGCCTGTTCCGTCAAATAGTAAAGAGCTTTGAGTGCCTGACCACCTGCCAGTAGAATTAGCCATAGTCACATTATTGGCTAAAGTAATTATATGCCCTGTATTACCTGAGTCGTAAATACCTAATGTTGCAGATATAGAGCCAAGCCATAAAGCCTGATCTAAATCCGGCATTGTTACACTTGCGGTAAAAGTTGTAAGAACCACGCCATCTACGGTTATCGCCCAATCATTTGCGTTACCATTCCATCCCCTGACTACCGCCACATGATACCAAGTGCTACCAGAGGGAACCCATGTAGCCTCCTTATGTATTAAACGTGCAGCGGTACTATCTACGTGAAGAACTATCTTCCCTCTTGCATGATCTTGATACAGATTAATGAACCCACCAGCAGCGGCGTTATGAGCCTGACTGTATAAAGATTCTTGTCCAGCAGGTGATCTAAAGTACACCCACAGATCAATAGTCAGGGCAGCGGTAGTATAGCTCCAATCAGCGTGATCTGCTACAGAAAGGTAATCTCCAACTGCATCGAAAATCCCTGCGGCTGTACCGAATTTCTTTTCATCAGCAGCTAATTGTGCTTGTCCATTGGCAGTAGCAGTATGTCCTGTTGCCGAAGAATCAGTAAATACAACGCTTCCGTTATTACCGTTCATATGAAGCATCAGTAACGTGTTGGCATCAACCCCGTAAAGCCTGCCTCCATCCCTGTAAAATCTGATGTATAAATCTCCAAACTCAAGGATATACGCTTGTTCGTTTGAAAACCTGAAAGGTACAAGTCGGGATTGCTTAGCGTTAGTTTTAGTGCCACCTATGTACTCAAATGCAGGACGGAATATAGCCGGGCCTTGAGGAGTAACAACGTAGTTTTCACACTTTTTTAAGAGCTTATCGTATTTGTCAAGATCAGTTCTACCCTCTATTAAAGGGCTGACTTCACCACCATTAAAAGATGGGATTAATTTGTACTCCCTCGACATCTATTATCTTCCCTTTATAACCCAATTAAAGTTAGTGTCTGCTGGCTGTTCGTCAGGATCAGCTTCAAATGAATCCTGAGCCTCTGCTTTCTGTAAAGCATCTTCGAATTCCAGTAGTATATCCCCCCACATAGTTCTGCTATTCGCTATAGGCATACATATCTGAAGTGCTATCTTAAGATACAACGCCCTTATAAATGCCGAGGTAAACTTGGATACATCCGTAATCCGTGCTATGTAAGGTAACTGTAGAACATCATCACCTGCATACAAATAATCACCTTCATCGAGAAAATGAACAGGTGGAGCGATATTTGCGTTTTTATCTACAAAAGTAGTTAAGTAATCCGATGGTTTATCGAATATCCAATCATATCCTATCCCTCGTCTAAGAACAAGAGTTACACCCGCAGTCGGACCTTCTGCTGTAAGTGCATTGTCATTTACAAGAGTGAGCGTAGCATCGGTAGCCGTTGCAACGGTAAATCCAGTTTGAGAATCGTTACTATCACTGTCTTCAGGACTTACCCGCCAACCAGCAATAATACCGCCCGTTGCAACAAATTTCGAATCTGAGTCCGCTATGGTATCAGGGTCAGCATCAGCGAATGTAAGATTAGCAGCAGTAGCGTAAGTCTTATTATCTAACGTCACAAGCCTACGAGCGAAGTTCCAAGGAAATGCTCGTAAGACGTTATCTCTTTCGTTAGCGAAGTGGAGGTTACACTGTCTTGCAGCTTTATTGTCATCCGTCAAGGCAGTTATCTTGTCATGACCTACTCTGGCTAAAGCCATGTTCGCAAGTTCTACCTCGGTGGTAATTAATGTAGACATGGCTTACTCCTTATTTTTTTTAGGTCTACCCGGTTTCCTCTTTGCTTTACTATCTTTTGTGAGCTTAGTTAATAAGTCAGGGTTTTGATCGTTGATCTTATCCCCTGCTGAAACTGGCTCTTTTTCTGTTATGTCTTCTACGATGACTCTTTTTGTGAAATTCGCTCTAATTACATCATCGATCTCCGTACCAACAGGCAAGGTGATCGTCCTCTCCTTCGTATCCAAAGGAGCTTCAGGAGAGAACGTCATTGCACCGTAAAAAACCTCTGTGTGACAATCGTAATTGTCCATCAAATCTCCTTATCCAGTACAAGTTATTGAGCCAGTTTGTTCACCAACTCCACGACAGAACCAATCAACCCCGTCAGATACGCAAATAACATAATCACCTACTGTATCAGCAGTATCAACGAAATTAATCACATCAGCATCATTCACGTTATAAGAAGCATCGTCCACATCTATCATACAAACAATGTTATCTCCTTCAGGTGAAGTTACTGTATCATCATCTGCGGAATCTGAAGCATTAATGAACATGAACTCACAACCCGCTGAACCTGCAATTGCCGGTAGTGTATGAGTTGTTGCTGGAGTACCATCTGCATCCGAGAATACCAGACCACACTCATTCATGGTAAGAGTATTTGCTCCACCTTCAGTTGTGTATCTCTCAGAAGGTTTAACCTCTCCATATAAGGTTACTACTGGAACATCTGAACCAAAATCTCTAATAAGAATAACTTCATCAGTATCGTATGCTTCACCTAACCCAATAACGAACTGGTCATCGGAGTCATCAATACCCATGTAGAATTCTTCAACAACACCGTCAAAGACAAGGTATGTATCTTCTGCTCCATTATCACCAATCGTCATTTTCGGAAGTGTACCTGTTAAGAGAATAGTATTGTCATCAGCGTCAAAGCGGACTCTTTCTTCAACTGTACCTGCTACAAACTGATTGTAAACAATGTCAGCATTTTCAGTACCATCACCGCCATCAGTTAAGATGAAATCAATACTAACAGCTTCTTCAAGACCTGCTGCTGCGCCGTCAAGATTTACAGTGATAGTTCCACCAAGATTTGTTGTACCTTCGCCGCCTGTAGTATCTACTTCAAGTAACAACATGGCGTTGGTAAGTAAGGCATTAGTTTCGGTTGTATTTGCCGTAACTTTTACTTGATCTCCAGTAGTTCCCGATGATGCTCCAGCCAAGCTAAGCACTTCTATGGGAGTACCTGCTGTTGCAACCTTAAACCTCATTGTTGCATCATTTGTGGCTGCTGTAACATCAGTCTGGATAACGTCAAGGGCTGCTATTTCTTCCGTATCATTACCTGTACCATCAGGCATATGCCATACCATGCCGATACCTGCGCTATTAGCCGATACCGAACCTGCACCCATTGAGAATCTAATCATATCCTCAAGAACGTCAGCTTCAGTTGTGCTTGAGTTGAACCAGAAAGAATCAGCAGTTGTAGCTGAATTCGCTGCTATTATTCTAAATGTTTCAAACAACGCACCAGCTGAATTCTGTTCAATGTAGAAATCAACCATTTCAGCAGCATCGGTTTCGTCATTGAACACCATATTGATATTGCCCTGTTCTTCAAGGCCACCCAAATCTTCCATATCAAATGATATGCCTGTACCAAATCCAGCCGCAACCGTACCAGTAGTTGAATGACTCGTAGTGAGTAAATCAGCCACAACATTTGTTGTTTCATCCGTGACCGTAATCGTAGTCAATTCGGTATGAGCATTAGTCGCCCCGGCTGTGAAACTTGAGTCACCAAAAGTAACGACTCTATCTGCTGTCGGGTCAGTTATGAGAAAACAAGTTTCAAAGGCATTATCAGTCGTACCTTCAAAACAAAGCGATGTTCCGTCAGTCTGATCGGTCTGTTCCTGTACAACACCATCTATTGTAACCGGCCCTCTGAACCTCATGTCATCTCTGATTTCAGTCGCATACGCAACTGCGAGGCCAATAGTGAGAATCAGCATTAACCCCCACAATGTACCACTTTTAAATATCTTCATCGAGTTACCTCCTCCTTAACCTTGAAAATGATCTCATGCCATAAGTTACAAGACCTTGTCGGGCTTGGTCTTACATAAATCCACGGAGCATCCCATGTTTTAGTTTTAGCTAATGGTCTGAGCTTATCTTCATTATCAGGGTCAATAATAAAACCCATGTCGATAAGTTTTCTGGCATTAGCCATTGGATCATCTGCCATGAAATAATCAAGATTGTACCGTTCTAAAAAATCACTTTTCACACCACCGTTATCACTCACAAATCCTCCTTAAGTTAAAGGAAGGCGGTACTATTACCGCCCTCCTAATTTTTACTACCTCAGTGTCGTATCGTCCGGCCCACCGAGCCATGCTGTTACAGTACCTGCACCCATATCATGACTTGCTGTTGTTGTCTGATATGTAATGCCAATATAAGGCTTTGTCGTATCCCCAATAAGATCAGGTGGAAGTTTAGACCTTACAAGATACTTACCAGCCGCCACATGACCGTTGTTTCCAGCCGATGATGTGATGTTTAATACACTAAACGACATTGCAATCGTACCGCTCTCTATAGACGAAGCACTCGCCTTTTTACGAAGATGAACTACCATCTCAGTAATAGTAGTTGACGATGCAACTAAAGCTGTGCTACCGACTATAATGTTAAGCCAGATTTCACCGCCACGGGCAATGTCATTAATCGCATTAGCCGATCCTACGGAAAAGTCGTATCTGGCCGAAGCACTACCTGTCAGAAACCTCTTCACTAAATCTAACTGCAATACATTGTTAGAGGAAGCAGGGACAATAGCCGCAGTTTCGTCAAGTGCTGCTAACGAACCGTTTTTGTGAAATACTAATGTGCTATCCAGTATCATTTTGTACCCTCCTTTCTTATGTTATAGCAGTTTCAGTGTTGCCGATTTGCTCAACAAGCCTCACTGGCCTGCCGTTGAAACGAAGAATGTCCTCACCAGCAAGACCATCACCTGCGCCCGCTGTGTAATTGACATTATTCTTATCCTTCAACTTAATCTGCATCTGAGTCAAAATAGTCTCATTACAGTAAATCGTTGCTCCTCTACCACGGTTTTTCATGCGGTTTAAGAGTTTAATGAGATTATCTTCATCGAAGATGTTTGAACTACCTGCTGTTTCGATGTTTGCTAAACGAGCAATACATCTATCATCACGCACTACAAGACCAGCGTTGATCCTGAACCAATCACGGTATGCTTCGTACTGTGCTGCTGAAGCTAACGCTGATGTGGAACTGGACTTTGTAACCTGCCCTTTGTCCTGATGTTCTACTCCTACAGTCTGTGAACCCTTCGGGAACACCATGTGACAGTTATCCGTTCCCCACATTACAATGTAAATAGAGGTTGTATCAGCACCCGTACCACCTTGTCCGAGAACAAGACCGTTAGTTTGCAGATTCGGCATCCTATGAGGTAATCCGTTAAACCTCTCAGGGTTTGAAGGTACATCACCGTAGTTTGTATTTGTACTTCTGTTAAAGATTGTTTTGACAAGCGTCTGCCCCATACCTTCAAGAAACGAAGTTGCTTCCTGCATCCTTGCTTCGGCAGGGTTAGGCGAGTTGTCAATTATCCATTTATCAGACTCTGAATATGACTCAAGCAGTCCGATGGTTTCGTCTATGGTTTCTGTGGTACTTGACTCTGTACCAACACCAGCGTTCAACTGCCTCCATGTACCTGTCGGAATACCAGTCCTCCGAACAACACGATGGAAGGTTGTGCCGTTTGCTTCCTGCCACACCATATCCTGAAACACATCGTTGACCTGATTCAGCACTTCCGCTATACGAGCAGCAGTACCGTCCGGGTTTTTCCGGCGAGCCATTTCCAAGAGCGTTAATTGAGCATTAACGTCGTTTGTCGCCATTTATTTTCTCCTAACTCGGCTCTGGCATATTCGACTTTGAAAAATCCAGCATCGGCGTACCAGAGGCCGTTCTTGGTATTTCTTTCTTTTGTGGTGTCTGATCTCCCTTAAGGAAAGCATCATCGCCAAACGCTTCAAATATCTTATGAAACGTATGCAGGATAATCGGGTCTTTGTCCATCCCGACATCCGCTAAAGACTTGAAATCGTCATCACCTGCAAACTTCTTTAAAGCTCGGACGGCTTTTTCGGAATTCGCTTCGAAATTACCCTTCCAGTTGTCCTTGAGCTTATTTTCCGCATCAAGGTCTTGTTGTTTGAGGGTTTCGTTAACTTTGTTATTCGCATCAGCCCCGTACTTGACGGCTGCTTCCCATACTGGCTTAAGCATGGCATCAGATGCACCGGCCTTAAAGCCGACTTCTCTGATAACCTTTTCCAGCCCTTCATCGTACAGATAATCCTCCGGCAGTCCTTCGGGCTTACCGATTGTATAACCGGTTGCTTCGTCAGGACGACCAGTTGCTTTAAAATATGCAGACTTTTCATCATCTGTCGATTGATCGTTCGGTATCCGTATCATACTTTTAGAATTTTCGGACAGGTCGATTAGCTTTCTATATGCATCTCCAGCTTTCTCCATACCACCAAATACTTCATGCCCTCTAATATCTTCAGGTACACTCGTCAACCACGATTGTTCTTCTCCACCTTCTCCAACTGATCCGGTTTCTTCACTCATCTGTTTCCTCCTGTTTTTGTTCTATTGTTAAACTCATAATTGAGTTCATGAACGAATTTGCGAATTCATTACTTCTGTGTTCTTCTGTCACACCAAACATCTTTAAGATTGATGTGCATAAATCTCTCTTACCAACTGCTTTATCTGTTTTCGTGTCGTCATTGAAAAAACCACCCATATATAAAATCATAGATAACGTACGTTTACCGTATTCGGTTTTAAACGTCTCACGAAAATCGTTTATATTTTCTTTTGTTAATAGGTCTTCGTCTATCATTGTGCTACCGCTTCTGATATCTTTCCATCAACGGCCTTATCAGCTAAAGCCACGTTCTTTAAGGTCTTAGACTGAGTTTCATTATTCAGGGTTTCTTCAAGTGCAGCTTCCTGTTCCTGCCTTACCTGCCTGTTCTCAAGCACTATCTGTTCAGGGATTATATGTTTTTCTGGAAATCCACCGCCCTGTAATACATCTCTTGCTACACCATCCCAATCTACATTATCGGCAGTCTGAGGGAACAATTCGATAATTGACCTTGCATTTTCCAACGACTTGATAATCCCTTGAGTTTCAAAAGCCCTGCGCTGAGCTTGAGCAAGAGGCCCGATATAATCAATATCTATCTGTTGTCCTGCTAAAACAGGGGGTGGGTCTAAAAGTCGTCCGGCATTAAACTCAATACTAAATACCCTGTCTATGTTCTGATCCAGAGCTTCGGAACTCAACGAAGTGACTATGGGAGCCAATATTGCTATCTTCTCACCTTGTAGTTCAAGCACCTCAGTAGCGGTCATGGTAGTGTCACGGCTGGTTATTAAAAGAAAGAAATCAACAAAGTACGCTGAATTTATAATGTTTCGTTTACGGTCTTGCTGTTCTATACCAACCGGATAGTTAATTTTTAAATCCATAGCATCGGCTTTTTCGTCAGGGTCTTTGAAGTAGTTAATACCCCCAGGTTTCCTTCTGAACTTCCCTTTCATGTTGGTATGGACGTTCATCGGGGGGTTAACGAATAGTTCTGCGGCTTTCAGTAAATCTTTCTCTAAAACGTGTGCGCCTATAATCTCAGACAGTATGTGCCAAGCCGGAGAGCGACCGTATAGTTCGTCAGTCTCTTTATCAAACCTCCAGATAGAGTAAGGAAACTCGTCATATCCTTTTTCCCCTAAAATCTTACCCTCTCGTTGAGGGGGGCTGGTTGAACCGCTATGCTTATCACTTGAAAGAGACAGCCATATAGAAGCAAATGGTTTATTTAACTGACCAATTTTTCTATCATCACTGTCTTTTCTTGGAAATACCACGTGAAGAATTTTAAACTTCTGAAGTCTACGTGAAGCATTAACGTCATTTAAGGCAACCTGCATTTCATGGGTTAAATTTTCCTCACCGAACTTATCCTTTAACTGCCTTGCTGTTAATTCAAACTCCCTATGGACACGATCTATAACTTTGTACTGATTCTCTGCTATCATAAATTCCCTTATAGGTATGGTCGTGAAAAATATTTTGCCTGTTGCAATATCTTCCTCAGAATACATACAAGCTGTCCCGATACTACCGCCATCTTTAATATAAGACTTCATCTCTGAATAAAAATTAGACCGCTGAAAAGCTTTATATAAACGCTCTTCTGTGTCCTGTAACCATATTTTTACTTCCGGCAACTGGTTGATATCTTCATCGGATATGCCGAGTTTAAACCATCTCATAGTAGGAGCAACCATAAGAGCATGTATACCGTTTGTAAATATATTTAGTGCTGATCTCGGTGTGCCGTCGAACTGAAGTTGTCCTCTTGGCTGACCCTGCGTAGTGTTTTTGCTGACAGATGGTTGATGAGTGATTACGTAATCAATAATGTCCCTGAACACGGGCTCGTACTGCACCTTAACGTCTACCATCTGTTGATCGAAATCAAGTATGTCTCGTGCTAATTGATCTTCTCTTGATAGTGCCATATCTTACCCTAACACCGAAGCTTGCCCACCGAATGTTGTTGATGCCCGGCCTAACCGGCCTATACCTCTGCGTTTTCTTTGTAAGCGTTCAACCCTTGAAAGCTCTGTGGCCTTCTCGCCCTCTTTAAGTCTTTCAGCTTCAGCAGAAGCTATCCTTGATTTTTGTTCTTCCATTATTACTCTCTGTTGCCTTCTTGATTTCGCAGCGGTCACAGAACTTGTTGCTGTACTGGCAGCGATTGCAGCAAGAGCTAAATATGTTGATGTAGCATAGGCCATTAGCTAATCTCCTTAATATAATGAGTTTCTATCTCCCTATATCCCATTCTGCTATAAAGATTCTTAACTTTGTCGGGCATTAGATTTGACAGGTGAACCATAATTATTTTTTTTATTCCTTGCTCTGATACCCATTCCTCAAAGACTTTCAATAATTTTAAACCTTTCCCCCTATGTTCCTTATTAACAAACCAGAAAAATTCCGATGCCATTATTTCACCACTATTCGGATCAGGAAATTTTACAGCTCCCAAACTGCCAATTATGTCTTTATCTGATTTAAGTAAAAAAATAACTCCTATCTCAGCGTTCATAAGGTCAGTCCAAGTCTTTTCAAATACTTCTGGTATGAAATCTGAAGGAAACGCTCCTTCTTCATAAAACTCATAACCTAATTCTTTTAGTTTTGTTAAATCTGATATTAATGCTTTGCATACTGATATCATTTTTTTAAACAAAAAAAGACCAAACTCCCGTTAAGGAATTTGGCCTTAAACTTTAATATGCCTTTCGGCTGTTTCGTGCCTAATCAGTATTAATGTTTAAATATAATGCGACTTCCATTATTACTTCATCATTTGTCTTTCTTAAGTAATCTTCAATCCGTCTCCGAATCTTTTTTATATATTCGTCTTGATTAATTACACTATCATTAGCACATTGAGACTTGGATGTCAAGGGAAAAGGTTTTTTCATAATTCTGTTATCTTTCCCCCATCCTTAAGAAATACATCCCCCCACTCACATATAATGGCATATACCATATCCCATATATTTAATTCTGCAATATCCTCTTCTGTCGCTGGACGCTCACTACCATCCTTGCCAACATACTTTAATCTATCCTTCGGACATCGCTCAACCATATACTCCGCATAGGTAAATGACTTATTGACGAGGTTCATGACTTATTCCTCTAATATTTTATATTTATGTAACTCAAATTCTTCTTTATCAGTACCCATAAGTCGCCACTGTTGCATGTTTTTCATATCTACTATTTTTGTATAATGTAAGCCACCTGTCCACTTATGCCAAGACACATAATAAAGTCCATTTCCTATATATTTTATAATCTTTCCTTGCCATGATGGTGCTTTCTCTCTTCCAAATGCTACAAAATATTGGCCTACAATAACATCTGCGTTTTGATTATCAATATCTATTTTTTTATACAATTCTTCAATAAAATCAAATAAACACGGATAACACCTAAAATTACCTTCCCCGTTCTCTCCATGTATATCACACACCCAAAAATCAGACATTATTTTCTCATCTCCAA
>Ga0255052_10000495_pt1 | contig 31686 bp, 49 predicted proteins | sample JV7_2_21_MG_FD_188632 | JGI IMG/M metagenome (GOLD analysis project Ga0255052, IMG submission 188632) | Seawater microbial communities from Jervis Inlet, British Columbia, Canada - JV7_2_21 | ecosystem: Environmental > Aquatic > Marine > Inlet | place: Canada: British Columbia | collected...
AAGTACTCTACGACTAGTATTACCTATGAATACTGATCGAATATCTTCAAACCTTTTAATGATCTCTGTGAGATCAGTAGTAACTACTCCAGTAGAGCCATCTAGTGTATAAGTAGACCATAGATTATACTTCGGCCACCAATACTCATCAAAGAGTATATCAAACTTATGTTGTAGCATCTCTGCTACTCTATCTTCTGCATAAGTTTGTGTAGCTGCCCCAGGAACCTGAGACATCCGCAGTATTGTTCTGTCTATTAACTCACGAAATACTGTCATCTATTTCCTCAGTAGAGGGGGAGGAGTAAAAGGGATTAAAACCTCCTCCACCCTCCAAAGCCTGAGACACTTCTTTACCAAATTAGCTACTATACGCGGCTAACCCATGCAAGTCAGAAGTATAACAGGAATACGCTACTTCATATTCTCGTGAACCATTCGTAGCAGTTGCAGGAACGATACTTCCACGAGCATCTGTAGAAGTTGCTGTGCCAGTAGACCTATTTGCTACAACAGTAGTTGGTGAACCTGTTACTCCATCTTCTAGAAAACGAGTAACGACCTGAAGGGAATAAGGTACTCCCAACTTGTCATTCCAACCAAGGTCAAAAGTATCACCAGAGGCACCTACCGCAGCAGATACAGTATCAACATACTTAAATGCTTTTACTCCAACTTGTGCAACAGTACCAGAAAGTGTAAATGCTTCTGACATAAGCTGACCAAGATAGTCTTTACCTGTTACAGTAACAACATGATCAGCACCAGCCGTACCAGTCATAGTAAGGCATCGACCATACTTACCACTAATACTACCAGCAGCAGATTCACCTAGATGAGTTGCACTACCATCAAATGTAGTAGCCCAATCTGCACTAGTATATGTCTGCACAGAAGTTGTTGCAGAGGCACCAACTAGAATGCCATTAAGGTCTAGAGCCTGAGGTGCTCCCAAGCTTCCAAACCATTGCCCCTGAATAACATCAGCAGCGAATTCCATAAGTGGAACATACTGACTGATATTACGAGGGAAGTAGTCTTGTCCGACTCTACTCATAATCTATTTCTCCTATAGAGCAGCCTGAAGGGTCTTGGGCTTACTTTTATGAGTAACTCGTTCAGAGTGAGACTTAAGACTAGTATCAGCCGGTCCCACTACATCACCAGTTTCCATATCAATAAGATCAGGATTACCTCCAAAACCTAATCGATGAAGTTCACTTTTATTCTTAATACGAACACTGTTGCCTCCAGGTGTATAAACCATAAAACCAGCATCTTCTTTAACTGTACTAGTCTTAAAACACCTATCTTTTGCATCAAAGGTATGAACAGTACGTTGTACCTTTCGATCTTCATCGACATCAGGTCCATCATAAGGATGAACTTCAAACTTTTTCTTAATATTCTGTCCAGACATTATCCCTTAATCTCCTGTCTATTCATCAATCACAACAGCGTGAGTACGGAAAGCCTTCCATAAGCACCACTGACCCTGCCAAACGATCCTACGACCATGAGCATCGATAGTCCAAGGAGCAACAAGCTCTTTGACTTTCATATTAACATGACGAAGAATGTGGAGGCGAAGGAATTGGCTGTTAATGAAGTATGCCTTATTAACCGGACAATCTTCATCATACAACATGGGAATATTCTGATGCTTAACACCAGCAAACCCTAGATCCATCATCTTCTTACCTGAATTAGATTCAGACAAGTTAATGACAACCTTATCACGTACTGCTGTGCGATAAGTACGATAAAGATTACGACCTGTAAGAATGATATCAGGCTTATTCGACTTCATAGTAAGGTCGAGTAAGACATCATCAAATACTTCTTCAATGTTAGTTGAATCAATATTACCATCGAAGTCGTAAGCAGACGATCTCCATTGGGACTCAGAAGCACGGTTAATACCACCAAGCGTACCAGTAGTAGGATCATCTGGAATTAGATCACCAAGACCTTGGGGATCAGTACCAGACGAAACTGCATAGAGGTAGCTAGAGAACTTCTCTTTAATTGATTCTTCCAAGACTTCCATCTTAGCTTTCATCAACTTAAAGATCTGTGCTGTACCTTGGTTTTCGTCTTCTTCTTGATCGGAAATAACAACAGTACCACCAACACGCGACCAGTTGTAACTTACTGTATCGAATTCATTGGTCTGAGTAATCTGTTGTTCATCGAAGTACTCATAAGACGAAATATTTGGATTACGTCCTAGAGTAAGTGGGTTTGTAATTTCGTGACCACCATCTTCAAACTCTACACGGTTAGTTGCAAAAGCCCATGCTTGCAATGCATTAGACTTAATAGAAGCCATTATCAGCTTCTTACGCGACTTAGTAAGTGTAGAGTTGAGAACCGTGGCAATAGGTGAACTTGCCATTTCTATGCTCCAAAGTTACTATCAATCATTACGTTGCGTATCCTGCTTCCTTCATGGATGATTTAATTATATCATCTAAAGGAGTATCTACTGCTACTGCTCCTGAATTATCAGATAGATTATTCGATCCTGTATTACCGCCGGAAGGAATAGTACTAATCTGTTCATTCGGGTTTGTATTTGTAGCATTCTCTCTAGCAGCAGCTTCATTTCGAAGTTGTTCTAAAGGTTTGCTCCAATCAAGTCCACGTTGGTGATACATAGACTGGAGCTTGTAGTACGCAGCAGAAAGAGATAACGTAGGATCTTCTCTTAGTAACTGGGCAATAGAATCAGTATGTACTGTCGCATCTGGATTAGCTGTTTGAAAGTCTGTCCAGAGTTTAGTTGCTTCTATTTGTCTATCTGTAGCTTCTTGTTCCGAATTAAACCGATCTGTCATCGGTTTTACTGCATCTTCTACCATCTTCTTGATAGAGTTCATATCGACAGCAGACCCGCCGACATCCTCGATATTATGCCCTGCTGATTGGGTCTGTGTCAAGAGGTGTTTCATAGTAGCAACAGGGTCACTCTTATACGCTGCGGCTAGCTGTGCCCCCCATGTGAGTTCTTCAGCAGACAGATTATACTGTGTACCTAATGTATTTGTACCTTCTAAAGCAGTTAACTTAACTGTAGCTTCTGCAAGCTGATTTGTTAGAGTTGTATTCTGTCCTTGTAGTTTAACACCCTTATCATATAGACGACGTTCAGCACCACCTTTAATAATAGTCCCATCATTTAGCTTTAAGTCTTGGGGATTATTACCTTGTTGTGTGTTTGGCTTAGTTCCATCGCTAGAGCTAGTTGCTTGGTCTGTTGTGGTTGCCTCATTTGTCGTTGTCGCCGCATTCGTCGTATCATTTGTAGCTTCTTGAGTTTGTTCTGAGGCAGTCGTATCTGTGGCCGTATCATCAACTTCTCCTATACTACTAAGAATAGCATCTTCAGTTGACTCTTGTACTTCATCTGGCATAGTAATCCCTTTACTACTGTTGTGTTTGAGTAGCTGTTACTTGCTGAACAGCCTGAATTGGCTGTACACCTTCTTGAATCAGAGCCGCTACTTGTTGCTTCTGTTCAGGTGTTAGTGTGTCTAATGTAGCCTTTAGTTCTGCTGCTTGTGCGGCTGCTTGCTCATCCCCACCTTCTGTAACTCCTGGACTATTTGGTCCTGGTTCTGATGCAGCATCTTGAGGAGAACCTCCGGGAGCTGCTGGTTGTGACAGACTGTCAATGATACTCTGCCATTGTTCTTCAGTAATTGTGACTTCATCAAATGCTTCTTTCAGTACTTCAAGCATAACAATGACTACTTGTGGAGAAGCTTGTACAAACTGTCCTAGTACCTGTCCAAGTTCTAAGGCTTCTTCTTTCTTAGCTTTAGAAGTAGGCTTCTTAGATGTACCAGAAACAACTCTAGGAGTAAATGAAGACCGAATCTCTTCTGGAGATAAGTTAACCCAATCTACCGCAGCTTCTTGTCCAATAATACCAGCAACAGTTTCCTTGTCCCAATTCATAAGACATAACTGTGCTATTGCCCAACCAACACAACCAACATGATCTTCTATAGCATCTGACTTCTCATCTAGTCTCATATTAGATGAAGATACATTAGCATCGACAGCACGGTTAGTTGTATTCGTTTTAAATTGAGCACCTCTTAGCACTTCACTAACACTAGAGATACGATCTACAGCTTTATACTCTTCTTCCTTATCAAATAGCTCAGCAAATTGCATAGAAGGAGTAGGCATAGAAAAGATAAGATCAGTAATCTTCATACCTTCTGGTACATCAACACCTTTAGCTGTACCATCATCTCCATTAAGTACTGCTGCTGCATCATCTGCATTGATTCTATTACTATCAAAGAAGATGTTACGTCTAGCCCAACGTCTAGCTCTACGCTTCTCATCTGTTATTTCATTAATAGCATCTGCTTGATCTAAGTAGTAAGACACTTCACCCTTAGTATTCGGACCTGATGGGCCTTCAAAGAATGTAAGTGGAAAGGCTGGAAAGAAAGTATCTAATCTAAGTGGATCGTCCCATACCCAAATAGGCCATGTCCAATCTTTATGATTAAACATAAGTACACGACGAGTTACTTTATCCCAGACAAAGACAACCTTAGTCATTTGAGCTTTTTCAAATGAGTTGTCATCTTCAAATCCAAAGTCTTTCGCTAAATCATTCTCGTCAAAGAGACTGAAGTCTACTTCTTGTCCTGTATGAGCTTCTCCATCCTTCTCACCTAACTTCATTATATGACTAGGTTTGAATAGAGACTTAAAGTCTGCTCCCTTCTTAGTAGCATACTTAGCTTTAATGAATGAAGTAGGTAAGTAATCTATAATCATCATCCATTGAGCATCATGTCCGGGTAGTTCAATAGATGCAGGATCAGTAATAACCTCACTAGGCAGTTTAAACTTTACATCTGGACCAGCAGGATTCAATGCAGAGATTGTATCCTCCAATGCCATAATCTTACCTTCTATCTCAAGAATATCTTTAGGTTTCTTAGCCTTAACAAGTTGTTGAGCAAGATTTTGTAACTCTAATAGAGCTTGCTCACTACTCTCTTCTTTTTGAATCCAATTAACAACTAGCCAAGACCTATTAGTAAGCAAAGTAGTAACGACACTACGCTTAATCTTATTCTTAATTGCTACTCCTGGCTTACTCTTACGATTAAGTAAGTCATTAATAAGTCTTTCAGTTGCTGTAGCAAGCTTCTTTTTACTCTCATCTCTAGTAGTAAACTCTACTCTAGGATTTTGAGCATACAGTGCCGGAACCATTGTAGTAGTATTTGAGTAAATGATATTCTCAGTCTGAGTGATATTATCATTAAGTCTCTGATTACCTACTAAGTTACCTGATACATCTTCATCTGTATCTGCTCTATGCCTTGTCTGATCATTATCATAATACCGCATGGCTTCATCCCATGCTTTAGATACATTCTCAGTAGCTTTCTTACCCATACGAAAACGAGACTTCCAAGTATCACCTGTAACACTAGACACAGGTATCTTAGAATCACCTAATACTTGATAAGTAGGTTGAACCTTCTTCTTCTTTCTTGGTTCTTCGCCTAAAGACCTATCAATATTGTCTGATACTTCTGTAGGAATGTTGTCTTCTTCAGCCATTATCTTGTCCTAAAATGGAATTTCATCTGGATCAGGAGTAAGTAACTTCATTATTCTATCTTGTAGAACTTCAAATCTCTGTGAGTACCTAGAAACTTGCTTTTGTTGTTCCTTAATAGCTTGTATTCGCTGAGTTACTTTATGCTTTTTGGCGACTCTTTCCAGCCTTTCCAAGTGGAATGCCTTAGAATTATCAATTGTATCTCTTGTACCAAATGCATCTAGAGCAGCTTCGCGTTCAATTGTTTTAGTAGTCTTAAACTTCTTAGGAGTTTCTGTCAAATTAGAACTTCCTGCTCGAAGCTCTTTAGGAAATGGTTTACGTAAACCTCCTAATGCCTCTATTATAGCAGAGAGGGTATCTCCCTCTAGTAGTTGTTTCTTAGCATCTTGACTCTCTACTGGCTCTGTTGGTGACTTAGTAGACTTCTGTCCGGTAGACTTCTTATTAATTGTTACTTCTTCAGGAGGTTTACCCTTCTTAGTAACTGCATCAGGCCTTACTTGTTGTTTAGGAACAGATTTATTTCCTAATGATCGATGTGATGGAGAGGCTTCATCAACTTGTTGCTCAACTGACTTACCTGTTGAAGGCTTTAGAGGATTTTCGCCTTGTACTGACTTGCCTGTTGAAGGTTCTAATGGCATAACCTTATCAGCATTAACTCTCTTTGCATTTGGATTAACTGACTTACCTTCATTTAATAGTCCAGCCTTCTTACCCGCTTTGTTACGGGCTTTTCTCTGTTCATTTGATACAGTAGGAGCTTTAGGTGGATCAACAAAGTCTGATCCTTTAGGAAGTTTTACTTCCATCTTACCTTTCAAGGCATCCATAGCTTCTTCAATAGTAAGTCCTAACTCTTCCGCAGCTTCTTCTAATGTAGGAGCACTTAGTCTATCATTACCTGCTGCAAATGTACGTTGATCATCTGTTGCACCACTACTAGGTCTATCTTCTACTCTATCAAATGTATCCTCCAGTTTCTTAGGGCCTGGAGGAACATCTTCTATTCCATGAAAACCTGGGTGTACAGGTACAGAGCTGTTCCACTCATAGAGATCATCAACGACATTCCCACCTCTAGACTGTCTAGTATGAGCGTTACGTTCTCTTAATTCCTTGAAAGCATCTTCTAGACCAAACTTGATTCTATCGTCAGGAAGCTTTATATCATCTCCTGGCTTAGTAAGCTGTGATCGTGTACCAAATGCTTCAAATGAAGTAGGTGGTCCTTCTCTACTAAATTTAAGTGCATTCATTATATCATCTAGAGACTTCGCACCATCCTTACCTGGACCTGTAGGATTAAGTAAACTAAAAGTATCTTGATCTAATCCCTTCTGTGCAGCAAAGTTACTAGAACTAGGTCCTAACTCTCTAGATCGTTGTATTGCTGGATTTAAGCCTGCATTCTTCTGAACCTTCTGCATGAAAGCCTGTAACATCTTATTAGCTTTAAAGAATACAGCTTGATCTATATGTTCAGTAGTAGGATCAAATGGATCAAATCCACCCTTACCAGCAGCAAAGCTTCTACCTATATTACTTAGTTGTTCAAAGTTAGCAGAAGAGTTTATTCCTCTAACAAGTTCAGGAGCATTCCCACCTTTCTTCTTTTGGAATTCGAGTATCCTTGCTCTAAGTACATCAAAGGTATTAGTAACTTCCTCTCCATTGGGATTAAAGTCTGCTCTAGGTAGATGACCTGCTCCAGTAATACCTTGTCGCTCAGTAGAATCTAAACCTTGTCCTCCAAGATTAATTAATCTACCTTCAAAGTTTTTAAACTCATTAGCCCCAGGGAATATATTCTCTAGTTCTAGTAATTTATCACTAATAGGAACTCCTGAATCATGAAAATCAAATCTAGGAGTAATCAGTGGATTCTGTGCTCCAATCGTTTGGTTCTGTATCTCTGCGGCACCTCTTGCAAGTACAGCATTCTGTTCATCTTGTGATAACCTAAAGAGTGCTTCATCGATATCTACACTAGAACTCTTAGGAGTAATGATGTTACTACCCGGTACAGGTCCAGGAGCTTCTTGTAAGTTGCCTTTAGGTCTTGGAACATTGACTGCCTTACCTGTCTCTTTATGTACATTAGGGCGAATACTTACATTATCCTTAGTAAATGCCTCTAACATCCTTATAAATGCTCTAGGATCAGCCATGTCTTGCTAACTTTCTAGTAGTGGCTTGAATATCCCTTTCACCCCACTTATACCAACCAACCTGCTTAGGCTTTTTAAACTCTAGTATCTTAGCCAATTCAGGTCTGCGAGACAACAGATATTTGATTGTGTTCATTGCATGATCATTCTTATCTACTGGTATATCTTCAGTATCTCCTGAAGAATCTTTCCTCCAATAGTATCCATTGAATTCATCTTCAACGAACTCTAGTTTATCGCTGAACATTATATAAGGAGCACCATCATTCCTAGTTATGGGATTACGATGGAAGCCTTGTATATGTAGATACTGATTTACTTTAACGATCCCATTGGCAATGTGGTTATTACCTCGTTGCGTTTTAATTCCTTTTTCGTTGAGCATTCCTGCAACAGTTTGTCCAACAACCTTTTTGCCTCCTGCTCCTCTTCGAAAGATGGCAGGGTCACAAAAGATGATACTACCTTCTGAATCATACTCTTCTCGAATAGATAGAATCGAACTAGCATGACTTGGATTATCTGGTAAGTCTTGATCAACAGACGATTCAGATCTGTAATCACCGTCGAGGATGAGCACATTTCCATGAGGATCAACGAAACCAAATAAGTAGCAATAAGGAACAGCAAGTCCATAATCATATCCCTCTAAGATAGTTAGTGTTCCCGCATGTCTACACTTGTTATAGTAACTTAATATCTGTTCATGAGGTATCATATGAATTCCATCATCGAATGATGGATGTACTAGTCCTTCATAAGCAGCCCACTTACCATATAGGTATCTATCTTTCTGTTGTCCTTTATATGTAGATTCAAGTGTACGTATATAATCAGCTTCTAAGTTATCTTTATTCTCATAAGTAGATCCTTCAAAGATCTCTATGAGTGGAACAGGCTTACCTTCTTCATCTATTACAATCGCACCATCGTCATCAGTTACACATAGTAAGTCATTAGATATACGACCATACTTAATGAAGTCATGTACTGGTTTAACTAACTTCTTATAAAACCAATTACGTGTAGGATTGACTGTCATCATAAAGAAGCGAGGACCAGTCTTAGGCATTCTAGGGTCATCACCCTGATATCTCGTCATACCACGAAGACGACCTAACAGATCTAGGAAGTCTTTGTGAACTATCTCTGGATCTTCCATCTGATCTACTATGATCCAATCGTATGTTGCTGATAATAGATTGGAGGTAGTTGACTCTTGATTGTTTTTTCCCTGTTGTGCGATATAGCGAAAATTTATAGTTGTACCATTCGTCATGGTGCATGTATTCGATGCGTTCTGACTCTTCGGAAATGATTTGATCCAATCTGGAGGACACCATTTAAGAAACTCCTTTCGAATAGTATCATTTAGTTTAGGATATGTACTACGAGCAATAAGACCATTACTCCCAGGATAATCACGGGCCAACTCACATGCTCTAACACATGCAACAGAAGTCTTACCATTTGCAAATCCTCCTGCAAGTATTTGTATCTTAGCTACACATTGCAAGAATCTATCCTGAATACTATCATCTATGAGATTAAATACAGCCATTATAATCCCATCCCTCTTTTTAGTCCCATTCCTAAACGAACATCAGGCTCTCTAGCACCTAAATTATTTCCTACTGATATTGGAGCATAAGTAATTAATCCCATAGATAGGCTGGGAATACTAACAACAACACCTGTACTTATAATAGGATCTTGATGTGAGATACTCATCTCTAAGCATGGAACATTAATTACAACATCTACAAGTCTACGAGGCTCATTATCTGTTTGAGTTAGTTCTAGTAAAGGTACATCTACACGAGCACCACTACCAACTGTTGGAGCATTATGAGATAATACAAGGTTATCTACTCCTACATCAACAGATGCTCCTGTAACAACTTCTGGAATGTTATCTGTCTGTATTAATGTATCTTCATCAGGATATACACGAGCATTAAACTTTACTTCAGGGGCGTTATCTACTAAAGTTAATGAATCGCTATTCTGATTAGTTAGTACTCCTGTAGAAGCTGTAGGAGTATTATCTGTCTCAGTTAATGCATCAACTAGTCCTGCTATAGATGCACCAGTAAAAACTTCAGGAGCATTATCTACTTCTGTAGCTGAATCACTAGGACTAGAAACAGACTTCCCGCTAGCAACTGTTGGAATGTTATCTGCAACAACCAAGGAATCATTCGTTGGATTACTACTTGCTCCAGTACTAGCAGTAGGCACATTATCCGATACGGTAAGAGCATCAGCAGTCGGAGAACTAGAAGCTCCACTCCCAACTGTAGGAGAATTATGGGAAACAGTAAGACCATCTTCACCGGCTAAAGTAACTGTAGTAGTCCCTCCAGTTTTAGTTATATTAATAAGAGCGACTTGTGTTTGGGGACCTACTGGTGTGTTATCACTATAATGAAGTAACAAATGTATAGTATCAGTATCAGCTAAGTCAGCACTAATTAATGTCCCAGATATCTCACATTCACCTTCTTCTGCTGTAGCTAGAGCAGCAGGAGTGAAAGTAGCTGAAGTATCTAAGATACCATTGTTATTTGCTTCAAAAGTGCCTGATCCAATTAACTGTACTGAATCTGCTCCATTAGTTAAATTACTATCATTAAATAACTGTACATTATTACTTACCCCAGTAATGTCTGCATAAGCTCCAGAGTTCTTACTGTACCGTACCTTCATAGTCGGAGTAAGTGGACTACCATCATTTTGATATAGTAGGATTACACGAAAGTTTACATTACCACTAGATACATCTGCTTCTAATGCTGTATTCAATGCAGTAGAGAAACTTGCTCCATTCTGTCCTGCATGTATCGGTACTTGGTCAGTTTGAGTAAGAGATGTAGATCCTGCAAGAGTAATAGTAACATCAGCTCCACCAGCAGGTTTTAATGCTAATGTATATTGAGAACTTTCTGCGGTAAGAAGACTAGATGTATAAGCCGGAGCACCCGGAGTTTCTGCACCAGCAGTTGCAATCTCTCTATGCCAAGATTGTATTTGCCTGTGCTGATGACTAGTACCTACTAATCGAAATCCATTTGTATATCCTGATGGATCAGCATTACTTGTGATATCATCATGTGTAACCATCTCAACAGCAACAACAAATGCACCATCTGTAACAGTAGTAATACTTTGAAATGCATCTACATTTGGAGATGCTTTATTAACTCGGTTTACTAAATGACTACCCGCAGCGAATGTAACATCAAATGGCGTAGTACCATCTACCCCACGCCATGTTTCAATTTGTGCTGCATACTGTTCTGTGCCAGCATCAGTATGCCCACAAGTTACTGCCCCCGGTGCATCCGCAGTTGCTATGCGATACCAAAGACCAGTACTTCTATCTTGTCCAGTAGTTGGATTTTGTTGATGAATTTCAGTGAAACCTGTAACTGCTTCGAACGTACCAAGTTCGTCGTTGCGATGCTGCGACAACAGCATGAAGTCACCAATTAAAGTACTTGCATGTGGTGTAGGAAACACATCACCAGAAGTGTTTCTACTATCTGCGGTTCCTGCTCCTACATAAGTAATAGCCATTAGAACCTTGGTCCTTTGCCGCCATCAAGGTTTCTAAATCTAAAACCTTTAGCCTCTACCGCTCTAGCAGTAATAGTAGGCACTCCATGAGATACAGCTAAACTATCTGCACCAGCAAGTGTAATAGTAGTACTTGATTCTGTATAATGTATATTCATTTCTATAACATCAACAGAACCTTGTCCTCTATCAGCATCAGATGGAAATATTACTACCACTCCAAAACCAAAGTCTATATCTTCTACATCAGTATCTGAAAATGTACCTGACCATAAATCAGCAGCACCTCCATATGTTTTAGTAGTTACAGCAGCAGGCCAATCTGCTGTATCACTTTTATTATCTCCTTCAACTACACCAGCTTCATTAAATATTCTAGCAGTTAGTTCAGCAACATATCTATTGCCACTACCCGGAGCATCAGAACTATTACATTGGAACCTTGCCTCAATTCCATCAATAGTTGCACCTGCTGGTAACGCGAAACCAAAGTTAGTACCTTTAAGATATTCACTATTAGTTCCTGGATCATCTCTCATATCAGTAGAAGATACTGCTACATCATCAGCAGTTACATTACCAGGAGTTGACCAATTAGGACTACTCTCCTGTGTAGCAGGACCAGTTACACTTGTTCCAGTTCCAGCAGTAGTGAAACCAGTTGTAGCCATTAGTCGATAGTCGCTATAGCAGTAGTTAGATTAGTCTGGATAGATGCAGTCTCTAATGTAGTAAGTACTGAAAAGGTTTGAGCACCACTAGCATCAAGTAATCTTCCTAGTATATTACCTTCTACATCCTTTGGTAATGCTGCATTAATACTTGTAATAACATCAGTTAATGCCGACACAGTTGCAGCTATCTCTACATTATAGTTTAATGTCTGATCATTGTAGATGTCTTTTGCGTAAGGAACTAGTCCTGCATGATTAGATGCATTGCCTAGAGCATTATTAACCCTACTACAACTTACTGCTAATCCAATTACTTGATTAGTAGATACAGGTCCAGCAGCCAAAGCACTCAAGGCATTAGACATAATCCCTTTAATTTCAACTACATCTCGTTGAACAGATCCTAACCGCTCATTAAGAGATGGACGAACTCTATGTGTCGGAGTAGCCATTACGTTATCCTAGCAATACCATTAGCATGAAAGGCTATAATGAAGTCAGTACCAGCACCAGCAGTTTCAGAAGCTTCAAAGTCAATATCAATCATCAAAGCATTCAATGGAGTTGTAATAGAATCATTAAAGATAACTGCATCAGTAGCCGGACCAATACTACCTCCGCTAGCAGTCCAACTAGCATCAGCAGCATCCCACATCCAAACACCAGCACTAGCCTGACTAGATGTCGTACTAGTTAAGACTTCACCAGCTCCAGCACCATCACTAATAGTATATCCACTACCAGTAGCTAGTTCATTTGCATTAACATTAGTACGGAGAGTATTAGAAGTAGTACGCACATGAGAAGAGTTCATGAGCATTATTACTTGTGTATCACTATCTAGTCCTGTATAACCAGCAGCAACATCACCCATTAACTCTACGAATTGGTCGTAGTGATCAATAGTAACCATTAGTTATATCTCCGTAGTAAGTTTCATTACATGAGCAGGAACTTCAATCTTAGTTGCATTAATCTGAGCTGCTCTAGGATTCTCTGTACCAAACTCTTTAATGTTATATAATGAACCTTGGTACTCATTGATTAGTCTTACAAACTTTTCTCTATGTGGATGTTCTGGATTATCTTGTAGGATTGTCTGTAACTTCTCAATACTACCAATAAGAGTTTCAGATCGTAGCATGATCTTATCAGTTACAGGAGGATACTCAATGCCTTCTCCTAACTCTTGAATCTGTTCTTCCATCCAAACACGTCTAGGGTGTTCAGGGTATAATGCAATACGTCTCTTATAGTATGCAACTTGTCTAAGTGTCTGGTCGTTCATTGATCATCTCTCTCTTCTTTGCATCTGCCTTCTCTTCTGTAATAGTAAACGATCCAGCTATATTTCCTTGATCATCAAATGGGAATGTCCAATTACATAGAGAACAGCAAGCAGTAGTTATCTTTGCACCAGTCGCAAGGTTAGGTTTAATTAGAATAGTAAAGTCTGTCTTACCACAGTGTCCACACCGCATAAAGAGTTCACCATCTTTAGCATACCGCATATCACGTTTCTGTGATATAACTTTCTTATCTTCCCCCCATGGAAAGATAATAGTGTGGCTATGTTCAGTAAGAGCCATTACTTCTTATTAACTCCTAGTGAACGCATCTTCTTCTTCCATTCAACCATCTCTGCTTCACCAATGGCTACGGCTTTCTCACGTTCATCAAGTTCATCAGCTTTAATAGCTACAACTTTTTTAACATCTTCTACTTCAATTAGACCAGTACGTACATCACTACGTCCATTCTGCATCTCTCTACTAAGTCCATCTTGATCTCTCTTCAAGATTTCTTCACCAATTATTACTGCATCTTCTCGTTTCTTTAATTCTACGTTATCTTCATTAACAGTAATGATCATACGTGCTAAAGCTTTTTCACGTACAGTAAGATCTGCACTCTTAGCTTCAAGTTCTGCTAACTTCTGATTTACTTCTTCAATTGTAGCATTAGCTTTCTTTCTGCTAGATTCAAAGTTCTTAGTAGCCGCAGTAAGCTTATCTTTGTTATTAATGATATCTAGTATTGTATGTAATTGGCTCATCCCAGGATCGGGAGGAAAGTGATTGAATCCATCCATGTCTATCTCCTAGAACAAAGGTGCGATGTTTGTAACAGTAGTACCAGCAGCAAGTGTACCTTTTCCTTGTACATCTAGTATAGTACCAGCAACTACTCCAGTAAACACAGTTGAGTTGTTTCGTTGATCAACTACTTCAATGTTTCCATTCGTACCAATGTAAATAGCACGAGCAAACTTACTAAAGCTTCTATCAACTGAACTAGGATCAACTGCTGTCCCATACTCTACAGCAGGAGAGCTACGTAGTGTAGGCTTATCTAAGAAGTGGTGAGTAGGATTGTTCCCACTCAAGTCTCTATATGCAACCATTAGACTGAATCTCCATCAGGTGTTAAATCAATAGTGATCTCTTCATCTTCAGACCTTCTTACATGTCTAATGACTAGTCCACCTTCCATTTTATGATTGTGCTCTACTACATCAGCAGGTCTATGTCCTGCACGATCTAACACATCTTTAGCAGCACTCATAGCTACATGAGGACTAGCACTATTCAACATGCCTGTAATAGTCCTAGCAGCTAGAATACTTTGTTGGGAGAATAGACTTCTTACGTGATCACCATCTGTCTCTGCGATGTTAGTAATGAAACCTTCCATAAGTTCCTTATAACCATCAGACAGTTTCATGTTTTCGATATACTCTACAGAGATACCTAGGACTTCTGCAATGTCTTCATTAGGTAGTCCGAAGATAGTATAGCTAATCACTACACTAATTGCATTCATCTCTTTAATAGGTACAGGGATATCACTAATACGTTTTCTACGATCAGTGAAGTCTCTTTGTATATCTTGGTAGTTCGGAACCTCAGTCATACCAGCTTCTTGTACAGGTATAACTTCCCCATTATCAGGGTTAATTAATGTACCATCAGCTAGTTTTAGAGGTTCAGTACCAATAGCAAGCATCTTACACCTTACTGTGTAAACTGTTCCATTGTACGAATGAGTTCATCTATAATACTAATAGCTTCTGGATCACCTTGAGTAGCAGCATCTAGAAGTAGGCTAGTAGTTGGATGTAACTCTTGATTCATAGGTTCAAGACCTGGAGGAGTAGTCGTAACCCCCTCACCAGTACCGGGAGATAGTGAGGGATCAGGGAGTGTACTAGGTGAAGGGGCTACTGGGGAAGTAGGCTGACTACTTCCTTCTCCAAGCAAATCAATTGGAGCGTCAGTCCCTAATGGAACTTGTGCCCCTCCTGATTGCAATCTCTGTTGATCTTGTCCTGTAATACCAGATAATCTACTAGGCATTATGCTTTACTCGCACCCTTACCACCACCACCATTACCTGATAGATCTACAGGATAAGTAACAACACCAGACCCATTAGTTGGGTTGCGTTTGTTCCTATCACCAGTAAGTGCTAGGTCTTCCTGTAGTTCGGTAATATCAGCAGCAGTAATAGCACGAGAAGTATTCGCACCTGTAGCATCGATATCAGTATTGTTCAGAGTAGGTCCAAACTCTTGCTTAGTTTCAATAGTACGTGCACCACCTTGTACATTGGAACTTGTATTAGCAGCAGCAGCAACTCTTGAGTAACTAACTGAAGCTGTGGAGGCTGGAGTGCTATCTTCTAATGCAGTAGTAAGAACTTCCCGTACATTAGCCATACCACGTTTGCGAAGTATACGCATTAGGTGATATCTATTAGGGGCACGTCCTGAATTAAGAGAGTAGTCCTCTCCATGTATATGGTTGAATAATCCTGAGTAGTTAGCCATCTCTTGTTTCTCCGTGTGTTTTGATGTGCTGTTATCAGTAGTATATATAGTGTATGTAGTATATGTAGTAATGTCAATATACCATTTCATACACCAATAGCATTCTGCTCTTGCTTCGCTTCGCTTTTCCCCCCGTGTTGTTGTTGTAGTAAGAAATACCATATTCCAAATATCGTGTCAAACCAATAATGCATTATTCTTCTGTAGTGTGTACTTTCCCGCACTCGGTTTAGAGGGCGGGCACACCTTCACCCCGTAACACTCAGAACTACTCTTCAACTCCTCACCAAACATTGTAGTCCATTCAACATCTAGCATCTATTAGTATTAGTATTAGTATTAGTTGTTATTGTTATTATAGTAAGTAGTGGCATAGGAGCATAGGGGTATGGTTGACATGAACTAACCCTCAAGCTGGACATCTAAAGACCCCTGTTTGGATTCGACGGGGGGAGTGCTATCCCCATCGAAAGTAAGTAAGTTCGGAGACACCCTCCCCCCTATACTTGTGTTGATTATTGGTTTAAAATAGGAATGAGTCATGACACACATCGATACTAGTATATTAGAGAGAGAGCTTTGGGCTGAGTTAGAAGTAAGAACTAGAGCTTTGCAAGAGTCTGGTATTAGAGATATAGAGTGCCAGAGATTGCGAGGTTGGATAGATGATCCTATACTCTATGATCACTGTAGAAGATATGACGAGCTGATTACACTATTGTATCCTTGTTCTTAATATCTGTGAGGATTGTTGGTTTAAATAGTCCTCACTAACCTTTCACCAATGGAGATGTAACATGTTCACTAAGACAGACACACCTACTAAGACCATTCATGTAACTGACACAGTTTGGGGATCAGGATACAGCATTACTACTACACCAATAGGCAAGGATCACCATCGTATCGTAGTAGGCTTCGAGAATGGTAAGATGCATGAGAGTACAATGATATATACACCAGAGGAACGAGACAAAGCCATCGCATGGTTACAAAACTACACCAAACACAGTAACCTCTACACTCTACTGCATAAGTTCAGAGTTCATGTCCCCGATTCACCATTCTAATCTAATCAGGAGTACACAGACCATGACCACCATCGAGACCTTAGAGGACAAGGCTGAACGTCTTAACAAAAGGTTCAACGAAACTGATCCCGCCAGCGACAACTATAATGACCTGTTGGAAGAACTTGAAATGCTGGATCGTGAAATAGAGTTGGAGATGGCGTTAATCCTGGAAGATGAGGAATTCTTCGCCAATAATCCAGACCAATCTTAACCAATCTTAACTGAGATAGGGAGTGTATGGAAACATGCACTCTCTTCTCTATTTGTACCAACTTAAATGGTACTTCTAGCCTTGTAGTCGCCCTTAGTAATATAAATTCACAATAAGTATATAATTACACCACAATTGATGCAATAGTGTGCGTATTCGGTATGATTCATAGCAACCCTATGCAAATCCCTCAGCACTCCCATGGTAACTGAGTACCTTATACTTATACTAATCCTAACTTATCAACTACTTAGCTACTAGTCTGTTAAATGCACTATATACCACTCATATGTATTGTATGTATTATATATTGTATATCAATGAGTTAGAGATACTGCATATAGTGCTATTAGTTTGTCTTGGTGCAATTGACAAAGAGAGGTTTTGTGTGTACTATTTGTGAGTATGGTTGGTTTAAATACTCCTGTGCTGTTGCAATAAAGGAATAGACATGACATATAGATCAATGAGATGGATAAGTGAAGAAGCTGAAGTACGATATACTAAAGCTATACAATTCATTCGACACTATGGAAATGAATGTACTCCAATAGGTAATGATGAACGACCATTCTATATCATCGAGAACTCACCTTACATACTATTGAATGGTTGTATGTTTAGGACTGCATTAACTGATGGTAAGATTGAATGTCTAGGAAGGATTGAGATATGAGTAAACATATTATATATAAGGATGCACATAGAGCAACACTATCAGTAGGTTATAATCTACAAACAACTGAACTATATGTAATAGCTTACAATAGAGATAATATAAAAGGTGACATAGCACCTGATATTGATGAAAGATGGAAACTACTTCGTATTAATCAAAGTGAGATAGGTACTACAGCAGGTAAGATAGATGGACGTGTATTACCTACATCTATTGCATTACATATGCCTGAGATGTGGCATCTTGCTCGTGATGTATTCTTTGAAGCTACTGGCGAACAGATACCATCATCAATAATGGAGAGTATTACTCGTGCTATTATGGAAGAAATACGAACAGAAGATGATAACTTGTGTAAGAGAGAAGTAGATTGGACCAATTGGATGCCAATAGAGGTTTATCAAGCTAATAACACACCAACTGAAGGGATATAACAATGCCATTAAATGGTGAAGAGTTAAGAGAATTAGAGATGATGATCCAAATCATAGGTAATGATTATATTACAAAAGATTTAGAAAAAATTCCAGGAGATGCAAATGATATGATGTCTGAAGCTTTGAACAAAGTAATAGCTATTGAGTTTGTGCATAGTAACTTAGTATCTGTGTATATATTAAAAATAGTTTCATTTAAGCCTGATATAGAATTTACTGATGCAATTAAGTTGTGTGATACGCTAATAGATCAAGCCTTCAATGAAGTAAGGACTAATTGTTATAGTAACCTTCAAAAAGCTATGGATGATGCAAGGGCTAGTCGTGATAAAGTCCTTGGTCAACGTGATAAATAGTTTGTTGTGTAAGATGTTGGGTTAAACGTCCCTTGTCCGTGCAACTAATGGAGATGTAGATATGAATATCGGAGAGCTAGTAGACATATTGAAGGAATTAGATCAAGAAAGTAATGTAAGGATAGTAATTGGAATGCATATACATGAGATTGTTGGAGTGTATTTAATACATGAACTTAATTCAAGTAAACCTAGTCTTATACGATTAAGGCATGAGCCTACTCATGAGACTGCATAATGACAAATGATGATGTATGGCTACACTTACAAGAGTATAACGATGTAGGCTATCATGATATGCCTAAATGGCTACGTAATCATCTAGAAGCATATGATATACGATTCGATATACGACAACCTACACAACAGGAGATGATAGAAACTGAACAAGATGCTAAAGATCATAGAATACTGAATAATGAACTCACAACTGATGACTTAATGGAGAAGTATAATGTTTGATACCAATGGTTATGTAAATGAACTGTCCTTTGCATCTGATGATGAATATGTACAGCAGGCTAAGGATCAAGTTAAATTCTCAGAGACACTACTAGATGATGCTTACCTTGCACGAGCACACCATTGGGGTGTAGCTGCTGCAATGGAGAATCAGATTAGTTACCTTGGAGGACAGCTACTTCCTAAAGCTGAACGTAGATTAAATAACTTAGCTAATCCAAGAGGTGTACTAGCTGAATCAGATCTACGTATATCATTTGTATCCAATGAAGATCAACGACATATCAATGAAGATACTACCATTGAAGATGATATCATGGAAGCTGAGCAATTCATCGATCAAGTTAAGGGTAAGATGGAACGAGCTGCTGTGTTGTATGCTATATTCGTACATGCACATGATGAACTGTCATATACATTGGAACAGATGACATATAGGCAGATCAAACAGAAGGCTGAAGCAAATAGAGCACGTAGGAGTGCGTGATGGATTGGATGATGTATGCTTGGATGGGATTAACTGATGCATTGTTGATCTTAATATATTTAAAGATGAACCACATTGAGAAATGGTTGATGAACTTAACAAACGTCAATCAGAGAATGTAAGTTGCACCAACGTCCTAGACATGACGTTAAACTGTCTACCTTCTATTTTATGGAGACTTAAACATGCCAATCAAATCATTCCAAATACGTAAAGAAGTTCTAGTTAATACAGGCAACTATGAGAATACTAAGGTGTCACATGAGATTACTTATCAGATAGATGGTGAAGAGAGTATAAATGAAATAGATTATATAGAGTGCATAGTAACACAACGTATTGATGCATATTTACAACGACAAATAAATAAACTCAAAAGGTAGATCATGGCTGAAATTATTGGATGGATAGTAGCAATAGTAATGCAAACATTTGGAGAGTAATATGCTATATGACAAAGAATATGTAGTTATACTTAAGGTACAAATTCAGAATGATCATCCAGCAAAATTAGTATTAAGGATGGCAGAAGTAGTTACAGATAATTTAAATGATCATCCTAATATACATGTCAATAGTTATGATGTATGTCCTGTAATAGATAAGGATGGGTAATTCCTGCCTTCGAGTTGCTATGGAGATATAGATATGAATACACCAGCTACACCTGAAGACTTTCTAGTTGCTATAGGAATTGCTATAGTAATGATAGCTATACCTATATGTGTCGTGCAAATAACATTTTGGTTACGACGAAGAAAGAGATATAAAGAAGTTACATCTTCTTGGGATAGGTTCAAGTGACTAGACCTATACCTAAACGTATACCATTACAATCACCTATCAAGACATTACGTGTAGAACAAACATGTGAAGATGAAGCATATGGTATGCCTATGGTAGATTGGATCATATGGTTAACAGCTAACAAAGACTTTACACTTGGATCATTCATCAAACTATGCTATGATGGTAAGATGTTATTATGCACAATACATCCAGATGGAAGTCAATCAGAAATGGAGATTAGTGAATGAAATGACTAAGAACGTTCCTACTGATGTATTCAAACGTGTCAACATGCATGGAGGTGATAAAGATGTCTGTTGGGAATGGGAAGGTACAGTTAACAAGTCCGATGGACGACCTTACATCACAATCGAGGGAAAAAGAAGACCTACGTATGTTGTTGTACTCGAACTCTCTTCAGGTGAGACACAAGAAGAAGCATCAAAGAGATTGGGTAAAAAGGCATTGGCATGTCATAAGTGTGATAACAAGATATGTAATAATCCCAGTGATCTTTACTGGGGTACTCATCAAGATAACATGGATGATATGGTAGAGAGAGATAGACATGGCTTATCTAAAGTTATTATTAGAAATATACGAAAACTTTTGTCAGAAGGCAGAAGTCACTCTAACATTGCCGAGCTTTATGGAATTTCTAGAGAAAATGTCACGGCAATTAACAACAACAGAACACGAAAGTATCGAGAGACTGAATAATAAGATACATAGTATATATAATCTATGGCAGAGAGATAATCCTTAATACACACTTGACAATGTGTACTACTTATGTTATACATAACAAGTTAGATCAATAAAGATTAACTAGGAGAAAGAAATGAATACTGTAGTACCACTACACAATAAAGCCAACTACTTCCCCCAAGATTCAGAACTATACTTCGATACCTTCGAACGTCCTCTTGCATTCTTAGGAGGACATGAAGGACAGTACAAACTTAACTCACACAAAGCTATTGTTCGTATGGTTCAAGGCACTCATGCACAAGAACCTAAAGCTATTGGTATCGTAGGTAAGAATTATAAAGTACTACCTATGAAAGACCTATGCCAACATGTAGAAGATACATTCTGTTCAGTAATGACAAAGGAGCAACTAGAAGGTGCCCAAACCATCGATGGTGCGTCATACAATGGAGGCATCTGTATGCGGCAGTATATATTCCCAAACATTACTGAAGACATCGGATCAACTTCTAGCAAAGTGGGTTTTCGGACAATCATTACTAATGGGTATGATGGTTCATCCCCAATCAAGTTTTACAGTGGGGCGATTGACTTCTTCTGTACGAATGGAATGGTATCAGGCGTATACGATCTAGTATCTAAGAAGCATACATCAGGTCTTACTATTACTGGATTAACAAGTAAGTTAGAGAAGTCTATTGAAATCTTCTACAAACAATCGAAAGTATTCAAGCATTGGGTTGGAAAGTCTATTACAGACGAAGAAGCTTTATCATTCTTTAAATCAACCAGTACCTCTGAACGACGAGCGGTACAGCTCTATGACCAGTACCAGTATGAGAAGCTTACTCATGGGCCGACAGTCTGGGCCTTGTACAGTGCGGCTACCTACTATGCAACTCACGACATTGATCAGTTCAAAGTACGTGACACTGGCAATGACAATAAAGTTATAACACTATTAAATAGAGAACGACAAGTTAGGTCATGGCTGAATACACCTGAGTTTGAGAAGTTAGCAGCATGAAAGCTTGTAACACTTGGTAAATGCTGTCTTGTGCTTGTTATATACTAGAAAGGGATAAAGGAAAATAAACATATGATAACTAAGGAAGCGATCATCAATTCTATTCCTGAAGAATGTAATAAAACACTTGAACATGTACAAATACATTTGGACAGTGCAATAGAAGCAAGAAACAATGAGAATATGGATCAATACGCTCATGATGCAGATTTAGCTGCACGATTACTGCTTTGCATCGTTTGGGATATTGATAAAACTATAAAGATAGAAAAGGGATAAGTTAATGAGTGATGAACATACAGTAGCTATCGTATCAGAGCATGGTGCTTTTATGCGTATGGCTGATAGAATTCGTAAGAAGTTTGCCGCAGCAGACTTAGGCTATATGTCTTTAGAAATAAAGATCAAAGGTAAGCCTGATGGAAAGCCTACTATGTCATATGAAGTTTCTCATGAACAGTATGGTGCTCCTGTTAAAGGTAATGACTTGGATGAAACAGTACGTGAATGTCTACGTAGACAAGGTTGGACTGAAGTTAATAAACCATTAGAAATAACCTTCGAACCTACTGGAGATAATCCAACAACTGATATGCGTAAGGAAGAATAAGGATAGAAATATGAAGAAGTCTACTGTTGCCCAAGTATTAAGTAAACTTGATGAATCAGTTGAAGCATTTATAGCTGTAGCATCTACTGAACTATGTAATGAGTTTGAATCATCTGATCAAGAAAGTAATACAGTTACTGAAGAAGAGTACGCAATGCATAAGACTATGGTTTCTTACTTATGCAATTCAATGCTTACTAGTAAATTTAAGAAAGCATATGATGGTGACAAACGTATGATTGATCTACAACTTGGCTCTATGCTTAAGAAAGTTGAAGTAGATTCAGGACTACAAGAGGTATTACATGAAGACAATGTATACTCATTCAGTAAGAAAAGGAATGTAGATACTACAAGTGTATCAGCTAAGGATCTTACTCTAGAACTACAGAAACTTGGAGTAAGTCAAGATGATATTAATCAAGCAACAAAGAATGCTACTAAAAGTAAGAGAGGGAATTCTTATTACATAGTAGATATAGTATAATGGAAGCTAAAGCTGATACTCCCATAGAACTTGCATCAATGGATAAGCTCACTGATGATGAGTTAGATATACTACTCACACAAATGAGAGAACGAAGACTTCGGCCTGTTCGTGAGTATGAAGAAATGCTTGCTTTACGTGGTGAAGCATTAAAGGAACAACTTGAAACCCAATACGATAAGCAACTAGCAATGTTTAAGAAAGAACTTGATCGTGTTGACAAGGCACTAGATAAGATAGAAGCTAGAGCTATTAATTTAAAGGCACTAAAGATGCAGATGGGACAATGAAGAGAACATCTTCCGAGAATATGCGTGAACCAAACGAGCGAAGAGAGCTATGAAATTCAAACAAGGCGTATCAATACGGGGTTTACGAGAAGAAATGCACTTCGCCTTACGGCAGATAGACGTGGCCGCAACTTACATGCCGATCGCTTACGAGGCGACATGTACCAGTGCGGTGGACGGGAAACATAGCTCCACCTCACTACACTATGACGGGCGGGCATTGGATATCAGAACAAGAGACCTAAAGCCTGTGGTCATCCGAGACGAACGATGGGACGCTAACGATTTAAAGAACTGTTTCGTCGAGCACATCAAGATCCGGCTATCCACCGATTACGACGTGGTGCTTGAAGACGATCACATCCATATTGAGTGGCAACCCAAACGCACTGCATATAACGAACGGAATAAAAGATTATGACTTGGAGTGCTACAGTAAATGGAATTAAAGTTTCGACACAAGCAGAAGACAAAGGAGAATTACTACGACTACTTAAGAGTGCAGGAATTCTATCTAACTACTGGTATGGGCCTAAGATACGTAGACCTATAGCATTCTGGAGCAGTCCTCACATTGTAGATCTATATGAGAATGGAGTATGTACTCATGACAACCCTTATACCCCTGAAGATAGTACTAGAAGCAGCGAATAAGGCTGCTGCATCAAACAATCCTGACTTCTCACAATTTGAAATCTTTGCTAATTGCCTTGCAGAATCAATACATATATTAGAAGAATCAACACAATTGACAGAAGTTAGACAACATCAAGATGGATTATCAGATAAATGAAAGCTAGAGAAATACGTGAACGTCTCAAAGGCAAGTTAGACTTTGAAGTCTTATATGTCCTTGAAGAGTTAGTAGAGCAGAACAATGTACTGCATGAACAGATGTTAACACTTGCACAGTATGTTGATCAAGTAATTAACATTACAACAGATCTAACAGATGTTGCTGCGAATATGAAACAGCAATCAATAACAGATCAAATCAAAGGAAAGAATCATGGAACAGACGAATTCGACAACTAGTTTAATGGCAAGACTAGAATTTCTATGAGTAACTTTAAACTTATCTCTCTTAATACTAGAATGGCAACTACTGAAGAGGATAACTTACTACCTGCTTTTGATCATACAGCATTATCAGCAGTCAATACCTGCCCTACTTGGGGAGTAATACGTTATCGTAAACACAAAAAGATGCCAGGAAGTGAAAGACAAATGGCATTAGAAGCAGGAGGAGCAGCACATGAATGTTTCGCAGCAATCAAGTGGTGGCAGTTTTATTCTAGACAATGCAGAGATAATGAAATACTCAATCGAGTTGCGAACACCCACGGTATTCGACTCTTTGGGACGGATCGATTTAACCAAATGCTTGCATCGACGTCTAATAGTGCGACAGATAGAACAAACCTTATTAACTTTTCCACCACGGCTCTTGAACTTTCAGACTTCTATGATGATATTAATGACACTAGACGAACTATCTCGAATATCAGTGAGTCTATCGTGTACTACATTGATAGATACGACATGGATAGATGTACAATTTGGATTAGAGATGAGTCAGACCCACTGTCCGATGTTGGCATTGAGATACCCTATAACATTGTGGCCCGATTCGAATATGGAACAGATCTATCTGAACCTAATGAAACATGCATACTTACATGTAGGTTCACAGGAGTTCTCGACGGTCTACTTATCAAAAATAAAAGACTTCGAGTTAGAGAAGAAAAAACTGCTGCAAGACCAGACGAAGCATGGTTAGCTCAATGGATTACTAGTCATCAGATAACAGGCTATACAGTAGCAGCTAGTACCTTTACACAGGAGGAATGCTTTGATGCTGAAGTTAGTGGTATGCGTATTCCAATTGGTCGTGATCCCAGTACTGGTATTCGAGTTGATGATGTACGTCGCACGCCTTATATGGTTGAAAAGTGGGCCGAATGGTTTGTTCATTCTGCTGGCATTATGATCAAGTATCAAGATACACCACTAGAAGCTCCTATGTATACACACTCATGTAACAGATACTTTCGTAGTTGCTCATTCCTTCCTCTTTGTGCATCACCTACATTAAGTGAGAAAGAAGATGTGTTGGCTATGATGGAAGAAGATGAATGGAATCCACTGACATGACTGATAAGCCTACAGAGTTAACACTAGGAGGTAAGACACTACAAACTCCACAGAATGCAGCAAGTAGATTCTCACTAATGCTATGGGGTTCTAGTGGATCAGGTAAAACGACCCTTGCAGCTACGGCTCCAGGAAAAAAGTTATGGATAAACTTTGATCCTGATGGCACTTCATCACTAACTAATAGAGATGATATACTAGTATTAGATCTATCAGATGAACCTAATAATATTGTAATGAAGTTTCGTGAAGAGAATCCTCTAAAGCTATCTAAAATGTTAGAAGATAATCCTGATATAGAGACAGTAGTGTTTGATAGTCTTACTACATTCGGAGAAAAAGCATTAGTACATGGTGTAGTAGAAGCTCGCAGAACTACTAAAGGTAAGAGTTCTACTCTAGAAGATCCTGGCTTCTCAGGATATGGTAATAAGAATACATGGACTACAGCAGCAGTACGAGAGATACTCAAGGTAACTGCTCAACATAATAGGCATGTAATCTTTATAGCACATGAAGATAAGCCAGTTACTAATGATCAAGGTATAGTAATGTATATCTCTATCATGCTAGGATCATCTCTTAATGAGCAGTTACCTATTAAGATCTCAGAGATCTGGAACTTAACTGATACAGGTAGAGAGCGACGAATAGCTGTACGCAACTGTCGAGCACGTAAACCTATGAAGTCTCGAATGTTTATTACATCAGGTGATCCAGAATTTAATCTAGATTATAATGCTGATACCTTTGAAGGAGAAGGTATTACAGAATGGTATCAAAGATGGATAGATAACGATAAGAGAAAGATAGGTTTACCATGACTATAAAAGACGCAATAGAAATAGTATATGAATTAGCAGAACAAAATGCTATAGATGATAACTTAGAATACTTAGAAAGTGCTTCAAAGCAGCAAGAGGCTTTAAAACTATTTCACGATCATTTCTTTCCTATTAATTCCACTTGACACAGCATCTTGTGGTGTAAAGGCGTGTACATACAAGATAAAGGGACTTGTAAGTATGCGTACTATCTGATATCATTCCCTTCTTTCCCTATCAATATCAACAAAGGAGATAACTAATATGTCTGATGACATTCCTAGTATTGTAGAATTTAGTGTTGATCTATCCAAACAAGAACAGCCACCGCCCTTACCACCTGCTGACTATTTAGGTACTATCCGTGAAGTAGAAGTAAAGATGTCTCAACGGGACACAAAGTATGCCGCGATTGCTTTCCATATTGGAGCCGATCAGTATCCAGCAGATTTTGAAGAGGGAAATCCTGATGGGACTACAATCATTTATCGTCGTGTATCACTAGAAGATAATCCAAATGCACGATTTGGATGTCGGAGATTCATTGAGGCTATCGGCGGAAAACTAAGCAAGAAAGTCGATACGTCCGAATGGGTCGGCATGGAATGCATTGTGGAAGTTGATACCTCAGAATATGAAGGTGTACAGCGTCCTGAGATCAAGAAGGTTCGTGAAGCATAGGCACGCAATGCTTCATGATAGGGAGAGGGTTTGAATTTATTATTTGTTGAGATCTAATAAATCTATTGACCCTCTCCCACTATTTTAGTATAGTAAATGCGTTAAGTGAGTTGACTTTAACCCCAACAAAGGGAATTATGCAAAATGGCTGATGATAAGACTGAAGGTAAAGCTTCAGGTAAAGGCGGTAAAGGAGTTTCCCGCCCCCTACTCGTAGTGTTTCAAGTCCTCGATGCTGATGGAAATCCCATGGACATCAAAAAGGAACAGTTCGTTTGCCTAGCGGCTACTCGCGATGGTGGCAAGGCTCTAGAGGCTATGGAGGGTGCAGAATCCGCGACTTACACCCGTGTAACCGTCGCCTAACTATCACGTCAGACCGTGAGGATGGAAGAGGGGAGCTGAAAGGCTCCTCTCTTTTTTTGTGCTTGACACACAATGGAATGTGTGCTATATGTTATCAATGGAACATAGTATAGATCTAGTTACACAGTTCTGCATTCATTGTGGAGCTAGTGAAGTTGATATTACTAACAGACAGTTTACTTGTACTGATGCAGTTATAGCTATATCACATATACGAGCTAAGAAAATCAAAGATGAACAAGCACGGAAACCATTGAATGACATATGTCCCCCCGATATTAATAACGATCCCAATACCCCTTGAAGATTCAAAAAAACGTAGACTAGGACCATTCTCAACAACATCAGGTGCCAACTTCCGTCTCAGATGCTCACAAGATGAATACAATCTAATACATGATGAAGCAAAACAACTAGGCATTACTGGCTCACTCTTTGCCAGATGTATAATCGTGAGTGTTGCTCAAGTTATGAAGAAACATAGGGAGTCGCACTCTACAAATGATGAGGCAAGTTAATGGAATGGGATGAAGACCAACTAAAAGCAATTGAATCATGTGTTGATAGAGAGAAGCGAATAGTTCCTATTAGTGGGACTGCTGGCACAGGTAAAACCTCTATCATGAAGACTGCTTATGAGGAACTAACTGATAGTGGTGCCAGAGTAGTTATGTGTGCACCAACAGGTAAGGCTGCTAAAAGGATAACAGAAGCTACTGGTATCCAGGCGATGACACAGCATAGATTACTAGAATACCCACACCCAGGAGAGCTAGACGAGAAGACAGGTAAACCATTACGTACTACTGAACCTAAGAGAGACAAGTTTAATCCAATTGAATTCGATGTAGTATTAGGTGATGAGTATGCTATGTGCAATCATGAAGTACATAGAAACTTACTAGATGCACTACCGCGTAGTGGATGTATTCGTATGTTTGGGGATGTCAATCAACTACAACCAATTGAATCTAGTAAGAGACTAAGAGAACAGCCATCTCCTTTCCAAGAAATGCTTGCACGATTCGATGGTATCATTCTAAATAAGATACATCGACAAGCTGAAGGAAGTAATATCATTACGAATGGCCGGCTCATTACACAAGGCCAGATGCCTAGACGTACTGAAGACTTTCAAATGAAGATAACAGAGAAGCCTGTTGAAGAAGTAACTGGCATTGTAATGGATAGCTTAGAAGAAGGCATTGACTTTGCTACTATACAACATCAGATCATATCACCTACTAACATAGGTTGGATTGGTACTCAAGCATTGAACATGCAGATTCAATCCTTTCTACAGCCTGCTGATAAACCATATATAGAACTTGAGAGACAGAAGTGGGTGAAGGATATGGAATTCCTTCGTGTATATCAAGGTGATAAAGTTATCTTCACTGTAAACAACTATGATCTAGGTATCTTCAATGGAGAATCTGGTGTAGTTAAAGAAGCTAGTGATCTAGGAGTAGTAGTTGTAGACTTTGGAGATAAAGTAGTAGATATTCCTATGGCTATGGAAGTAGATACTACTAGAGGCACAGCAATTATTAATCCTCAGAAGGATCTAGATCTAGCTTATGTAATTACAACTCATAAGTCTCAAGGATCTGAATACGATACAGTAGTGTATGTAATGAACAAGTCTAGAGCATTCAACTTGAATAGGAAGAACTTGTACACTGGTATATCGAGAGCTAAGAAGAAAGTGATACTAGTAACTGATCAGCGTGCATTGAGTCTTAGTTTATATAAGAAGGGAGATAGCTAATGACAGAAATATACCCCACAAAAGTATTTGGACTAATTGATTGTAGAACTAGAGATATTATAGATATAACAGCTATTCACTTAACAGAAAAAGAGTCTGATATATGGGACTGGATACTAGATGACAGAGCCTTAGCAATTAAAATCATAAAACGGTACTGTGCACTTAAGGAATTAAAGGTAACTCTTGTAGATGAAGACAGTAATAATTCTTAATGGTCCTCCTGGGTGTGGCAAGGATACTGCTGCAAAGATTATATGTGATCAATACAATGCAGTACATATGAAGTTCTCTGCTCCATTGAAATCTATCTTTGATCCTATATTTAAGGTAGGTATAAATACTCAGAAGAAAATGGTTACTGATGGAAGAGACACACCACAACCATTACTAAGAGGACTGACACCTAGAACGGTACAGATTAGTTGTTACAAATGGCTAGCTGATCTATTTGGTGATGACATTATGGGAGAGATAGCAGTAAGATCTATGTCAGATAATATAGCACCTACTGTAGTATTCTCAGATGGTTACGGTCCTGAGATACCTTACATGATTAAGGCTGTTGGCAGGCAGAACTGTTTTGGCATACATATTATAAGAGAGGGGTATAACTATGGTGATCATGGAGACTATCGAGTTCCTATACCATTTAATGAACTAGGTATAGAGCATACTGAGATAGATAACAAGTTCGATATGGAGATGTACACTTTACAAGTAGAAAGGACAATGAATACATGGCAGATACCAAGGAGGTAAAAGAATCATGGTTACTTGGAGAGTTCTCAAAGAAAGCATCTGCCGCAGGACTTAAAGTAGACTGCCCCTCTAGTGGTAATCCTAACTCAGAACTAGTTATCTTATCAGAAGCTCCTGGTGATCGAGAAGCTACTATGAAGATGCCTATGGTAGGAGGAGCAGGCCAGAAGTTATGGACAACACTACGTGGCGAAGATATAACTAGAAAGGACTGCTATGTTACTAACGTTATTAAACGGCAAGTCTCTCTCAGTTCTAAGACAGAAGCTCGTAGACCTGTGCCAGCAGCAGAACTTGATCATTGGGAAGGATTACTTGATTGGGAACTTGATCAACTTCCTAATGTCAAATGGATACTCTGTCTCGGTAACTATGCCCTTCATGCCTTACTCGGAGAATGGGGAATCACCAATTGGAGAGGCAGTGTTATCGATTGTAAAGTCGGACACCAACGACGAGATGTTAAGGTCATCTTTGCCTTTAACCCTGCTCTTATCTTGCGGGATCTCCGAAACGAACCAATGTTTAAGTATGACATTAACAAACTACGAAGGGTAATAGATGGAAACTTCGAACCTCATATCATCGTTCCGAGAACTAACCCCAGTCCAGATGAAGCTATTCACTTTATCGATATGCTTTCTGATGAAAAGAAACCAATCGCATTCGATATTGAGACGATTGCAGGAGAGACTGCTTGTATTGGTTTTGCAAACAATGCTCACGAAGGAATATGCATCAATTTTCGAGATGAGAAACAGAATAGATTTAGCTTGGCAGAAGAAAAGAAGCTTCGCGTCAAGATCCAACAATTCTTATCTACATCTGAGTTGAATCTAATAGCACAGAACGGAACCTTTGATTCCTACTGGCTCTGGTATAAGGATAGGATACGTGTACATAAGATTTGGTTCGATACGTTGCTTGCTCACCACACTCTCTACCCAACAATGCCGCATAACTTGGGGTATCTCACCGCACAATATACGAACCATCCATATTACAAAGACGAAGGAAAGACATGGAGAGAGGATGGTAACATCAACCAGTTTTGGGAATACAATGTTAAGGACTGTTGTATCACTTGGGCAGCTCACGATAAGTTACATAAGGAGTTACAAGATCAAAAGCTAGATGACTTCTTCTTTAATCATGTAATGAGATTACAACCACACCTTATACGTATGACAGTATCAGGTGTATTACGTGATGTAAGTATGAAGGATCGTGTCAATGAAGATCTACTCAAAGATATAGATCAATTAATGCAGAAGTTCTATGCACAAGTAGCACTTGTTACTGGTGACCCTGATCTTGAACCTAACATCAATTCATATAAGCAGATGAAGGACTTATACTTTAACAAGCTGAAGCTAGTTGGTAGAGGAGTAAAGACTGACGAATACAACAGGAAGAGAATGAAAGATCATCCTGGTACGTCTCCTGAATGTATTGATATGCTTAACATGATTGATAAGTTAAAGGAAGAAATGAAGTTTCAATCTACTTATACATCATCAATAGTAGATCCTGATGGTAAGTCTAGATCAGAGTATAAACAATACGGTACGCAGAAAGCTCCAGGCAGATTATCATCTGCATCTAATATGTGGAAGAGTGGAGAGAACTTACAGAACCAACCACATCG
>Ga0255052_10000496_pt1 | contig 31653 bp, 27 predicted proteins | sample JV7_2_21_MG_FD_188632 | JGI IMG/M metagenome (GOLD analysis project Ga0255052, IMG submission 188632) | Seawater microbial communities from Jervis Inlet, British Columbia, Canada - JV7_2_21 | ecosystem: Environmental > Aquatic > Marine > Inlet | place: Canada: British Columbia | collected...
CGTTGTGGATGAGTATGGAGGTACAGCGGGTCTGGTGACACTCGAGGATGTGATCGAGGAGATCGTAGGTGAGATCCAGGACGAGTACGATGCCGAAGAACCTGATATCATCCAGATGAGAGATGGGGTGTTTCTCGTCGACGGGCTTATGGATATAGATGATTTTCAGGAGGTGCTCGGGGTGGTTATTGAGGGGGAAGGTTTCGAGACGCTCGGTGGGTACATTTTCTCGCTCATGGGTAAGATCCCCAAGCAGGATGACAAGATCACTCACGGATCTCTCTTTTTCAACATCCACCGGGTTGTGGGCAAGAGAGTGTCGAAGGTGATCGTGAAAAAACTCCCTGACGAGAGCAGTGAAAATGATGAGTAACAGCAAGAAGACGGTTGAAACATCATGACAGTTTATTTTATAGCACTCTGTGTTCTCGGATCCGCTTTTTTCTCGGGTTCCGAAATAGCTCTCATATCCATAAGCAGAGTGCGACTCAAACACTGGGTGGAGAATAGATTGAGGGGCGCTTCTCTCGCTGAGGACTATCTCGAAAAACCCTACAGGATGATCAATACTATCCTTGTCGGGAACAACCTTGTCAACATTGCTGCTTCTGTGCTTACATCAAAACTTCTGCTCGAGCAGCTCCCCTATGCCAGGGACAATCCTATTGTCTCAGCGCTGTTGGTGCCGGCCCTGCTGGCCCCACCGCTGCTTCTCTTCGGAGAAATCATTCCTAAGGCAGTCTTCATGGAGAGTACGTCCAGGATCCTTCCTTTTCTTGAAGGACCACTCCGTATAAGCAGTATCCTGCTCCGTCCTCTCCTCTGGTTCACGAACGGCATTAGCTGGATTCTCGTGAGAGTCACCGGAAAGGATGAGGATACGAGCAGGCAGTTTTTCTCGAGAAGGAATATCGAACATCTCCTGAGGGAGAGTGAGAAAGTGGGTCTGGTCGAGGAAAGCGAGAGGGAGATAATAACGGGCGTTTTCACTTTCGGGGAGAAGATGGTCAGAGAGGTGATGACACCCCGGCTCGAAATCATCGCGGTGGTTAAAGATGCAGGAATAAAGGATGTGGTCACCCGGGCATGTGAATCTGGTTTTTCGAGACTTCCTATCTACGATGAGAGCATCGATAGGATCATAGGGATGTATCACGTTTTCGATCTTCTCGGGTATAATGAGGAGAAGGGCCTGAGGCAGAGGTCAGTGCAGTTCGTTCCGGAAATGAAAAAGTGTGACGAATTGCTGTACGAGATGAGAGCACTGAGAAAACATATGGCCGTGGTAGTGGACGAATATGGAGGTACGGCGGGTGTAGTGACGCTTGAAGACCTGGTCGAGGAGCTCGTCGGGGATATCCAGGACGAGCATGATAAGGAACTCACCACAGTAAGGGTAAGCTCCAGCAGGGAGATGATCGTAGAAGGGTCTACCAGGATCGATGAGGTGAATGAAAAGTTCGACCTGAATCTCTCTTCGGACATTGTCGAAACTATGGGCGGGCTCTTGATGTCCAGGCTCAGGCGTATACCTTCTACAGGAGAGGTGTTCAGAATGGGTAACCTGCGTATCGAGATAATGAGAGCTGCTCAAACATCCGTGGAGAAGATGAGGCTCACCCGGGTCGAAGACAGCGATGTTGACAAGATCTTGCCGAGAAGATTGTGAGTATGGGCCTCTGAAGGATTACTGGGGGAGATGTGGCGAATCACATAATTGTCAGACTCGTGAGCTGGTTTAAAAACAGGCTGCTGACCGGTGTGGTGGTAATGACGCCGCTCGCTCTGACAGTATGGTTATTCTACACGCTTTTCATTAAACTTGACGGCCTTCTAGCGGTTGTTGTCGGGAGACTCGTTGGGAAAAATATTCCCGGTTCGGGTGTGGTCGCGCTGATCCTGCTCACTCTCCTCATTGGGGTTTTTGCACGAAACTTCTTCGGGGGGAAGCTGATAACCCTGGGCAACATGATACTGGCAAGAATACCTCTGGTCAGTAAGATCTATGGAGCGATCAGGCAGATCACCGAGGTGTTCTTCGGGGAGAGGAAAGCCCTCTTCAAACAGGTAGTGCTGTTCGAGTACCCTCGGATAGGTTCGTACGTCCTTGGTTTTGTCACCTCGAGGGAATCCGGTGAGGTAGGCAGTAGATTGGATGAAGATCTGGTGAACATATTTCTTCCCACAACGCCTAACCCGACGAGCGGTTTTCTTCTTTTTGTTCCCGCAAAAGATGTTATCTTTCTCGACATGTCGGTTGAAGATGGTATCAAGATGATCATATCGGGCGGGGCAGTCGTACCGCAATATCCAGCCCGGACCGGGAGATCGGGAGCTGATAATTGACACAGGATAAGAGAATAATAGATGTCAGCCCTTTTCTCGAATCTGGAGATTTCTCCGGACTTCGGGAAACACTCGACAAATTGCACCCTGCGGATATCGCTGAGATCCTGGAAGGGTTGGAAGAGAAGGACCGATTCAGGGTTTTTGATGTGCTCTCTCCTGAACTCGCCTCAGAGACCCTCGCTGAGCTCGACGAGGAGCTTCAGGAAAGCCTGATCCACGAAAGCGACGAGAAAACGATAGGAGCGATCTTCGAGGAGATGGCTACCGATGATGCTGTGGATATCATAGGTGACCTGCCCCGGGAGGATGCCGAAAGGGTTTTCAGCACTATCGAGAAAGAGGAGGCGGAAGAACTCAAAGAACTCCTGCAGTATGATGAAGAGTCCGCCGGCGGGCTCATGACACCGGAGGTTCTCACCATTTCCGAGGATCGCACCGCTGACCAGGCGATCGTTGAAGTCAGGGAAAAGGCCAAAGAGTTCGAGGAGGTGTTCACCGTTTTTGTCGTGGACATGGAGGGCCGGCTCAAGGGGAATATCTCACTTCACAACCTGATTCTTGCAGACCCTGCCTCTAAGATCCACGATATCATGGAGACGGATGTTCTCTACCTGACCACTGATGTTGACAGAGAGGAAGTGGCCCGGATCATGGCCAAGTACAATGTTGTGGTCATACCGGTCGTAGATGGTGAAAGTAAGCTCCTCGGCAGGATCACCTTCGATGACGTGATGGACATAATAGAAGATGAAACCACTGAGGACATTCTTTTATTCGCCGGTGTTGACGAGGAAGAGGAGCTTACCGGTGGTCCGACACAGGCTGTCAGGAGTCGGTTGCCCTGGTTGTGCATCAACCTCTTCACTGCATTCATAGCTGCTTCGGTCGTCGGTATGTTCACCGAGGTGATCAGTAAAAAGGTAGTACTGGTCATATTTATGCCCATCGTTGCCGGTCTGGCCGGCAGCGCGGCCACGCAAACCCTGGCTGTCACCGTCAGGGGTATGGCACTCGGGGAAATTACGACCGGCAAGGCCCTGGGGCTGATCAAGAAAGAACTTATCATAGGGGTGATCAATGGGATTGGAGTCGGTTTGATCGTGTCACTCGCAGCCCTCCTGTGGCACCAGAATCTGATCCTTGGTTTGCTGGTGGGAGTATCAATGTGGATCAACACGATCGTTGCAAGTGTGGCCGGTGCCATGATACCGCTCGCGCTCAGGAGATTTGGCGCGGATCCGGCCATTGCATCCTCGATTTTCATCCACGCCATTACCGACGTGATCGGCTTCTTCGTCCTTCTCGGGTTGGGTACGATGATGATTGTCTACATATAGAGAGAACAATGGGTCTTGTGAGGACAGAAGGAGTAGTTCTTCGCACTTATCCTTTCAGCGAAACAAGCAAGATTATACACGCCTTCACACTCGAACACGGTCCCCAATCGCTTATGGCCCGGGGCGCCCGCAGACCCAAGAGCAAGTTCAGCGGGGTACTCGAGACGTTCACAAGGCTCGAACTGATATACTACCAGAAGAGATCAAGCTCGCTCCATACCCTCTCCGAAGGTTCAATGATAGAGTATTTCTCAGGACTGTCAGAGGATCTCGCGAGGTTCTATGCCGGGTCAGTATGCCTGGAGATGATTAAAAGATACGTCATGCCGGACGAGGTGAGCAGGCCTCTTTACGGCGAGCTTGTAAACACACTCGGCATGATCGACGTTGCACGGCCGGAAGATTGTCAGTATGTTCTTCTCGGTTTTCTGTGGCGTTTCATGACGCTGCTGGGTTTCAAACCGGATTTGAACAATTGTTCGATGTGCGGAAGTGTTTTGTCCGGACCTGCCAACCTCGTAACAAATGAGGTGGCCGTCGGTGCATGTTGTCAACGGTGCGCTGATTCGCATCGGAAGATGGGTGTTTATGACAAGGAGATCGGGAGGCTAATCGGTATATTGACGGATGGGCAGGAGGTAGGACATTCGAGTGCCGGGGAAAACATTTTTCCGGGGATCTGGGCCTTCACTTCAAACTACATAAAGTATCACCTGCACCAGGAGAGGCTTATCGTTTCATTGAGGACATTCCTGGCATATATCGGCTCGACCCGCGGCCGGGAGGAGTGACAGAGTAATGAAACATCTTATTGTCGGCACGGCAGGTCACATAGATCATGGCAAGACAGAGCTTATTAAAGCTCTCACCGGCCGAGACACCGACAGGCTGAAGGAGGAAAAGGAACGCGGTATATCGATCGACCTCGGATTCGCCGAGTACAAACTCGGGGAGGGGCTGACGTTGGGTGTGGTCGATGTACCCGGACACGAATCGTTCGTCAGAAACATGCTGGCCGGAGTTAGCGGGATTGATCTTGTGCTTCTTGTAGTTGCTGCTGACGAGGGAATAATGCCGCAGACCACGGAGCACCTGGAGATACTCCAGCTTCTGAGGACGCGTCGCGGTATTGTTGCCATCACAAAGACGGACCTGGTGGATGAGGACTGGCTCGACCTCGTGGAGGAAGAGGTGCGGGAAGGTATCGAGGGTACCTTCCTGGCGGATTCACCGCTCATCAAGGTATCTTCGAAGACCGGTCAAGGACTGGACGAATTCAGGGAAGCTCTGATCTCAACCGCTTCACAGCTGGACGAGAGACTCGAGGCGGATCTGTTCAGGATGCCGATCGACAGAGCTTTTACTTTGAAAGGTGTCGGCACCATTGTTACCGGAACGATATGGTCGGGAATGGTAAAAAAGGACGAAAATGTTCGCATTCTTCCAGCAGGTATGGAATCGAGGGTCAAAAACCTCGAGGTACATGATCAAAAAGTCGATCAGTCCTCAGCCGGTTGTCGTACAGCGCTCGCATTAGTCGGGATTGCCAAGGATGACTTATCCCGGGGCGACACACTCATCACCGGCCCTGTCTGGGACTCTACGAGGATAATAGATGTTGATCTTGAATGCCTGAAGAGCGAAGCCCGGGGAATTGTAAACCGGAGAAGAGTCAGGTTTCATTGTACGACCCAGGAGGTGATGGCGAGGGTAGTCCTCCTGGATGTGAATCTCCTCGAATCGGGAAAGAGCACTTTTGCCCAGATACGACTCGAGAAACCGGTAGTTGTGAGGAAAGGTGATAGATTCGTCCTGCGCTCCTATTCTCCTGTACGAACGATAGGAGGGGGCTGTGTTATCAGCCCGTTTGCGAAAAGGAGGACGAAACTGGACTCCGAAACCTGGAAGCTGTTCGATGTTATGATGTCGGGTAAATCCGAAGATGAGGTACTTGCCCTGGCGGGGATCTCTGGATTAACGGGTGTCGATAGAAAACATCTCCCGATACTTACCCGTACTACACCCGGCGATGCGGATAAAATCACCCGACTACTCGAAGCTGACAAAAAAATACAAGTTCTGGGTGGTATCCTTTTCCACTCTGCGGCGGTGGTAGAAGCCCGTGAAAGGGTTATCAAGTATCTTGAAGATCAACATCGGGAGAGCCCGCTCAAAACGGGGTTCGCTCTGGAGGAAATGAGGAACAAACTCTTCGACAGGAGCCCGGAATATCTTGTGTCGGCAGTGATCGATGAGATGATCCGTGCCGACACCATTGTGCTGAGTGGCGGACTTGTCCGGCTTTTTTCCCACAAAATCTCTCTGGGTGAAACCGACGTGAAGATCCGGGATGGCATAATGAAACTGTACGCTGAAGGCGGGTTGTCACCGCCCACACTGTCCCGGTTGACATCTGAGATGAAAACAGACGAGCCCAGGTTTATGGAGATCCTCGCGATCCTGAAGGATGAAGATAAGTTGATTCCCGTGACCAGGGAGATTCTCTTTTCAAGGGCTGTACTGGACGATGCCCGTGACATGGTCAGGGATTTCCTGCTCAGCAAGGGAAAAGCCACAGCGAGCGAGTTGAAGGTAGGGCTTGGCGGTTCCCGGAAATATGTTATACCCCTCCTCGAGTATTTCGACAGGGAAGGACTCACGAGACGAGAAGGAGATTACAGAGTGCTGAGATAACGGTGTTTCACCCCAGGTCGTAGAGGAGTCGGCCGCAGTTGGAGCACTTTGCGATCTCAGAATCCTTGAAAAGGCTTGTTGCCATGGCTGTGGGTATGGCCTCGAAGCAGCCGTAACATATCCCGTCTTTGGTGGGGACCAGGGGTCTGTCGTACTTCGAGGCTATCCTCATGTAAATCTTGAAAACATTCCCGTCGATTTTCTTCACCAATTCGTCTATCGCTTCCTGGATCATTTCGACCTGGTTGATCTCGAATCCGATCTCTTTGTATTTGGAGGCCGTCTCTTCGTTTTCGAACTCTTTTTTCATCACTCTCAGATCGTGTATCCTGATCAGAGTGTCCAGAGTATTACTCATTCGGAATCACCTTTTAAAGAGTTATCCCCTCGAATAGTTTCATGAATTCCTGGGGGGTTTTAGCCTTTTTCATCTTCGGTAGAATTTTTTCTTCCTTCAAAAATCCGGCGACCTTCCCCAAGAGGGGCAGGTATACGTTTGACACTTCGATGGGCGGTGCCACGATCAGAAAGAACAGATTTACCTTTCTCTTGTCAATAGCTCCGTAATCGATGCCCTTTTTCGTTCGCCCGATGGCAACGCGCACCCTGTTCACAAGCAGTGAACGGCAGTGCGGTATAGCTACGTTTTTGCCGACACCAGTCGAACCCAGTTTCTCTCTCTTCATGAGCATCTGGTACAAGGTGTCATTCGCTCTCTTGTCGAGCCCTAGTAGTTTTATCAATTCTCTGAGAACGGGACCGGCGGTTTCTTTTTTAATATCAAGTTTTATTACATCTTCAGTAAAAAAATCTTCGAGTTTCAGTATTTTCATAGGCACTCCGTTCAGCTGAGGGTGATATCCACAGAAGTAGAATACGACAAGCCTGGCCACATGTCAACATTTTAAAAATCTCTGACTATTTTGATCGTGATCCTGGCTCCCTCATTATTTCCAGTCATGGGCCAGGCGACATAGAGACCGAAGTAAGACATGAAATTTGCCCCGCTGAGGCCGATACCCGCATCTGCAAGAACTTCGGATTCATCATCCAGGCCTCCGTACCAGAGTCTGCCCGTGTCGAGAAACAGCATACCATGAAGTTCATTAAAGATGATCAATACCGGCTTCAATCGCAGCAACCCAATGGGGAAACGATATTCGGCATTTGCGAGTACCATATGGTCACCGGACAGGCTGTTATCCTCATAACCCCTCAAGGTACCGACCCCGCCTGCAGTGAGGGTACGCTGCCCGGGTGCCTGGCCGGAGGTGCCTGCCGCGACGAGCCGCAGGTTCAAAAACTGTCCGAAACCTATCGGGTGATATCTCCGGAGGTTCAGGAACCATCTGGTATAGTTGAAATCACTTCCTATCCGATCACTCGAAATTTCCACGTATCCTTCATGAAACCACCCGGAGTGGGGGAGCCTGATGTTATCCCTGCTGTCATAAGTCAGAGTGAATGACAGGGCACTTTGAGTGCCGTCGTCGATCGTGGGATTTTGTCGGAAGGACTTCGCATTGCCGGGGATCGTGAATGGGTTTCCCGCCTCGATGGATCTGTGGTCTTCCCTGTCGTAAGCAGTTCTAAAAACGAACCAGTCATTCAGCTCAGTTGTGAAGTAAACGGATATACCTTCACACTCATAGTAATTTCTGAAAGATTCTTTGAGGGCGAACGATGCAAGGCTGCTCTCGAGATCACCCATGCGCCACCTGTCATAAGTAGTAGTGTTCCTCTTGTACACCAGCCCCGTGGTGAAGTATCCCAATCTTTCGAAGGACTTGTAAAGGTCCAGTACCCAGCCTGGCCTTCCGCGGTCCGTGTAGTACAGTACGGAAGCGTCCAGTTTCGGAGACGTTTCGCTATACCTGCCGCCGATCGTCATACCGAAGGACAGGGCCAGACCATCGACCCTGTTGAACTCTCTGACACCGAATCCCTTGAAGTCGTGTAAATTCATATATAGTGAACTTGTGCTGCCTTCGGTGAACTCCTGTCCGGTGGCGGTGGAATCATTTGGAGCAGGCAGGTCGAGACCGAGTGCGGAGCCGTATATCTGAAGAACGAGAAGACCTGTCACCGGGAGGAGAGCCAGGTAACTTCTTGTGTTCGATCTGTCAGGCATACCTTGAGGTTTTATCACGCCCACTCTGGTCGATCTCGATCGCTCGATCAATGTTGGTGCAGCTGATCAGTCTTGTTCCTAGGCAGTATAACATCTGTAATTTCATCTGTCAACATTCTGGCCTTTTTCAGCGAGGAGTACCAGTATCACACCTGTTAATATGACTGCCCCGCCAAGAATCTTGGTAGTGCCGAGAGTTTCATGCAGGAAAGAACGAGCCAGTAGTGAGGCACCGATGGGTTCACACAGCAGTGTGATAGAGATGGCAATGGCGGAGAAGAACTTAAGGCCCCAATTGAATATTGTGTGTCCAATGATCTGAGGTACGATGGCAATCGCCGCAAGAAGGAGGTAGGTACGGATGGTGTAACCGAAGAACTGGGTTCCGCTGCCTACCGTTAAGAGAACAAGGAGCACAGCGGCTACAGAGTAGACTGCAGTGACGTAACGAAAGGTGTCGATGCTCGGTCTCAGGCTTCGACCGGCTATCATGTAACCGGCCGCACCCACGGCGCCGCAGATCGCCAGCAAATTTCCTCTGAGGGAGGTCTGGTCAATTGAAAAATCATGTATGCCAACTATTATACCACCTGCCAGTGTAATACAGACACCTGCTATGGTGCGAACAGATGGCCTTTCCCGCAGGAAGATTGAACTGCCCAGAACGACAAAGATCGGGGCGCTCTGTACAAGAACCACTGAACTGGCTACTGAAGTGAACTCGAGTGAGGTGATCCAGGTCGTGAAGTGCAGGGTGAGGAACAAACCCGAAATCAGAGCAACTTTCCGCTGGGACCATGAAAAACCGGCCCAGACCGGACCGGATCTGTATCTTGTGAGAGTGAAGTAGAAGGCCGAGGCTATCGTCAACCTGTATGCGGCTATGACAAGTGAAGGGGCATCACACATTTTAATGAAGATAGAGGCAAAGGATATGGCCACAAGCCCGATAATGAGTACAGCTGCAGCTTTCATGTTTTCGGGATCGAGAAGTGGAAGTTGCTGCCTTTACCATAGTCACTCTCACACCAGGCATTTCCGTCATGGGCCTCGACAATACCCCTGACTATAGCCAAACCCAGACCGGTGGAGCCCTCGATCTTCTGTCCTACCTTGTAAAACCTCTTGAAAACGTTCTCTTCCTCCCCTGTCGGAATTCCTCTCCCGTTGTCCTTTACTTCGATGTGTATGAGTGCGCCATCTTCGCGGCCCCTGATCATTATTTTTCCACCCTCCCCGGTGTATCTTATAGCGTTGGACAGGTAATTTTCAACGACACGGGATATCTTGTTTTTGTCGCACACCGCGGTGAGGTCGTTCTGAGCCTCAAATGTGATCTCCTGTTCTTTCGCTTCGGCCATTCCCCGCATGCCCATGATCGAAAGATCTATCAACTCGGTAATATTCGTATTTTCCTTCTCGAGTTCCATTCGGCTAAGTTCGATTTTCGTGAGGTCGAGAATGTCCTTTCTGAGATCGTCCATCTGATCGACACTCAGCTTTATCCTTTCGAGCGCTTCTTCCTGTTTCTCGGTAATGTCACCGAGGAGGGAGGAAAGCAGGATCTGAGTGAAGCTTTTGATCACCGTCATGGGGGTGCCTAGGTCGTGAGAGACGATCCCGACGAATTCGGACTTCTGTCTGTCAGCCTCTTTCAATTTATTGTTGGCATCCATCAGCTTCTGTTCCATGTCCAGGATCCGTTCACCTGCTTTGACCCTTACCTTCAGTTCTTTGTTATTAAATGGTTTTGTGATAAAATCGTCGATGCCGGTGGTCATTCCCTCGACAAGGTCCTCGATCTGACTTTTTGCCGTCAGCATTATTATGTAACAGTACTTCTTTACGAGGGCATCCTGGTTCTCTGCTTTTTCCGAATCGCGGATCCTCCGGCAAAGCTCAATCCCGTCCATATACGGCATCATCCAATCCGTTATGAGGAAGGTCGGATCGAGGGATTTGTATCTATCCCAGGCCTCTTCACCGTTGACGGTTACGATGACTTCATAGCCGAATTTCTCGAGTGTTTTTTCGAGAACTCGCCTCGAGACGGGATCGTCTTCTGCGATGAGTATTTTCATTAAATTGCCTTCTTTGAGAGGATTACTCTTGTGACGATAGTCCCCCTCCGGGAAGTTGTCAAGAGTGAATTCTGGACTGCAAAGTTTGCAGGACATCGAATTGTACAGACTAGATTGTAAAGTAAATTGGCATGGAACCTGCACTCAACGTGGTTAGGTGAAGTACGTGAAAACTCATCCTCCGAGGGTTTCTCCAGGAGCAAATATCTTGAAACGCAGTCAGTTGATGATCCTGGGCAGATATAACACAGGTGAGCGGGTAGAGAACCGTACCATCCACAGACAATCTGGTGAAGCGGTCAATAAACGTGAGTGCCGTTTCGGGATCTGCAAAGCTCTCCTTCTCTCCGCCAGCTGTTTCGCCCTTGTTTTAATAAATACACACTGTGTTACCGCCCAAACCGAACAGGAGATCGCCCTCAAGGTGGCATTTGTCTCCCGCTTCATCAACTACGTCACCTGGCCGGAGATCGATGAACAGCCGGGCGAGGAAAAAACGTTCCTGATATCAGTAGTAGGGGACTCCGTTCACCTGGGGGCTTTCGAGAAACTTTCCTCGATGAAAACCGCCCGCGGACAGAGGGTAGAGGTGAGAAGAGGATCCATCGACGAGAGCCTTCGTACATCGCAGGTCGTATTCATTGCCACCCCGAACAAGACAATTATCGCTGATGTACTAAAATACCTCGAGAGGTCACCTACCTTGACCATCAGTTCCGGACAAGGTTTTGTGCGCCTTGGCACGATGATAAACTTCCTCGATATGGAGACGGGCGGGGGGAGAAAATTGAGGTTCGAGATAAACAACAGGGCTGCAAAAACAGCGGGGCTCAAGATCAGTTCTCATCTCTTGAAACTCGCCGTTCACGTTGAGAACACAGAGGAGTGAAGGTGAATCTGTTCAAACACAAATCACTGAGATCTAAACTCGTTTGGATCCAGTGCATAACGGCCGCAGCCGTTCTGCTCGTGTGTGTAAGCGGATTCATCGTGATCAGCCTCAAAACCGTCAAGGATTCCGTTGTCTCGAATCTTCTTTCCACGGCACGGATGGTCGCGACCAACAGTGCGCCCACTCTCGTTTTTGATGATTCCAATGCCGCAGAGGAAGTATTGGCCTCGCTTGAAACCGAGAAGAATATAGTCGGAGCCTGCCTCCTCAGCACAGGCGGGCAACCATTTGCGGTGTTCGGGGAAATGTCAGCGGAGACGGTACATCTGCCGGCTGAGATGGGGCAACGGGCTGTTTCACTCGAAGGAGAGCTCGTCGATGTCGGGGATCGCTATATCGAAGTCTACATGAATATCTCTGGAGAGCTCGGTCAAAGTGTCGGTACACTGTATCTGAAATCGGATCTGTCGCCTCTGGCAAGTATGAAGAGACAGACCTTTCTGATGTCGCTTCTTGTTTTGATCGGCGGTGTCATCATCTCGATAATACTCGCCAGGAGGCTCCAGAGAAGGATCTCCGGGCCGATACTCGACCTGGTAGATGCTGCGAAGAAAGTGTCTGTCACCAGGAACTACGGGATTCGCGTAGCAGCAGAAGGGAAGGATGAGCTCGGTAGACTTTGCCACGAATTCAACGACATGATGGGTCAGATCCTGAATCGAGAGCGTGAACTCGAGAGAATCAAGCAGAATCTCGAAGCGAGGGTACAGAAACGTACAGGCGAGTTGCTGAAGGCAACGGTAAAGGCGGAGGATCTAGCGGACAGTGCCGAAGCAGCCAGTCGAGCAAAGAGTGAGTTTCTGGCCAACATGAGCCACGAGATACGGACACCGATGAATGGTATAATAGGCATGATAGGCCTTCTCATTGACACGGAGCTCACTGCGGAACAGCGTGATTACGTCGAAACAGTCAACAAAAGTGCGGAAGCCCTTCTTGGAATTATCAACGACATTCTTGATTTCTCCAAGATCGAGGCCGGTAGACTCGAACTCGAGGGGATAAGCTTCGATCTTAACACTGTCGTTGAGGAGTTCACTGACAGCCTGGCGATCAGGGCGTGGGAGAAGGAACTCGAGATTGTGAGTTTGATCGATCCTGACGTTCCTGCTCTTTTAGTCGGCGACCCGGGTCGTCTGCGGCAGGTGCTCACGAACATGGTGGGTAATGCCATCAAGTTCTCGAGTGAGGGTGAAGTGGTGGTGCATGCTAACCTCGAGAGCGAAAACGAGCTGAATGTATTACTGCGGTTTTCGATCCGGGACACCGGGATAGGTATCCCGAAGGACAAGCTCGATCACCTGTTCGAAGCATTTACCCAGGCAGATGCTTCGACGACGCGGAGATTCGGGGGTACCGGGCTGGGACTGACGATCTCCAAACAGCTCGTTGAAGTAATGGGTGGGGAGATAGGTGTGATGAGTGAAGACGGCAAGTGGTCCACCTTCTGGTTCACTGTCCCCCTGCGGAAGCATGTCCACGAAGATGAGGGTCAAAGAACTCCTGGTACAGGTGAGGCTTCGTGTTTGAATTTTCTCGAGGGCACACGTGTTCTCGGTGTGGACGACAGCGGCACCAACAGAAAAGTGCTGGCGGGCAACTTCGAACAGTGGGGCTGCCGACACGAAGAGGTGAGTGATGCTGCCAGCACGGTGCGTGAGCTCAATCGTGCCGCTCTGGCCGGTGATCCTTACGTAATAGCAGTGATCGATATGCGCATGCCGGGTATCGACGGAGAGGCTCTCGGGAAAATGATAAAATCAGATCCTGTAATAGCTGATACTCTGCTTGTAATGATGATCCCGGCAGGAACCCGTGAAGAGCCAGACCGCCTGATAGAAATAGGATTTTCAGACTACTTGACCAAACCGGTTAATCGGCACCAGTTATTCGATTGTCTGTCGGGTGTCCTCGGGAAGAATAGAGAGAATGATCATCTCAGGGATCACCGGCTGACGAAGCCTGCTGCGGAAGAGGATCAAAAACGCACGGTAAGAATACTTCTTGCCGAAGATAACGCGACGAACCGGAAGGTTGCGCTGGCGATGCTCGAGAATATGGGTTACCGGGCAGACGCTGTGGAAAACGGCCGGGAAGCGGTCAGGGTACTGGAGAACCTGCACTATGATATCGTGCTGATGGATATACAGATGCCGGAGGTGGACGGTTACGAGGCGACCAGAATGATACGGAACGATCGTTCAGGGGTGAAGAACAGGGACATCCCGATAATAGCGATGACGGCACATGCGATGGTGGGTGACCGGGAGAAGTGCCTCGAAGCCGGAATGGATGATTATGTGTCGAAGCCGGTGCATGCTGAGGAACTCAACAGGGTTATAACTCGCTGGGTTGATGGAGGTGAGGTCAGCGAGAACGACAATGAGGATGCGAGCAAGGGTGATTTGGCGGATACGAAGATCTTCGACAGAACTGCAATTCTGGAACGGTTGGATGGGGATGAAGAACTGCTCGACGAAATACTGTCAATTTTTCTCGAAGACGTACCTGTCCGGCTGAAAAAACTGCTGCACGCTCTGGAGATCGGTGACGAATCGCTGTCGGCAGCTGAAGCACACACGATCAAAGGTGCCTCCGCTAATGTGGGGGCCGCTGCATTTCAGGCGGCGCTGCTTGAAGTCGAAATGGCCGTGCACGGAAAAGACATGAAACGTGCGAAGTCACTCATACCGGTGATAGAGAAAAATTTCGAGATACTCAAGAAGCTTGTGAACCGGTCGAAACCGTCGCCGAATTGAACAAGCTTGACTCACTCCGATTCCTATTTTACTATCTAAAAGATCCCCCCTTTTCAAACAGCTGTCTTAGGAGGAGCTGCCGACATGACAGGATACGCTGTAGATATCGCGGCTGTCCGTGAGGCGGCCGGTCGACTCAATGGCCTCGCTCATCTGACTCCTGTTATCACTTGCAAAGCGATCGACCGCCTGGCAGGGCGGCAGCTTTTTTTTAAATGCGAGAATCTGCAGAAGGTCGGAGCTTTCAAGTTTCGCGGTGCTTGTAATTTTGTGATGAAACTGCCCGAAGAAAGAGCATCCAAAGGTTTGGTGACTCACAGCTCAGGCAATCATGCCCAGGCGGTTGCCCTCGCTGCTCAGATGAGGGGGGTTGATGCTCACCTGATCATGCCTCGGAATGCAATACCTGTGAAGCGCCGGGCCGTCGAAAGTTACGGGGGTCGGATCATAGAATGTGCTCCAACTCTCGAGGACAGGGAGGCAACCGCAGAAAAGGTGCTGGCCGAGACAGGAGGGACATTCATTCATCCGTATAATCACCCCGACATTATCGCGGGGCAGGGGACTGCAGCGCTCGAACTTTTCGGACAGGTGAGTGGGCTCCGGGCGATAGTCGCCCCTGTAGGTGGCGGTGGGCTGATCTCCGGGACCTGTATAACAGTAAAGTCTTTCGATCCGAATTGTAAAGTGTTCGCTGGCGAGCCTTCGGGTGCCGATGACGCCGCCCGATCGAAATCTGCCGGAAAGCTCATTCCCCAATCAGGCCCCGACACGATCGCGGACGGACTGCTGACAAGCCTCGGTGAGATGACCTGGCCCATCATCAGGGACCACGTCGAACGTGTTTTCACCGTCACTGATGAGCAGATCATCGATACAATGCGTTTGTTCTGGGAACGCACGAAACTTCTGATCGAAGCAAGTGCAGCTGTTGCGGTTGCGGCAGTGCTTTCAGAAGAATTCAGGGCTCAAGGAGGCCTGGAACGTGTGGGAGTCATCCTGAGCGGGGGTAATGTAAACCTGGATAATCTTCCCTGGTGATATCTGCAGTATCATTTCCTTGCCTGCCGGCCATATCCTGTTTATTATTATCGTGTTGAATCTTTTCATGGATCGTTGTGTAAAAATACGGGGGCTGATCGGATGAATCGCGATCAGATCGAAAAAATATTGAAGGATGTTTCCAGCGGTAAACTGGAGGTCGAGGACGCCCTGAAGAACCTGGGATCGTTCGCCTTCGAAGAATTGGGCTTTGCCAAGATCGATCATCACCGTGCCTTGAGGAAGGGTTTCCCCGAGGTAATTTACTGCGAAGGAAAAACACTCGAGCAGATCACGGAGATATCCGGAAAGATCCTCGAAAAAAGCGGCGAGTTGATGGCAACCAGGGCGGATCGTGAAGTATTTGAAGGGATAAGAAAACTTGAAAATGCCGCGGTCTATCACGAGCAGGCACGTATTGTGGTCGTCCAGAATAAACAGAGGGATAAAACAGGTAACATCGTGATCCTTTCTGCTGGAACATCCGACATTCCGGTCGCGGAAGAGGCGAAGGTCACTGCTGAAACCCTTGGCAATAATGTTAAACCCATATATGACGTTGGAGTTGCGGGTATCCACCGCCTCTTTCATCATGCATCGGTGATAGCAGAGGCCAGCGTAATTATTGTTGTAGCCGGGATGGAGGGCGCTCTCGCTTCTGTCGTGGGAGGCATCGTATCCTGCCCGGTGATAGGTGTCCCTGTCAGCAGCGGATATGGGGCCAGCTTCGGTGGCGTTGCGGCATTGCTCACGATGCTGAACAGTTGTGCCGTCGGTGTCCTGGTGGTCAATATTGATAACGGATTCGGAGCGGGCTATGCGGCAAGCCTGATAAATAAGCTCCCTGAAAAAGGTTCTTGAAATCCCTGTTGACACCATTGTATATTTACATTGTTCGAAATATTTTCCTGTTCCCCACTTCGTGATTTGAGCGAGATCTGATCAGGCGAGGACCATGTCCTTACACAGCATGACAGGCTACGGCAGAAGCAGGCGTGACACCGAACTCGGTATGATCGATGTTGAGATCAGAACGGTAAATCACCGGTATGCCGATCTGAGTGTAAAGCTGCCAAGGGACCTTCACGGTATCGAGGACAGGGTAAAAGCACTCATTGCCGAAACAATCAAGAGGGGACGGGTCAACATAAACGTCCTGCTCGATCCTGCTGGAGAGCAGAGGCCGAGAATGTGCATTGACAAAGAGGCCTTCCAGGACCATTTCAAGGTCTTCGAAGAGATGAAGTTCTTTCACAAGGTAGCCGGCGAGATCGATCTCAAACTTCTGGCCGGGTTCCCGGACCTTTTTTCGCGTACGGTCCCTACTCTTGACGAAGACAAATTCTGGGCCTCGCTCGAACCGATCATATCAGAAGCTCTCGGTGATTGTGTTCAGATGCGCGCCCGGGAAGGCGAAAGGCTGGGTGAGATCATCACTCAAAGTCTGTCTAATGTTGAAACTCTGGTCAGTGATGTCGAGGAAATGGCACCAGCCCGGATGGATAAGGTCAGAGAAAGGCTGAGGAAGGCGGTCTCTTCACTGACAGAGGGAACAGATATCGATGACAGCCGTGTGATGTACGAAGTTTCACTTCTGGCTGAGAAGTGGGATGTTACAGAGGAAATAGAGCGTATAAAATCCCATCTTGCACTCTTCAGAGAATACCTCGGGGAAGGAGGTGTCCTGGGCAGACGATTAACTTTTATGAGCCAGGAACTACACAGGGAGGCAAATACCATCTCTTCCAAGGCGAACGATTCCTCAATCGTCCAGAAAGTCGTACTGACGAAAGAAGAGGTGGAAAAAATTCGGGAACAACTTGAAAATCTGGAGTGAGGTGTTGAATCAGAAGGTGTCGAAACCTTTTATCGTTGTTCTAACCGGCCCATCCGGGGTCGGTAAGAGTTCGGTGACACGTGAGTTGATGCGAAGGAAAAAAGATCTGGTCTACTCTGTGTCAGTCACTACTCGTAAGATCAGGGAGGGTGAGGTCGATGGTGAAGACTATTTTTTTGTCACACGGGAGGGTTTCACTGACCTCATCGAAAATGACGAACTTATCGAGTGGGCAGAAGTGTACGGTGAGTTCTACGGTACCCCGAAGAAGTACATTGAAAGGTTGTTCGAGCGCGGGAAACACGTGTTGATAGATGCTGATACTCAAGGGGGGACCCGACTGAGAGCCCGCTTTGAGGATGGTGTTTTTATTTTTCTGCTGCCCCCATCGTTCGAAGTACTGATAGAGAGACTTCACCGAAGGGGTACGGATTCGGAGGAGGTGAAACAGAAGCGAATAGAAAGTGCAGGGAGGGAGCTGGAAGAGGTGTCCAAGTACACTTATGCGGTTGTTAATGACGTGCTTGAGGAGACCGTCCAGTGTGTTTTAGCAATAATAAGCTCAGAAGAACAAAAGGTAGGGAGAGTTTCAGATTTATCTGGTTGGATCGATCGACTTAAAGGAATGGCAGTGCCATAGTACACTATGAAGCAGGTCCTGGAAGACAAGAAGGTGCTTGTAGGAGTGACGGGCAGTATCGCTGCGTACAAGTCCTGCGAGCTGGTGAGCGAACTTGTGAACACGGGTGTTGATGTAAAGGTGGTAATGACTAACAACGCCGCCCGATTTGTTACACCCCTGACGTTCGAGTCACTGTCCGGACATCGCACGAGAGTTGACATGTTCGAGCATGATGGAGATAATACGTATGCTCACCTCGAGCTTTCCAGCTTCCCGGATGTTGCGGTGATAGTTCCCGCGACGGCTAACATAATCGGGAAGATGGCTGCAGGCATTGCCGATGACTTACTTACGACACTCTTGCTGGCGATCGGCTGCCCGTTGATAATTGCGCCGGCGATGAACTCGAGGCTGTACCTGAACCAGGTCGTGCAGGAGAACATATCCAGACTCACTTCGAGGGGGGTGAGACTGGTACCGCCTGGTGTAGGTCACCTGGCGTGTGGTGAAGAGGGACCCGGAAGGCTGGCTGAGATCTGTGATATAATCCAGGAGGTGAAGACCTGTTTGTTCACCTCGAAATCGCTCTCCGGTAAAAAGGTCCTTGTCACCGCCGGTAAAACCGAGGAACCGCTGGACCCGGTCAGGTTCATTACGAACAGGTCGAGCGGGAAAATGGGTTATGCCGTAGCCAGAGCCGCAGAGCGACGTGATGCGGAAGTCACGATCGTGAGTGGGCCCACTATGTTGAACAAACCGAATAACGTCGATGTCGTCCCGGTGAGAACCGCGAGGGAGATGCATAAAGAAGTCCTGGATCGTATTCAAGATGCTGATATCCTCGTAATGGTTGCTGCAGTTGGTGATTATGCACCTGCCCGGTACTCAAAGAAAAAAATGTCGAGAGGGAAAGAGCCCGTAACGCTGGAGCTTTTGCCGACCGAGGACATCCTGGAGGCCGCGAAGAAAAAAGCTGCTCCTGCTGCTGTGTCCGTAGGTTTTGCCCTCGAATATGAAGAGGGTCTCGACAGGGCCTGGAAAAAGCTTGAAGCGAAGGGCCTCGATATGATAGTTGTGAACAATCCTGAAGTTGAAGGTGCCGGTTTCGAAGGTGACACCAATCAGGCAACGATCCTCACCCGGAAGAAAGAAACGATCCCACTCCCCCTCATGAGCAAAGATGAACTGGCCGAGAGGATGTTTAATGTTCTAGAGATCCTCTGACTCGATGTGGGTGGCACAGGTTCATCGAAATACAGCTGAGTAACGATTAATCCATGTAATTCAGGAGAAGGAGAAATCCCAATGGAGGGAGTGACCGTAAAATACCCTGAAAGGGTGATCTTTGACAGAACTCCTCCTCATGCCTTCGAAGCGGAAGCGTCCGTACTGGGGGCCATGCTTCTCGAGAAGGTCGCAGTGACCCGAGCTCTCGAACATCTCGATGAGGATTGTTTCTACAAACATGGTCACAAGCTCATATATCGTGCCATGACGAAATTGTTCGATAGTAACAAGATAATCGATCCCATAACCCTGACCGAAGAACTCAGAAGGACGGGTGAGCTCGAGGAGGCTGGCGGGCAGGTGTATGTCATGGAACTCCTTGAATCTGTTCCTACGGCGGCAAACGTTGAGTACCACATCAGGATAGTGATCGAGAAGGCTCTGTTGAGACGATTGATCGAGGTTGCGACATCGGTCGTAACCGAAAGCTACGAAGAGAAAGGGGAAGTTGCTGATATTCTCGATCGTGCTGAAAGCAAGATATTCGAGATTTCAGAGCACAGGGTAAAAGAAGGATTCATTTCGGTAAAGAATATACTGAAGTCGGCTTTCGAGCTTATTGAAGCCCTCCACCAGAGAAAAGGCGGTGTGACAGGGGTCGAGACCGGTTTCATTGAGCTGGACAACATGACCGCGGGCCTTCAGGATTCCGAACTTATAGTGCTTGCAGGAAGGCCTTCGATGGGCAAGACGAGCTTCGCATTGAACATAAGCCAGTTCGCTGCGATCGAGCGTGGTATACCTGTTGCGATCTTCAGCCTCGAAATGTCGCGTGACCAGGTTGTCCAGAGGTTGTTGTGTTCCGAGGCGAGGGTCGATGGGTCGAAACTCAGAACAGGCTACCTTTCCGAATCGGATTGGCCGAAACTTGCGACGGCAGCCGGTATCCTCGCAGATGCCCCGATCTACATCGATGATTCCCCTTCGACCACGATTCTCGAAATGAAAGCGAAAGCAAGAAGGCTGAAGAGCGAGGTCAATCTGGGGCTCATCGTCATCGACTATTTACAATTGATGCAGGGGCCCAGAGGATCAGAGAATCGTCAGCAGGAGATCTCATCGATATCGCGTTCCCTCAAAGCTCTTGCAAAAGAGCTCAAAGTACCGGTTGTCGCCCTTTCACAGCTTTCGAGGGCTCCCGAAATGAGGAAGGACAGGCGTCCCACTCTTGCTGATCTGAGAGAATCCGGCGCTATAGAGCAGGATGCGGACGTGGTCGTTTTTATTTACAGGTCTGAACAGTATGAAAAGACGGGCAACGAAGATGTTGCAGAAATTATTATCGGGAAACAAAGGAATGGACCAACAGGGACCTTAGAACTCTATTTCAGGACCGAGTCCACTACCTTTGAGAACCTGACGAGACGAAATGAATAAAAAGGAGGAGACACCTTGAATATCATGAGGATATTGTTTGTATTCCTACTTGCGTCATGCGCATTTGTCTTCGGCAACTTCGAGACAGTGCTCAACACAGTGCTCACAGCGGGTGCACTGATCGTGGTGGTGACATTCTTTTTCCTGATGGATTTCAGGCTGCAGAGAATCAAGCTGAAGAATATTGCCATAGGCAGCATAGGGATGATAGTCGGTTTCCTTTTGGCAAAACTTCTTGTATCTCAGGTAGTGATGCCGTTTCTTGAAGCAGCATTCCCCACCCGCCACGCGGAGCTGCAGTATTTCAGTTCATACACCCTCCTTCTCATGTCCGTTATTTTTGGATATTTCGGATACCTGGTGGGCAAAAGCAGCGCAGACGAGCTCAGGATTTTCACGGACAATGGTCCAAGCTCTGAAAAGCGTACCCTTTTCCTCATCGATCAGGATGCGTTGATCGATGGAAGACTCGTGAGATTGTCCTCTTCTCCACTCTTGAGGGGTGAAATGATCGTACCGAGATATGTGGTCGAAGAGCTCGAGAGCCTCAACACATCCAAGGATGCTTTCCAGAAGAGCAAGGGCCAGAGAGGCCTTGATAACCTGAAAGGTCTGGAAAGCCAGCGGGGCGTGAGACTCTTCATAAGAGATATCGAAGTCAAGGCGGGATCTGAGGACAGGGCTCTTCTCAAATATGCTCACGAACACGGGGCTTCCCTGATCTCGAAGAGAGAAGAAGTCAGGAAATCGGCAGGCAGATCGGACATACCAATCATAGATTTTAACGAGATTTCGAGTCTCCTCTCCCCCGATGTGGCCACTGGAGATGAGTTTGTCATCAAATTGATCAAGTCCGGTAAGGAAATGGACCAGGCGGTCGGATACCTGAACGATGGTAACATGGTCGTTGTCGAGAATGCAAGATCTGAAATTGGCAAGACGGTTAGAGTAACCGTTACCGGGATCCACCAGACCAAAGCCGGCACGCTGATATTTGCACAGCTGAAGAAATGAACGATTCGAGAAACAGCAAGACGAAAGTGTCAGCAGTGATCGTTGCCGCCGGGGAAGGGACGAGATTCGGAGGCGAAAAACAGTTCGCTCCCCTTGAAGAGAAAACCGTCCTGTGGTACTCCGTCGACCCGTTCGTCAAAAACAGTTCTATTGATCTGGTGGTTCTGGTACTTCCAGAGCGACTTGCAGGCAGATCTCCCGGGGAACTGAATCTTCAAACTTCTGATAAATTTATTTTTGTAGCCGGTGGGACCAGAAGACAGGATTCTGTGTACAACGGACTGATGGCTCTACCCGAAGACTGCGGGACGGTTCTGGTACATGACGGTGTCAGGCCTCTGATCAGGCAAGATCTGCTCAGGCGGATCATTGACGAAGCCCTTAAAGGGAAAGCTGTTATTCCGGTACTGCCCGAGAGTGATACGGTGAAAGAGCTTGAAAACGGAAAGGTTGTAAAGACCCTCGACAGAGGATGCCTCTTCAGGGTCCAGACTCCTCAGGCCTTTCCAGTCGAGACACTTCTCGAAGCTCACCGGCAGGCAAAGACATGCGGAGATTTTTTGACAGATGACGCTCAGCTGGTCGAAGCGATAGGGGGTGATGTTTACACCGTCCCTGGTGATCGGGACAATCTCAAGATCACCAGTCAGGATGACCTTGAAACTGCTTCATTCTTTCTAAAAAGAAGGGGTTCATGAATCCAGCTGCGATACGAGTGGGACAGGGTTTTGATATGCATTTCCTGGTTGAGGGCAGGGATCTGGTCCTTGGTGGTGTAGTGGTACCGTTCGAAATGGGGCTTGAAGGGTACTCGGATGGTGATGCGCTCCTTCATGCTGTGATCGACGCGGTTCTCGGCGCGCTCTCGCTGGGGAATATCGGGAAACACTTCCCGTCGGGTGACCCGGAGTGGAAGGATGTCGACAGCATGTTTCTGATGAAAAAGGTCGTCAGTATGATGCAAGGTGAAGGTTACCAGTTATCTAATCTCGACTCGACCATCTTTGCCGATGAACCGGTGCTCTCTCAGTGGTTACCCCGGATGTGCGACGAACTCGCCGGAGTCTTTGGTGTCGACAGTGCTCTCGTGAGTGTCAAAGCAAAAAGCCTCGAGGGTTTGAGTTCCTATCTGCCCGGCCCGCTCATGGCTGCTTCCGCCATCGTGGCTCTTGGAAAGGGATGATCTGTGGTTAAAAGTGAAAGAAAGATCATATATGTTGATGCGTTCTCAGGTATCAGTGGAGACATGTTCCTCGCCGCTCTGGTCGACTGCGGTTTCAAACTGAAAGATCTGAAGGCCCAGCTTTCCTGCCTTGGTGTCAAAGGATACCGCCTGTCGAGCCGGTTCGTAAAGAGACACGGCATAAAAGCGGTCAAGCTGAATATCGACGTTTCTCGCGCTCCGACCTTTCCCACACTGCGTGATGCAGAGAACCTCATTGAGAAAAGCTCTCTCGACGACGGGATCAAGTCTTCGGTACTGGAGGTCCTCCGCTGCCTGGCATCGGCAGAGGCTCATGTTCACGGCAGGAAGAGATCGCATGTTCATTTTCACGAGCTTGGTGACTTCGACACAATACTGGACCTGGTCGGCACCGTCTCCGGCCTGGCCCATCTCGGTGTGGAGAGAGTGTACTCGTCTTTTATCCCGCTCGGAAGGGGGATCATTGACTCGGATCACGGCAAGCTTGCCGGCCCCGCTCCTGCTACGGCCGAGATCCTCAAGGGTGTTCCTGTAAAGATCACCGATCGTTCGAGTGAGCTCACGACACCTACCGGTGGGGCTCTCGTCAAGATTCTCGCCTCGGGTTTCACTGAAAACATCAACATGAAGGTCGAAAAAATCGGATACGGCGCCGGCACGAGGATAGGAAAAGATCTCCCCAACCTGCTCAGGGTTTTTCTGGGCAGTGAGGGTCAATCCGATGCTGACAAAAGGGTTTATGTGATCGAGGCTAATATTGATGACATGGATCCTCAGGTGTACACGTACCTGTTCGAAAAACTGCTTGCAGAAAAGGTTCTGGACATGTATGTAACTCCGGTCCAGATGAAGAAGGGGCGCCCGGGTACGCTCCTCACTGTCATTACCGACGAACGCAGGCTCGACCGCATTGCTAACCTGATACTCTCCGAGACCACCACCATCGGTTTCAGGTACTGGGAGGTGAGAAGGAGAATATCGAGCAGGAAAATCTTCAAGATCAGGACGTCTCTGGGTGAGGTTCGGGTGAAGGAAGTGGACGTGCCGGGTTCGGGAGTTCGCAGGAAGATCGAGTACGAGGACCTTGCCAGGCTTGCACGAAAAACGGGGAAAAACCTCGTGGACCTGCAGCGCGAATTACAGAGTGAGCTCGACACAAAGTGAACGCGAACTCGACTTGACACAAAAACAAATGATGGCTATATTTCACTCTTAATCAGGGGTAGGTACCGATGGCGAGACAGAAAAGAGCAAAAGTAGACAAGAGCGGCTCTGCGCAGCGTGAGATCTCCGCTGATATATGGTCGTCATCGTTCAATCTGCGACTGCTGGTAGTGTCACTCGTCGTCATCGCAGCGGGTTTCGTGTTCCTGTCTCGCGGTTCTATTACGCTTGCCCCCATACTTCTTGTCCTGGGCTACTGTGTCATGGTACCCTTCGCGATCGTGTACAGACCAAAATCTTCCAAAGAGAAGTTCTCCAGAAAAGACTAAACCTTTTCCTCATCAGACAAATCTGTCCAACCCCTTGCAATATAGGCGCAAAAGTACCATTTATTAAAGGATATTCTTGGCATGAATTTTTCACATTTCAGAATTGAGGAGTCAATATGTACAAAATGTACAGAAAATTTGCTATTTCTTTAGGTATCCTGTTTTTCTTGACAGGTCCTTTCAATATCGCTTTTTCACAACGGGACGAGCCAGTTCTTGGAAAAGGACAGATACTGACAGTACCGGACCGGATAGAGAGCCGGATCTTTTCCCTGTACGAAATGATTCCCTCTGACCTTGTTTATGAAGAAACGTTCGAGAGTGGGAAAAACTCCTGGACGAGTTCGGGAGGCACGGAGATCGGATCACCAACAAGCGGCCCGGGTCGAGGATACCTATCGAGTTCCTGTGCCGCATCTAATTTGGCTGGATCCTATGCTGATGGCGCGGATGGTCTACTCATGAGTCCCGTTATCAGGTTACCACAGTACACGCCAGGTTCACAATTAACGATGACTTTTCATGAGTGGTTCGAGATAGAGAGCGGCTGGGATCAGGGCAGGGTGGAGATATCGACTGATAGTGGTTCGACCTGGAAGCTGCTCAGCGCCCGTTCCGGTCAGAGCGGCTGGCGGGAAACCTCTGTCGATCTTTCTGCCTACGCCGGACAGTCCATCCATATGGGATTTCACTTCACGTCCGATCCTGCCAATTCGTACGCGGGGTGGTATATTGATGATGTCAAGATCACTAGACTGGAGCCTCAGCAGCTTGGAGCCTCTCTAATAAATCTAAATCCTCAGAACTTCCCCTTTATTTATATGAACGTATCGGTGACCCGGGACGGTGATCCGCTCCCAACACTCGACCAGTCGAATTTCTCGGTGTACGAAAACAAGATTGGCGAGGCACCGGTACTCCAGACCGGCAATTTCAAAGTAACACCACCGGACCAGGGGGGCGGATCGAGGTTGGCTGATGTCATCTTTCTGATGGACAACAGCGGCAGCATGGAAGAGGAGATAAACGCGATCAGCAACAACGTCATTGCCTTCGTTAACGGGTTAACCGGAAGCGGGGTAGATTTCAGACTCGGCCTGTGCCGATTTGGGGATGCTGGCAATAGTGGATATCCGATCATAGAAGATGGCGGACAGCTGACTGACGATGCGGAATACTTCAAGAACAGCGTGTGGACAAGAAATGTCACTGACGGTGGCTTCGAACCCGGCTGGGATGCACTCTATCAGTCGGCGACCAGTTTCAGCTTCAGGCCCGGTTCACAAAAAGTGTTCATCCTGATCACCGACGAGACCGTGACCGGAGACGGCAACCTGGGTCAGTACTCCAAGAGCCAGGCCATATCGATACTGCAATCGAATTCCGTTACCACTTTCGCCCTGGTCAACACGTCAGATCCGAATGCCCAGACCGACTATTGCGAAATAACGGATGCGACAAACGGCAGCTGCTTTGACATAACATCACCGTTCGACGAGATACTCGATTTCATAACTGAACAGGTCTCCGGTACTTATCTGGTGCAGTACAAATCGAGCCAGCCCGAGGCTGACGGGGAGGAGCGCCAGGTCCAGGTTCACGTCACTGATGCCGGAGAAACCGAGATAGTCGAAGGATCCTACATTCCCGGAGCTGCTCCGAAGATCCAGAGGACCGCAGCAACCCTGGCACTTCACAACCAGGACTGGGACGAGGAAACACCTTTTACGATAGAGGCAGAGATAAAAGACGAGGCCGACCCGGACGTTGAAAATGCCACGGTGTTCTACAGGACCACGGGAGAAACTGTTTACAATGCCGCGGGTATGAGCGAATTCTCCGAGGACATATACAGGGGAACCATACCAGGCACCGCTGTACACACTCCCGGATTAGAGTACTACATCTCAGCCACCGATGGTGTCAGCACATCCTCAGATCCGTCGGTCGATCCCACAACTCGTCCCTACGTGATAGGTATTCTGCCAAACGAAGTACCAGAGATCATTCACACTCCGGTCACGACGATGGTGATCGGTCAAGAGGTAGCGATCGATGCCGCCATCCGCGATGAAACGAATCAGCTGGATATCGCTCAGTTATCTTACCGTGTCAGGGGGGATCTGCTCTATGCGAGCGTTGACATGACCAATCAGGGTGGTGACCAATATCAGAGCGGCATCCCCGGCACGTATGCAAAAGAGGATGGAGTAGAGTACTATATCTATGCCGAGGACGACTTCGGTGTCGGAGCATATGATGGAACACCCGACAACCCTCACCTGATCGAAGGCGACTCCGAATTTGCGGCCTACCTGACGCTGAAACAGCTTCTGATATCTGAGATTCTGGGATTGAACCGTCCATTTTACGGAACATCGAATCCCTTCGCCAATATTGCAGAACAGCGTGCCAGTCTATTACTGACAGAGATCCAGCAGAAGTATGATGATGATGAGGCCACTGGTAAAGAGCTCGAAGCAATTGCACGATTGACGCTGAGCGAGAGGGTGGCAAAAGAGGCATTTTCTGGTGGTATCGTCATTTCCCAGTGGGGCGCCAAGGGAATGAATGCTTTGACTTTTTCCTTCGTCTGCAGTGCAGCTTTCAAGAGACTCCTCCCAACAACAAAATGGCTGGCAACGAACCTCCCAAAATTGGGTGGGGTGAGGGTGCACCAAACGATGTTGAAGCTCATCACGAAATTTGATACTATTATTACCCGGCTTATGTTGAGGTTTCAGAACGCTCTTCAGAATACTGCCGCGGGGTACACAGCTGGTCAATGGCAAGCTGCCCAGGCAGCAACTCAGATTGGCCTATCGAAAGCAGCTGGCAGGACGACGAGATCTATAGCCGCCTTGGGGGACGATAAACTTGGAACAGGCTGGTTTGATTTTTTTGAACACGTCGTGCAGGACTACGTATTTCTCAATCCTCTGGATGTCTTGACAAATGCAAGCCAGAAGGCAGCCGTCTCCCACGCTCAAAATCTCTATTTCCCCGAGGATCTTTTCGACCAGGCCAATGCCGATGCGACGCATACGCTGAACACCCTTATTACTGCGAACGCCGTGGCGAATAACGTCGGGAATTATGCCGAGACAACCCGTCAGGTTGCGATTGTGGCCACGCTGGTCGGTGCTCTCGGTCTGGTCATAGTGGGGATAATAGGTGCGCCAGTTTCCGGCGGGTTATCAATCGTGGCTGTCATTGCAGGACTTTCAACGATCCTGACCACCTATGGTTCACTCGTCTCGACTTCCGCAGCAATTGGAGAGGCAGTATATGTTGGCAGCCATCTGTATCTCGCAGTTCCTTACCTGGCTGTCAACCCGGCGGTCGATCACGCATTCAGTCTTTCATCCGGGCCGTTGTCAGAAGAGGGCAAACCTCCTTCCCGACCGGCCTCCGGGGTAAGATCACATAGTCCACAGGGCGTCAACAGTGCCAGACCCGATCATGCTGAACAGGTACAGGATTATTACCAGAGACTCAGGGATATGATAGTGTCCGGAGATACCACCTGGGCCTCCACGGGAATCGATTCGCTCAACTATTACGAGGATCTTGCCCGTCAGGATGAAGATCTCACCATTGCTGATTTTCTGGCAAGTTCTGACAGTGCGCATACCGTTATCAGCAGCTATGATAACATGGTAGCCAGTTACATCCGTCGAGCTGTAACCAGGGATATCTATTCTGCAGTACTCGACATCAATGGACTCGTCCATGGTCTGGGTATGGGCGATTTGACCACTGTCAATGAGGCTATCGCTGTACTGGACAGTACCATGGCGAACTTCACCCAACTGGTAACCACTCGATTGGGGGTTTATGATTCTCTCCAGACTTACAGTGTACCGACACCAACGGCGGTCGGGATCGGTGCCATTGAAATCAAGCCTGTGGAAACAGAGACCAACAATGCGACTCTCGAGGTCAAAGTGATCAATTACGGTCCGGGGACATCCGAGTGGGTTCACGTCTACCCGATCCTGGGAGATGAAAACGCCCAGGTTCTCGGTGACTCACTCTTCCTCGTAACCCTTTCAGCGGGCGACACCGTTCTAGTCGAATTCGAGGTTTCGAGCCCCGATTCGTTCATTGACGGTTCAGTGATGCTAGCTGCTGACTCTCTTGCCGCCGAGTACTACACAATGCCCGGTAAGAACTTTACGATCGAACTCTCATCAGGCACTCCACCGACAGGGAGTTCACTCAGTAACGAAGCTGTATATGCCTACCCGAACCCGTTCAATCCCGATGTTGAAGAGGTAAGGTTCAGGTTTCGACTTGCAGAGGCAGGCAATGTGACAATAAAGGTCTACGACGTTTCCAACAAGCTCGTGAAGACGGTTATATCGAAAATGCCGATGTCGGCCGAAACCGAACTTGAAGAGAGCTGGGACGGTAAAAATGAAATTGGATCGGTCGTAGCCAATGGTGTTTATTTTTATGTTATCGAATCGAGCTCCGGCGAAAGAGCCGTGGGCAAAGTTGCAATATTGAGATAGTATCCATTTAATAACAATCGAAAAAAGGAGTGTCTTGATGAATATGAGATGTGCAGCCTTGATAACTGTTCTGATCCTGCTTGCTGCCGCGAGAGCGGGGTTCGCTGAAGAAGGACAGGGCGGCCAGGCAGGTGCCTTCCTGCGGTTGCCGGTCGGTGCCCGGCCAGCCGGGATGGGCAACTCATTTGTCTCAGTTGCCGATGATGTGAACGCCCTTTACTACAATCCGGGAGGACTTTACCAGGTCGAGGAGACCCTGTTCGGTGCGATGTTCGCGGTCATGTCTCTGGACCGGAGCCACTACCAGGCCAGCTTTGTACACAAGCTCGACAGGTTTGGCACCTTTGCTTTTTTATTCAACAAGTTTGGAGTCTCGGATATCGATGGAAGGGATTCGCAGGGCTCGCCCACTTCCAGTTTTGACGACTCAGAGCTCGCGTTGAGTTTCGGATTGGGCAGGAAGTTCTTCGATCATCTTGGTGCAGGGGCGGCTTTTAAGTATGTAAGCCACTCTCTTCAAGACAATAAAGCCACCGGCATAGGAGTGGATCTCGGTGTTCACACGACCTTGGCTCTCGAGGATCCCATCCTCAATGCGATCAGGTTCGGTTTCAGTGTCAGCGATCTGGGAGCCAAATTGAAATGGGATACCTCCTCATCTCACGAGGACGACATACCTTTTACAATGCGATTCGGGTCCGGTTTCGATGTTACCCTGAGGGATATCGGACTGCTTGTAACACTCGAGGGTTCGCGAACCAACGATGAGACGACGGAATTTCACACCGGTGTCGAAACCTGGCTCCATCGTGTTCTCGGTGTCCGTTTTGGGGTCCAGGGCAATGATCTGAGTTTCGGCGTCTCAGTGAAATACAACCGCTTCAGGATTGACTACGCTCTCACCGGAGATGAGCTGGAGGAAGGCGCCACGAACAAGATCGGGGTCCAGGTAGGATTGTGAGTTGACAGAGGGCATAATTTCAAGTAAATCAGTTCCCTACCCGCTTATCAGCTTCATGAGAAAAATTTTAAATTTCATAATTACTACTCATCACTCAAAGAGCAGTAACGATTCAATGGATCAGAGGGGGGAGAAATGATTCGTTCGAAGAACACGTCACACATTATTGCCATGGCGAGGGTGCTTGTCGGTATCTGTTCACTCGTCCTCTCCATCTGTCCTGAGGGGATTCTCGCCGAGGAAACTGCTTCCACCTTTACGGATGCTTTGAAGAAAGGTAAGGCCCACATCGATCTGAGATATCGCCTGGAAACGGTCTCGGATGATGCAGTGCCCGACGAAAATGCTCTTGCATCCACTTTACGAACCACTCTCAACTACAAAACGCTCACCTCGCCCTGTGGAATAAGTGCATTCGTCGAGTTCGAGAATGTCACCATAGTTGGGGATGATGAAGGATATAACAACGCTGGTGCGGGCAGCCTTTGGAACGGTGTCACCGACAAACCCGTAGTTGCGGATCCCATGATCACGGAGGTTAACCAGGCATACGTGAGTATCACAAAGATCCAGGACACGCAGATCAACATCGGTCGGCAGGAGCTGGTTCTGGGTAATGTTCGTTTCGTTGGTAACGTTGGTTGGCGACAGAACCACCAGTCTTACGATGCACTCACATTTGTCAACAAATCCGTCAATAAAACGACCCTGATCTACTCTTACGTTCACAACGTGAACCGCATATTCGGTGACAACATACCCATGGACGCTCAGATCATCAATGCGGTTGTCGACGCCAATGAACATGCCAAGATTACCGGCTTCACGTACCTGCTGGATCTACGCCGTAACAGCCAGGCCGGCCTTTCGACGGTCACGCTGGGTGGTAACATCTCTGGCAGTCACACTGCTTCTGACAACTTGAAGATCCTCTACTGCACCGAGTTAGCTATGCAGTCGGATTTCGGCGACAATCCCAACTCGATCAATGCCAACTACTACCGCTTCGAGGGCGGTGCAAAAATCCAGGGGAAACTCACTGTCAAAGCCGGGTATGAAGTGCTTAGCGGCAACCCGACAGACGGGAGTTTTCAGACGCCCCTTGCCACTCTGCACGCGTGGAACGGCTGGGCGGACAAGTTCCTCAGCACGCCCACGAACGGGTTGAAGGACTTTTACATTTCCGGGGAAGTAAAGCAGGGACCTTTCGGAATGAAAGCGATTTATCACAACTACACTGCCGAAGAGGGTGGTGGCAAGTACGGCTCTGAGCTCGACATTGTGGCTTCTTGCAGGACCAGATGGAAGCAGCTCTTTGCCTTCAAGATGGCACTTTACAGTGCAGATACCCATGCCTTCGACACGAACAAGATCATGGTCTTCACAACGTTCTCGATCTAATGCTCTTATCATCCCATATCGAAGATCACCCCGGACGATACACGAATGTCTATCCCCTGGAACTCTGTTTCGACGATACTGTTCAGGAATAGAATGTAAAAATCGATGATTAATGCTGAACGGATCAGAAAAGGATCGAGATCGATCCCCCTACCGAGTTGAGTGTTGACAGTTTACTCGATCTGCAATAAATTATTATACTGTTGGAGATGGGTGTTTATCGAGTTGTTATACTTTTTAAGGAAATTCGGTGGGCGAATGGCTCAGTTGGTTTAGAGCACCTGCCTTACAAGCAGGAGGTCAACAAAACCCTTCTTCCCTTCGGGCCAACCCTAACATTGACAACAAGTTGGGTCGTCCTTCCCTCTAGATAAGATGTGCAGAGAGCATCTGCTGGAGGATTTTATGTTTTCTCAAAAACTCTCTGACTGCATCAAGAACTACCAGACCAACAACAGGCTCAGAAACCTATCGCCACGAACCATTACTCTCTATCAGAATGTTTTAGAGTCATATATTACCTTCCGTCAGAATGGTAATGGTGACATCGGAAACATCACCACGATTAGCTTGAGGGACTACTTTGGTCATCTCAA
>Ga0255052_10000497_pt1 | contig 31601 bp, 24 predicted proteins | sample JV7_2_21_MG_FD_188632 | JGI IMG/M metagenome (GOLD analysis project Ga0255052, IMG submission 188632) | Seawater microbial communities from Jervis Inlet, British Columbia, Canada - JV7_2_21 | ecosystem: Environmental > Aquatic > Marine > Inlet | place: Canada: British Columbia | collected...
TGGGAACATTGTCACGGGAGAAGCTGCCGAGACGCTGGTCAAGGCCGGTGCGGACGGTGTGAAGGTCGGCGTCGGGCCGGGTTCGATTTGTACAACGAGAATTGTTGCCGGAGTTGGCGTCCCACAGATCTCGGCCGTCGCCGAAGTGGCCGCTTCGCTGAAGAACACGGACATACCGTTTATTGCTGATGGCGGCATTCGCTATTCAGGCGACATCGCCAAGGCGCTCGTCGCGGGCGCACACTCGGTTATGATCGGCGGGTTGTTCGCCGGCACCGAGGAGTCGCCCGGCGAGGTTGAACTTTACCAGGGCCGTTCCTACAAGTCCTATCGTGGCATGGGATCGATCGCCGCGATGGGGCAGTCACACGGCTCATCGGATCGCTATTTTCAGGACGCAACCGAGGAGCTTGAGAAGCTCGTTCCCGAGGGCGTCGAGGGCCGTGTCGCCTACAAGGGCGGCCTGATAGCAATTGTGCATCAGCTTGTCGGCGGCGTTCGCGCTGCGATGGGCTATACCGGAAGCAGCACGATTGAGGAAATGCGCTCACGGCCGCAGTTTGTGCAGATCACAGGTGCCGGCATGAAAGAAAGCCACGTACACGATGTCACGATTACCAAAGAACCGCCGAATTACCGCTCCAACTGACGGAACGTGAATTGATGAGCCAGCCCGCCGAAGTCGGCACTGCCCCAAAGCCCGACATTCATGCGCACCGCCTGCTGATTATTGATTTCGGCGGCCAGTACACGCAACTGATTGCGCGTCGTGTTCGCGAGTGTGGTGTGTACTCGGAAATTTACCCCTGGGACATGTCCGCAGACGATATCCGCGCGTTCGCGCCGTCCGGTGTGATTCTCTCCGGCGGCCCGGAGTCGGTTAATCTGGACGACCCACCCAGGTGTTCACACACCGTCTTCGAGCTCGGAGTGCCAGTGCTCGGAATCTGCTACGGCATGCAGACAATGGCTGCTGAGCTTGGTGGCAAGGTTGAAGCGTCGCAACATCGCGAGTTCGGCTATGCCGAGATTTCACCCGGAAACTCGGGCCTGTTCGGTGACCTGAGCGACACGGACAGCGGCGACCCGGTGCTCAAGGTGTGGATGAGTCACGGTGACCGGGTTGAGGAAGTGCCACCGGGGTTCGAGATTTCTGCGAGCAGTCCGAACTCGCCGATCGCAGCAATGGAGGACGCGCAACGCCATTTCTACGGTGTGCAGTTTCATCCCGAAGTCACGCATACCTTGCAGGGCGAACAGATCATGCAACGTTTTGTTCGCGAAATATGTGGCTGCCCTGGCGACTGGACTCCCGGCCATATCGTCGCCGACGCAATCGCCAATGTACGCAGACACGTGGGCGAGGGCAGGGTGCTACTAGGCCTGTCGGGTGGGGTCGATTCGTCGGTGGTTGCGGCGTTGTTGCACGAAGCCATTGGCGATCAGCTAACGTGTGTATTCGTTGACCATGGTCTGATGCGCCATCACGAAGGCGATCAGGTCATGGAAACGTTCGCGGAGCACATGCACATCAATGTGATCCGCGTTAACGCGGCAGAGCGCTTCTTCAATGCACTCGAGGGCGAATCGGACCCGGAGAAGAAGCGAAAAATTATCGGCGGCCTGTTCATCGAAGTGTTCGATGAGGAAGCACACAAGCTCGAAGGCATCGAGTGGCTTGCACAGGGCACGATTTATCCTGACGTTATCGAGTCCGCTGGCGGCAAGACCGGCAATGCACATGTCATCAAGTCGCATCACAATGTTGGTGGTTTGCCGGACGATATGCGTATGTCGCTGATCGAGCCTCTGCGCGAGCTATTCAAAGACGAGGTGCGCAAAATCGGTCTTGAGTTGGGACTGCCGCGGGAGATGGTATTTCGCCACCCGTTCCCTGGTCCGGGCCTGGGTGTACGCGTACTGGGTGAGGTCAGGCGTGACTTCGTTGAAAAATTGCAGCTCGCCGACGACATTTTTATTGCGGAACTGCGCCAGCAAGGCCTGTACGACGAAGTCAGCCAGGCATTCGCCGTATTTCTGCCCGTAAAATCTGTCGGCGTCATGGGCGACGGGCGGCGCTATGAGTATGTGATCGCGTTGCGCGCCGTTGAGACAATCGACTTCATGACGGCGCGGTGGGCACGTCTGCCTTACGAGTTCCTCGAGCACGTGTCGCTGCGCATTATTAACGAAGTCGACGGCATCTCACGCGTAACCTACGACATCTCGGGCAAGCCACCGTCAACGATCGAGTGGGAGTAGATGGACGCGAAGGACGCAGTGTTCATGCAGGCCGCACTGCACCAGGCCGAGGAGGCCGCCGCGGCTGGCGAGATTCCGGTCGGAGCCGTTGTGACGATTGGCGACGAGATTGTTGCCACGGGCCAGAACCGCTCCATTCGTGATTTCGATCCGAGCGCTCATGCCGAAGTCGTTGCCTTGCGTGCCGCCTGCCATGCACAAGGGAACTACCGGCTGCCCAATGCGACCCTGTACGTCACGCTCGAGCCATGCGCGATGTGCATTGGAGCACTGGTACAAGCTCGAATTACACGCCTCGTATTTGCGGCGTATGACCCCAAGGCCGGTGCGGCCGGCAGTGCGGTCGATCTGACTGAAAGTACCGCATTCAATCATCGTTTCGAGGTCCTTGGTGGCGTGCTCGCCGATGACTGTGCTGCCGTGCTACAGGACTTCTTTCGCTCCCGGCGATAGAATCTGGGACCTATGACAATCGAGTCTCAAAATATCGACCAACGCGATGTCAGCGAGGAAGAGATCCACTGGGATCAGGACCTGAGCTACGGTGGCTACCTGTCACTGGATGCGCTGCTCGATTGCCAGAACGTGCGCACCGATTCGCATGACGAAATGATGTTCGTGATTATTCATCAGGCGTCCGAGTTGTGGATGAAGCTATGTATTCACGAGATCACAGCGGCGATGCGAGAAATCGAAAACGACGATCTCGGCGCGGCGTTCAAGATGCTGTCACGGGTGTCGCGCATCCAGGGCCAGTTACGCCATAGTTGGTCGGTGTTATCGACGATGACGCCGTCGGATTACCTGAGTTTTCGCGATGACCTCGGCCAGAGTTCTGGATTTCAGTCATTTCAGTACCGCGAGATTGAGTACGCGCTCGGCAACAAGAACGCTGCGCTGATGGAAGTTCACCGCAAAAGCCCGCAACGCTACGAGCGCCTCAAAAGCGTTCTCAATGCTCCGAGTTTCTACGATTTGTGTTTGCAGCATTTGAGTCGCCAGGGTTTTGATATTCCGGCTGACTACCTCGAGCGTGACTGGTCACAAGCCTACGTGCCGAGTAGCGAGGTCGAGGCGGCGTGGGCCGATGTTTATGCGTCGACCGGCGAGCATTGGCAACAGTACGAACTTGCTGAAAAACTCGTCGACCTCGAGCACGAATTTCAGATGTGGCGTTTCAGCCATATGAAGACCGTTGAACGCATCATCGGTTATCGCAGAGGCACCGGTGGCACGAGTGGTGTGGCTTTCCTTGAAAAAGCTCTGTCGCTGCGATTTTTCCCTGAGTTGTGGACCGTAAGAACCGAGCTCAAGGCTAGCTAATGGTCATGGATCTCGACGCAGGCGATGCGCTTGCAGCTTTCCGCGAGCGATTCCTGATTCCCGACGGAATCATCTACATGAACGGCAACTCCCTCGGCCCATTGACGCACGATGCGCAGCAGCGGATGAACCGCGTCGTTAACGAAGAGTGGGGTAAGGAACTCATTCGTGGCTGGAACAGTGCGGGATGGTACGAACTGCCATGGCGGCTGGGCGACAAAATTGGCCAATTGACAGGTGCTGCACCAGGCCAAACAGTCGTGTGCGACAGTACCTCGGTCAATCTCTTCAAGGCCGTGGCCGCTGCGTTCGCGATTCAAGAAGGCCGGTCGACGATCGTGACCGAGGCGGGTAACTTTCCGACTGATCTGTATGTTCTCGATGGTCTGCGCCGCTTCATGGGCGATGACTGTACGGTCGACATACGTCCACGCGCCGAGGTGATTGAAGCGATTGATTCTGATACCGCCGTGGTGGTGCTCACTCACGTGCACTACGTCAGTGCGGCCGTGTTTCCGATGGCAGAGATTACGGCACGGGCGCATGCAGCCGGTGCGCTGGTCGTATGGGACCTGAGCCATTCGGCAGGGGCTGTGCACACCAGCCTGGATGATGATGGCGCCGACTTTGCGGTAGGTTGCGGTTACAAACATCTCAACGGCGGGCCGGGCGCGCCTGCATTTATTTACGCGGCCAAACGTCATCATGCGACGATGCGCCAGCCCTTAAGTGGCTGGTTCGGCCACGCACGTCCGTTCGAGTTTACTGACGACTATCAGCCTGCCGACAACATCCGGCAGCTATTGTCGGGCACGACCGGAGTACTCGGTGCAACGGCGCTCGAGGCCGGTATCGATCTGATGCTCGAAGCAGACACGCAAGCGATGTTTGCCAAGAGAGAGAAGCTGAGTGCGCTTTTTCAGAAACTGGTCGCGACGAATTGCGGCGGTTTCGGACTGGAGCTCGCATCGCCGTCTGCGGCGGCAGAGCGGGGCGCCCATATCTCGTATCGCCACAAACAAGGCTATGCAGTGATGCAGAACCTAATTGCGCGAGGTGTGATCGGGGACTTCCGTGCGCCTGATCACATGCGCTTTGGTTTTTCGCCATTATTCATGCGCTATGCTGAGCTACACGCAGCCGTCGACGTGTTGCGTGAAGTCCTCGAGTCGCGGTCGTATGAAAGTGCGGAGTACCAGGCCGTGAACGCCGTAACCTAGGTCTGCTCCTGAGTGGCCTCGGCCGGCTTGTCTGCGGCGGGCGGCTCAACGTCTACCGGCGGTTCGAATTCTCGCAGATCGGCTTCCTCGTTTTCCGTCAGCCACTTCAGAATGTTGAAATAGCTGCGGATGTTGTTGACGTACAGGACGGGCTCCCAGCCACGCGCATAACCAAACGGGACGCGGCTGTACCACTTTCGTTGCGCCAGCAGCGGCAGAGCCTTGCTGATATCGACCCAGGTGTCCGGATTGCCGCCCTGCCACTCAACAATTTGCCGGGCATCCTTGATGTGATTGAAACCGACGTTGTAGGCGGCCATCGCCATCCAGGTTCGATCTGGCTCGTCGACCGTATCGGCGACGCGCTCCGTTTGCCGCGCGTAATATTGCGCACCACCAAAGATGCTGTTTTTCGGATCCACGCGATCGTCAAGTCCGAGGTACCTGGCCGTGTCCTCGGTGAGCATCATGATGCCACGCACACCGGTTGGTGAAACGGCGCCGGAACGCCAGTGCGATTCCTGGTAACCGATCGCGGCGAGCAGGCGCCAGTCGACGCCCCATTGGGCCGCCGCACCCTCAAACATCGCCCGATAGCGTGGCAAGCGACTCTCGTAATGGCGAATGAAATTTCGCGTGCCGACGTAGTCGAATTTGTTTGTGTGACCGTAGTAACGGTCCTTGACCTGGGCGAGTATGCCGCTGCGCTCGATATCGATAAGGAAGTCGTCGGCGCGACTCAATAAACTGTCACCTGTTTCTCTTGGAAAAGCCCACGCCAGTGGGTCGCCAAGCTCGAGATCAAGGGCGACGCGAAGATCGGGGTAGAAATGACGTTGAATGTTGAACTCTGTGCTGTCAGCGATCGTGAAATCGACGTCGCCAGCAGCGACTTCGGCCAGCAATTCGGCGACCTCGACATCGGCGTTCTCTGTCCAGGCCAATTCCGGATGGTCCGTAAGCTTTGAGACGAGCATGTCGACATGGCTGGTGCCTGCGACGACCTCAATGCTGCGTCCAATAACATCGTCAATGGACCGGGGCTTGCCGCTTCCGAGTTTGTAGATCAGGTGCATGTCGACCATCTCGTAGGGATGGCCGAAATTCACGTAGCCGCGACGGGTAGCGGTAATAGAGAGCCCGGCGGCTGCCATGTGGGCTTTGCCGGCCAGCAGGTGCGGCAGTACCTCCGAGACGCTTTGCACCGTCTCGATGACGAGCGCGACGCCGAGGTCATTTGCGAATGCCTGAGCCAGGTCAAATTCAGGACCAGACGGACCGTCGGGTCCATCGACATAAGCGGTGGGGCTGTCACGCGTCACGACACGAAGTTCACCGACGTCAAGAACCTGGTCAAGAATTGACGGTTGCGACGAGCAGGTGCCAAGCACCGCTGCCAGTGTGATGTAGAGCAAAAGGCGCAATCCAGTCTCCGTGCTCCTTTAGTCCGTAACAGGGATTTTGCCACAAAGTGACACTCAGGACTTCTGGCGCAGGCGATATTCATTGCGTACAATCCGGGCCCGGCTGCGTAGGAGGGCCTTTTTGGCCAGGATGGCCTTATGTCCCGGAGCACATGGATGTGCGAGAGGGACCAGGCCCGAACAGAGAATGAGAAACGACTGGAGAGGTGCCGGAGTGGTCGAACGGGCCTGATTCGAAATCAGGTGTGCGGTTAACCCGTACCGTGGGTTCGAATCCCACCCTCTCCGCCATATATGAATGCTGATCGCACGAGCATAAACGTGCAAATCTGAAGCACTCGGTCAATGATATACTTAGTGAATCTCATTCGCGTTTCGAAGGACTTGGCACAATGAAGGGAATCAGCGTATCGGCACTGGCGGCGCTTCTCCTGCCCGGAGTCGCGCTTGCACAAGCAGTTACCTGCGAGTACGCCCCGGAAACGGTTAATCCGGCTACTAATGAGAAAATCATCGCGACCGAGTGGCAGGAGATAAAACAAGGCGATGGCTCGGGAATATCATTTACGCGAGGCTATGTCAGGGGCATTTCTGAGGGTAGCGAAAAATACATCGGTACAAAAATCAATATCACAAGCTACCGCCCGATTCCGCCAGAACTTGGCATCAAGTTAGAAGACACAAACATCATCACAAAAAAGGGCAAATTCGATCCAAGGCTCGACCCATTCGTCGATGAGCTTAGAAATACGCCTGTCACGATACCTGCCGGCACCACCCTCCGATTCACGTTGGAAGACCGAACCACAGTTGTCGTTATGGCCAACGAGGATAAGTCATTCCTGCCCGTAGTGACGAAACCGCAATGGGATAGCAACACCTCGTCAGAATATCGGCTCCAATATCGAGTGATTACACGATACTTGCTCGATCCGGGCACGATAGCGCTGTTGAGTGCCAACCTGGTTGTTGCTTTGCGGCTCGAACTCCCCTCGGACTATTACTATTTTGGCCACCGCAACCTGATCTGGGATGACAGGGTCATTAGCAAGAAGACAATGGCGACCGTACAAGGGGAATTGAAATGCGTACTGTAAACATGCGACGAGCAATAGCAGCATCACTTGCCGTTGTTATGTTCTTGACTGCCCTGCCAGCAAACGCCAAGTGCAAGTTCAATGTCGATACTGTGCACAGCCGCACCGGGGAGAAAGTCCTCTGGACTAAATGGAATACATTTACGCTCATGATTAAAGGAAAGATTCTAGTCGGCAGCGGTCTCTCAATTGGGGATAAACAATACTTCGCACTACGTTTTGATCGCTACGTAAGCGGTACTAAAGCAGAGAGGGATACTGCGCTGGTAATCCCGGCGAACGGCAAGCTATTGATAAAGCTCGACGATCAATCGATTCTCGAACTGCATACCGACGAAGAGTTTATTGGTGACGTAGCAGGTGGCCAGGCCGAGATCGTTGCCAGGTACGTCTTGGACGCCAGCTCTCTAAACGCGCTTCTGAAAAAACGCATAATGAATATACGAATACAGACCACCGGCGCGGACGAAGACTTTGCTTTTGGTAAAAGGGGAGCTAAGAAGATGCAGAAAACGCTCGAGTGTATTAAATGAAGTGTCCCAAGTTGTTTGCAAAAAGCCTGACAACCGGAGCTCATTTGAGAGTGCTCACAACAGTGTTACTCACCGCCGCGATCTTACTGACCAGCGTTGCAGCAGGCGCTGCCGAATGCAAATACAAAAAAAACGAACTGGATCCGTTTACTGACGAAAAGATCGTTCTGACAAAGTGGAAGACCTTTCGACCCACAGGAAATCAAGCCGTAAATCACGGCTGGATGGCCGGTGCCATTGAACACGGAAAAACCTTCCTGGCATTGAGAATAGGCCTGGTTGGCTACCACACCCAACCCACCGTCCCGGAAGGTGGCAAACTACTCATACTGATGGCCGACGATTCGATCGTAGAGCTGAGCGCCTATGAAGCAGTCAAACTCTCAGGCTGGTTAGCTGTCGTGAAATACGAGCTGGATGAGAATACGTTGGCAGCTCTGACCGCGCAGGGCACGACGGACATTCGAGTATCGACAAAATACGACGAACATGACTTCTCGTTTGGCAAGAAACCAACGACCCGGATGCAATTCGTGTTGGGTTGTACGCAGTCGATATCAGGGTAATACCGCCCGCAGAGCATGCTCCTAAGCCAGAATACCGCGTTAGACCGGCCAGAGTCTCTGCGGCTGGCCCGGTCGACTGCGGTAGAAAGAGCGCATCGGTGGATGTTTCAATAGGGATTCTGGTTACAACACTTCAGAGCATGGTGCGCAGAGGACTCGCTGCACCGCCAAAAACAAAAAGGCCCCTTTATGGGGCCTTTCGTTTTTGGAAGAGGGTATGGGCTTTCGAACCCTGTTCGACCAACGCAGCAGCGCAGCTGCCAGTTAGCGAGGCAGCGCCGCAGGCGCAACTCAATCCCACCCTCTCCGCCAGAGCACCGTACTCACAAATTTCGGAGTCTTTTTCAGTGTGCAAGAAGTACTTCGATCTCGGTCCGAATATCATGCTCGGCGTCGGCGGCCTCGACAACCTCCCGCTGCCGGTCGACTTCTTCTTTGATGTCGTTCAGTAGTGTTCGAAACTCCGGTGCCTGTATCGTCTCGGTCCACGCCGGGCAATTGATAATCTCGAAGTATTTTCCGGGGCCGTAGTATCTTGACCAATCACTGCCGGTGGCAGATCGGAAGGCCTGCAGCGCACCAGCCGTATTGCCCCTCAGGGCATGATGCAGGGGGTTGTTTTCCAATTCGAACAAGTCCGTCAGCTCTTGCAGAATTGTATCTGCTTCGTCGACTTGGCCCAATTGTCGATAGGCGTAAACCAGCAGGTGCATCACGAACACGACGTCCGCCGGTTCGCTCTGGATGGTTGCAATGTCGATGTGGCTGGCAGGTTCTGTCCGACCAGGCCCTGCCTGGAAGAGCCGAATCCCGTATTCCAGTTGTTCAGCGCCCTTATCCAGGTTTCCCAACTGGATATTAACGAGACCGAGCTGAGCCAGGGTCCAGGGATGATGTTCACCCACCTGAAATTCGGTCCGGTCGACCAATCGCCGCAGGTCGGCACCCAGCTCCGAATCGGCATCGCGTGTTCTCAACAAGTTGTATGTGAAGTCCAAAGTCGCCAGTTCATCCTGCGCGTTGTCGCGTACTAGTTTTGCCCAGTAATCGGCATCCTCGATCATGCCAAGGTTCGCGTAGCTCCAGGCCAGCGCGGTCAATGCGTCGGTGTCATTAGTTGATGCGGTAAGGAGGGCATAACGCTTTGCAATCGCTACAGCATCGGCAAATCGGCCCCACTGATCATACAGCTCATACAAACCCGAGAATCCCAAGGCAGGAGGCTGCGGCAGGTTGACGAGCCTGAGGAGCAGCTGTTCCGCACGATCGAAGTTGCCCGCACGCGACTGCTCGGCAGCCACGTTTGCGACCAGTGGTGGATTCAGTGGGTCGATGGCGAGGCCCTTTTCGCGCACGGCGTTTGCCTCATCGAGGCGCCGCATTCGCCCCAAGACTCCTGCCAAGATGTTGTAGGCAAAGCCCAGGCTGGGGTCGAGGTTCAGTGCCTTCCTGGAGGACAGGGCGCTTTGCGCCAGCCTGCGTTCGGCCATGAGAATCACGCCAAGGACGGCATGAGCCTCGGCCAGCTCGGGGTCGAGTTGCAGCGCTTTTTCGGCCAGTTGTCTGCCTTCCTCCCACTGTGTTCCCGGCCCCGAGTTTACGGTGACAGCCGTTGCCAATGCGGCGTGGGGAGGCGCGAATCCAGGGTCCAGTTCGATGGCTTGCCGGAAGGCTGCGATGGCCTGTTCCCGCCAACCCGCCGAGCGTGAATCAAGAAATGCTCTGCCGATGAGATATTTGTTGTAGGCCTCCATGTTCCTGGTGGTTCGCCCGGCCGGCAACTCTTGGAGAGGAACGATCTCATTGATAATCTCACCGGCAACGGTACTGGCGATCTCGGTCTGAATAGCAAATATCCCTTCGAGCTTTCTTTCGAACGACTCGCTCCAGATCTGGAATCCATCCTCATCAATGAGCCGTGCCGTGACGCGCACAAAGTCGTTCTCTCGCCGAATACTGCCTTGCAACAGATACCGAACGCCCAGCTTTTCTCTGATTTGGGCCGGGCTTTCCTCGCTATTGCGAAACGCGAAAGAGGAATTACTGGCGAGCACGTGCAGGGCCTTCAAGCTCGACAGGCGAAACAAGATCTCTTCGGTGATGCCATCAGAGAAGAACTCCGTGTCCCGGTCTATGTCGAGACTGTTGAAAGGCAGCACGGCAATCGAATTCTCACGCCACCCGCCCTTTAGGGCTATGGTCGGGCCGGCTCCGATCTCTTCCTGGATCTTGTTGGCGCTGCCGAACAGGACCGAGAGCCCAACGGCGAGCAGGGCAATGAGCACGATATAGTCCGCCCGCTTCAGGCTCAGGTCGGCGACTTCTGATGCGCCGGCCGCTTTCGTGCGCACAATGCCCCTGGACGTGATGTCGTATAACCAGCTGAAGATAAGTGCGATCGGGAAACAGGCAACGGCTGCCATAAAAAGATGCCGCAGTGCGGTCTCAGGGACGCCCCACGCTGGGAAGGAGATGTCCGCCACCTGGATGACGAGCCAGGCACCGACAATGTAAAGGCCGGCCAGCCGGTAAACCCGGCGTCTGCGCAGTTCCTGCCAGAACTTCACGTCAATAGGGCGTTTGCTTTGAACTCATGGTCTTTCATCTTACCAGAGCATCCTCCGCAGAGGACTCGCTGCACCGCCAAAAACGAAAGGCCCCTTTATGGGGCCTTTCGTTTTTGGAAGAGGGTATGGGCTTTCGAACCCTGTTCGACCAACGCAGCAGCGCAGGCGCAACTCAATCCCACTCTCTCCGCCAGTAATTAGTAACCGAAATCTTCGGGCTCACTAAGTACATGTCAGAATTGACAGGATTCAGATATGTGCAAGCATAGGGTTCACGAGAAAGGCAAATCTAGTCAAAGCTAGAGACGCAAAGCCGCGGGTCCTCGCTTCCTCCGAGCAGTCTTTCGTGACTCCCCGAAGGACCCAAGATCGCCGGGCTGCCGATATCCTGCAGCAAGGAGATAATCATGCTTAGCCAAAACATATGGACCAAAACGGTAATGTTGACGGCCGCTTTGTTGGTCAGCAATGGGCTTTTTGCCACCGAACCCGTGTTTGAGTCGGACGAGGCCCTGGTTGCTGTCTATGATGATGCCGCCTACACGGAGTACGTAGAGAGCACGATGAAAAAGCTCGATAAGTTATATCTCGAGTTCTGCGATGCATGCGGACTCGACGCGACAAACGCCAGGATGGCAAAGGAAGAATTCCTGGTCACCGTTCGCGACCTGGTGCAGCACATGAACGCGAGGTACGACAATCTGGATCCGAAGAAAGGCGCTGCTTTGTCACCGACAGAAACGCTCGTCAGCGTGCATGCCTTGACGATGCTGGTTGATATCCTGGCTGCAACCGAACTCGAACAAATGGCTGCTCATCCGTATAACGAGTAGTCTATAAGGCACTATTTTTGCTCGATGGCTTTGGCGGATTTGCCGCCTCACAATCACTTTGTTTCAGAGCGACAGTCAAGTGACAAGGACGTCCCACTGCCGGTTCTTTTTCTCAAGCTCGGGTCATTGGCGTGATATCTTGACGTGAATAATATCTAGCCAGGAACAAGCTGGCATCCACACAAGTGATTCGACATGACCAAGACGATTGATACGCTGCGGGACGCGATGCCCGGCCTGCTCCTGAGTGCAACAATCGCACTTGCCGTGAGGTTCGTCAGTGACCGGCTTGGTGGTCCTGCGATGTTGTACGCCTTGTTATTTGGGATGGCGTTCAACTTTCTCACCGAGGATGAGCGTTTTGCCAGGGGCATTCGTGTTGCGAGCCGCAATATTCTTCGAGTTGGCGTCGCGCTACTGGGTCTGCGCATTACGACAGGCGACGTCATTGAACTGGGCTGGCCGGTGGTTGCGCTGATCGTGGCGAGTGTGGTGGCAACTATATTGATTGGCGGACTCATCGGACGTGCGTTCGGCTTGAAAAGCGACCAGTCCATCCTTTCGGCAGGCGCGGTCGCGATCTGCGGCGCGTCCGCGGCACTTGCGATCGCGTCGGTACTGCCGCCGCACAAAGACCATGAGCGCAACGTCATTCTGACCGTTGCCGGCGTTACCGCACTAAGCACGGTCGCGATGGTTTTTTACCCTGTATTCGTCACGTACCTCCAGTATGACAACTCCACCGCGGGCATTTTTCTCGGGGCAACGATTCATGATGTCGCGCAGGTGGTTGGCGCCGGGTACATGATCTCCGATCAAACCGGTGAGGTCTCCACACTCGTGAAACTTATTCGCGTTGCTTGCCTCGTACCGGTCGTCATTACGATCTCGCTGCTAATGCACCGTCGCCGGTCCCCGGAATCGGGCAACGAGCCTTTGCTGCCATGGTTTCTCGTGGCTTTCGTCGTGCTCGTCATCGTCAACAGTCTGGGCTGGGTTCCCGCAGAAGCGAATACGATGCTGACACCTGTTTCGAGCTGGTGTCTGCTCACGGCCGTTGCAGCTCTCGGCGTAAAGACCTCACTCAAGGCGCTGGCCGATGTTGGCCCTGCACCGGTTGGCGTTATGTTGATTCAGACTGTTTTTCTTGCTGTGTTCGTGATCGGCGGTATCGTATTGATCAGGTAGTCAGCAGCTGTTTTCGTAGCGGTAACCTTCGTTATTGCTTATTCTTCGTCGGTCCGGAGCGTTTCACGGCAATCAATCAATAAGACAACAATGAATCTATTCAGTGAGCTCAAGCGAAGGAACGTCTTTCGGGTAACGATCGCTTACCTGGTCGCATCGTGGCTACTCATTCAGCTCGTCGACATTCTCGTGCCAATGCTCACGCTTCCGGAGTGGGTGTCGCGCTTTGTTTTCCTGTTACTGGTCGTGCTCTTTATGCCGACGATAATCGCCGCGTGGGCGCTTGAACTGACTCCAGACGGGATCAAGCTCGAAAAAAATGTCGATCGTGAAACATCTGTAACGTCGCAAACCGGGAAGCGCCTCAACCAACTTATCATCGGCATTCTCGGCGTTCTGGTCGTCATATTGCTCGTCGACAAATTCATCGTGTCAGTTGACGATGGTGCATCGATAGATTCGGCTAAGGGCGCTGACAAATCTGTCGCGGTCCTGCCTTTTTCCGACCTCAGCCAGGGACAGGATCAGGAATGGTTTGCCGATGGGCTTGCCGAGGAGATCCTGAACGCGCTGTCGAGAACGCCTGACTTGCTGATTTCGGCCCGCACATCGACGTTCGCCTACAAAGGCACGGACAAGGACATTCCGACCATTGCCGGTGAGCTTGGTGTTGCGCACGTCCTCGAAGGGTCGGTGCGACGATCCGGTGACCGCATTCGTGTGACGGCACAACTAATTCGTGCAGAAGATGGCTTTCATCTCTGGTCACAAAACTATGACCGCGACAGTACCGATATCATCGAAATCCAGGAAGACCTGGCGATCCAGATCGCAAGCGCGCTCGAAACTACCATGGACCCGAAGGCACTCGCGGACATGCTGCGCGTGGGTACGAGATCGGTCGCTGCTTATCAGGCCTATATTCACGGAGCAGCTTTGAGGGCGCGGTCTCTCACAGAGAATGATGCGCAACTGATGAGCACTGCCTACGATTACTTTGAAGAAGCGCGAGAACAGGATCCTAACTTTTCCGCGGCTCATGCTCTCGCTGCGGATTATTGGGTGACACAGTTGTCTCTTACCTCGTTTCAACTGGATACCAATGAGCTGACTACGCCCGCGGGCATGCTTCGTGACTTTTACGAACGCAATGGCCTTGCGATAGCGACGAGTACAAACGACATCGACCGGCTTGCGGTTCGCGCACTACGGGCGCATGTCGACTTGCGATTGAGGGAATCGCTGCGCCTGTATCGGGCGTACCTGGACGCGCGCCCTAATGACGTCGTCATGTGGGAGAACTACCTGGATGTTGCAACATCCGCGTCAGACCGCTCTGCGGTTAATGAGGCGATGGAAGTCTTGCGAGCAGCAAGTCAGACGCGGCTCGATGCGGCCAATTACTTCATGGACTATGCGTACCTGCATCTGGATTCGAAAGATGCGGCGGATTCCGGGTTAGCCGCGATACAGCGCTGGCCGTTGCAGAACATCATTTACCAGACGCATCGCTCGCTATTATTCGACGGGCGGGTCGAGGAAGCGGCGAAGGTCGTGAGGGAGTATGAGCAGCGATACCCATTGCATCCACTCATGGAGGCTCGCCAGGCGTGTGCTGAGGGACGACTGCAACGAGTTCGGGAAATATTTGACACCGTTTATGGTGGTGCGATTAATGTTAATTCGGGCAATCCAACCTGGCTGGTTTTAAAGATGCTCGGTGAGGAGGACGCTGCTCTGGATGTATTGCGAAACTATGAATTCGATGACGTGCCCTTCGTCATTTCGGCCTGGTTGTCGTATCCCTCGTTCGATCCGACTCCATTCCCGGCACTGATGGCCATACTGGAGCGGGAAAATGTCGAACGAGCACCAACATTGCAGCTGCCGTATGCCTGCTCACAGCCGTAGGCTGCCTGGCTGCTATTGACCCGCTGCCTGGCTCGTACTCTGCGCCGCAGTCTCGACAGCTGGTCCAGGCAGTAAGAGAAACGAAATGTTGGGATCCATCTCTACTTCCCCGGGTTTCCAGGTGCTGAACTCGGTGCGGCTTGCCCAGATGGCCTGGCTCAGTCGATAGGCTCGAAGCTGCTCGCGACGCACATCTGAGAATTGGCGGGTTCGATCGAATTCCCGCAGTTCGTACAGGAACCGCGTTAGTGCTTCAATGTCGGCGATTCTCACGTCAGAAAGCATTGTCTGGACGGCGCCGGTCACTGCCTTGTGGCTGCGAAGCTGCATGCCATCAGGCCCTGTTGGCCAGACAGTCGAACTCTGATCCGGGTGATCTGCCTCGAAGAGACGCAGCATTCTCAGGTATGTAGCGAGCAGGATCCGCTTGACCATGAAGTCGGCTTCCTCCTCGGTGCCGAACAATCCACTCGTGTAGTTCAGGTAGAAATCCGCATCTGCAGGGTCAGGCCGGTATCCTGCGAGTTCGCCGGCAATTAGCCCCTGTTCGCGAAGCAGGTCCTCCAGCATCTGTCTTCGGCTAGTGACGGCGATCCGGTCACCAAGACGGTGAACCTGGAGGTCGCGAAATTCCACGGGCGAGTCCAGGATCGAACCGACGTTGATCTCAAGCCAATCGCCCTCCCGTCTCCGGTCATGGTTCCAGCGTATTTCGCCGGCATGTGTATGCCCCGAAAGCGTGACCGGAATTCGCCCCGCATCACGTACTTTGTCGAATCGCCGATACGTTCTCCTGCCGAGCGAGTCGTAAGGGTGGTGTGTCGCGAGCATCCAGCTTCGTCTCTCCTCCGTCATGGACTCTGCGAACGCGTCCGTCGCCGCTTCCTGCGAATCGAGGATATTGCCGTGCTCGCCGGCAACCTGAAAATCGAAGTAATTGAAGGTCAATAGTCGGGAAATCCTGCTAATGACGCCATGATCGAGCGATGGCTGAACTCCGTATTGCGACGTGTCAATTACAAGAATGCTGATCGGGTCAGGCTTGCTCGCGGCCTCCGCCGATGATGCGCTGATATCAACTTCCTGCAGGACGAATGATCTCCAAACACGTTTCTTGTCAATGTGCCACGCGAGCCGGCGCAGATGAGGTTGACCAGACGGGGCGAGTTCCGCGGGTAGTTCGAACAAAAGGTAAGCCTGATCGCCGTTGGTGTCCGCGACCCGATATATCTCCTCCTGCAACTCCACCATCTCGTTCCAGTACTCGGTGAAGGATCCGGAAAATTGCGTTGCGCTTGACGCGTTGTCCCCGCGAGTCCAGTTCGCGAATCGCTTCTCGATTTCGGGGCCTAGCGTGTGGGCCAATGGAGCACTCCAGATTTCGTCCTGCAGAATCAGGGCGGCGAGGTAATAGCTGACGAAGCGGTCCTTTTGCATGGCGCGACTGGTGATCGTCGATCCATCAAATTCATAAGTTTCGGCAGACTCGTGCCACTCCTGGATCAGACCTTCCAGGGTTCGGCTGGAGTTGCCGAAGAAAAACCCGTCGTGATTGCCAGGCGCCATGACCCAGCCATGCGGCGCGCGCCGCATGTCCCAGGCGAAGCGGCCGAACTCGCCCGTGTTGGAAATATCGCATGCGTCGCCGAGGTGCAGGACGAATCCATCGGCTACCGCCAACGCCTCACCCATCAGGTCCTGCCCGAAGAGGTCAAGCTGCGGGGGGCGGATCGCCACTTTCGTGACTTTGTCGCTAAGCGAGGTACGAAACAACTCGACCCCGTTTCCCAGCAGTTCGTGGCGCTGGTTGTCTGATATCAGGTAGATCCTGGCGGAGAGATCTTGCAGCTCAGATTCGTGCGGTGGTTGCTCGTAGCCCAGGTCATAGTCCGCCCGAGTCCACCTCCCGTTCTGGGCACACCCGCCACTGACTGCCAATGCGGCCGCAAGCACGGTGATACCGATTGCCCTGTTCGGGCGAGATTGATGACTGTGAACCTTGCGCACGCTGTCGCTCCTCAGTTACGTAAACCAAACCCCATTGGTGAATTGGCAATCCAGGGAGTCCAAAGCCATATGAATTACTAGCCCGATACCGATATACCGTGATTTCTTCGGCAAACACAAGGCAAGATAAATCGCTATGGGCCAAAAGGTATGCAGAGGATGAAATCCGATACTGCACCTCCCGGCATCATAGATCGGGTCGGCCAGGAGATGGTCCAGGTCCACGAGCATCGTGCTGACCAGTGTCAGGTAACACACCTTCCAGTCGCGCCGGAAAAACACCGCCACGACCATTCCGGGTACGATGAAATGCAATAGGAGGTGCGTCATCCAGGGGTTCCCCAATTGGTACGGTCGTTGCGTGGGCCAATGGTCGGGTGCGCCTGGGTATCCGTGACTTTCCGACTGAAGGTCCAGTATAGTCATTTACGACGCCAGACGGGCGATCGCCCAGAACGCGAAAGTGAGGAGCACACCATGGATTACGAAAGGCAGCATGGGTGCGACTCCAGGAGTCGCGCAGTCATGGCGACCGGACTCCTCACGCTGACGCTGTTCTCGAGCGGTTGCGCCTTCGTAATGCCCGACAAGATTCACTACGTGGTTGACGCTACGGAGCAATCGATGGCTAGCTGCCTGCCAGAGGACCAGCCAGAGTCCGCAGACCAGATCCTTGGCATCGCTCTCTCGGGTGGTGGGAGCCGCGCGGCCGTGTTTGGAGCCGCGACGCTCGAGGCGCTCTCGGAGCACGGCATTCTCGGGCAAGTCTCGCATATCTCGAGCGTCTCCGGCGGCAGCCTTGCAGCCTCTTATTTCCTCACGCATCCGCCTGTCTGCGACCAGTCCGCTACTCAGGAGGCGCAGCAGACCTGCTGGCACGAGTACTTCTCGGAATTCAAAGAAAAAATGCGCGTCAATTACCAGAACGGGATACTTATTCGCAACTCCCGGCCGACGCGTTTTTCCAGTCCCACACGGCGGGCGACGTCGTTGAAGGAAGAACTCGACGAGCAATTTCTCCAGGGCCGGACATTCGGTGAGCTTGGATCCCGTCCCATGGTGCTGATCAACGCGACCAGTTATGACGAGACACGGCGCTTCGTGTTCTCAAATGTGTGCCTCGCGGCAGGAGCTGCCGATCCATCGGGCGGCGCGATTGAGCAAGGCGGCAAGCGCTACCGCATCATGGCGGAGAAGGCGCTGGCAGATCGTGCGTTATGGGCGTTTACTTTCTCACGGCCCGGTTGTACGCGGCCGGTTCCGGGCGATTTTCCCGTGTCGCTGGCCGTCGCCGCTTCTGCCTCGTTTCCCCCTGCCATCGGCCCGGTTTCTATCGAATCCCCGTCCGGGTGCGACGGTGGCGAGCCGGAGTGGTGGCATCTCGGAGACGGCGGCGTGATTGAGAACTCCGGAACCGACAGCCTCGAAGAGGTCCTTTTGCGCCGACTCGCGGACGACGGTTCCCCGCTCGAGAATGCCTTGATTCTGTCTGTCGACTCCGGAGTGCACCTGGACCCGGAGGACCTCAAGCGCCTGAAGAATTTCAAGATGAATGCGACCCCTGCACACGTGAACCTGGTGGTGCACTCACCGAGGGTGAGGGGCCAGGCGTACCACGACATCTTTTGGGAAGAGTTGTCGGCCGAGCTGGCGAAAGAAGGAATCGACTACGAGAAAATCACGTTTCGCCACAGCAAGGCAGAGCTGGATGAATTGCCCAACTCATGCGTCGACAGGCTATCTGGCCTGCAAGCTATCAGCGATCTTCTGCTCGAGATCCCGACCTTGTTCAAGATCGACGAATGCAATGCCGATTTACTGGAACTGGCGGCACATCAACTTGTGCACGAGACTTTTGATGACGAGGCGGTGCAGCGTCTGGGCAACAAGGGGCTCTCGATCCACACGGGGCGCAATTGCGCGATGGCGCTCTGAACTTTGAAAAGCTGTAATCAGTGCGGCAAGTGTTGCACCCGCTATGGTGGAGGTGGTCTATCTGCTACCGCCGGTGAAATCGATTCGTGGGCAACATACCGGCCAGAAATTTTTCGTTATGTCCGCGATGGGGAAATCTGGGTGAGCCCCGTAACCGGCAAGCAAATGGATCGCTGCCCCTGGCTGCGGAAACTTCCTGGCCAGAAAAAATACATCTGTCGTATCTATCATGATCGCCCGGAGGATTGCCGGCACTACCCTGTCAGAATCGAGGAAATGCTCAGGGACGAATGCGAGATGCTCGATGCTCGGGACCTTGATAATCCGAAACAGGCGCAGAGGAAGCTCGATAGCCTCATGGCGGATAGTCGTCCACCAGTTCGTCAATAAACCGATTGAATAAAATCAAGAATGCACCCAAGCTAGGGAAAGCACAGGGAGTCGGTTTGATAAAAACGATCGTTAACTACGCAGGCTTGGCGCTGCTTTACCTGTTCGCCGTAATGCCTCACGGTCTGATGAAGATCCTGGCGCGTGTGTCGGCGTGGCTAATGTGGCACGTTAACGGCCGCCTGCGAAAGATCGGCATACGCAACCTCGAGATCTGCTTCCCGGATATGCCGGTAGCAGAACGAACGCAGCTTGCCCGCAAGAGTTTGTATGAAGTTAGTTTGAGCATTCTCCATGTGGGGCGAACCTGGATCTGGCGACTTGAACGAATGGAACAGCAGATCAGCCGCGTCGTCGGTGAGGAGCATCTGCGTGCCGTGACGACGGATGACAGCGGTATCGTTGTGCTGCTGCCACATATGGGCAATTGGGAGCTTGTCAATATTTTCCTGACCAGGCGTTACCAGATCACAAGCCTGTACCGGCAGCCAAAATCCACGGCCTTCAGCGATGTTGTTCTCAACGCCCGGGAAAGGACAGGCGCCAGGCTGGTACCGGCTAATGCGTCTGGCGTGCGCGCCATGCTGACCACTCTGAAGGACGGCAATATGGTCACGATGTTGCCCGATCAGGTTCCGCCACGGAAGTTCGGCAAGTTTGCGCCATTTTTCGGCGAGCCGACCCTGACGATGACGCTGGCGACGAACCTCATCCGCCGCACGCGCGCAAAGGCGCTGTGCGCCTTTTGCAAGCGTCTGCCCGACGGACAGTACGAGTTGGTGTTTCAGCCGGTTGAAGAGGCTATTTACGATGCTGATTCTGAGACGGCCCTGGCCGCAATGAACAGATCACTTGAGCGTTGCGTCATGGATTGCCCCGAGCAGTATCAATGGGAGTACAAACGCTTTAAGTTTTTGCCGAATCTGCAAAAGCGAGATTATTTCGGAGATCGAAATCACAACAGTGAGAGCCTTGGCCAACGCCAGGCCTGAAGTCTTTTGTGCTGCGGCCGGGCATCACCCATTACAATCCACAGAATGCCGTATGATTCGGCTCACACACCAGACCAGGGGTGCAGTCATGCCAGGCCTATACTTCGATGAGTTCTCTGTCGGCCAGACATTTGATCATCCAATTCGCCGTACGATCACTGAGACAGACAACGTGCTGATCACGACAATGACGCATAATCCAGCGCCATTGCATCTCGACGCCGAGTACATGAAAGACACGGAATTTGGCCAGCCATTGGTCAATAGCTGCCTGACACTGGCGCTGATGGTCGGTATTTCGGTCAATGACACGACGCACGGAACGGCCGTCGCGAACCTGGGGTGGGACGAAGTGCGTTTTCCGAAGCCGCTATTTCATGGCGATACGATTCGCATCGAATCCGAGGTGCTGGAGCTGCGTGAGAGCAAGTCGAGACCCGACAACGGCATAGTGGTATTCGTGCACCGCGCGTACAACCAGCACGACGAGCTCGTCGGTGAGTGCAAGCGCTCGGCACTGATGCTGAAAAAACCGCGGTGAACAGAAGTTACCTTTTCGTTCCCGCAGACAGCGAGCGGAAACTAAAGAAGGCCAGCCAGGCCGGCGCTGATTCGTTAATTGTGGATCTCGAGGATTCGGTTGCGTCCGACGCGAAGCCTGCGGCGCGCGAACTTGCACGAGAATATCTGCAAGGCAAAGAAAATATTTGGGTGCGCATCAATCCGATCGACACTGACGAAGCACAGGCAGACCTCGAAGCGGTCATGCCATCGGCTCCCACCGGAATAGTCTTGCCCAAGTCCCGTAGCGCCGAGGATGTCGCGCAACTTGCAACGCTACTCGATGCGCATGAGCAACAAGCCGGCATCACAGCAGGGCAGACCGGTGTCATGGCGATCTGCACTGAGCGTCCCGAGGCAATTTTCACGCTTGCAAGCTACATCGGCGCATCGTCACGGCTAAGCAGCCTCTCATGGGGTGCTGAGGACCTGAGCGCGGCGGTCGGAGCCAGCGCCAGTCGTGATGATGATGGCAACTGGTTGCCACCCTACGAACTGGTTCGGTCGTTATGCCTGTTTGCGGCCGTCGCTGCAGAGGTGGTCGCGATTGATACGGTCTTTACGGATTTCCGTGATGCCGAAGGTCTGGCAACGTATGCGGCGAGTGCCAGGCGTGACGGATTTTCGGGCATGCTTGCAATTCACCCGGACCAGGTCGACGTTATCAATCGCGCGTTTGTACCGACCGCGGCGGAACTCACGCGTGCTGAGCGCATTGTCGCGCTGTTTGAGGAGCACTCTGAAGCTGGTGCGCTCGGGATGGATGGAGAAATGATAGACCGCCCGCATCTCGTGCAGGCACAACGTATCTTGCAGCTAGCGAAACGGCTTGCTGCGCTATAAGAAAAAGGCTGTAAACCGATGAGTGAAGTCTACCCTGTCAGTGCGGAGACAAAAGCGCGTGCGTTGATCGACGAAAATGGCTATGCCGAGATGTACGCTCGATCTGTGGACGACAACGAAGCATTCTGGGCCGATCAGGCGAGCCGCATCGACTGGATCAAACCGTTCACGAAAGTGAAGGACGTCTCATTCGCCAAAGACGACTTGCACATTCGCTGGTACTACGACGGTAGCCTCAACGTTTGCTACAACTGTGTCGACCGGCATCTCGATACAAAAGCCGACGACGTCGCAATTATTTGGGAAGGCGACGATCCCAGCCGCGATCTGACAATCACCTATCGCGATCTGCACGAGCGTGTTTGCAGGTTTGCGAATTCCCTGAAGTCACTGGGTGCAAAACGTGGTGATCGCATAACCTTATACATGCCGATGATTCCAGAGGCTGCAATCGCAATGCTGGCGTGTGCGCGAATCGGCGCGGTCCATTCGGTTGTGTTCGGCGGTTTCTCGCCCGACGCGCTGGCTGGTCGAATTCATGACTGCGAGTCAAATATCGTTATAACCGCGGACGAAGGCTTGCGTGGCGGCAAGAGTATTCCGCTCAAGGCGAACGTCGACGCAGCTGCCGAGAATCCGGATGTTACGACCCTGGAAAAAGTACTGGTGGTTCGAAATACCGGTAACGACATCAGCTGGGTCGACGGACGCGATGCCTGGTTGCATGATCTCGAGGCGCAGGTCGACGCCGACTGTCCCTGTGAGGAGATGGGCGCCGAGGATCCGCTGTTTATTCTTTACACGTCGGGCTCGACCGGCACGCCCAAGGGTGTGTTGCACACCACGGGCGGTTACCTCGTGTACGCGGCGATGACGCATCAGTACGTGTTTGATTATCAGCCGGGCGACGTCTATTGGTGCACCGCCGATGTGGGCTGGGTAACTGGCCACAGTTACATCGTCTATGGCCCACTCGCCAATGGCGCCATCACGTTGATGTTCGAAGGAGTACCGAACTACCCGACGTCATCTCGCTTCTGGGAGGTATGCGACAAGCACAACGTCAATATCTGTTACACCGCACCAACGGCAATACGGGCGTTGATGCGTGAGGGGGACGGGCCCGTCAAAAGCACCTCACGCAAGAGTCTGCGCCTGTTAGGTTCGGTCGGGGAGCCGATCAACCCCGAGGCGTGGGAGTGGTATTACCACGTTGTCGGTGAGGGGCGTTGCCCGATTGTCGACACCTGGTGGCAGACCGAAACCGGCGGCATCCTGATTACACCGCTACCCGGGGCAACGGCGTTAAAACCTGGCTCTGCGACGACACCGTTCTTCGGCATCATGCCCGCGATCGTCGACAGTGATGGCAATGTGCTGGAGGGGGCGACAGAGGGCAACCTCATCGTTTGCGATAGCTGGCCAGGCCAAATGCGCACCGTTTATGGCGATCATGAGCGATTCGTCTCAACGTATTTTTCGACATACGAAGGATCTTATTTTACTGGTGACGGCGTCCGCCGCGATGAGGACGGCTACTACTGGATTACGGGTCGCGTCGATGATGTGCTCAACGTGTCCGGTCATCGCATGGGTACAGCCGAAGTCGAGAGTGCTCTCGTATCGCACAAGGACGTTGCTGAAGCGGCCGTCGTCGGCTATCCGCACGACATCAAAGGGCAGGGTATCTATGCCTATGTGACATTGATGGGGGGTGTTGAGTCGAGTGATGAGCTGTGCGGCGAACTGCAAAAGTGGGTGCGTAAGGAAATCGGCCCAATCGCCAAGCCGGATCTGATTCAGTGGGCGCCCGGTCTGCCGAAGACGCGCTCGGGCAAAATCATGCGGCGTATCCTGCGCAAGGTCGCTGCAGACGATTATGCTGAGCTCGGAGATACATCAACATTGGCAGATCCTGCCGTTGTCGATAACCTGATTGAAAACAGGCAGAACCGCGCAGGCTAGCTTTGGTCGGGTTCAGCCTTTGGCCTGGTCGTCGGGTTCTTCGTCCGGCAAATCGTCGAGCGACACGCCCTCGAAAGCCACGGTCGCCTTGAACGCGTTATCGTCGTCCACCTGATCGTCGGGTTCTTCGTCCTGTGGCTCTTCAAGCCCATCAGTCTTGAGATCGCTTTCCTGCAGAACAACGGTTTCCTTGAGGTGCTCTTCAACGCCTCCCAGGCGCTTGTATTCGGCGATCTGCCGTTCATACGCGTGGACGAACTCTTCAGCGTACATTTGTGAGAAGCGCCCGCCACCTTTCTCGGTCAGAATCGGGAACAGGTCGCCGTACATGTCCCAGTATTTCGATTTGTTTCGCCACCTGAAGAGCGGATTACTGCTCAGACTCATGTCGAAACCCTCAGCGAGTTCTTCAGGCTCGAAGCGATCGGAAAATTCGACAAACGCGCTATTCATCGCGTCAAGGAATGCATCCTGGTGGAATACCAGGTCGCGGCAAACTTCTTGCACGGCATCACGGGGTCCGAGGTACTCACCTTCTTTCCCGACAAGCAATTGCTTGATGGAGTCCTTGGTATTGGCGGAAAGTTTCAGCGGGTTATTGTGCCGCGGCAGAACAGTGGTCTGATCGAGGCGAAATGCATTCTTCAGGTTTGCCCGGCTGGCCAGCAGCTGCGTCATGCCTTCGACAAACTCACGCAGGACTTCGCCGGCGTTTTGCATGATCTCGCCGAGGTCGGCAGACGGGTGCAGTTCGGAGCGATTGATACCGAGCCCGTCGAGGAATGAGTCGAGCAGGTCGGTTGCGACGAGATCCGCTTCCGCCAGTGCCGTTGATGGCTTGGGTTTGGACTTCGTGACTTTCTGTTCGACTTTGGCCGCCGCACGTTCGACGACGCCTGTATCCGTTGAGCTACCAAACAGCGCTGACTGAAATTCGTCGTCGCCGGTCATCTCATCCTCATCGAGCAGCTGGACACCGGTCCGCAGCGACTCCTCAGGAACGTGTGACGTGGCGTGATCAGAGGGTTGTGAGTCAGGCTCGTCGTCGAGCGGCATCACGATACTTTCGCCCGAGTCGATCGATACCGTGATCTCGAAGTCACCAAAGCGCAGCGTGTCGCCATTGAACAGGCGCCGCGGATTGCCATTGCCAATGGGTTCACAATCACCGTTGATGTAGACGCCGTTCGTACTCGTATCAATGAGGTAGTAGATGCCGCCCTTGAAATCGATACTGGCATGGCGCCCGGAGATGAAACGATCCGGATCCGGAAGAATCCAGTCGTTTTGCAGGGAGCGCCCGATTGTGCCGCCTTCCTCGCGGAATACGCGAATGGCGTCGTCGCCGACAATATCGCGGTGCTCGGAGATTATTTCCAGCTGACAAGTCATGACAGACGAATAGTGCAAAGAATCAATAGCCTACGCTGCCAAGTAGTTCACATAAATCAGCTTTGTCATAAAATCAGTTGGTGTAATATATGCTCACGTTAGACCATATACAGTACATGTCAAGTGTGCTGGATTTGGGTAAACTACGCGCCCCTCTGGAACCATTGACAAGCATGAGCATGAAGAATCTTTTCCGCGTCGTATTTATGAGCCAGGGACAGGTCTACGAGGTCTACGCGCGAAATGTCGGACAAGGCGAAATGTTCGGTTTCATCGAGATAGAACAACTCGTTTTCGGCGAACGCTCGGGCGTTGTGGTCGATCCGTCCGAGGAGAAGATCAAGTCGGAGTTCGAGCATGTCACCCGGACCTATCTGCCGATGCATTCGATTATTCGAATAGACGAGGTCGATAAGCAGGGCGCAAGCAAAATATCGAAGCTCGAAGGCAATGTTACCCAGTTTCCCATGCCGATCTACACGCCAGGCGACAAGACTTCGTAGGAGCCCGCCCAAGAGGGCGCCCCCCTGCTTGCAGCGTGACCACGGTACGGTATCATCGCGTTTTCCCGTTAGCCTCTCACGCAAGGTCGCGCCCGCTTGTCGACACCTGCAACTGATCTGGATCCGCAGACACGCATCGACATGCTGGAGCTGCCAGGGCAGGCCGCGCTGTCCGACTTTCGCCTCGCGAAGCTACTTCGCTCCTTGCAACGCCAGGATGATCGCGTCAAGTCGATAGACGCCCGTTATTGCTATTTCGTGGCCTTCACAGCAGCGCTGCCCGCCGCGCAAAAAAAGCGCCTTAACGGGCTGCTGTTATCCGGTGAAAAACCGGTTTCACTAGGCAAGGGCGCGAAGAAAATCTACGTCGTGCCGCGTCCCGGCACCATTTCACCCTGGTCAAGCAAGGCAACCGACATTGCACTGGCCTGCGATCTCGAGGTGCAGCGCATCGAGCGCGGCATCTGCTATGGCCTGCAGCTTCGCGGCAAGGCCAGCGGCAAAGACGTGCATGCGCTGGGAGCATTGTTGTTCGATCGCATGACCGAAGTGCTGCTCGACAACGGTGACGAAGCGCATTCCTTGTTCGCCGTGCACGATCCCGCGCCGCTAACCACTATCTCACTGAGCGAGGACGGCAAGAAAGCATTGGTGCGAGCCAATTCCGAACTGGGCCTGGCGTTGTCCGACCAGGAAATTGACTACCTTGTCGATCGTTACGGAGGGCTTGGCCGCGACGCGACTGACGCCGAACTCATGATGTTTGCACAGGCGAACTCGGAGCATTGCCGTCACAAGATTTTCAACGCGAGTTGGGTAATCGACGGTGTTGCCAAAGACGAGCGATTGTTCGGCATGATCAAGTCGACCACCGAGTCGTCTCCGGACGGTGTCATCTCGGCATACACCGACAATTCTGCCGTAATCGAAGGCTGGCAGGGGGCCAGGCTCATGCCTGCGCAGGAAAGCCGCGAATACCACTACAGCGACGAGCCGGTCCACATTCTCATGAAGGTGGAGACCCACAACCATCCGACGGCAATATCGCCGTTCCCCGGGGCGGCGACGGGTTCGGGTGGCGAGATTCGGGACGAGGGCGCAACCGGTCTGGGCGCAAGGCCGAAAGCCGGATTGACCGGATTCACGGTGTCACACCTGCGCATCCCGGATTTCGAGCAGCCCTGGGAAATCGATTTCCCTCATCCTGATCATTTAGCCACGCCCCTTGAGATCATGATCGAAGGACCGATTGGCGGAGCAGCATTCAATAACGAATTTGGCCGGCCGAATTTGCTGGGCTATTTCCGCACGTACGAGACGGCCTTGCCAGGACTTGCTGAAAACGAGATTCGCGGCTACCACAAGCCCATCATGATTGCTGGCGGCGTTGGCAATGTTCGTGCCGAGCACGCGAGCAAGATCGATGTACCAGTTGGCGCCAGGGTGGTTGTCATTGGCGGTCCTGCGATGCTCATCGGCCTCGGTGGTGGTGCCGCATCCAGTCTCGCCAGTGGTACGAGCAGGGAAGACCTCGACTTCGCCTCCGTGCAGCGCGGCAACCCGGAAATGGAGCGCCGTGCCCAGGAGGTCATCGACCGCTGCTGGCAGATGGGTAACGATAATCCGATCCTGCTGATTCACGATGTCGGCGCCGGTGGCCTGTCGAACGCCGTACCCGAGGCAGTCGATCACAGCAAACATGGAGCACGCATCGAACTGCGTGACATCGACAATGCCGAACCCGGCATGTCACCGATGGGTATCTGGTGCAACGAGGCGCAGGAGCGTTACGTTTTGATCGTTTCTGACGAGCGCATTGCGGAATTCAGGGCGCTTTGTGAGCGCGAACGCTGTCCGGTGTACGACATCGGCACGTTAAGCAATGACGGACAGCTTGTTGTAAACGATCGAGAGTTTGACAACCGCGCGGTCGACATGCCGATGGAGATGTTGCTCGGCAATCCGCCAAAGATGACGCGTGAAGTAGAGCGCGTAACACCACCGGTAACACGGCTTGATTTATCGGGCATCGAACTCGAAGAAGCGGCGTTACGTGTGTTGCGATTCCCGGCGGTAGCCGACAAGTCTTTCCTTATTCACATTGGCGATCGGACTGTTGGCGGTCTGAGTGTTCGCGATCAGCTTGTCGGTCCGTGGCAAGTGCCCGTCAGCGACGTCGCAATAACGGCAACCGGATACGCGAGCAAAACAGGCGAAGCGATGTCGATGGGAGAGCGTACGCCGCTCGCCGCACTGAACGCACCCGCCTCAGGGCGCATGGCGGTGGCCGAAGCGATCACGAATATCGCGGCGGCAGCGATTGAAGACATCACGAAAATTCGCTTGTCGGCCAACTGGATGGCGGCGGCAGGGCATCCGGGTGAGGATGCCAACCTGTTTGACACCGTGAAGGCTGTCGGCGATGAACTGTGCCGCGATCTTGGCGTTGCCATACCGGTCGGCAAGGACTCGATGTCGTTGCGAGCGAGTTGGAGAGACGGCAAGGAGAACTACCAGGTCGTCTCGCCCGTATCATTGATCGTCTCGGCGTTCGCTCCGGTTACCGATGTCCGGCAACATCTGACGCCACAACTTAAATCGGTCGACGAGTCGACTTACCTGTTGATGTTCGACCTTGGCCACGGCAAGAACCGTCTTGGCGGTTCATGCCTTGCCCAGGCATACAAGCGCGTCGGCGGCGACACTGCCGATATCGATAGCCCGGATCTGCTGAAGCACTTCTTCGCCGCTGTTCAGGAACTCAACGATCGCAACATGCTGCTCGCGTATCACGATCGCAGCGACGGTGGATTATTCGCCACGGTCGCGGAAATGATGTTCGCGAGCCGTCTTGGTGTGTCGTTGCAGCTCAGCGGATCGAAACAGGAGCTACTGGCCCAGTTGTTCTCGGAGGAAGCCGGAGCAGTTATTCAGGTCGCCAAGAATAAACTGACACAAGTGCAGATGGTGCTTGATCGAACGGGAGCCAAAGCGACGGCAATCGGTCGCGTCGAAGAAGAACCTGAACTGACAGTGCGCAGTGGCGAAGAAGTCGTACTGCAACTGGAGCGCAAGCTGATGCAGCGAGAGTGGTCCGCAATGAGCTATCGCATTCAAGCCCTGCGTGACAATCCCGCTACAGCGCGCGAAGAGTTCGACCGAATTCTCGACGACGACGACCCCGGTTTGAATGTCGAGCTGAACTTCGTTGCCAACGACGACATAACACGCCCATTCCGCGGAACGACCGGGCCGCGCATCGCCGTGCTGCGTGAACAAGGAGTAAACAGCCAGTACGAAATGGCTGCTGCGTTCATTCGTGCCGGATTCACGGCGGTCGATGTACACATGAGCGACCTGCTGAGCGGCCGCGAAAGTCTTGCGGATTATCAGGGCATCGTCGCCTGCGGCGGTTTTTCGTTTGGCGATGTTCTGGGTGCGGGTGGCGGCTGGGCCAAGTCTGTGCTGTATCATTCACGGACCAGCGATCAATTCGCCGAGTTCTTTGCGAGAGAAGATTCGTTTGCGTTGGGTGTTTGCAATGGCTGCCAGATGCTTTCGCACTTGCGTGAACTGATTCCTGGTGCCGAGAACTGGCCACGATTCCTGCGCAACAAGTCGGAGCAATTCGAGGCGCGACTGAGTCTTGTTGAAGTGCTGCAAAGTCCGTCGATTTTCCTCGATGGAATGGCAGGCTCGCGCATGCCCATTGCGACATCGCATGGCGAAGGCAAAGTGAGTTTCATCAACGACAACGATCGCTACATGGCGTCGCACATGATTGCCGCGCGTTACGTCGATAACTATGGAAATGTTGCGGACCGGTACCCGGCGAATCCGAACGGTTCACTCGACGGAATCTGCGCACTGTCGAATGAGGACGGCCGTGTAACAATCATGATGCCGCACCCTGAGCGCGTGGCGCTCACAACGCAAAACTCATGGCACCCCGATGACTGGGGCGAAGAGGGTCCCTGGATGCGCATGTTCAAGAACGTGAGATTGGCGATCGGCTAACTGCAATTCTGAAAGACCTGTAGCAAAGATCCGTTGGAGCGCCTCTCGAGGCGCGACTGGTTCTTGGTGAAATCGAGGCTCGATTATCCATCGCCTCATTCGTGCTCCGAGGAGCGCTCCAACAAACTATGCTGTCGATTTCAGGCTGTTGTTACCTTCCTCAACGAAAAAACGACGAACTTTGATGGCACGCGTCAGCTTTCCGCGGCGCACGAAGCACTGGTAGAACATGTCCTTGAGGACTTCGAGCAGGATGCCTGCCTGTGCGCGGTTCAGGAGCGGCAGGTCTTCTTCCTCGCCCGTGTCGAACAGTACGAACTTTATCGGCGAGAATGTGTCGTCGTCGATTCCGGCAATATCCTGAGCGATTACGATTTCTTCAAATGCCCGGAGTCTGCCACCTTCACCGAGTGCCGCGTACGCGCTCGATGCGGCGCGACGGCACATCGAGGCGAAAGCGTTGAAGTTGTTGCCTGAATAACAGGCAAGTGCTTCGCGGAACAAAACCTCGGTGTGGTTCGGCAAATAGGAAAATGCAAAACGTTCTTTGGGCCGTTCGAGTTCAATGAAGTTGCGGTACAACTCGACCTGGTTGCCGGAAAAAGCCTTGACGGCAAAACGCAGGAACACAGGGGCCTGGCAGGCATCGCATCGGTAAACGAGTCCTACATGTTTGGGTTGGTGCTGCAAGAGATCGGCGGCGTGTGGCACCGCTTGCGGGCTCATGTGCGAATAAACGCTGCAATACGGGCACTCGAGACCAATCTGCTCGTCGTTTTCGAGCAGGAGCCCCTGATCCCTGTCCAATATTAGTGCCATGTTCGCTCGTTATTATTTGATGCTAAATCAACTAGCTAGGTCAGTATGCACCAACAATTCGATGCGGCTACAAGTGGTTAACATAATCTCATAACTAATCCGTGACCTGTCCCCAATCGCCGACAGCATTTCGCGCTGCATCGTTGATTGGACGCGCTATCAGCGCGTCACGACTCATTGTGACGCGGAATCGTGCGCCGTCGGCCATCGGTAAATAGGTGGCTGTACCGTAAAAAGCGTCAACACCGGGTGTCATTTTCGGAAATTTTCGGGCCAGGCTCCACAGGTCGAGCGGCCGTTCTTCGGCAAGGCCGTGCACGGTGCGCGGTTCGCTGCGTTCGCGATCGACAGACGAATAGCGGCCGCTTAGTCGTTCGAGTTGATACACCGGTTCGAGGCCGAGAATAGTTGCCGGCGGCTCCCAGGTGACGACCCGGGCGTCGAGTTGCCACTCATCACCACGCAAGGTCAGCATTCGATCTAGTTGACCATCGATCATGAGTCGTGCCGTGTACTCCTCTGGAGCGGCTTGGGAAAACTCGATGACACCGACGAGTTGCTCAGCCGTCAGCCGCTCGTAGCCGAGATAGCTGATAAAAATGAGTATTCCAGCGGTGCCCAGTCCCGCCGTGGCCGCGCAAGCTGTTGCCGAGCCGCACGCACGCAGCAAACGGCCGCGGCGCATGTGACGCACCATGGAGCCGAGGAATAACACACCGGTAAGTGTCAATATTGCGCTGGCGGCGATGAGTGCGTTCATCGGGATATCCGGCTACTCCTGTTAGGACTCGAGTCTCTTGTATTTTATACGATGTGGGTTGTCGGCATCGGATCCGAGACGCCGCCTGCGGTCTGCTTCGTAATCCGCGTAATTGCCAGCAAACCAGGTCACTACTGAGTCGCCCTCAAACGCGAGGATATGTGTACATATGCGATCTAAAAACCAGCGATCGTGCGAAATCACAACGGCTGAGCCCGGAAACTCCAGCAACGCCTCTTCGAGCGCGCGCAGGGTTTCAACGTCGAGATCATTGGTTGGCTCGTCTAGCAGCAACAAGTTGCCGCCGGATTTGAGCATCCTGGCCAGGTGCACGCGGTTGCGCTCACCACCTGACAAGATGCCGATTTTCTTCTGTTGGTCAGAGCCGCGGAAGTTGAAGCGGCCGACATACCTGCGCGACGGCGTCTCGTAGTTACCGACCTTGATCAGGTCCTGACCGCCGGAGATTTCCTCCCACACGGTCTTGCTGTCA